>Ga0265593_1000274_pt1 | contig 31771 bp, 29 predicted proteins | sample saktaG_8_FD_190136 | JGI IMG/M metagenome (GOLD analysis project Ga0265593, IMG submission 190136) | Saline water microbial communities from Sakinaw Lake, British Columbia, Canada - sak_2011_5_24_36m | ecosystem: Environmental > Aquatic > Non-marine Saline and Alkaline > Saline ...
TGCGGCGATAGTACCATCTTCACCATCTCCACCATGGATAAGGTTCAAAATCGGCATCGTGTGCATCTTGGAACCGAACATTCCGCGTTGCTCAAAACCACCCTTCATTAGAGAAATTTGAGGCATTTTAAGGTGTTCCCCGCGAGAGAAAGTAATGGCTTTCATCTTGGAACTATCTACGAGATAAAAACGGTGATCTTGGTCACAAAAAATAAAGCTTAAATCAAATCCCTTGAGTTTCCCTTTGACCGTAATAGCACTGACAATACTAATCTCATGCTCGAAGCTCGCTCCGCCGAATAAAATGGCTAATTTCATTATGTATAATCCTTGTTAAAATTTTTGTAGTTGTTTTAACGCTTCTTTGACAAGCGTAGGGGTATCTGTCCCATTGCATTTACTAAGAGCGGTAACTATCTGCTCCTTTTTGAACCCAAGCGACTCTAATGCCATCAATGCTTCGCTAGATGCACTGGTCGTAAATGTATCGCCTTGAAGTAATATCGCATCGAATCCAGCCAATTCGACCATAATCCGTGCAGCACTTTTCGGACCGATCCCCGGAACTTTTTTCAATGCATTGACATCTTTAGATGAAATAATACCCGCAAACTGCTCCGGCGTAAAGGTAGAACAAATAGCAAGGGCTGCTTTTGGGCCGATACCGTTGATTTTGAGCATCCCTTCAAAGAGTGTTTTTTCCCCTTTTTGGGCAAATCCATACAGTTGCTGTGCGTCTTCACGAATAATATGGTTGATATAAAGCTTTACTTTTTCACTATTTAAGGTTGAAAAAGTATGCAAACTGATAAACACTTCATAAATAACTCCATTAACCTCTAAATGAAGTTTATTGGGTTCTTTATGCTCGATATTTCCATTAAGTCCCACTATCATTTACTCAAAACCTTAATGCTAAATTCTCCATCTTCATCAATATGCAATCCCAAAATATTTTCATCACTGTTTTCCGAGGGAAAATAACTCACATCTATACGAGGATCGATAAGTTTAAAAACAACTTCATTGTAGTTACGCCAGCGATCATGATTGATAATACGCGCTTCAAAAATTTCATTTTGCAATGATGTATAACGACTGCTTATAAGAGAGAAATTAGACTGCTTTTCATTAAACTCATCACGTAATGCATCAAGCTTGCGCCTAAATAGTTGAAACTGCTGATATTTTTCCACATAGGCTGAGGGAACCTTAATATTATTACGCTTATAGTGGACTATTTTTTGTTTAATATCCTCGTACGCGCTCATATTCTCTTTCATTGTCTGTTCATACTCCAAGAGATCCTTTTCAACGATATGAAGTGCTTTTTTTGCCTCTTTAATTTTTATCGCTTCACCTTCCAAGATATCACTTGATTCATTTAAAAGAGGATCAATGGTTAAAACGTTTTCCCCGCCTTGAAGCTTTTTAATCTCAATTTTTTTGGATGCAGTTAACTTTGTATGCGATCCTAATAATTCGATAAAAATCTCTTTGGCACGTACTTTCCCCCCAACTGCTTGGGTAATAAATACTCTCTCACCCTCAACTTCACCATGCTCAAGACGGGTAATGCGAATCTCTTTCCCATACGCTTTGCCTTTATGAATATTGATGGACAACTCATCGGCAGTAACTGTGGCACTGCTGTGCACCTGTCCTTCGATGGTTGCTTTATGTGCCGTAATTTTGGCTTCTGCCCCTACATTGCCCTCGATGTTGATAATATTAACCGTAACCGCCATCCCCGTACCGATGGCATCTTTAAGAGAGTCTTTTTCTTTTACATTGATCGATACATCTGCATCCAATTCCGTATCTATGGACCCAGTAGAACGAAAACTGATCTCGCTTACATCCATTTCGGTTTTAATATCGTACATTCCACCTTCAAAGGTCACGTAACCACCGACACGCGCATAAAATCCTACGATAGTATCACTTTCATCACGTCGAATCTTTTCACTGATGGTAAACGTAGGCTCATTACGAATAATGGGCTCTTTAGGAGCAATCAGTTCCCCTCTCACGTTTCGACCTATTGTCCCTTTAATCGGTTTCATATACTCTATCAATAAATCATTTTCAACGACACTCACGATATACCCGCGCTTAGCGTAATTAACTCTTCCCGCTTCATCCATCTCCTGATGTTTTTTATCATAATGGAGGATTAGCTTGTCATCGATGGTTAGGACTGGCTCAAAACCCTCAGCAACGATATAACGCTCTTGAGTTTCAAAATGGTATGTACCATCAACTCGAATCTTTGCAATCAAATTAGACAAATTGGGAAGCATCATCGAATCAAAAATTCCAATCAACAAATTAGCTCTGAGTTTTTTCTTTTTGATAAGTTCAAAAAAAGCACTTTCAAACCCCTCATCATACGTAACACTGCTTCCGGCTTTAATGGTCAAATAAATTTTGCACAATGTCCCATTACCCGCGATGGAGAGCTCTAAAGAGTCTAATAAACTGCTTTGAGTTATGGTAAAAATTTCTATTTCATAAATTTGTTTTATTTCAAATTTTGGATTTAAATACATTTGCTCAGCGATATCCTCAATCTCCTGCGAACTTATCTCAACCCAATCTTCTCCATCCGTCAGTAAACGTATAAATGTTTGGGTATCTAAGAGTCTGAAATCAAGGGTTTTGATAGGTACTTTATGGTTGGTAGCAACACTCATTAACTCTTTGGCAACATTACCAGTACGAATGACAATAGAGGGGATGCCAGAGGATGCAGTAGGTGATTGGGTTTTTTTTGCAAACAAAGCCATTTAGAACCTCTCCCTACGATAAATATGAGCTATTTTAATCACATATCGGTTAAAATGACGTAAATTTTAAAAATCGGTCTTATAATCTATGTTCAAATCCATATTTTCCAACTCTTTTGGCATTCTTATCTCTCGTATAACCGGCTTAGGAAGAGATATATTAATGACATCGGTTTTGGGTGCTAATATTTGGAGCGACATCTTTTTTATGGCATTCAAATTTCCCAATCTTTTTCGGCGTATTTTTGCGGAAGGATCATTCACCCAAAGCTTTATGCCCTCTTACATTGCTTCTCGACAAAAAAGTGTCTTTGCCGTAGCGATTTTTATCCGTTTTATGCTTTTTATTGTTGCTTTTTCTTTCTTAGTTACTCTCTTTCCCGCTTTTTTCACCAAAGTATTGGCGTGGGACTGGAATGCCGATCTTATCTCTAAAACTGCCCCCCTCACAACGATTAATTTTTGGTATTTAGACCTGATTTTCATTGTTACTTTTTTAGGGACTTTGCTGCAGCACAAAGAACATTTTTTTACAACCGCTTTTTCGACCGTTTGGCTCAATATTGCTATGATTGCAGCTCTCTTGCTCTTCGCTCACAGTGATCCAAAAACCATTGTGTATGCCCTTAGCTTTTCCATCCTTATCGGCGGGCTCATGCAAGTGCTGACCCACATCTATACCATGCGTCAGCAAGGGCTTTTAAAAATCCTCATCGGTGGATGGAAATACCGAAAAACAAAAGATGTCAAAAAAGAAGAATCTAAATTCAGTTCCCTCTTTTTTCCTTCTGTTTTAGGAAATTCAACCGCACAAATCGCATCATTTATCGATACCAGTCTAGCATCATTTTTAGCAGCAGGTTCCGTATCCTATCTTTTTTATGCCAACCGTGTTTTTCAACTCCCGTTTGCCATTATTGCATTAGCCATTACCACTGCATTATTCCCCACCATTGCCAAAGCAATCAAAAATGAGAATCACACCCTTGCATTTAAAAATCTTCACAAATCATTTTGGTTACTGAGCACACTGTTAGGCATCTCTGTATTAGGCGGGATGCTGCTAACTGAGCCTATCGTTTGGCTGTTGTTTGAAAGAGGTAATTTCACGATTACCGATACCCACAATACTGCCGATGTATTGATGATGTACATGATAGGACTTGTCCCTTTTGGACTGGCAAAACTGTTCTCCCTTTATCTTTATGCCATGCACAAACACATCAAAGCTGCCAAGATTGCTGCAGCATCCTTAATCATCAATGTTCTATTTTCCCTTATTTTAATGAAACCGATGGGAGCAGCCGGTTTAGCATTGGCAGGGAGTATCGGCGGTGCGGTTCAGCTCATTCTCACCGCCAGAGAGATAGGGTGGACAATAGTTTTTAATCTTCTAAAAACCAAATACAGTTTCTATTTTATTCTCGGAGTGGGAGTTTTTGGGGTATTATTTTACAATCTAAACCATTTTTTACTGAACCTAATACGATAAAAGAGAGAGTATGTTTATTTATGACAGCGTGAAAAAAACAAAATTAGAATTTAAGCCTCTATTAGATGGAAAAGTATCTCTCTACGTTTGCGGTCCAACCGTGTATGACGATGCCCACTTGGGACATGCTAAAAGTGCGCTGGTATTTGATCTTTTACGACGTGTTTTAGAAGCAGACGGATATGAGGTCACCTATGCACGCAACATTACCGACATCGATGATAAAATTATCAACAAAGCTCGTGAATTAAACCTAACTACCACTGAAATTGCCGAGCGTTATACAGCAGCTTACACTCAAGATATGAACGCCATTGGGGTTCGTCCTCCAACGCTCGAACCCAAAGCAACTGAGTCCATCGACGCAATGTGTGAAATGATTCAAAAACTCCTGACCAAAAATCATGCCTATACGATTAGCAACGGTGATATTTATTTTGATACAGCAAGCGATAAAAGTTACCTAACCCTTTCCAATCGCCAAAGCAATGAAAACATTAGCCGTGTTGAAAAAATAAGTGAAAAACGGTGTGAAGCCGATTTTGCTCTCTGGAAAGCTGTACATGATGAGAGTGTTGCCTTTGACTCTCCCTTTGGGCGCGGGCGACCTGGATGGCATTTGGAGTGCTCCGCGATGATAGAGCGCTATCTTTCCAATGGAGAGGGAAAATACGCCATCGACATTCATGGAGGCGGTGCGGATTTACTTTTCCCCCACCATGAAAACGAAGCGGCACAAACACGCTGTTCCAGTGACCATGAGCTGGCAGCCTATTGGATGCACAACGGTTTTGTTACTATTGGCGGCGAAAAAATGTCAAAAAGTCTGGGCAACAGCTTTTTTCTCAAAGATGCTCTCAAAGAATATGACGGTGAAATTTTGCGTTTTTATCTCCTCAGCACCCATTATCGGGGCGATTTCAACTTTAATGAAGAGGACTTAATTGCCTCTAAAAAACGTCTTGACCGTCTCTATCGCCTTAAAAAACGTCTTTTTGGGCTCAATGCACCTCAAATAAAAACGGATTTTTCTACCGCCCTTATTGAGGTTTTAAGCGATGATCTCAATGTCTCTAAAGCCTACGCCCTTATCGATGAACTGATTGCGACCGCCAACGATGCACTCGATGCCAATCCTAAAGATAAAGCCTATCGACAATCCCTACTTTCTTCTTTATCCACGATTCAAACCGTGTTGGGATTCGGAGGACAAAACCCTTTTGAATATTTTCAATTCGGATTGGATGAAACTGTAAAAATAAAAATAAATAATCTTATTACCCAACGTAATATTGCCAAAAAAGAGAAAGATTTTGCAACGTCGGATGCGATTCGTGATGAACTTACTGCATTAGGAATATCCATTATGGATACGGCAGAGGGAACTTTTTGGGAGAGTCGAGATTGAAATTTCAAGATACCTATAAACGATACTGGCCCTATATCAAGGGGTACAAATTTCAATATCTGATGGTGCTGATCGGAATAATCCTGACCGTTACTGCAACCGCCGGAACAGCCCATATTATGCAACCTCTTATGGATAATATGTTTATCAAAAAAGAGCCTAAAATGCTCTACATCATCCCTCTGCTTTTAATCGGTATTTATATTCTAAAATCACTTGGGCGTTATATCCAATCGGTCTTTACAACCTACATCGGATTGCACATCATTTCACGTTTACGTGAAGATTTACTCCACAAAATGATCCACATGGACATGCAATTTCTCTATGTGAATCGAAGCGGTGAACTTATTTCACGTATCACCAATGACCTTGCCCGTGTTCAATATTTTGTTTCAAGAATGCTTCCTGAACTCGTCCAAGAAGTTTTTACCGTTATTGCTCTTGTCGGATACGTCATTTATCTCAATGCGACCTTGGCATTTTGGGCACTTTTCGTGATGCCCATCGTTATATTTCCCATCATAAAAATCACCAAACGTCTCAAAAAACTTTCTCACCGTTCTCAAGAAAAAAATGCCGATGTCATGACACGCCTCACCGAAGTATTTAACAATAACGAAATCATCAAAGCCAATGCAACCGAAGCGTATGAGATGAAACTTTTTTCGGATGAAAATGAGAAATTTTTCACAATCAACATGAAATCGACTTATACCGGAGAACTTGTCTCTCCCATTATGGAAATCATCGCTGCCATCGGCTTGGCAGCAGTCATCTTTATCGGTGGACAGCAAGTATATTCTGGTGGAATGAGTGTTGGAGAATTTACCGCTTTTTTAACGGCTATTGGTCTGGTATTTCAACCATTACGACGTGTCAGTGCCATTTACAGCAAAATTCAAGATGCCCAGGCTGCAAGTGAAAGGGTGTTTCATATTTTTGATATAGAAAATGCTGTGTCCGATGGTCCTCTCCTATTAAATGAACCTATTAAAAAGGTCAGTTTTGAAGATGTCACCCTAAAATTTGGTGAAAAAACGGCTCTCTCACATCTAAATCTTACCATTGAAGCCGGTCAGAATATTGCCCTAGTAGGACAAAGCGGTGGCGGGAAAAGCTCTTTAGTGAATTTATTGCTCCGTTTTTATGATCCGGATGAAGGGAGTATTTCGCTCAATGCTCATAACATCAGAGAGTTTACCCAAAACTCTCTGCGCTCCCAAATAGCCAGCGTCTCTCAACGCGTTTATATCTTCCAAGACACCTTGGCGCAGAACGTTGCTTACGGATCTCCTGTGGATGAAGAGCGCGTTGTAGAAGCACTGCGCATGGCAGATGCTCATGATTTTGCCCTTGCACTTGAGAGCGGTATCCACACTATGATGCACGAAGCGGGGACCAATCTCTCAGGAGGACAGCGTCAACGTATCGCTATCGCACGTGCTATTTACAAACACGCATCCTTGCTTATTCTCGATGAAGCAACCAGCGCTTTGGACAACGAGAGTGAAAAACGGATTCAATATGCTCTAAAAGAATATGCAAAAGACAAGATTACGATCACTATTGCCCACCGTCTTAGTACCATTGAGCATGCTGATACCATTTTGTATTTTGAAGCAGGAAAAATCATTGCCAGCGGAACTCATCAGACTCTTCTTGAAAGTTCCGAAGCGTATCGTCGCCTTACAGGTGAGATGGAATAAGGAAATTTTGAGTATAATCACCTATATTTAACTCTATTTTTCGGTGGGAACACAATGATTGATTACGAAACATTAAAACCATGGCTATTCAAATTTCAACCTGAAACTGCACATACATTGGGAGAGCTCGTATTACGAGGTGCTAGCTATTGTCCTCCTTTGTTCAATCCCATGATTGCCAAAAATTTCATTTCCCACCCTTCTCTTACACAAGAGCTTTTCGGTCGGACGTTTCTTAATCCTGTTGGCTTAGCAGCAGGGTTTGACAAAAATGCCACTATGATTCCGGGATCCCTTGCACTAGGCTTTGGATTTAGCGAAATCGGCACCCTCACCCCCAAACCTCAAGAAGGAAATCCACGTCCTCGCCTTTGGAGACATATTGAAGAAGAGTCAATCCAAAATGCTATGGGGTTTAACAACGATGGACTGTTTCGTATCAGCCACCGCCTTAAAAATATTTACCCTTTCAGCACCCCCATCGGTGTCAATATCGGTAAAAATAAAACTACGTCCGAAGAAAATGCCCTAAAAGATTACACTACTCTTATCAAAGCATTACACGAATACGCTGACTACATGGTTATCAACATCTCTTCTCCAAACACTCCAGGGCTTCGTGATTTACAAAATGAAACCTTTATCAGTGAGCTTTTTTCTCAAGCAAAAACCATTACATCTAAACCTATCTTACTCAAAATTGCTCCTGATATGTCCGAAGATCAAGCCGTCAGCCTGTGTGTCCATGCAGTAGAAAGCGGTGCGGATGGGATTATTGCTACCAATACCACCATCGACTACTCTCTCGTGAGTGAGCCAGAAGAAATCGGAGGATTAAGCGGTGAAGTTCTTAGAGAGCGTAGTTTTTACATTTTCGACGCAATTGCACGTGAACTTTACGGTAAAGCCACTCTTATCAGTGTCGGTGGTATCAGCACACCAGAAGAAGCTTATCGCCGAATCCGAGCCGGTGCCTCTTTGATTCAAATTTACACATCCCTTATTTTTAAAGGTCCAGAAGTGGTCGAAGAGATCAATAACGGTCTTATTGCCCTTATCGCGAACGATGGTTACACCTCAATCTCCGAAGCCATAGGTGCTGATCGAGCATGAAATCGCTCACTGTATTATTTTTTACACTAGGAACCCTAATGGCCTCATCATTGCCTCACTATGAAACCAAAACTCTGACCAATGGTCTGCAAGTCGTAGCCATACCGATGGAAAACAACTCACATGTCATTTCAACGGATATTTTTTACAAAGTCGGAAGCCGTAACGAAGTAATGGGTAAAAGCGGAATTGCCCACATGCTTGAACACATGAATTTCAAATCGACTAAAAACCTCAAAGCAGGCGAATTTGACGAAGAGGTCAAAAGCATCGGGGGAATGAACAATGCTTCCACCGGATTTGACCACACCCACTATTACATCAAATCCAGCAGTGAGAATATGGGTAAATCGCTCACCCTCTTTGCCGAATTGATGCAAAATTTGAACCTCAAAGACGATGAGTTTCAGCCTGAGCGTAATGTCGTTGCTGAAGAGCGTCGCTGGAGAACCGATAACAATCCAATGGGATATTTGTATTTCCGTCTTTTTAACAGTGCCTACGTCTATCACCCTTACCACTGGACACCGATTGGGTTTATGAATGATATTCAAACATGGACATTAGAAGACATTCAAAAGTTCCATGCTACCTATTATCAGCCTAAAAATGCGATTCTTGTCGTAACCGGGGATATTAAAGCAGCTACTGTTTTTAAAGAGGCCCAAAAACATTTTGGATCGATTGCGAATACCGTTGATATTCCTAGTGTCAAAACCATCGAACCCGAACAAGACGGTGCGCGACGGGTCGAAGTGCACAAAGAAAGCGAAGTAGAGATGATAGCTATCTCATTTCCGATTCCAAATTTCCAACACCCGGACCAACCTAAACTCTCTGCAATCAGTGAGTTGCTAAGTTCCGGAAAAAGCTCACGTTTGTACCGTACTCTCGTGGATGAAAAGCGTCTGGTCAACCAAATTCACGCCTACAATATGGAGACTATAGATCCGGGTGTGTTTTTATTTTTAGCCATCGCCAACAAGGGTGTAACTGCTGAAAAAATTGAAAAAGAGATATGGAAAGAGATTGCAAAACTTCAAAAAAATGGGGTAAAACAAAGTGAACTGGATAAAATTAAAATCACTACCAAAGCCGATTTTATCTATTCACTCGAAAGTTCTACTTCCGTAGCAGAACTTTTTGGAGGCTACTTGGCACGCGGAGATATTACACCCTTAGAGCGGTATGAAGATTCCATCAAAGCTCTCACGTCCAAAGAGATTCAAGAGATGGCAAAACAGTATTTTAACCCCAAAACATCAACAACCCTTATTTTACGAAAAGGTGAAAAATGAACATTGTAACCGGTTCCACAACCGCACTCATAACTCCATTTAAAAATGGAAAACTCGATGAGCAAAAATACGCAGAGCTTGTCCAAAGACAAATTAACAACGGTATTGATGCAGTGTGCCCCGTTGGGACAACCGGCGAAAGTGCCACATTAACCTACGATGAAGACAAAAGATGCATGGAAATCGCCGTCGAAGTGTGTCGTGGAACAAAGACAAAAGTCTTAGCAGGTGCAGGAAGCAACTCCACTGCAGAAGCGATAGAAGCAGCGAAAACGGCTCAAAAATGTGGTGTTGATGCTATATTTTCCGTAGCTCCTTATTACAACAAACCTTCTCAAGAGGGTCTTTATCAGCACTACAAAGCGATTGCCGAATCTGTTCCCAAACTCCCTTTTATGCTCTATAACGTTCCGGGGCGAACCGTGGTTGACATCAGTGCCGATACCGTCATCCGACTTTTTGATGATGTGAAAAATATTTACGGCATTAAAGAAGCAACAGGAAGTATCGAACGTACCATCGAACTCCTTTCACGCCGACCTGATCTCAAAGTCTTTTCCGGTGATGATGCGATAGACTATGCTATCTTAGCGTGTGGCGGAGCGGGAATTACTTCGGTTACCTCAAATCTCTTGCCTGACCTGAAAAGCCAATTGGTTGACAAAGCGCTCTCAGGTGATTTTAGTGGTTCAAAAGCAATCAATGATACTCTTTTCCCTATCAATAAAGTGCTCTTTTTGGAATCAAATCCAGTGATGATTAAAGCGGCAATGTATATAGCTGGATTGATTGATACACTGGAATACAGACTTCCGCTGGTTCACCCAAGCAGTGAAAACCTAAAACGACTTGAAGAAGTTATGAAAAATTACACCATCACAGGAGCATAAAAGAATGACAAATATGAAAGGCAAAACACTCGTTATCACGGGAGCCACAAAAGGTATCGGTCAAGCCATCGCTGAGAAATTTGCACAAAACGGTGTCAATATCGCATTTACCTACAACAGCAATGCTGAAATCGCAGGTGTGTTAGCCAATGAACTTGAGAGTAAATACGGCATTAAAGCCCGAGCATATCCTCTCAATATTTTAGAAACAGACGAGTTTAAACCTCTTTTTGAAGCCATCGACGCAGATTTTGATCGCGTAGACTTTTTCGTCAGCAATGCAATGATTTATGGCCGTCCAGTTGTTGGCGGATACGGTAAATTTATGCGTCTCAAACCACGCGGTTTGAACAACATCTACACTGCAACCGTAAACGCTTTTGTCGTAGGTACTCAAGAAGCGGCTAAACGTATGGAAAAAGTAGGCGGTGGAGCAGTCGTCACGATGTCCAGCACAGGCAATCTCATCTACATCGAAAACTATGCAGGTCATGGAACCAACAAAGCAGCCGTTGAAGCAATGAGCCGTTATGCTGCTGTTGAACTTGGAGAGATGAACATTCGTGTCAACGCCGTTTCAGGCGGTCCAATCGATACCGATGCCCTCAAAGCATTCACCAACTATGAAGAAGTAAAAGCAGAAACCATTCGACGCTCAGCAATGAACCGAATGGGTTCTCCCGATGATATAGCAGGAGCAGTCTACTTCCTCTGTACCGAAGAAGCGAGTTGGATTACTGGTCAAACCATAGTCGTTGATGGTGGAACTACTTTTAGATAACTCATCATTCCGTACTCGATACGGAATCCATCCCACATTTTTCTTCTCTCGTCATTCCCGACCTGATCGGGAATCCAGCTTTTTCTATTTTTTTCACAAAACTTAAACTATAGATAGTAGAATTTATTATAATACAATACGGTCATGAGCATTTTTTTGACATTATTCACAAATAAGTCTATAATAAGACATCAAAAAGATACTAAAAAAGGTACTTAATATGCAACCGATAATGGCAAACTACACGGCGAGTATTACCGAACTCAAAAAATCACCCACACAGATTCTCGAAAATGCAGGAAATGAGGTAGTGGCTATTTTAAATCACAATGTAGCCAGTGCGTATCTTGTCCCATCTAAAACCTATGAAAAACTTATGGAGATGTTAGATGATTATCTCCTTTCTAAAGATGTACAAAAAAGAGTAAGTGAACCCTTCACGCCAATCAGAGTTTCACTTGATGACTTATGATTTAGAATTTCACCCTGCCGCATTCAAAGAGTGGAACGATTTGGGTGCAACCATCAAAGAACAATTCAAAAAAAAACTTAAACAGCGTCTTGATAATCCAAAAGTACCCAAAGATAAACTCAGTGGATTCGAATCTGTATATAAAATCAAACTCAAAACGGCAGGATATAGACTTGCCTATGAAGTAAAAGATGAAACTGTTGTAGTTCTTGTTCTGGCTATTGGAAAAAGAGAAAATAACAAAGTGTATAATTTATTGCACTCTCGCACGTGATATATACCCATTTTAGCTATAATCACGAAACTAAAACCATTTATAGTAAAAAAGGTAATTTTTGTTCAACATCCCCAATCTTCTAGCATTCTCACGCTTCCTTATCGCTCCAATAATGTTTTGGGTTATTCTTAATCCACAACTTTTTACCGATCAGGGTTATCACATATCTTGGAGTTACTATACGGCTGCATTGCTTTTTGTGATTGCCAGTGTTACCGATTTTTTTGATGGCTACATCGCTCGTGAACTCGATCAAATCACCATCGTCGGACAAATTCTCGACCCTCTTGCGGATAAGATGCTTACACTGGCTGCTTTTTTGGGATTGATGATGAGTGGTGAGGCTTCGGCATGGGCGATTTATATTATCATCGTGCGCGAGTTGTTTATCACAAGCCTTCGAACGCTTTCTGTCTCTGTTGGAATCGATGTCAGTGCATCGCTTATGGGTAAACTCAAAACCGTGATTCAAATGATTGCCATTGGCTTTTTATTGATGCATTGGCAAGGTGGCGTATACCTATTGTGGGGGGCGGTTGCTATTACCCTCTACTCAGGCGGTGAATATTTAGTTGGATTTTCAAAAGCCTATAAGGATAAAGAATGAGTTGGGTTGCAGCACTTCTTGTATTATCCCTTCTCATCTTTCTTCATGAACTTGGACACTATAGCGCAGCACGTTTTTTTGGTGTCTACGTCGAAGTGTTCAGCATCGGATTTGGAAAAAAGCTAGGCTCATTTAGATGGATGAACACTCAATGGCAGATTTCCGCTATTCCTCTGGGCGGCTATGTCAAAATGAAAGGGCAAGACGACCTTGACCCCACTGCCATCAGCAGTGACAATGACAGCTATAACGCCAAAAAACCGTGGCAGAGGATCATCATCCTCCTCGCAGGTCCACTGGCAAATTTTCTGACTGCATGGGTACTTTTTTATGCCATAGCACTTGGAGGGCCACAAGCACTCTCTCCCGTCATAGGAGCCGTATTAAAAGATTCACCTGCACAAGACGCGGGACTTCAAAGCAATGATAAAATCCTCTCCATCAACGGTGCCGCGATTACCCAGTGGAATGAAATTTCCGATGCCATCAAAGTTTCTACTGGGACACTAACATTCGCTGTTGAGCGTAATGAAACACAGCTTTTCATCCCCCTCACCCCTCGTGTCACCGAAGCAACGAATATTTTTAAAGAAAAGATTCAACAACGAATGGTAGGAATAGGCGCATCGGGTGCTACACACACCCTCCATCTTAGTTTTATTGAGACACTGGAGTATGCCTCAATACAAACCTATGAAACCTCTTTCCTTATTTTTCAAAGTGTTCAAAAACTCCTCACGGGAGTCGTACCTGCCAAAGAAGTTGGTGGTGTAGTGAGCATCGTCCAAATCACTGCCGATGCTACTGCGTATGGATGGATGAGCCTCTTTTTCTTTGCTGCCCTCATCTCTGTAAACCTCGGCGTTCTTAATCTTCTTCCAATACCTGCTTTGGATGGAGGTCATATCGTCTTTAATCTTTATGAAATGATTCGACGCAAAGCACCGAGTGAAGCAGTGATTACAAACCTTACTATTGGTGGATGGGTACTCCTTCTTGGACTCATGACACTGGGACTTTATAATGATATTTCAAGGCTTGTCCAATGACCTACTTAGAACAAAAGCTTCACTTTGATACCATTATTGACCGTATAGAAAAAGCACGATTACGTGTCAGTGATCACCATATTGTTAAGATAATAGCCGCAAGTAAATATGTTGGCGAGAGTGAGATACGTTCACTTTACAATATTGGGCATCGAGCATTTGGAGAAAATAAAGTTCAAGATATGGCAACCAAGGTAAATGCCCTTGAGGATTTACCGCTTGAGTGGCATTTCATCGGAACACTCCAAAAAAACAAGATCAATCAGCTCCTTAATCTCAACCCTTATATGATTCACTCTATCGATTCTCTTGATTTGGCAACTGCATTGAATGAACGACTGATGCGTGAGGGGAAAACACTCCGCGCACTCGTACAGGTTAATTCTGCCTACGAAGAGAGCAAATCCGGTTTTCATCCGGATGCATTTACCGATGCATACGCCCAAATAACGTCCGAATGTCCTAACCTTCAGCTCATGGGAATTATGAGTATCGGTGCACACAGCGATGAAACCAAAACTATCCAAAAAAGCTTTGAAATCACCCACTCGTTGTTTGAAAAAATCCCCAAAGCAACCGTGTGTTCCATGGGAATGAGCAGTGATTTTGAGCTCGCCATAGAGTGTGGCTCCAATCTTGTTCGACTGGGTTCAATCCTTTTTAAATAGCTATCGTTTTTGAACGTTTATAAAAAAATGTGATACTTTTACGATATAATCATTACCATTAATATTGAGTTTGGAGTATTTTTTGAACAAAATTCGTATACGAGCAACATTATTCGCTATGGGTATCGTCATAGCTCTTGTTGTCTATTTTGTTTACTCTATGTATCAAGACAAAAAACGTGTTTTGGAAGAAAAAACCCACTCCCACCGCGAACTTCTTAAAAATGCTTTTGAACTTTCCATGCTTGATACTGAAAAAGAGCTGAATCATTATGCTTGTAAAATGCTCACCGATCGTCGAATTGTCGATGCTTTTGAAACGGGTGATCGTGACACTCTCTATACCCTTGCACTTCCTTATTTCAATGAAGCACACGCTCAAGGGGAAGCTGATTTAACCGGTTTCATCCGTGCAGATGGGGTCCATTTCCTTCGTGTGCAGGATCCGAAAAAATTCGGTGATAATATATCCAAAAAACGTCCCATCATTGCTCAAGCAATCCAATCACGCGTCCCTATGACATCTCTTGATGTAACCATTTATAATATCTCTATCGTCAGTATTTTACCTATTTTCAAAGAGGGGAAATTTTTAGGGATTCTTCAAGTAGCTGCTAATATCAACCGAATACAAGATCGCCTCAATGCTCATTCTGGTATTAAATCAGCATTGGCTTTTGACAGCAATATTCTTCATAATGTTCTCCCTTCAAAAACAAAACTCACCCATTATTCAAATTATTCTATTATCTCTTCCAATGATCCCTTATTTGACCATTTACCCAACAAATATGCGTTTGATTACTCACTGCGTCATACGCTTGGAGAGACTACCTATATTATTGCCTCTCGAGAATTACGCACCTATTCCAACAAACCTATTGCACGGATGGTCTGCGCACTTGATATTACTAAAGATGAAATGGCTTACAAAGATGAAATAATCAATTTACTTCTCGCAAGTTCCCTTATGCTGCTTGTTCTTGCAGCTATTTTACATGTTGGTTTCAAAACGCTTATACGACGAATCAACCGAAAATCTGCTATTCTTAACGAACAACTTCGACATCAACTCCACACTGATTCACTCACAAAATTACCAAATCGAAAAGCGCTGATTGAAAACTTGCATCATAAAAATCATTTTGGGATTCTTCTTATCAATGTTGATAATTTTAAAGAAATTAATGATTTATATGGTCATGAGATAGGAGACAAACTTTTACAAGTTATTGGTGAATCAATTAAAGAAATTGCTATTATCCATACTCTTATTCTCTATAAAATGCCTTCTGATGAATATGCATTATTACTAAGTGACCATCTGAATGTTGAGACATTTGATAAAATGTGCCATACTATTTTCCATTCTCTTAACGAAAAATATTATGACATTGATGGTATTACTATCTTTGCGACGGTTAGTATTGGTGCTGATTTTTGCCTCGAACCCAATGCTAATTTGATTGGGCGTGCTGACATGGCACTCAAAACAGCTAAAAAGCAGAGTCTATCGTTTTTAAAATACCATGAATCTCTTCTCATCAAAGAGGAATATCTCAACAATATTTTATGGAGTAAAAAACTTAAAGATGCCATAGATGATCAGCGTTTCCTTCTCTATTATCAAGGTATTCATGATGCTTCCACGCAAGATATTTACGAATATGAAGCGCTGATACGCCTTATCGACACTGATGGCTCTATCATCCCTCCGAATACTTTTTTAGATATTGCCAAAAAATCGCGCCTCTATCCCCATATTACTACATTTGTTATTCGTACTATTTTCCAACAGCTTCGTACAACAACGCATCGTTATTCGATCAATCTCTCCATTTCAGACATTCTAAATGCTGAGATGAAAACCATGCTCTATACCTTTTTAAGTGAATCGGATGTCGGAAATCGACTTATTTTCGAGATTTTAGAGAGTGAAGGAATTGAAAATCATACAGAAGTTACAGACTTTATCACTCGTGTAAAAACGTTTGGATGCCGTATCGCTATTGATGATTTTGGAACTGGTTACTCAAATTTTGCCCATATTCTACGACTGAATGTTGATTTTATTAAAATAGATGCTTCTCTTATTAAAAATCTTAATGTGGATCTTAGCGCCCAAGACATTGTCCGTACCATTGTCGAATTTGCCCATCGTCTCAATATCAAAACAGTTGCAGAATTTGTTCATTCAAAAGACGTTTATGACGAATGTCAAGATTTAGGAATCGATTATATTCAAGGCTATTATTTGAGCCAACCCAAACCTCTTTAATCCAGAGTAATCACAAAGCCTTTTTCTTCCCCTTCAAAAAGTGCAATATCACCACCATGTGCCTTTGCAATCTCTTTTGAAAGTATCAAGCCCAGTCCATTTCCTCGTTCTTTCGTACTTTTAAACGCTTCAAAAAGCCATTTTTTATTCTCTATTGGGATTCCTGAATCCGTTATTATAAAATGATGTTTCCCTGCTATGTATTCGTAAGTCATAACAACACGCCCGTCTTCCTCTTCATCGAGTTCAATCGCATCAATGGCATTAAATACAAAATTACTAAACAGCATCACCAAAAGATCCAAATCCCCACTGAGGTCAAAATTTTCTTCCGGAAATACAAACTCAATTTTTTTAGCGTAACTGTAATAGCCAATAGCCTGATGCAGTTCACGCGCGATACTCTCCCATGACAAAAGACTCTTTTGCGCTTGCACCCCCTTGGAAAACATCAGCGTTGCTTTGATAATTCGCTCGATTCGATAGAGTGATTTTTGAATCTCGGTGACAATGGGCTTGTTTTCTTCTTTCACCCTTTTCATCAATGTCGAGGTGAGCAAGGCGATGGCACCGATTGGATTGCGTATTTCATGGCTGAGATGTGCCGCCATCTGCCCCATCGTTGCTAGGTTTTCTTTTCTCTTTTGCTCTGTTATATCCGTTGCACTGAGGAGATGCTTTTCATTATGATGCGCTGATTTGATGAGATAGGAGCGCTCCGCGAAACTTACCTCATAATCTTCTTCATCGTATTTCAAAATATCAAACAGTTCTTCAAGAGACTTGGCTTGAGAGTTTTGCAAAAAAATCTTTCCATCTTCTTCGACAATCCATATCGCATTGGGTAAAAATTCGATGACTTGCTCAATGGTCAGCTGAAGATGATTGTAAGAGTAACGTAACGCCACATACTCCTCTTCAACCCGATACGTCTGATCGATAAGAGCTTTTAGCTCTTCAGGAGAGACCATCTCAGCCATTAATATTCACCAATACTCAAAAGAATCTGCTTCAAACCATACGCATCGCTCACACCCGCCAACTCTCGAATCGAATGCATCGCAAGGGTCGGAACACCCACATCAATCGTTTCAACTCCAAGTCTCGTTGCCGTGATGGGACCGATGGTTGAACCACACCCCATATCACTACGGGTTACAAATGTTTGTGTCTCTATCCCTATAGCCTGCGCACATTGCACAAAACGTCCTTGCGTACGTGCAGAGGTTGCATAACGCTGATTGGAATTAATCTTGATTGCTACTCCACGATTGAGAAGCGGTGCGTGCTGGCTCTCGTGCTTGGAGGGGAAATTTGGATGCTGTGCATGGGTGTTATCACACGATACCATGAGCGATTGACGCATTAAAAGAGAGAAATTATCCCCCGCAATACGACGCAAGACCTCTTCCAAAAACGTTCCCCCTGCCCCGATGTGCGAATCACTTCCCACCTCTTCATGATCCATACACGCCAATACCATTGGTGTTTTTGTTTCAACTAAAGCAGACAGTCCTACATAACAACTTAGCAAATTATCCAACCGTGCCGAGGAGATAAACTCTTCTTTTATCCCGACAAAAGACCCTTTTTGAACATCATAAAAACTCAGTTCATGCGCAAGAAGCTTATCGCCGCTCACACCCGATTCCTCCATAATCCAGGATGAAAAATCAAAATCCTCTCCACGGGCAATCATCGGGACAATGTCGGTTTGAGCATTAATAGAATGCGACGAATTCGCCTCACGGTCAAGATGGATAGCGAGAGAAGAAAGTATTCCTATCGGACGTTTGAGATTTATAAGTTTCTCACAACGCTTTTTTTCCTCATCTAAATAAACAATCCGTCCTGCTAAGCTTAAATCACGATCAAACCAAGGATTGAACAAGACCCCGCCATAAGGCTCAACCCCAAGCCGTATCACCCCTGCACTTGACGTGACGGGATTAGGCTTAAGACGCAGATGGGGAGAATCGGTATGAGCTCCAACGATGGTATACCCTTTGTCCCTAGAAGGTGGGTTATTAAAAGCAACGATCGAGGAATCATTTCGGGTTACATAATATTTTTCACCCTCTACAAGGTTCCAGACTTCACACTCATCGAGTTTGTAAAATCCTTGTGCATCCAAAATGTTTACCATCTGTTCAACAGCATGAAATGGTGTCGGGGAAGCATCAATAAATCGGATCAGTTCTTCGTTAAATGTACGCATATTCTTACTCTTTATTTAAATTTAATTTATTCATCACTTCTTCAAGCGTATAGACTTCACTTTTGCCGCTTTTTATATTATCAATACGCTGGTCAGCTATCATAGTATCCAAAGAGTCTTGGATATCTTCCCACATCTCTTCAGAGATCAAAACAGCAGTATTATTGTTATTTCCGCTAATGAAAATCGGCTCATGAGTGAGTATTGCTTGATCAATAAGATATTCAAGATTGGATTGTGTATGTGTTGCATCAATTATTTTTGCCATAGAAACTCCTTTTATGAATACTTCATCAATTTTTTTGCAGTGTTATTAAATTTGACGTCCAATGATTTTTCTATTACTACATTTGATTCTTTTGAATGCATAGAAATTTTAAAATCTCTTTCATCTAATAACTCTATAAATATTAGTTTTTTAATAGTATCTTCGACTTGCCCAACATTCATCTCTTTTATAATAATCGATATACTTTTAGTATTAAACTTCACATTTAGTGAACTAAAATCAGGCATGATTACTTCATGTAAAGGAGTCTGAGACATCATTTTTCTAAAATTATAATCTTGATCGAATGCTTGCATAGGTGATTCAGGTTTAATAGGTAATTCTGCTGCATTTTTAAATAATGCCTCATATATTTGTTTTGGATCTATAAAACTATTGTTCTCAGTTTTTATTTCTATGTTTATTTGACTGTCCGATTTAATTCCAATATTTTCAATATAAAAAACAATAAAATATTTATTCTTTAAAGAATTAACTCTTTCAATGTATTCATTTTTATATTCATACTGTTTCTGAATATACTCAGATAATTGATCTATATAACTCAATAATTGATATTTATATGAATTAGATGACACTATCGCAAAAGCATATCCCATATTGTCATTAGTAAATAATTGTTTTATTTCTTCATTTGCGGAATCTATCTCTTTTTTTGCTTTTGATACATTATCATCAATTCTTTTTAAATGTTTATCCGCTTCAAAATCTATGGGAATCAATTCTCCAGATACATGATATTCAACAGGATTAGCCATTGTTTTTATTAAATTTTCTTTTGCCTTTTTCTCATCTACCCACACAGAATAAGATGCAAAAAGAAATGCTAATAAAACTATAATATAAATAAAGAATGATGGTAATTTTAAATCCCAATCAAAATATGTTGCTATATAGTCATATATAGTAGGTAAGAAACCTAGATATAAAAACCATGTTGTAAATAATTTCTTAAGATATTCAATCATAAACTATTTTCCATAATCACATCATTTTTATAATCTCTCAGTCTATGCATAATAATATAAATCTTCTTCATTTTCTGCATTACGAATTGTCTTATAAAGTTGCTTCCCAATAATTTCAGCTAATTTGACAGGAACGGCATTTCCTATCTGCCTCATAGCTTCTCCCCAAGCACCGCTAATAATATAACTTTTAGGAAATGTTTGAATTAATTTTGCCTCATAAACAGTGAAATACCTTACCGAATCATCTTCATAGCGAATCATATTTTCACCGCCCGGAACACCATGTCCTCCAGCTTTAATTGTCTTTGACGGTTGATCAATTACACTTCCGGTATGACCCGGATAAATTTTTGCCCCTTCTTTATAGATATGCGCATCAATTTCATGTCTATCATTAGGATGTGGAACGCCTAATAAACAATCTCTAACAGTTTGCCATGCTTCTTTTTCAGGTGGTAAAATACCGTATTTTTTTTGAAGAGATTTAGCCAAGTCTTCATTGGTTTGAATCGGTAAATCATGTCGTTTCCAATATGTATGACTCACGTATTTATCCCAGTTTAGCCGATCTTCCGAATGGGTAGCGGTAGAAAATTGCCAATCAACCCCTAAATCAGAACGAATACCTACAATCAGAACCCGTTCCCGCTTTTGAGGAATACCGTAATCGGCTGCATTCACTAATTTGTACGTCACTTTATATAGTATTCCATTATATGTATTACAGGTTATTTTTTTTAATCTCTCTAAATGGTATTCCCAACTCTCACTCGTTTTAATCTTGCAATTTGGATAGGTTAATCTCAAAAGAATATAATCGAAATAATCCCTAAAAGATGTTCTAAGCAACCCCTTTACATTTTCAAAAAGAAACGCTTTTGGTTGTAATTTTTCAATAGTATTGATTGCATAAGGAAACATATCTCTGCTGTCATTATGTGCTTGATGTTTTCCACCTAATGAAAAAGGTTGACATGGAGGACCACCTGCAATTAAGTCTATATTACTCAATTTAGCCAAGTCAAAATCAGCAATATCTCCATGAAAAACTTTTTCGGATTTGAAATTTGATTTTAAAGATGTACAAGCATCTTTATTGTATTCAACAAAAGCGGAATGGGAAAACCCTGCTAATTCTAAACCTTTTGCCAAACCACCTGCACCGGAAAAAATTTCTAATGATTTCATGGTTGTTTTACAAAAGTATCTAAATGATTTTTAATATTTTGAATAATATCATCTTTGTTTTTTGCAATACCATTACATTTGTCCGCCCACATTCTTCCGGTATGAACGACATCCCAATCCGATCTAGCTTGTTCATAACGCCCTTTTCTGGGATCATGATTACCAAAACCATCAAGATTCATATTCCATAAAGGGCGATTTAATTTGATTAAAGATGCCTCTATAGTACTAATCATATCTGAACCTGCATCTTCAAATATTACAAATCGGCACATAAAATCTTCAACTTTAAGCCCGTTTCCGGCTGTAATACTTCTGCTATGCTCTTTTAATCTGTTAAATAATTCATTAGATTGATTCAACTCGCTATCTGAAATTCGAGACTGTCTCCATCCTTTCGGGACAGCTTTCCCTACATAAATAGGAAAATTATAGGAAAGACGATTTAACTGAGTATATTTAGAATACAATTTATTATCACCAATGTAATAAATTGCATAAACACCAGTACCTAAAAACTTTTCCGGCGGTGGAAGAGTATGAACTGGTGTCCCGTTGAAAAACCGAACAGCATCTTTGACTAACTCAACAAACGCATCGTTTCTGTAAATATGTTCACTTCTATCAAATGGTACTGATTTCATGTATTCTCAAACTTATATTTTAAATTTTTAAATTGTATCATATAGATAGTTTCAAATCACATTTATACTTTTAAAACTATTTAATATTAAATTGTGTTAATAGTGCATCAATAAATATTTCCTATTTCAACTCACCCCAGTGATTGCCAACGTGCATTGATGTTTTAAGCGGAATACGCAACTGCATAATCTCCTCCATCATTTCCACAAACTCTACTGCCAATGTTTGGGCAACGTCCTCATCGGCTTCAAAAATCAATTCATCATGAATTTGCAAAAGCATTCGAGCGCGAAGCCCCTCTTCACGGATACGTTTATCAATTGCATTCATGGAAAGCTTGATGAGATCCGAGGCAGAGCCTTGGAATACTGCATTGACCGCCTCGCGTTCGTAGGCGGCTTTTAGCATCGGTGTCGCGGTAGCAAAATCAAAATAGCGACGACGTCCAAGGAGTGTTTCAACGTATCCCATCTCTTTTGCCTGTTCTACAATAGCAGAAAAATATCCTTTGACACTGGGGAAGGTTTCAAAATATTTTTCAATAATCTCTTTTGCTTCTTTGGTACTAATCCCCAACGTATCCGAGAGCTTTTTCGCCCCCATCCCATAGAGTAATCCAAAATTAACCGTCTTGGCAATATTACGCTTTGATGCCGCTTCAACATCACCAAAAAGAGAAATAGCGGTTTGCGTATGAATGTCGAGATTATTATTAAACGCATCCACCAAAACTTTATCTTCACTAAAATGAGCCAAAAGTCTTAATTCAATCTGCGAATAGTCAATTCCAATGAGTTTTTTACCCTTTGGAGCTACAAACGCTTCACGGATTCGCATCCCCAAGGCTGTTTTAACAGGGATATTTTGAAGATTTGGATTTTTAGAACTAAGTCGTCCTGTTGCCGTACCCGTTTGGACAAACGACGTATAAATGCGTGAATGTTTATCGACTTTTGCAAGTGCGATCAGAGGTTCGATGTAGGTCGAATACAGCTTATGATATTCACGATACTGCAACAACAAAGCAACAACTTCATGTTCGTGGCGCAATCCTTCAAGAACAGATTCATCCGTACTGTAGCCCGTTTTGGTTTTTTTACCATAAGGAAGTCCCAGTGTTTCAAATAAAATCACACCCAACTGCTTGGGAGAATTGAGATTAAAAACCGTTCCACACGTTGCATGAATTTTTTCTGTCAATGTTGAAAGTTCCTTGGAAACTTCAATTTTAAAGACTTCGAGAACCTCAATATCTACCGCAATCCCCGCTTTTTCCATCCCTAACAATGTCAGAATAAACGGAAATTCAACCTTCAACGCTTCATCTAAGGCAGACTCTCCCCCTTTGAGGAGCAATTGCTCACGTAACACCGCATAAAGACGATAGGTGATATAGGCATCCTCGCTCGCATACTTGCACGCATCTTCGATGGCAACGGAAGAAAAATTCTCTCCGCGTTTTACCGTATCTTTGAAATGAATCATCTCGTGGTTTAGCAATGAAAGACTCAAATTATCCATAGAAAGGGAACGGTTAGAATCGCCAAGCCACGCCATAATAATCGTATCAGCATAGAGTGGAAGTCTCTCAACACCTAGAAATCGGGTCACAAAATGGAGGTCAAATTTCAGATTATGCCCGATAACTTTGCCTTGAAAAATTGCTTGTATCGCAGCTTTTGCAGCTTCTTTGGAAACTTGTTCTCCAACACCCAGATAGTTATGGCTTAGGGGAACATAATAACCGCTTTTGCCATCCATGCTAAAACTAAATCCGACCAACGAATCCGTATTCGGATTAAGTCCCGTGGTTTCCGTATCAAACGCCACAATCGTTTCCGAGGATATAGTAGAGACTAACTCCATAAGAGATTTATCGGTGTCGATTAGAATACTGCATCCACTTGGTGCATCATACTTAGGAACATCATTTTTAATTTCTACTGCCATTTTTTCTAAAGGCTGTGTCTCTTCAAACAATGCTTTGGCTTTAAGGGTTCGTAAAACCGCATTCATCTCATAATGAACCAACTCATCGTAAATCGGATGAAAAGGGTTGTCAAAATGCATCGCATACTCATTAAAATCAAGAGACTCAAAAATATCGCCACGCAATTTCACGAGCTCGCGAGACCGAAAAGCATCCTCACGATACATGTCAAGCAAACCACGAATACGCACAGGCATAACCTCTTCAAGTCGCTCGTAAATCGTATCCAACGTTCCAAACTGCACCAAAAGTTTTTCTGCCGTTACTTTTCCAATCCCTTTCACTCCGGGAACATTATCGGCGGTATCACCGATAAGTGCTTGATAGTCGATAAATTGAGACGGATGAACCCCGTATTTTTCAAAACAGTGGGTTTCATTGAGCACTTTTTTACTAATGGCATCCACCAAAACAACTTTGTCATCTTCGATGAGCTGATACAAATCTTTATCATGAGAAACTACACGGACATTAATCCCCTGCTCTTTTGCATGATGAACCACTGATGCAATCATGTCATCGGCTTCATACCCACTCAAAAGTAGAGATTTGTATCCCATCTTTTCAATCCAACTGATGGCAATAGGGAGTTGTTGAATCAGTTCTTCGGGGGCTGGAGAGCGATTGGCTTTATAGTTGGGATCAATTTCAGCGCGAAAACTAGGACCCTTGGCATCGAGGGCAAAAATGAGATAATCGCTGCTGTGATCTTTGTGAAGCGAAGCAATAAAATTAATAAAACCGGTCAAAAGACCAGTCGGAAAACCATGTTTATTTCTAAGCGGAGGAAGAGCATAAAATGAGCGGAAAAAGAATCCAAAGGTATCAATAATGGTGACGGTTTTTTCTCCCATTAATTAAGAAATTTGTCCCATAACAGCATCGATTGCTTTTTGCAACGCAACCGTATTCAAACCTGCCGATTCAGCTTTTTTAAGCCCTTGGATAACCGCTCTCTCTGACAATGGATCATTAATTGGCATAATCGTTTTAATGATACTAAGAACCATGGAAAGTTCTTTGATTTCATCGGGTGCATTTTCAGGTGCATCGGAATGTTCAATCATCGAAACAAACTCTTTATCAAAATTCCAATGGGTAAAAATAGCCGCCGTAACTTCTGCAGTTGTGGCTTCCACATAATTGCGTTCAACAATTGAAATATCAATCGCCACTTCAATATCGGATTTAAAGGTTGTTAGCAAATCTTCTTGAATTATATCGCTTGCAATAACAATCTTTCCGGTCTCTTGTAAAAAAGCTGCGAGAAAAAGCTTATCTGCCTTGGCCCGATCAACTTGGGTATACCATTTATGTGCCAAGACTGCCTGCATGGATGAAATTTCTGCAAAACGCTCTGACGTAATTCCATACGGTTCCATATCAACATTGAGCAACTTCCGAACCGAATTACCCAAACCGATAGAACGAGTCATACTCATCCCAAAAAGAGAGACAGCCTGCGCAACACTCGTAATCTCCCGACGAAGGCTGTAAAGGGGAGAATTAGCGGCTTTAAGCAAATTGGCTACGATCATCGGGTCATGATCAACTGTTTTAACCAAATCATGAATCGATGAGTTAGGATCATTACACACCCGTTGCATATCAATAACCGTTTTTGGAAGCGGCGGCAAAGACTTAATGCTATTAATCATCGAACTTTTCATTACATATTCCTCACTAAAACCAATTATTTTGTATTATACCTTAGAACTATGATTCTTAAGTTCAATCGCCAAATATTTTCCGGTAAAACTTCCTGTTTCTTCCCAATTTTTTGCAACGCTTTCAGGATCACCTTGTGCCACGAGCAATCCTCCGCCTGAGCCACCTTCAGGTCCTAGATCAAGTATGTAATCCGCATTTTTGATCATATCAAGATTATGTTCAATGACCAGTACCGAATTACCTAGCTCAACGAAATTATGCAGTACTCTCGTAAGACGATTAACGTCATCAAAATGCAATCCCGTTGTTGGTTCATCAAGAACATACAATGTTTTCCCCGTATCACGACGACTCAGTTCTTTGGCGAGTTTAATACGCTGTGCCTCCCCACCTGAAAGGGTAACGGCATTTTGACCCAAAGTAATATAATCCAATCCCACATCACTCAATGTCTGTAAAATCACTTTTATTTTCGGAATAGGTGCAAAAAACTCCAGTGCTTCACCCACACTCATATTGAGGACATCGGAGATAGTTTTGCCTTTGTATTCCACTTGCAACGTTTGGAGATTGTAACGGCTACCGTGACACGAATCACACTTCACCATAATGTCAGGCAAAAAGTGCATCTCAATCTTGATTTCACCCTCCCCTTGACACTTCTCACAACGACCGCCTTTGACATTAAAGCTAAAACGAGATGCCGTGTACCCGCGAATTTGAGCCTCTTTTGTTTTTGTAAAAAGATTACGGATTTCATCCATTACACCCGTATAGGTAGCAGGATTGGAACGAGGCGTTCGCCCGATTGGGCTTTGGTCGAGATAGATGACTTTATCGAGTTTTTCAAGCCCTTCTACTTCAACACCCGCAACACGGTTCACTTTACGAGCATGATTGAGAATCTCACGACTCACAGGAAGAAGTGTTTGTAAAATCAAAGAACTTTTACCGCTTCCGCTAACTCCCGTAACACACACAAAATTGTTAAGAGGGATAGAGACACTTAAATCATTAATATTATTCAATGTGACATTTTTAATGTGCATCCACTCTTTTTGCTCACGTCGGTAAAAATATTCGATTTTTTTGCGTCCTGAGAGATATTGTGCGGTCAGAGTATCGCTTTTTTTCATCTCTTCCAACGTCCCCGCAAAAACAACATTCCCCCCGAATTTTCCCGCACCAGGACCGATATCGACGATGTAATCTGCATGCTCTATCGTCTCTTTATCGTGCTCAACGACGATAACCGTATTTCCTTTTTCTTGGAGTGAACGAAGAGTACGGATAAGTTTTAAGGTATCTCGCTCATGTAAACCGATACTGGGCTCATCAAGAACATACATCACCCCCGTCAAACCGCTTCCGATTTGACTGGCAATACGAATCCGTTGCGCTTCTCCCCCGCTGATAGTACGAGCATCGCGGCTAAGTGAGAGATACCCCAAGCCAACATCGAAAAGGAAAAAGAGCCGTTCACGGATTTCATTTAAAATAGAAGCCCCGATCATTGCATTTTGCTCACTGAGATTTTCAAATGTTTTGGGATCAGTAAACCACGCGTAGGAATCTTTCAGCGGCATAGAGATGACTTCGCCTATCCCTTTGTCAGCCACTCTTACCGCAAGAGATTCACGCTTTAGACGATGTGAGTTACAAATATTACACGGTTTTTCCGACATATAATCGGCAAGATCTTTTTCATCTTTGAAAATATCGTAGGCAATGCGGACAATCCCAGGCCACGTTCGTTTAATGGGATGATCTTGCCATTTGAACTCAATATCCTCAACAGACCCGTGTAAAATCGCCTTTTTTTGATGCTCTTCAAGCATATAAAAAGGCTGTGTGATATTAATACCTATTGTCGAACAAAAGGCTTTTAAAAAGGTAAAATAATATCCTTTATTGAATCCATAAACAATCTTCACAGCTCCCTTTTCAATCGGAAGCTCAGAGTCAATAATCTTGTCATAATCGAGAGAATATCGGATACCAAGACCATCACACTCCGTGCATGCTCCCTTGGGAGAGTTAAAGGAAAAAGACAACGGCTCAAGAGGATCGAAACTCACTTTACAGTCAAAACACGCACTGTGCTCACTGTAGTGAATCAGCTTTTCATGCATTCCTATTTCTTCATGATTTTGAATTTCGATTTCCACTTCACCGTAACTCTCTTTGAGTGCTTTTTCAACATCTTGAGCTACACGATCATGATTATCTTCTTTGACTACTAAACGGTCAATCACCACTTTTATCGAGTGTTTTTTTGTCTTTGAAAGCTCAATCTCTTCATCCAAACGGACCATCACCCCATCGATCATCGCACGAACATACCCTTTGTGACGCAAAGATTCCAATATGTCCGCAAACGACCCTTTTTTCTCACGTACCAATGGAGCCATAATAACAATTTTAGAGTTTTCAGGAAGTTTCAGTACCTGATCGATGATATCTTGTGCCGACATCTTCGTAATTTTTTTGCCACACAAATGACAATGCTGTATTCCAATACGAGCGTACAACAATCGAAGGTAATCATAAATTTCCGTAATCGTCCCTACTGTAGAACGGGGATTTTTAGAAGTTGTTTTTTGATCAATTGCGATAGCAGGAGTCAGTCCTTCGATTTTATCGACATCAGGCTTGCCGACACGATCCAAAAACTGTCGTGCATACGAAGAGAGTGACTCAATATAGCGTCGTTGTCCCTCTGCATACAGCGTATCAAAGGCAAGTGTTGATTTACCGCTTCCACTGATTCCTGTACAGACAATCAGTTTGTTTTTAGGAATCTCAAGAGAAATATTTTTAAGATTGTGCTCTCTGGCACCAATAATTTTAATTTTATCCATAGTTAACCTATCCCGCAATGAGTTTGTAAGCCGTTAGGCTGAAAATAAAAATATAAAAGACAACCAAGGTTTGTTTATAGTGACGCAAATGAACTTTATTCAAAAGCCAGATTCCCAAACCGATTCCTGCTAACGAAGATCCTGCCATCACGGCACCTGCATACCAATTGAGCATCCCTAAAATCGCGAAAGTCACCAAAGCAGAGATGGAGGTAAACATCACAAAAAAAAGCCCGATTGCTGAAGCTTTTTTAAGTTCAAATCCCATAAAACTCACTAAAACAGGGGTCATCAAAATCGATCCTCCCACCCCAAGCATCCCAGAAAACACTCCGATAATACTTCCGATAAGACCGTACAATGGTCGATTTACCACTTCAGGGCGAGTCGGTTTCGGAGAAGAGAGAGCGAGTCTTCCAAGGGTAAAAGCCACCATTCCCAAAAAAGTCCATTCTAAAATAGACGTATCAAGAACTTTAACCAATAACCCTCCGATTGCAGCACCTATCAATCCACCAAACCCAAAATATTTAACATCACTAATCGTGTATGTTTTGTTTTTTTGATGTATGTACGCTGCCATCAAAGAACCTGCAACCATTTGCATCACTGAGATACCGATTGCCTCTTTTATCCCAAATCCGAGATAAAGGAGCAGTGGAACGCTAACCGTTCCTCCTCCTATCCCAAAAAATCCTGAGAGCGTTCCTACAACAACACCCAAGAGTGATAATTCAATTGTCATATATGCACTTTATTTTTCTAAATAGTTCGCGATTATACTCACTTTACCTCTATTCTTTCCTTGTAAATTTACGCTATAATCAATAATAATTTAGAGTATATATTTTAAGATGAGGTACGCATGCTATCATTTATCGTCCAAGCGGCTGAGAATTTTTGCATTCATCAAATTCGTCTCCCCCATCGTATTGAGCCGTTATTGTCAAAAAAGAGAACACTTATTGCTTATCTTGATGTAGAAGAGAGTAATGGAAATATGCATCGTGCCTATATTGGGTGTGATGAGACTCTTTTAAAATGTATTACTGAAATCTTCTTAGGTGAAGAAATATCAGATCAGGAGACTCTACGCGATATGTTACTGGAAACGACCAATATGATTGTAGGAAATGCAAAAGTACTGTGCCAAGAGTCTTCAAACAATCCATTTACAATTTCAACACCTCATTTTTATGCTGATGAGTATTTTGAACTCGATACGCATGAGCACCACACCTTCTTCATTGCCAATGGTGAAATGCTCATCGCATTAAAGGCACTATAATTATGGTTGATGCAGCCTTTCCCGCAGTAGAAACACCGCCAGTAGAAAATAAAAATATTTTCGATTCCAAAAAAGAACTTGCATGGATGGATTATGATGGTTTACTGGATATGGAAGTGGAATTTGTTTCCGATTTAGGGCAAACGACCCTCTCACTGGGAGAAATTCTAAAATTAGAAAAAGGTTCTGTCATTGATTTGGGAAAACCCGCCGGGGAAAGTGTCGAGTCGTATGTAAATCATCGGATTATCGGCAAAGGTGAAGTAATGGTATACGAAAAAAATCTTGCCATACGTATCAATGAAGTGCTTGATTCAAGTGCGGTTCTTTATTATCTATCCAAAGAGAGACTATGAAAAAAATTGTTCTGCTTTTACTTTTAACCACTGTTGTTTGGGGATCTAAAATCCTTAGCTATAACGTTTATGATCGTCATGAACGTGTTGACGTTATGCTTACGTTTGATACCCCGTATGAGGGAGTATTGCGTCAAAACCAACAAGGTGGATTGATTACCATCAAGCTCGAAGAAGCTTCTATTGACACCCCTCTTAATAAAAATATCAATTCTACCTATCTTCAAAATATTACTATCACACCCATAGGTGATCAAATTCAAATCACGGCAAAAGTGAGTAATAATGTTGTCTTGCAAGCATCGAAAACATCCGACTCCTACGGACTTCGTTTACGTTTTACTACACCGGTACCTGTTTCACTAGCAACAGAAAATAATGCTGAAAAAATCTCCGGTTTACCTACAAAGAATGGCAGTGAATTTGAGCAAAGCTATTATGTTGTTATCGGTATTTTAGTCATCGGTATCGGTATTTTATTTTGGTTAAAACAAAACATTGCAACTCGTGCAACCGCGATTCATGCCGCACCAAAAACACCGTGGAGTTTTAATACATCAACTAAAAAAACGACACCAACACCTGCTCCCATAAGCAGTATCGAAGGGGGCGGCGTACAAATACGATTCCAAAAATCCCTTGACCCCATACACTCCGTCGCCATGCTCGATTTCGGGACACAGAGCTATTTGGTACTGTTGGGCAACAATACTATCCTGCTTGATAAATTTCAAGACAATATTCCCATCACCCAAAATGAATTTGAAACGCTCTTACGCAGTAAACATCAAGAGCTTGATGGCTTTTTTCAACTCGGAACAACCCAAGATGAATCATTCGACTCCTACAAAGAGAAAGCTTCCGGAGAGTATTAAGCGTTATTCAACTCATAGCGTGAATAAACGTCATACGCCTCTTCTCCGCCTGTTGTGGCTAGAACGTCACGAATAAGTTCGGCTGCTTCTTTACGGCTTCCCCCTGCGTGTCCCTTGGCATAAATCTCTGCGAGTGTAATTTTTGCTGCAGGTTCGCCCTGAGCAACTGCCATTTTGAGATAATGGGCTGCTGTATCAAAATTTTCAGGTACGCCCATCGCATTTGCATACGCGAATCCTGCACTTACTTGCGCTGGTAATATTCCGGCTTCTGCCGCAATCGAATAATACTCCGTCGATTTGGTGAAACTTCGCTCAACCCCTTGACCATTATAGTACATCGTTCCTAACGCATAAATACATCTAGGATCATTGGGAGTTGACGCTAAAATTTCAAATGCTTCTTTAAAACGACCTACTTCATAATATTTCATAGCTGTAACGTAAAAATCAACGATCATTATTGGAGCCTTTTTTTAAGGGAGATTGTAGCTAGAGTGACTAAGAAAAGACTATAAGAAAAGATTTACTTCGAAAACTATATTTAGCATTCACAGCTCATTTCAAAAGGTTTAAAGCCCTCACCGA
>Ga0265593_1000275_pt1 | contig 31762 bp, 47 predicted proteins | sample saktaG_8_FD_190136 | JGI IMG/M metagenome (GOLD analysis project Ga0265593, IMG submission 190136) | Saline water microbial communities from Sakinaw Lake, British Columbia, Canada - sak_2011_5_24_36m | ecosystem: Environmental > Aquatic > Non-marine Saline and Alkaline > Saline ...
CTCTAAGCCTTCGCCGACTTCGTATTTAACGAATTCAACGATGCTTGCTGTTCCGCCGTGAGCGGCAGCTTCTTTAGTCAGTGCTTGTGCTACAGTCAACGAATCGTCCATAACGTAGTTTTGATCCAACAATGCAAGTTCTTTATCCAATGTTGTATTGTCCGCTACGAAACGAGCCAATTGTCCAGGGATGATGTTTGCCCAAATTTTTTCAGGTTTGCCATCTGCTAGTAATTTTGCTTTGATCACTTCTTCTGCGAGCGCCATAACTTCTGGAGTCAACTGAGACATAGAGATATACTGAGGAACGTTTTTGAGAGGTTTTTTCAAACGTGCAAGTTCTTCGTTCTCTGTTTTGATCGCTTCGATACGACCGATTGTCTCTTCTTGAACGTATACAGGGTCAAAATCATTGTAACTCATAGTTGTAGGTTTCATTGCAGATGCGTGCATTGCGATGTTACGTACCATTGGAGCCAATGCGTCTGCTGTTTTTTGAGAATCACATGTGATTGCTACCAAAACACCAACACGGCCGTTTGTGTGAACGTAACCGTTTACACATCCGTGCTCGCCTGCATTGAGAGTTACAAAACGGCGAGTTACGATTTTTTCACCGATACGAGCAACTTGAGAGGTAAAGTACTCTGAAAAAGTTCCTGTTTCGTATGAAGTCTCATTCAACTCTTCTACTGTGCTAACACCTGTCGTAAATACATGTGCTGCTGTGTTGCCAACAAGAGCGATAAAGCCGTCATTTTTTGCAACGAAATCCGTTTCAGAGTTAATTTCTACCAAAGAAGCAGAGGTAAATGTTTCAGAAACTTTAAGACCCAAAAGTCCTTCAGCTGCTACACGATCCGCTTTTTTAGCGGTTTGTGCCATACCACGGTCACGCAAAAACTCTTTTGCTTTTTCCATGTCGCCATCGCACTCGGTGAGTGCTTTTTTACAATCCATCATAGGCGCATCAGTCGCCGTACGAAGGTCTTTGACCATTGCTGCTGTTACGTCTGCCATGATTACGCTTCTTCTGCTACTGCTACAACAGGCGCTTCAACAGCTGCTGCTTCTGGAGCTATTTCTTCTTCAGTTACTTCTTCTTCGTTTCCGCCGTTACGAAGTGCTTTACCTTCGTTGATCGCTTCTGCCATTTCTTTACAGAAAAGTTGAATTGAACGGATAGCATCGTCATTTCCAGGGATTGGAATGTCGATTACGTCTGGATCACAGTTAGTATCAAGTGGTGCAACAACACGGATACCGAGGTGACGCGCTTCAAGAACTGCAATGTTTTCTTTTACTGCATCGATAACGAACATCATGTCAGGCAAAGTTTTCATGTTACGGATACCGCCAAGGTATGCGATCAATTTATCTTTTTGACGACCCATCATCAATGCTTCTTTTTTGGTTAAAAGACCCATTTGACCATTTGCTTGCATCTCTTCGATGATTTCAAGTTTACGGATTGATTTTTGGATTGTTGGGAAGTTTGTCAACATTCCACCCAACCAGCGGTTGTCAACGTATGGCATACCACATGAAATAGCTGCATCACGGATAGCAACACGAGCTTGTTTTTTAGTTCCTACGAAAAGAACGGTTTGTCCCTCAGCCGCAGCATCAAGAACTTGCTGATATGCGCTACGGAAAAAACGTAATGTTTTTTGTAGATCGATGATATAGATGTTTTTACGAACGCCGAAGATGTATTTTTTCATCTTTGGATTCCAACGACGTGTTTGGTGACCGAAATGTACACCGCACTCTAAAAGGTCTTTCATAGTTACCATAAGTAACTCCTATATTAAAATATTTGCTCTTCGTTTACTTGGGCGATTATCAACAGAGCCGACGAAACATCGGATGCACGAGAACAATTTAGTCGCTTGCGAATTTTTACTCGCGTCATAAGAGGAGAGAAAATCGGGCGAATTTTACTTGGAATCCTCTTAATATTAGCTGTGTTTATCACTATTTCAAGCTTAGTCACATCTTTATCACGAAATTTTGATGCTTTCAAATTGCTTTTATAGGCGTAATGAAAAAAACGAGTTGCTGAATTATCATCTTTTATTATAGTTATCTAACTGCTCGTCTATCAATTTTACTTTCCTTTTTAGAGCCAATCCCTGATGCAATTTTAGGCACTTTGGGCATCTTTTACAATTTTTTTAAAACTCATCCTAGATAATCCTTCATTAACCCCCATGGTAGCGAGGTTTTCTGATGGTTTCAGCAACTCGTTTTTTTCATTACGCCCTTTTATATAATTTTTGCTAATATCATTAAAAGCAATGCGAGGGCATTGAATAAAGAATATTCCAAACAAAGACTTAAGGAGTCGAATTATGAAAAAAAAGTTTTTAGGATCGATCGTCGCTGCTGCGCTCCTCTCTACCACCGCAATCGCTGATGATACGCTCATGCAGCGGTTTGATAAAATGGAAAAAGAGATGGCGGCTCTCAAAGCAGAGCTAAATTCGCTCAAAGCCCAAAAAGCTGAATCTGTCCAAAAAACAACCGTTGTTGCAACACCTGTAAGTGATAAAACAACCGTAACTTCCAATGCAGACGTTGCCAAAGAGATCGATGACATCAAAGATCAACTAAGCAATATGAATAAAAAAACCAATGGTAATAACCTCAAATTTGGTGTTGATTTCCGCACCAGTGTTGATAATCTTCAATACACGATGGCGGATGGAAGCAAACAAAAAAACGATGCTTTGTTTAGCAACCGTTTGTGGCTCAACATGAACTATGCTGCAACGAAAAATCTCAGTTTTACAGGGCAGCTTGCTTATAATAAAACATTCGGGCAACGTACATATAGCCCAGAAGATAGCCTAACAACGGATGGCTTTGATTGGATTAGCAGTGAATCAGCATATAATGATACTCTTCGCGTCCGCTCTGCTTATTTCTTTTACAACAATGATGAGTTCTTAGGAATAGACGTCCCATGGACAGTCAGTATCGGTCGTCGCCCTTCTACCGAGGGACACCTCATCAATTTACGTGATGATGTCAAAGCCTCTTCTCCACTTGCCCATACTGTCAACGTCGAGTTTGATGGAGCGAGTGCCAAATTCGGAATGGAAGAAATTACCGGCTTAAACGGCTCGTATTTTAAACTTTGTGCAGGACGTGGTATGAGCGATGCAGAGCCACGCTTTAGCTCTGCCCCTTATTCCAAAGGAACAGCCAAAACAAATAATGTTGATATGATAGGAATTATTGTTGTTCCTTACGATGATAAACAATATTCTACTGGCTTCCAATATACTTATGCTAATAATTTGATCGATACCACAAGTGCCCCTTTTGGTCCTACTGGAATGCTAGTACCGACTGGAACTAATCCAGGCGAATATGATTCTAGCTTCAAATCAGTAGGTGGTCTACATACAGCAACCGCATTTGCTATGGTTAACGGTATTGGAAATGGATTAAGTGAGTTCTTAGATGACACCACTATCTTTGTCAGCGGTGCTATGTCAAAAACTGATCCGTACAAAGGAGCAGATGTAAACACTATGAGCGGACAACGTGAGATGCTTGGTTCAACTGAAAGCAAAACAGGCTACAGCTACTGGATCGGAACCCAATTCCCATCTCTAATCAGCGATGCAGGGCGATGGGGAGCAGAGTTTAACCATGGTTCACAATACTGGCGTCCAATCACTTACGGTGAAGATACTTTAATCGGATCTAAGATCGCTGCTCGTGGAGATGCATACGAACTGTACTTCACAGAGCCTCTTGTTAAAGACATTCTTACCTTCCAACTTCGCTATACCTATATCAACTATGACTATACTGGAAGCAACGGCTTCTTTGGTAGTAGCAGCGGTACGCCGATGGCTATTAGTGATGTTCCAAGTGGTACAGATATGGGAGCCAGCGCTGTTAGTAAAGCACAAGACATTCGCGCCTATATTCGTTATAAATTTTAAACACCTCGTCATTCCCACGTAGGCGGGAATCTAGCTGGATCTCCGCCTTCGCGGAGATGACGAAATACTACCCTTGTAACTTCACCAACTCTTCTTTCACTTTCAATACATGATCTTTTACTTTTACATTCGTCCATACCGCTTTTACCACCCCTTTTGGGTCGATGATATACGTTGAGCGGACAATCCCCATATACTCTTTGCCATAGTTCTTTTTCATCGCCCATACGCCGTAGGTTTGCATCATCTGCGTTGTCGGATCACTGAGTAATGTAATACCTAAGTTTTGTTTCTCAATGAAATTACGGTGAGCTTTAGTACTGTCCGCACTCACACCCAAAATAATCGCTCCCATATCATCATACTCATCCACAGATGCCGTAAACTCACACGCTTCAGTCGTACAACCGGGAGTGGAATCTTTCGGATAAAAATAAAGGACAATCCATTTACCGCGTAAATCGCGTAAACAAATCTCTACGTCATCTTGGTTACTCAAACAAAAATCGGGGGCGGTGCTTTCTAGTTCTAACATATATCTTCCTTTTATAAAATTACGATTGATTTAATCTCTGTCATTTCTTCGATGGCGAAACGTGGACCTTCACGCCCAACACCACTGAGTTTCACACCGCCATAGGGCTGAATGTCAAAACGCAGCGTTGGCATATCGTTGATCACCACACCACCTGCATCAAGTTCTTCTATCGCTTGGGTCGCATGCGCCAAATTGTTCGTAAAAATAGAAAATTGCAATCCGTACGGCGAGTTATTCATCCGCTCTATTGCATCATCAATTCCATCTACGCAAACCAAACTAACGATGGGGGCAAAAACCTCTTCACAGACGATTTTCATCTTCTCCGTCACATCTGCCATCACACATGGATAAAAAACTCGTCCATCACAACGGGGCTGCGTCAATGCACGCGCCCCCTCTTCAATGGCACTTTCTACCCAGCTCATTGCCCGCTCGGCCGCTTCATCATTGATAAGCGGTCCTAAAAAAGTATCCTCATTGTAGGGAGAACCGACAACCAGTTTAGATGTTGCCTCTGCCATTTTTACTGCAAATTCGTCATAAATCGAGCTATCGACATAAATACGTTGAAGCGAGATACACACCTGCCCTGAGTTGACAAATGCTCCGATGGCACAACGTGATGCGGCATACTCCAAATCCGCACTGTCGTCTATGTACGTCGCTGCATTGCCCCCAAGTTCTAATGAGACTTTTTTAATCCCTGCACTTTTGGTGATGATATTACCCACCCCAACGGAACCGGTAAAACTAATCACTCTGGGAATATCACTTCCCACCAATGTGCTTCCAACCTCAGCATCACCGTACACGACACTCAATGCATCTTTGGTTGCATAGGGGCTTTCGATAAACAGTTTTGCCAATTTATACGCACAAAGAGGAGCTTCCGGAGTCGGTTTTAACACTACGGTATTTCCGGCTACCAATGCAGGCGCCAGTTTGTGTGCGACGAGATTAAGAGGAAAATTAAACGGAGTAATCGCTACGACCACGCCGCACGGAACTCTCTGCCAATACGCGTGTGCTTTACGTCCGCTTGGCATAGCATCCGTGTTAATTGTCTCTCCATGCAATGTACGCATCGTTTCGGCAGAGAGGGTGATGGTTTCGATACAGCGGTCCACTTCGATGCGAGCGTAACTGATGGGTTTACCCACCTCATCGCACAGCACTTGTGCAAACTCCTCACGCTGTTCTCGCAATTTACTTGCCACATCCAGTAACCATGCGCACCGTTGATGAAGCGGAACTTTTTTTGCAATTTTAGACGCGTTTTGTGCAACGTTAAGCGCTTGACGAGCATCATCCGCGCTGCATACCGCAGCCATAGATACAAGACGTCCATCATACGGACTGCACCGTTGTTCCATGTTATCGCGTCTGATCTCTTCTGATCCCATCCAAATATGTGCATTCATGTATCAGCCTCATCGGTAAATTATTTTTTTATTATACAAATCATCACCTAAAAAGAGAAAGAAGCACTCACTTTAAGGCGGTTTTTGTTGGATATGTTTTAGAATATCCCCATATTTACCAAAGGGATAATAATGAACTTGACCATAACAGACGGTGTTTTAGGGGTACGCCCTCCCGTGACTAAGCCTCATCCAGGATTTTTTTTCCAAGTAGGGGAAGAGCGTTTTCGCAAACTCGTCGATGATCATTACGAAATGATCCGCAATAGCGACATCGCATTTTTGTTCCCCGTCAATGATGAAGAAGATTTTGCAAATGCTAAAAAACACGCAGCGGATTTCTTAATTCAAATTTGCGGAGGACCTGATTATTTTGCACAAAGCCGTGGTGAGCCTCGTATGGTCGGACGTCATGCACCGTTTCGTATCGATGAAGTCGCACGCCGCCGGTGGCTCGAATTTTACGGTGAATTACTCCCAAAACTCGAAGCCGAAGGGGTAAATCCAGAATACATTCAGTCGTTTTGGGATTATCTTGATGTATTCTCCATCTGGATGATCAATACCCCAACTCACTAAAATTATAAATTTAGTAAAAGCCCACCGAATCCCTTGGAAGCTACGCCAAGGGGGACTTTTATCCCCCCTTCCATATGATCCGCAAAAAAGCGGGTTAGCCAAATACGATTCGTTTGAATTTTTTGTAACACCAAGGTATCTTCTTTATCAATCACTTCCGTGTGATAATAACCAATTGCAATCGTAAGTTTTTGCGTCTCACCTTCTGGAAGAAGAATAAAATTAAGGGCTCGTTTTGTCGTATCCACCGTTACGTTTTCTACTTGACCGTATCCTTTTGAACTAAAATACAGCGATACCGCAGACGTCATAAGCTTGGATCGAAAAGTATCCAGTGAAGAAGTTTCAGCAAAACTTGATACGCTCAACAAAATAAATATTATGATTATTCGTAACATTATTAAAAGACCTTTTTTTAGAGAATTATACCTCTTAATCAATGTTAAATGGCATCTGCGCTAAAATCATCTAATTTTTATTTTGGAGATTTTTAGTATGAACGAAGCCAAAAATATTTGGATGAACGGCAAATTAATACCTTGGAATGACGCAAAAATTCACGTCCTTTCTCACACGCTCCACTATGGTAACGGTGCTATCGAGGGGACAAAAGTCTATAAAACCCCAAAAGGGTATGCTATTTTTCGTCTAAACGACCACACAAAACGTCTCATCGAATCGGCGAAGATGACACTCATCACTGTCCCTTATACCCTTGAAGAACTCAATCAAGCACAAATTGATCTTATTAAATCCAACGATTTTACGGGTGAAAATGTCTATCTTCGCCCTATCGTCTATCTAGGTTACGGCGTTATGGGGATTTATCACAAAGAAGCACCGGTTGAAGTTGCCGTTGCTGCATGGGAATGGGGCGCGTATTTGGGTGAAGAGGGGATGAAGCGTGGCATTCGCCTCAAAATCTCTTCATTCAGCCGTCCAAACAACAAATCAAACATGGGTAAAGCCAAAGCAGTCGCCAACTATCTCAACTCTCAAATGGCAAAATTTGAAGCAGTAGAAGCAGGATACGACGAAGCGCTTCTTCTGGATGATGAAGGTTATGTCGCAGAAGCCAGCGGAGCATCGTTTTTTATGATAAAAGACGGTGAAATCATCACTCCTCCAAACGATAACTCACTCGCATCCATCACCCAAAAAACGGTCATCGAAATGGCAGAAAAAATGGGGATGAAAGTAACGCGCCGAAAAATCACCCGTGAAGAAATTTATGTTGCGGATGAAGCGTTCCTCACAGGAACTGCGGCAGAACTCACCCCTGTTCGCGAAGTAGATGCCCGTGTGTTGGGTGCAGGCGGACGCGGTCCAATCACTGAAAAACTGCAAAGCAGCTATTTTGACATCGTATACGGACGTAATCCTGATTACGATCATTACTTGACCTACATTGACGATACACACTAAAACGAACAAGTCCGCTTTAGTGGCAGGGACAAATGTCCCTACAACCCCCTAAAGCTACAAAAACTAAAGTTTTTGAGAATTTTATAAGGAAATTTTATGGCAACCGATATGAACGATTATTTTAATAAGAAAAAAAATGAAGAGAAGAAGAGCGATGGCGGGTTTACTCCCCCAAAACCTCCTAAAATTGATTTTAATATGAATCCGCAAAAAGCAGGTATGTTTTGGCTTATTGGAGGATTTGTTCTTATTATGATTTTGGCAAAACCTTTTATTATCATCAATGAAGGAGAGCGTGGAATTCTCTCTACTAACGGTAAATACAGCGATCATGCACTTATGCCGGGGCTACATTTTCTTATTCCAATCATTCAAAACGTTTATACCGTCGATACCAAAGTACGTATTATCAACTATGCCGATAAAATCGATCGTGCGTCCACCTCTGGAGATGGAATTTTGCTTAAGCCTGCTATTACGGTTTTGGATAAGCGCGGTTTACCTGTATCCATCGATATGACAGTGCAATATCGCCTCAACGCACAGCTTGCAGCACAAACCATCTCCAACTGGGGTTTTAGCTGGGAAGATAAAATCATCGACCCTGTAGCGCGCGATGTGGTTCGTAATGTTATCGGTCAATACGATGCAGAGACTTTGCCGATTATGCGCAATGCAATCGCTCAAAAAATCGAAGCAGGTATTCGTGACAATGTCAATCATCAAAAAAATGGTCCTGCTGATCTGGAATCAATCCAATTGCGCGAAATTGGTCTTCCTCAAAAAGTAAAAGATCAAATCGAACGGGTTCAAGTTGCCAAACAAGAAGTAGAAAAAGCACAGCAAGATGTTGAGCGTGCTAAACAAGAAGCATTCAAAAAAGAGACAGAAGCACAAGGAACAGCCAATGCGGTCACTATCGAAGCAATTGCTCAAGCAAAAGCCAATCATCTTGTTGCACAATCACTGACACCGGGATTGCTCAAGTTGGAGCAAATCAAAGTGCAAGGCAAATTCAACGATGCCCTTAAAGAAAACAAAGATGCCAAAATCTTCCTCACTCCGGGAGGTTCGACACCTAATATTTGGCTTGATACCAAAACGGGTGATAATCAAAAAATAAGTTCTACGGGTAACTAATCGATGAACCTTAATCAAATCGACTGGGCTAAATCCGAACTTCTTCCCGTCATCGTCCAAGACTCCACAACACTGGAAGTCTTGATGATGGCATACATGAACCGTGAATCTCTGGAGCTCTCCCTCTCTACGAAAGTAGCACACTATTTTTCTCGCTCAAAACAGCGCTTATGGAAAAAAGGGGAGAGCAGCGGGCATCTTCAACACATCGAGCGCTTTTTACTTGATTGTGACAACGATACACTCCTCATCATGGTACGCCAAGAGGGGGTTGCGTGTCATACTGGACGTAAATCATGTTTCTTTACCGACATCGAGTCAGGCGAAACAATTAGTGAGCCACAAATTGATACCATCAGCACGTATGGGATTATTGATGAGTTGTACCACACCATTCTCCAAAGAAAAAACAGTGATCCGACAACCTCATGGACGGCAAAACTTCTCTCTTCGGGTGATAATGCCATACTCAAAAAAGTAGTCGAAGAAGCAGGTGAATTTGCCTTTGCCGTTAAGGATGATAATGAAGATGAAATTATTTATGAATGTGCCGATTTAGTCTATCATGTTTTGGTAACACTGGGACATAAAAATATCTCTCCCGATCGTATTAAACAAGAGCTTGCCCGGCGATCAGGGGTAAGTGGGATTGCAGAGAAAAACTCTAGGAACAAATGAAAACACAACTGCTTCATTTTATCGATACACTAGCCCTTTATGATTACCTCCTTTTTGGGGGCATCCTTTTTTTCTTTTTTCTTTTTCTCATTTTGGCCGTTTTACTTCACCACAGACTCACTCTTGCGATTACCCTTATTCTTACCGCTTTTCTTCTCCTTCTTGGGGCACCGTTGGGTGGGTATTTGCTTTTGCATAAATACCTTTACAAACACACTATTACCCTTACTACGGTTCAAGATTTGGAGTTTACCGATGCTTTACTGCTCAAAGGGGATATAAACAATACTTCCAAACAAAGCTTCAAAGAGTGTACTTTGTATTTCGGTGTATCTAAAACCTCATCCATCAAAATACTCAACGATAAGGTTTATCCCTACCTCCCTTTTCGTCGTCAAACACTCACTATCACGCAATCCATCAAACCAAATGGCGCAGAGACCTTCAAGCTCTTAGTTGAGCCCTTCAGCTATCCGAAAAAATTCAGCGTTACCGCATGGGGAGTTTGTAGATGATGAATACCTATTTTACTTTTTGGCACTACGGCGCTGTTATATTTTTTACGTTACTGCTCATCGTTCTTTCTATTTTTACACTTAGAGAGCCAAAATCGACCTCAAAAGCGTCCATTATTTTCACTTATACTCTCGTTATACTTGGTTTTATGTTTGGGTCTATTTTAGTCATCGATAGTTACACCAAAAAAATAACTCTATCAGATGTAAAAGATCACCGCTTTCTTCCGACAGAAAAAATATTTTTTATAGGTTCGGTACGAAATAGCGGGAATTACACCATCGGCGAAGTGAGTGTGGAGATCAAGATTGTCAATAAAGACACCCCGGCATTAAGAGGAAAACCCTCCTATCAGTCGAATGCATTTGCAGAACTCATTGGAGATGAAAGAGCTAAACCTTCTTATCTAATCGTTACCGAAGTCGTTGCCACCAATCTCAAACCGGGACAACGAAAAGAGTTTGAAATCATCATGCCTCACCCTCCGCATTTTAAAGGGTATACAAGCTATATTAGAGCGTATGGGCAATAATCACTAGTACTTTAATCCAATCTCTTTAAGAGCGTTATTAATGGCTCGCAACTGCGTATTCTTATCTCGGCACCATTGCGGTGCAATCAATGAATCATCATTAATCCCTGCTGTGAGGCGCTGAACACTTATATTTTTGGGCTTCATTTTTAATGCTTCACTCAAAACATCCAAATAAAGCTCTTGCGTGATGGGGGTAAACTCACCACGGGCGTATTCATTTGCCAATGCGGTTCGCTTTACGACATAGAGAGGATGGTATTTGAGTGAATCTACCCCTAGCTCGTATGCCGCCTGCGCAGTTTGCAACATCATCTCTTTATCTTCACCCGGAAGTCCGAAGATAAGATGTCCACATACATTTAAGCCGTATTTTTTAGCTTTAAGTATCGCATCTTTAACACTTTGAGCATCATGACCGCGATTGATTTTTTCCAGCGTCTCATCAAAAATCGACTGAATACCAAATTCTATCCATAACTCTGTTTTTTGAGAAAGCTCGCACAAATACTCAAACACCTCATCGCTAATACTGTCCGAACGTGTTCCGATACTCAAACCCACTACATTTTCAAAAGAGAGGGCTTTTTCATACAGCGCTTTAAGCGTCTCTAGGGGAGCGTACGTATTGGTAAAGCTTTGAAAATAGACGAGATATTTTTGTGTCCCATTTTGGGTACTTAGTTTTTGAGAAAGCGCATCAAACTGCCACTGGAGTTGTTCAAGTTGTTTTTCGAGATAGGGGTTTTCGGAGGATTCAAGGTTAAGAAAAAAACCTTTAAGAGGCTTCGCTTTGTCCAAACTCGGACTAAAGGAGTCATTTTCGCAAAAAGTACACCCTCCCTTGGCAACACTTCCATCAATGTTTGGGCAAGTAAATCCGGAGATAGAGACAGGAACTTTGGAGACTTTACACCCAAATTTCTCATTCAGATATTGTCCGAATGTAAAAATTTGTTCACGCATTTGAATAGTTTAAATAATGTAATTGCCGGTAAAACAGGCAGTACAATAGTTTTCTTCTTTGCCATTGACACTCAGCAACAATCCGTCATTACTCAAATAACCAAGTGAATCGGCTTCGATAAATGCACAAATCTCTGCATTGGTCATGTTCGCAGCGATCAGTTTATCTTTATCTGGCGTATCAACACCGTAAAAACATGGATCAGTTGTCGGAGGGCTTGAAATACGCATATGAACCTCAAGAGCACCCGCTTCTTTAAGCATACGAACGATTCGACGGCTTGTTGTTCCACGTACGATGGAGTCATCGACTACGATTAAGCGCTTTCCTTTGATTAAATGTTCAATAGGAGAAAGTTTCATCTTGACTTTTAAATCGCGCATCTCTTGTGTTGGCTCAATAAACGTACGTCCGATGTAGTGATTACGCATAATCGCCATCTCAAACGGAATACCGCTTTCTTGCGAATACCCAATCGCAGCAGGAACACCGCCATCGGGGACTGGAACGATCATATCGGCAACGATCGGCTGTTCTTGTGCCAATTTTTTACCCATAGCTTTACGCATTTCATAGACGTTTTGTCCGTAAACATTGGAATCAGGACGGGCAAAATAGACGTATTCGAAAATACAGTGCTTTGGTGTTGGCTCGTAAACTTTGATCGACTGAGGAGCTTTCCCTTTTTCAAAAATCAGCAATTCACCCGGTTCTACGTCACGAATAAACTCCGCACCGATAAGATCAAAAGCACAGGTTTCAGATGCTACCACATAACCATCACCCAAACGCCCAAGACTAAGAGGTCGAAAGCCAAAACGATCCCGCATCGCAAACATTTTAGAACGGCTCAAAAAGACGAGGGAATACGCCCCTTCAATCTTTTTGACTGCATCGATGATGCGATCCGTCAAATGATGCTGATCACTTTTAGCGATCAGATGAATAAGATTTTCAGTATCCATAAAGGTTTGAAAAATCGCCCCTTTTTGGATGAGAGCGTCACGTACCTCTTTGGCATTGGTGAGATTGCCATTATGAACAATCGCCATCTCTCCTAGATCATAGCGGGCAAATACCGGCTGTGCATCGAGGATAGAGTCGTCTCCTGCTGTCGAATAGCGTGTATGTCCGATTGCCATTTGACCTTTTAGTGTTGCGAGTTTTTGATTATCAAAAACTTGAGTTACAAGCCCTCGGTCTTTAATCGTATAAAGTTTTTCACCATTACTGGTACTGATCCCTGCCGCTTCTTGACCTCGATGCTGTTGAGCATGAAGGGAGAAATACGCTAATTTTGAAGCCTCAGGATGATCGAAAATACCAACAACCGCACATTTTTCATTCATACTACGCATTTATTCTCCTAATTCCAAACAATCACTGATATTATACAATCCGTTCTCTTGACCTGCCAACCATTTGGCAGCGCGGATTGACCCTTTTGAAAATGTATTGCGACTGGTTGCCGTATGGTGAAGTTCAACAAACTCACCTTCGTTGTAAAAACCAACCGTATGACGTCCCACGATGTCACCACCGCGTAATGCCATCACCGCGATCTCGTCTTTGGTTCTCTCACCAATATTGCCATCACGACCGCTGATACGAACCTTATCTAAATCCAAACCACGTGCCGCAGCCGCAGAGTGCGCCAATGTCAATGCCGTACCGCTTGGAGCATCTTTTTTGTGACGATGATGCTGTTCTACGATCTCGATGTCAAATTCTTTGAGCGTTTTGGAAGCCGCATAGACAAGCTTATTCAACAATGCTACTCCAAGTGACATATTGGTTGCATATAAAATCGGCATTGATTCACTCGCTGACTTCAAAAGATTCAGCTGATGAGCGTCCATTCCGGTTGTACCGATAACAAGTGGTTTAGGATTTTCCATTGCACATTCTAGTAGTTTTTGAGTTGCTTCGGGGAGTGAAAAATCGATGATAACATCCGAACTTTTCAATAACACATTCATATCGTTCGTCACTAATACAGAAGGATTGATTGAAAAATCAAGCTCATTACGTACATAGACCGCACCCAAAGATATTTCACTCTCTTGGCGCAAATCTTCAATAATCAACTTTCCAACACGTCCACCTGCACCAAATACACCTACTCTAATCATGCTCATCTCCCGTTTACAATAGTAAAAACGAATTGTATCGTTTTAGGGTTTAAGTGCCACTTTGGATACTAAGGATTTGTTATTCACACTTACGCGTGAAAATGCTCATCCACATACGAAATTACCTGTAATGCTGCAACTGCACCATCACCCGCAGCACTTACTACTTGCTTAGGTGCCGAAATTCGCATATCACCTGCAGCGTACAATCCGGCAACCGATGTTTTCATGCTCAAATCCACAATGACTTCACCGGAAGATGTCATATCGCATAAAAAACTGCCATCTTCTTGAATTAATACTTGATTATTAACGTTGTTTCCAATAAATACGAATACCCCTGGAGCATCGATTTGACGCGTAGAAGCATCTTTAAATGCAACACGAATTCCCGTCACACCCATGGCATCACCTAGAACTTCTTCAGGTGAAGCATTGAGGACAAGCTCGATATTTACCGTATTTTTGATGCGCTCAATCGTACTAGGTGCTGAACGAAACGTATCACGACGGTGGATAAGATACACTTTAGAACAGATTTTTGCCAAATAAAGTGCTTCTTCAAGTGCTGTATCACCGCCACCGATAACTGCAACCTCTTTGCCTTTATAGAAAAAGCCATCACACGTCGCACACGTACTGACACCACGACCGAAATATTTATCTTCGCCTGCAAATCCTGCACGCTTAGGGGTCGAACCCGTCCCTACAATCACGCTTTTAGCTGTATCTGTTTTGCCATCAGATTTATGAATCGTAAACGTTCCATCCTCATTTCGAGAAATACGTGTTACTTCCGACATCTCATGCTTCAGCCCAAAACGTTGACACTGCTCAGGCCACGGAGACATAAAATCCATTCCGCTGAGATTATGTGCCGTTGCACCAGGATAATTCTCGATTTCAGAACTCATGGTGATTTGACCGCCAGGCATCCCCTTCTCAAACATTACAACATTATCCAATCCGCCGCGTGTCGTATACAAACCTGCCGTTAATCCCGCAGGTCCTCCTCCAATAATCGCACAATCCAACATAGTTAACACCTCATAGTATGATTCATTTCAAATTGGACGTATGGTACTGTATTGCTGTTAAAGGACGCTAGAAATTGATAAAAAGAAAAATGATTTTAGAAAACTTTTAGGCTAAATGATTTTTGAATGTATAAATAAAACGAAAAGAAGGTTCTGACCCTAAAGGGTCAAAGATTTTAAAGCAGAGAGTTGATTTTGTCAGCAAACGCTTGCTTAGAAGCAGCGCCAACCATTTGATCGACCATTTCACCATTTTTGAAGAAAAGGATTGTAGGGATTGAACGGATACCGTATTTTACTGCGATATCTTGCTCTTCATCTGTATTTACTTTACAGATTTTTGCTTTACCCTCAAAATCGTTCGCCAATTCTTCGATAACCGGAGCGATCATACGACAAGGTCCACACCATGGTGCCCAAAAGTCTACGAGAGCTACACCCTCTTTGGTTGTGTCAGCAAAATTTGCGTTTGTTAATTCGATGTATTTACCCATTTTGTTTCCTTGAGTTTTATATGATAAGCAATTATAACGCCCCTTTCTTTAAAACGTCTTATTACAAAATTATCATATATTTTCTAAGCAAAAATATTAGAGTGTAATATTCTCTATCCAGACGATCTCTTCTGGCGTAACGATCAAAGCATCAATGCAATAATCAAGTGAAAACTTTTTTTTCTGTAGGTAGGTTTGGATGGTGCGGTTTAGTTTTTGAAGTTTTGAAGCAGTAATATTATTGACGGCTTGCTCGTAGCTTTGGGCACTTTTGACTTCAACGAAACGCAACACATTGTCTTTTAGGGCAATAATATCAATCTCACCGAAACGATTGTAGACGTTACGATCGATGATTCGGCACCCACGAGAACGTAAATATTCACATCCCCTCTCCTCGGCAATATTTCCTTTTGCCTTGGTATGCATCCCTTAATCCAAATAATCGGGTTTTACAATCTCTACTTTGATTGATTTAAAGCGTGCCGTTTTGATAAGCTCATCGTGCTCGTCTCCAAACAAAAAGTTGATACGGCTTTTGGCATGGTGAAAGGTTGTAAAGAGTGTCCCTTTTTTAACCGTAGTACTTACTTTTACCCGTAATGGAGCGCTTTCTCCATACTCACTTTTCAAAACGACAAAATCTTTGTATTCAAAAAATTCTTCATCATCCACACTAACAAGCAGTGTATCTTCACTATGGCTGCGACTCAATTTTTCACATGCGTTGGTTTGGGCAGCATTATTATAGTGAACCAATACCCGTCCCGTTGTGAGATAATAACCCTCATAGTTTGGAGCACGTAAAAGCTCTGTTACCTGACCGCGTGGCTCATATTGCTTGTAATGATAGGAGCCTATTCCATCTTTAGTTCTAAAATCATGCTCATGAAGCACAGGGGTGTCTTCTTCTTTAACTGGCCACTGGAGTCCATTTAGGCGATTGGCTTCGAGTTTTTCATAACTTGCTCCGCTGTATCGATTGGGAGCGTCTATGCGTACTCGTTCCCACACATCACGAGAACTTTTAAATCCATAATCACTGCCATACCGCTTAGAAATCTCTGCGATTACCTCCCAGTCATCGGGCATTGTCACATTTATTAGTGGTTGCGAGAGATGCAAGCGTCGTTCAGCATTGACATAAACACCCGTTTTTTCGTAGGCGCTTTTGACCCCAAAAATAATATCAGCAAATTTGGTAATTTCGTTATCAAAAAGTTCATTAACGATAAGTAAATCGAGATTTGTGAGAGCTTTATGGATTTTGTTTTGATTGGGATGGATGTGGGCGATGTCTTCACTGATATTAAACAGTGCTTTGATTTTTCCCTCTACCATAGCGTCAATCAAATCTGGAGTCATCATCCCCACCTCTTTTGGTGGTTGATAATCGGGAGCGTAATACGGCAACATTCCCATATCACACGTCCCTTGGACATTATTTTGACCTCGAAGCGGCATAAGCCCCGCACCACGTTTGCCGATATTCCCCGTCAACAGTGCCAAATGGGTAATCGCCATGACCGCATACGATCCGTCCAAATGTTCAGTAATACCTAAACCCCAAAAAAAGAGACTTTTGCGAGTAGCGTATTTGCGTGCGACGACTCTTATCTCTTGGGCTAAACTTTCATAACCCGATATTTGCAGACAATATTCAGGATTGGCGTATGGGTCATTAAGGATAGCATTTTTGTACTCTTCGTATCCCTTGGTGCGTGAGGCAATAAACTCACTGTTCACCAAATCCTCGGAAATAATAACGTACGCCATCATATTGAGCATCATAAGATTGGCTTCATAAGGGATGCTCAAATGATGGGTTGCCGATTTTGAAAGCTGGATACGTCGTACATCCAGCACTGCCAGTTCCACATCCTTATCACGAATCACATCCAACATACGATTGGCGACGATAGGATGTCCTTCGGTCGTATTGGAGCCCATCACCACCATAAATTCAGTCTCATAAATATCATCAAATGGGTTAGTAGCAGCTCCCTCGCCTATTGTGATGCGCATCCCTCTAAGTGAGGGTGCATGACATACCCGCGCACAGTTGTCTACATGTGGAGAGCCGATAACATTACGGGTAAAGTGTTGAAATAAGTATGAACTCTCACAACTTGTCCGTGCCCCGCCGATGGAAGCATACGAATGAGAGCCATATTCATCGACAATTGACTTGAGCTTGCGAGCCGCCAAATCGTACGCGCTCTCATAGCTGATTTCATAAAAATCGTGATCGATAGGTTCCAAGTAGTCCATGTCCAAATCCGCAAATAATGCAGCATTAGCATTTAAAAATGATTTACGAACACGAGCATTGCGAAGACGTTTGGGATGACTTACGAAGTCCCATCCCTGCTTTCCTTTGATACAAAGGCGCCCTTGGGAAACAAGCCCCTCTTCTTTGGCAAAAATCTTCTGAATTTTGTTGTCCTCGACCTCAGCGGAAATATCGCATCCCACGCCACAATAGGTACAAACGCTGTCGATGACCATAAAATTTCCTTAGGGGGCTAACTACCCTTTTTATAATTAGTGAAGTTTACAATTTTGTCTCTTAAGGACTGCGGAAGTAACAATGCAAATCGAATCATTAAGTAAAATCTCAACGGAAACGGATAAAAGTGCTTTTTTGCAGCAATCGCATCGGTAATTCGCTTGACACCATCTTGGGTACTCAACAAAAATGGCATTTTAAAACGGTTCTTTTGGGTCATCTCCGAATCAATAAATCCCGGCAATATGGTCATAACATCAATTCCATGAGTCTTTAGCTGATACCGCAATCCTTCCGCATACGCATTGAGTGCCCGCTTGGATGCACTGTATGCTACAGATGTCGGCATAGATAGTAGAGAAGCAAGTGAAGAGATAAAGACAACTTCCCCCGATTTTTGCTCCATCAGCTTAGGAATTATCGGCTCCAATAATGCGTGAACACTCAAAAAATTGGTTTGAAACAGACGATGAAAATCCTCAAACGGTGTCACACCACCCCAATGACCTATAGAAACACCTGCATTGAGGATAATTCGGTCAATGTGCGTATTTGCCAACTGTTTTCCAATATTTTGCATTAAATCAAAATTATTCACATCCGCAACAATCGTCTCAACCGTAGCCCCAAGCTCTTTACATTTTAAAGCAACGGCTTCAAGTTTCTCTTCTCTCCGTGCAATCAGAATAAGCTGATTTTGCGGTGCGGAATAATGAAGTGCCAACGCTTCGCCTAATCCACTGCTGGCACCTGTGATGATTATGCGCATTTTTCCTCCGTGATAGTGAATCTAAGCTATAATTATACCCATGAATGAAACACTAAAAATCGGGGAAATTAATATCCTCACTATCGATAGAGATACAACGCCGGGGCTTTTTTTACGAGCACTGGATGAGAGCGATATTTTATTGCCCAACCAATACGTCACAGATGCGATGCACATCGGCGATACCATCGACGTATTTGTTTACACGGACAGCGAAGATCGTCCCGTAGCGAGCACCGTCATGCCAAAAGCGATGGTCAATCAACTCGCCTTCGTTGAAGTCGTCGATACCACTCCTATCGGGGCATTTGTTAATTGGGGATTGCCCAAAGATCTTTTTGTCCCGCGAGTGATGCAAAAAGTTCCCTTTAAAATGGGGGAAAAGCGCATCGTGCGGGTTATCTTGGATGCGCAGACGAATCGTCTCGTGGGGACTGAAAAAATCACTCCGGCACTCATCGATGCCCCTAGAGAATTTTATCCTAACACCCCCGTGGAGTTTATGATTATTGCCAAAACTCCCATGGGGTACAAAGCCATCGTCAATCACCTCTACGAGGGAATGCTTTATGCTAATGAGATTTTTGAGCCCCTTCGCTCAGGTCAAATCAAAAACGGTTTTGTAAAACTACGCCGTGAAGATGGCAAGCTTGATCTCTCTCTTCAAAAAATGGGGAAAGAAAAATCGACCGATGCCAGTGTAAAAATCCTCGTAATGCTCAAAAAAAACAGCGGAATGTTACCGTACAACTACAAAAGTGACGCGGAATTGATTCAAAAAACATTTGGACTTAGCAAAAAGAATTTTAAAGCGGCACTTACCAAGCTAAGTGATGCCAAAAAAATAACCATCAAGGAGAACGGAATTTATGGGATATAGACCAAAAAAAAGAGCTTTTATGAATCTCCAAGGACGACGATTATCGTATATGGAAGATGATAAACTCTACACTCTTGTCAATTTTGATCGCAGTGAAATGACACTGGAAGTTATCATCAAGGATGGAGATGAAGAGAGAGTTGATCTGAAATATCCCTTTGCCCATCTCCCAAAAAATATGAAAAAAGAGCTCAATCCGCTATAATTCACCCTATTTTTAAAAGGACATCCATGACACAATTTGCAAACGTCACCGCAGACAAAAAAGCCAATATCTATTTCGAGGGAAAAGTCACCAGCCGTACGCTTCATTTTGCTGACGGAAGTATGAAAACATTAGGAATTATGTTACCGGGTGAATACACGTTTAACACAGGCGATAAAGAGATTATGGAGATTATGAGTGGAGAGATGGACGTACAACTTCCAGACTCCCAAGTGTGGATTACTGTTACAGGTCCTCAAAGTTTTGAGGTTCCTGCCAACAGTGCTTTTCATTTGAAAGTCAAAACTATCAGTGATTACTGCTGTAGTTTTGTAAAGTAAAATATCAGCGTCGTATTTCGACGCTGTCTTCCTCAATCCAACCTTCTTGCTCGTATGCTTTCCATCCACTAGATGTCCCGATACCGCTAATTTTATAATAATTCTTTCGTTTTATTTTAGAAGTAAACGTAGTATTGGCTTTATAGTGCTCACATTTAGCATTACTATCACATACTTGTGCACCCTCTTTGGTCGTAAATGCAATTGGCTTTATGCTCTCTAATTCTCCATTCGTAGTATTATCAACTTTTTTATCGATCTTTCCGTCAATCATGGCAAGCAATAGTTTTCGTGCTTCCTTGTCCCCCTGCTTTGCCGCAGATGCGAACCACATCATTGCAAACTGATCGTTTTGCTCTACTCCCCGACCGTTTGCGTACATCAATCCAATATTGTACTGAGCATCTATGTGTCCTTGAATTGCAGACTTTTCATACCATTTAGCTGCTTGGGTTTGATTGACATCGCCAATTCAAGTTTAAAGTGCAACAGGGGGTATGGTCAAGAGGAGTGATGTAGAATAGAGTTCATTATCCGACCAAAGATAAAGGAACTTTATATGGGCTACAACCAATTGACCACAATAAGCGATCAGTTTATTGTACAGATACAAGAAAAACTAAACCATAGACCTCGAAAAATACTCGGATATAAAACACCATATGAAGTCTTCTTTGCTAAAATTGCTGAATGGATTGATGACTCGAAGCTATATTACAAAAATAACTGTGTTGCACTTGATTGTTGAATGGGCGCATCAATACCGATTCCTCGTTCAAACATAACACCGACTTGAAATTCGGCAATTTTATCCCCGCGAAGCGCATTTGTATAGGTGTCCCAAAAAGAATCTTGTGATGAAGCGAACAAGGAGGATAAAAAGAGGTAGAGAACCAATAACAATTTTTTCATAAAACCAACACCTTATCAAAAAATTATTACTCTTTTCCCTCACTAAAGAGGAGAAAAGATTTATTTATAGCGGTATGTAATACGCCCTTTATCAAGACTGTAAGGGGTGAGTTCGAGCTTAACCGTATCACCCGGTAGAATCTTGATATAGTGCATACGCATTTTTCCAGCGATGTGACATAAGATCACATGCCCATTTGGAAGCTCCACACGAAACGTTGCGTTCGGTAGCGCTTCAACAATCTTTCCGTCTACTTCAATGACATCATCTTTTGCCATAAAATTCCTTTACGTGATTGATAAAATTTCAGCTCTACCGTTGATAATCGCAACCGTATGCTCGTAATGAGAGCCTCTCAGCTCATCCACACTCACCACATCCCAACCGTTTGCCAAAATTTTGGACATACCGTCTTTTTGACAAATCATCGGTTCCAAACAAAAAACCATTCCGTTTTTGATCTTTGGTCCCGCTTTTGGGTTTGTTCCATCGAAATAATTCGGGATTTCAGGCTCTTCATGAGGCTTTTTTCCGATACCGTGTCCACAGAAATTGCGTAATGGGACATAGCCTCGGCTCAGGATGAATTTCTCCATCTCATGAGAAAGCTCTTTGAATCGCATTCCGTCTTCTATAATCTCGATGGCATGGTAGAGGGTATCTTTCGCGCATGCGATCAATGCCTCATCTTCTTTGGTAATTTGACCGACACCCACCGTTATGGCAGCATCCCCAAAATAACCATTTTTTTGAGTACCGACATCGAAGCCGATAATATCGCCTTCTTGAAGTCGGTAATCGGTAGGAATTCCGTGAATAATAACGTTATTAAGAGAAGTACACACCGCACTAGGAAAGCCATACAGCCCTTTAAATGACGGTTTTGCATTGAGTGAGCGAATATACTCTTCACCCATTGCATCCAACTCTTTTAACGAAACACCCACTTTTGCATGATCTCTTAGTAGCTCTAACGTCCCTGCGACGATTTGATTCGCAGCACGGAGTTTGGCTATTTCATCATTCTTGCGTAGCGCAATCGCCATTGTTACAGGCCAACCGCGCTAAGGGTTTGGTATTTAGATGTATACACTTGTGCTTCAACACGGCGCATCGTATCCAGTGCTACTTGAACAACGATAAGAACCGCCGTACCTCCGAAGAAGAAAGGAACACCCATCGCTTTAACAATAACCCATGGAAGCGTTGCAATAAGACCGAGGTAAATCGCACCCGTAATGGTCAAACGCCCTGCTGTCTCATTTAAAAATGCTTTGGTCGATTCACCCGGACGAACACCTGGAATAAAGCCGCCTTGGCGTTTTAAATTATCTGCGATGTCTTTGGCATTAAATACGATAGACGCATAGAAAAATGCAAAGAACACAACAAACGTAAATTGCAATACGTTAAAGAAATAGTGATTCGGATTAAGAACATCCGCAATTGCTTGAATCGTTGGATTCGTACTACTTGAAAGAACTGTCATCGGAAACATCAAAATCGCTGAAGCAAAAATAACCGGGATAACCCCTGAAAGATTCACTTTAACCGGGATATAGTTCATAACCCGTTTGTTTTGATTTTGAAGCATCGTCTTTTTCGCATACGTTACAGGGATACGTCGTTCACCAAGCTCTACGTAAATGATAACCAGTACCGTTGATATCACCAACGCTATAATTGCCAATACGACTAAAGGACTCATTGCACCCGTATTCACCATCGTAATCATATGCCCAATAGCACTCGGAATTGCCGAAACAATACCAGCGAAAATAATCAAAGAGACACCGTTACCAATACCGCTTTGAGTAATTTGCTCCCCAATCCACATCAACAACATAGTCCCTGCCAACATCGAAACGACAGCGAGAAGAACAAATGTTGAATGATCGACTAAAATGGCACTTCCACCATCTTTACCGCTCATAGCTTGCAATCCAACACTCACACCAATCGCTTGCACAATCGTAATCACGATGGTTGCATAACGGATAATTTGCATGTATTTAACCATACCGTCACGCTCTTTTTTCATTTGCGCTAAGTTAGGGAAAGTGGCTGCTAGTAATTCCATAATAATGGATGCGGTGATGTAAGGCATGATACCAAGGGAGATAATGGAGAATCGTTCTACGGCTTTACCGCTAAACATATTGAATAAACCTAACGCGTCAGCTTGATGAGAGTTAAAAAATGAAGCGATGACGGCTGTGTCAACACCCGGTACTGGCACGTATGCCAATAGTCGGTAGATAAAGAGAAAACCGATCGTAATTAAGATCTTGTTTACAAGTTGCTGGTTCATTAGTTACCAGTAGTTGTAACGTTTTCGTCTTTAATTTTAGATGCTAAATCTTTTGCGCTTGCACCTACAAGTTTAACTTGAGTGACCGATTTTTTCAAACGGTGTACGCTACGGATTGTTTCCATTGTAATTTCTGAAAGCTCAGCAATTACGTTTGTTTTTTCAACATTGATAATCGTTGGTTTTACAACACGAGATGTAAATCCAATTTTTGGCAAACGGCGAGCAAGAGGTTGTTGTCCACCCTCGAAGTTACGCTTTTCATTGTAACCTCCACGAGCTTTTTGACCCTTGTGACCTTTACCAGAAGTTTTACCGGTACCGCTACCGGCACCACGTCCAAGACGTTTTGTAGGGTGTGTTGACCCTGCAGCTGGTGTTAAATTTTCGAGTGCCATACCTTATCCTTTGATACGTGAAAGTGCATCAACTGTTGCACGAACCACGGTGTTTGGATTGTTTGAACCCAAAGACTTCGTAAGAATGTCTTGGATTCCAGCAAGCTCAAGAACAGGACGAGCAGCGCCGCCGGCGATAACTCCTGTACCTTCAGATGCTGGTTTAAGCAACATACGACTTGCGTTGTATTTTACTTCGATGTCGTGTGCGATAGTGGTTCCTTTGATCTTTACAACTGTAAGATTTTTGAACGCTTCATCTACCGCTTTACGGATAGCATCGGGAACCTCTTTGGCTTTACCGACGCCGTAACCGACAGTCCCTTTTTTATTACCTACAACCACAAGTGCAGTAAAACGAAAACGACGTCCACCTTTTACAACTTTGGTTACACGACCGATATTTACGATCGCTTCTGAAAATTCTTCTCTATTAATAGGATTCATTCATCAGCCCTTAAAACTTGATTTCATTTGCACGAAGTGCTTCGGCAAACGCTTTTACGACACCGTGATACAAAAATCCGTTACGATCGAACGTAACTTCATTAATCCCAGCATCTTTTAAGGTTTTTGCGAACACTGCACCCGCTTTTTCAGCGCTTTCAATGTTAGCTTTTAGACCCAAAGTTTTTGAGTGTACGGCAGCAAGAGTTACCCCTTGCTCGTCATTAATCGCTTGTGCGCTGATAAAGCGGTTAGAGCGAAATACTGAGATACGTGGCAAAGTCGCGCATCCTGAGATTTTAGAGCGAATACGGCGTTTACGTTGGAGACGTTTTGCCGCTTTAATTTTAAGTGTTTTACCTGTCATATCATCGCTCCTTATTTCTTAGATGTCTTACCGGCTTTACGCAGGATAGTCTCATCAGAGTATTTAACACCTTTGCCTTTATACGGCTCTGGTGGACGGAATGAACGAATAACTGCTGCAATTTGTCCAATTTGTTGCTTGTCAGTACCTTTGATGGTAATAACGTTTTTCTCAACAGTAATTGCAACGCCAGCAGGAATATCAAAAAGAATATCATGACTGAAGCCCAATTGAAGTTTCAAAATAGCGCCTTCAACAGCAGCACGGTAACCAACACCATTGATTTCAAGTTTTTTCTCAAAACCTGTAGTCAAACCAGTAATGATGTTAGCAGCAAGCGCACGGTAAGTACCCCAAAAAGCACGGTCCGCTCGGTTATCAGAATTTGTAGCAAACGTTAAAGCATTATCTTCAAGCGCAACACCACAATTTCCACGGGTATCAAGAGTGTGAGTTGTATCACCTTTTACAAAAGTAATAACCGCTCCATCAAGAGTAACATTTACATCAGCTGGGATAGAAACAGGAAGTTTTCCAATACGTGACATCTTATCCCCTTACCAAATTGTACAAAGGACTTCGCCGCCAACGCCAAGCTCGAATGCTTTATCGTTAGGAAGAACCCCTTTTGAACTGCTGACGATGATTGTACCGTAACCGTTTTTGAAACGCTTAAGCTCAGTCGCACCTTTGTAAACACGTCGTCCTGATTTAGAAATACGTTTTACTTCATTAATTACTGTACGACCATTAGCGTCATACTTTAATACTACATTGATAGTTTTCTTAACGCCGTTTTCAACAACGTTAAAACTCTCAACATATCCTTTGTCTGCTAAAATAGCAACTACCGCTTCTACAGTCTTAGAGTGCATAAGTGTAGTTGAATCCAAACGACGCATTGCAGCATTACGGATACGAGTCAACGAATCCGCGATCAAATCATTAATCATTTATTTTCCTTATCTAATTGCTAGGAGTATCGAGCTGGACTTACCAGCTTGACTTTCTAACACCTGGGAGTAACCCTTCATTTGCCATCTTACGAAAGCATATGCGACAAATACCGAAATCGCTGATAACAGAGTGTGGACGACCACAAATCTGACAACGAGTATACGCGCGAACAGCGAACTTTGGAGTTCGTTGTTGCTTAGCGATCATTGACTTCTTAGCCATTATTCTCTCCCTTTTGCAAACGGCATACCGACCATCTCAAGAAGCTTGAAAGCATCCTTGTCAGCGGTTGCGCTTGTTACTACGGTGATGTTCATCCCGTGGATTTGCATAATTGAATCGTAATCAACTTCTGGGAAAATCAACTGCTCGGTTAGACCGAAGTTGTAGTTTCCGCGACCGTCAAAACCATTGCGTGGAATACCACGGAAGTCTTTTTGACGAGGAAGAGATACAGAGATCAATTTATCCATGAAATCGTACATTTGAGCGCCACGAAGTGTAACTTTTACACCAACTGGCATCCCTTCACGTACTTTAAATCCAGCAACTGATTTACGTGCAACTACTACGGAAGCGCGTTGACCAGCGATGTTGCTGATTGTATCTTGGATACTTTGGATCAATTTGTTGTCTTTCATAGCAAAGCCACAACCAACAGAGATCACCACTTTTTCAAGTTTAGGAGTCTGCATAGGGTTAGCAATACCAAGAGCCGCTTGAAGCTCAGGCTTAAGAGCCAAATATTTATCTTTTAGTCGTGCCATGATTACGCCTCAACTTTACGGACATTTGATGCATCAACAGGCATTTCTTTGTTCAAGAATCCGCCTTGTGGATTTTGCTCGGTAGGTTTGATCGCTTTTTTTGCAACGCGAACACCCTTAACGATTACTTTGTTTTTCTTAGGCATTACTTGAAGCACTTCTGCTTTAGTACCTTTGTCGTCGCCAGCGATTACTTCAACAGTATCGCCTTTTTTGAAATTAAATTTTGCCATCATACAACCTCCGGAGCCAAAGATACGATTTTCATGAAACCAGCATAACGAACTTCACGTCCGATTGGTCCGAAAATACGTGTTCCAACAGGCTCACGTTTTTTATCAAGAATAACGGCTGCATTCTCGTCGAAACGAATCAAAGAACCATTTTCACGGTGAATCTCTTTTTTCGTACGAACAACAACTGCTGTTACTACTTGACCTTTTTTTACTTTACCGGTTGGAGTCGCTTTTTTAACAGAAGCGATGATAACATCACCTACTGTTGCGTAACGACGTTTTGAACCGCCAAGAACTTTGATACACATGATTTCTTTCGCACCTGTGTTATCCGCTACTGCTAAACGAGTAAAACTTTGAATCATGCTGCCACTCCTGCTTTTACAAGAGTTTTAAGACGGAATGATTTGCTTTTACTAAGCGGACGGCACTCGATAGCAATGATTTCATCACCAACATTAAGTTGGTTATTTTCATCATGTACCATGTATTTTTTGAAACGTTTTACCGTTTTGTGGTAACGAGGGTGCATTACACGACGCTCAACAACGATTGTTGCTGTTTTGTCTGCTCCATTAGTTACTACGATACCTTGAATTTCACGTTTATGTGTCATCGGTTACCCTTACTTCACTGCGCTAAGCGCGGTGTTGATACGTGCAATGTCTTTTTTCGCCGTGCGAAGTTCGCTCGTGTTAGTCAATTGCATCATTTTTTGCTTAATTTTCAAAGTGAAAAGCTCAATCTTTTTCTCTTTGAGCACACCTTGAAGTTCAGCAGCGGTTTTACCGTTTAAATCAGTATATTTCATTGCTCATCTCCAATGTTACAATTTTGGTTTTGAACGGAAGTTTTTGCATCGCAAGCGCTAACGCTTCACGAGCAAGAGTCTCTTCAACACCACCCATTTCAAAAATGATACGGCCTGGCTTGATGTTCATAACCCATTGATCCACAGCTCCCTTACCTTTACCCATACGCACTTCAAGTGGTTTGGCAGTCAAAGGCTTAGCAGGGAACACGCGAATCCAGATTTTACCCGTACGTTTGATGTGACGAGTAGCTGAAATACGAGCTGCTTCGATTTGGCGAGAGTTAATACGTCCCGCTTCCGTTGCTTTGAATCCGATAGAACCGAACTCAAGTTTGTTTCCGGCAGTAGCGTAACCACGGTTACGCCCTTTCATTTGTTTACGATATTTCGTACGTTTAGGCATTAACATGATTAGTTAACCTTTCGACGAGGGCGGCGTTGTTGATCTTCACGACCACCCTCTTCTTTAGTTTCTTTAGCTTCAGGTTGGATACCTTTAGTGAGAACCTCACCTTTGAAAATCCAAACTTTAATACCGATTACACCGTAAGTGGTGTGCGCTTCTGCAAAACCGTAATCGATTTTCGCACGAAGAGTATGAAGAGGAACACGTCCCTCAAGATACCATTCCGTACGAGCGATTTCAGCACCACCAAGACGACCTGCAACAGAGACTTTAATCCCTTTTGCGCCGGCACGTTGTGCATTTTGCATAACTTTTTTCATTGCGCGGCGGAAAGCCACACGTTTTTCAAGTTGAGTAGCAACGTTTTCCGCAACGAGTTGCGCAGACGCTTGTGCTTTTTTCTCTTCTTTGATGTTTAGGGCAACTGGTTTTCCGATAAGTTTGTTGAGAGAATCTTTGATTTTCTCAATATCAGAACCTTTTTTACCGATAATGATTCCCGGACGAGCTGCGATGATCGTTACACGAAGACGCTTAGCTGTACGTTCAATGACGATGTTGCTCACACCGGCATAGTAGAGTTCTTTTTTCAAGAATGTACGGATTTTATGATCTTCACCAAGAGATACCGCAGCTGTTTTAAAGTTAGGAAACCAACGAGATTCCCAGTTGCGGTTGATACCAAGACGAAGACCGATAGGATTAACTTTATGACCCATAATTATTTACCCTCTACTTCTACCAAAATGTGCGCAGTCGGCTTGCGGATACCTGACGCTGTACCACGTGCTCGCTGCGTAAAACGCTTGAGCACTGGACCATTGTCAACGCGGCATGATTTAATAACACAATCTTCCGCTTCGATACCGCTGTTAGCAACTGCTGATGCAACGACTTTAGCGATGATTTTTGCTGCTTTGTTAGGAGTGAACTCCAACGCTGCCAATGCTTGCTCTGCATTCATACCCTGAACTTCGCGAGCGATCAAACGAGATTTAGTCGGAGATACGCGAACGAATTTTAATAATGCTCTTGCCATATCTCTTCCTTATTTCCCGATTTTCTTTTGTACAGAACCTTTATGGCCCTTAAACGTACGTGTTGGTGCGAATTCACCAAGCTTGTAACCAACATGGTTTTCAGTTACGAAAACTGGTACAAACTGACGGCCATTATGGACGGTGAACGTCAAGCCGATCATATCTGGCAAGATCACGCTACGGCGTGACCAAGTTTTGATAGGCTTGTTGCTTTTCGTCTCTTTGGCAGCAATCACTTTTTTAATAAGGTGTCCATCAACGAATGGTCCTTTTTTTACTGATCTAGCCATACTCTACCTCTTCGGATTTGATTTACGGCGAGTAATAATAAGTCTATCACTTGCTTTCTTCTTACGTGTTTTAGCACCTTTAGTCGGTTTACCCCATGGAGTAACCGGGTGACGTCCTGAATTCGTTTTACCTTCACCACCACCATGCGGGTGGTCGATAGGATTCATCGCAGAACCACGAGTTTGAGGGCGGATACCCATGTGACGTGAACGACCGGCTTTACCGATAACGATGTTGATATACTCTTCGTTACCAACAACACCGACAGTTGCCATACACTCACCAAGAACGTAACGCATTTCGCTTGACGGAAGACGTAGTGATACGTATTTTCCCTCACGACCCATGATTTGAGCTGATGTTCCCGCTGAACGAACGATTTGTCCGCCTTTGCCCGGTTTTAGCTCAACGTTATGAACCGTAGTACCCACAGGGATATTCATCAATTTCATAGCGTTACCCGATTTGATATCCAAACCGCTCTCAGCAGAAGCGATAACATCGCCTACTACCATACCTTTTGGTTGAAGAACATAACGTTTATCACCATCAGCGTAGTTGATAAGAGCGATACGACAGTTACGGTATGGATCGTATTCGATCGCTGCTACTGTTCCTGAGATACCAAATTTATTACGTTTGAAATCGATAATACGGTAAAGCTTTTTAGCTCCCGCTTCCTTATGACGTGACGTGATACGACCATTGCTGTTACGACCTGCGTGAGCTGGAAGTTTTGTCAACAATGCACGAACACTTGCTTTTGCAGTAATGTCCGAGTTATCAACGTTTGTCATAAAACGTCGGCTAGGAGTGGTTGGTTTATAGGTTTTGATTGCCATAATTACACCGCCAAACTATCGATTTGTGCGCCTTCTGGAAGCTTCACATAAAACTTTTTAAAGTCATTTTGCTTACCAGTAAGACCACGGAAACGTTTAACTTTTCCGCTTTGGTTTAATGAGTTAACTCTCGAAGGAACGATTCCGAAATACTCTCTAAACACCTCTTTAAGGCCGTTCTTAGTCATACGTGTTGACGTTTGAACTACGATTACGCCTTCTTCTTGAAGACCTAAAGTCTTCTCTGTATACAGGATCGATTTGATATCAGTAATATCTGCCATCTCAGCTCTCTTTAGTCAGATTTTCCCATACCGCTTTTTCGATTACTACCGAGCGATATGTCGCAGCCAAAAAGGCGTTGAGTTCATTCTCTTCAATTACATACGTAGAAGAGAGATTGCGGAATGCAAGATACGTGTTCTCATCGAGAATCGTTTTAACGAACAATGCATCACGTACGTTCAACGTATTGAACAACGCCAAAGCATCTTTTGTTTTTCCACTTGGAACGTCAATCGAATCAACGATAAACAATTTCCCAGCAGTAGCGCAAGCATCCAGTGCACATTTAAGCGCTAGTTTCTTTTGCTTTTTGTTGATCTTTTGATCGTAGTTACGACCTGTGTTTGGCCCGTGAGCTACCGCACCACCAACAAAGATAGGTGAACGACGTGAACCAGCACGAGCGCCCCCTTTACCTTTTTGAGCCCATGGTTTTTTACCACCACCGCGCATCTCAGAACGAGTCTTAGCTGATGCAGTGTTTGAACGGATACTTGCTTGATATGATTTAACGTACAACCAAAGGTTGTGTGGATTAATCCCGCTAAAACTCTCAGGCAATGCCAATTCAGAGGCTTTTTCAAATTTTTCATTTAAGACAATAGCACTCATTGTTTAACAACCTTTACTCGACCTAGCGCACCGTTTGCACCTGGGACAGCGCCCACGACAACCAATACACCGTTTTGTGCGTCAAAAGACATCACTTTATTTTTTACCGTAACGAGCTCGTTACCGTATTGACCAGACATTTTACGCCCTTTTTGGACTTTACCTGGCCATTCGCGGTTACCGATAGATCCACCAGTACGGTGAAAACGGTGACCGTGTGCGCCTGGTCCGCCGGCAAAATTCCAACGTTTCATAACGCCGGTAAAACCGCGACCTTTGGTGTTGAATGCACTCTTAACGACTTTTGCGTCCGCTAGAGGAGTCATATCTTGATCACCTGCTTCTGTGTTAGCAACTTCCAATGTCGCGAATTTGTTGAACTCAGCAGAAAGGTTATACTTCTTTTGCTGACCCTCAATTGGCTTATTGTGTGCTTTTCCTTGGCTGTATGCTACAAGAGCTACGCCGTCTGCAACGTTACAAACTTTTACTTCTTTTACTTTTAAAAGAGTTACCGCTTGGCTGTTTGCACCGATTGTTCGGCTCATGCCGATTTTTTCTACAATATATTCCATACCCACTCCTTACTTGTCCATAGAGCGAACTTCTACGTCCACTTCCGGAGCCAAGTCAAGCTTCATTAATGAATCAACAGTATCAGGCGTAGCTGACACGATGTCGATCAAACGAGCGTGCATACGAATCTCAAATTGCTCACGTGAACTTTTGTTAATGTGAGGTGACTTAAGAACCGTATATTTACGAATCTTTGTTGGCAAAGGTATTGGGCCACGGATTTCCGCACCTGTACGCTTTACGGCTTCAACGATAGAAGCTACTGAACGATCGAGTACACGATGATCGTATGCTCTAAGTTTCAAACGAATCTTTTCCATAATTTTTCCTCTATAAAGAACTCGTCAGTCGATGCTGACTATTGTAAGGCAG
>Ga0265593_1000276_pt1 | contig 31761 bp, 31 predicted proteins | sample saktaG_8_FD_190136 | JGI IMG/M metagenome (GOLD analysis project Ga0265593, IMG submission 190136) | Saline water microbial communities from Sakinaw Lake, British Columbia, Canada - sak_2011_5_24_36m | ecosystem: Environmental > Aquatic > Non-marine Saline and Alkaline > Saline ...
GGAGTCCATTTGGCGGCGTGATTATGCGAACCATCGTGAAGCAAAATCGGCTATTTCTCATTACATCGTCAATTTTTACAACAGTAAACGATTACATTCAACGCTAGGTTATCTGTCGCCCAGTCACTTTGAATCACAAATGACAGTTAACCAACCTTAGATGGTGTCTAAAAAACTTGACCATTACAATTTTTACTAAACGTACTTTTAAGGACACACGAACAACGTCACCTTCTTCAGTAAGAACATCCATAAGTTTTTCTGGATTTCCAAAGCTATCTATATTCTCACTAAAGCTAATAACTTTTCCGATCTGTTCCGAATTAACCGTAAATTTAAAAAAAAATATAAGGATAAGATGGTGCTACCGAAGAGGGTTGCGTCATAGTATCCAAAACGCTGATATTTTCTAATATTTGTTAATAATCTTAATGCGTTGTTTTCAGTGAAAATCCAGTATAAAATGCACTTGCTGGCACTGTTCCTTCTGGCGAAAACCAAGCCCTTTGCCAGCAAACAAAGAGCGGAGCGGTTTTATAGCTTCGCATTGGTAGATACACCCGCTCATAACACTATTATGGGATGCAGTTAACGAAAGTTAAGAAAAAAGTATCGGTTCTAATGCACGCTTCTGTTTAGCTAATTCGTTCTTAGCTCTCAGTGCTGCACCATATCGAAGATTCCAAATTTGATGGCATATCGAACGGATTAGTGGCAAATGGATTTTCGACAAAACCGTTAGCTGTAAAATTCGATATTGCATTTTCGTCATTCGTTGCAAATTGATTAGTAGCATTTGCACTAAACGATGACGCTTGCTCGAGCGAATTATTAAAAGAATTGAAGTTGGTAAACATAAAGTTAAAGTCCTTACCCGAGTGGGTGCTAGTTTTGAATGATTTCTGGCAAAAAAAACTGCCTTCACGAAGAATGATAGTGCCTTTTGGGAACTTGTCTATAAATAAAATTGAAAAAATTTTATTTATAGACAGTATGTTACGCAATGAAACCTAATGAAACAAAGATGAAAATAGTTTTGTCAGATAGTGAAGTGCAAAGGCTGCGTATGATTTTTTGGTAAGTGGTACTAGATTTTTTAATTTTTGATTGCGGTTTCAGATTTAACAGATATGTTTTTGCTGTTAATTGAATTATGAATGTGGTGTGAATTTTTCTAGTTGAGAAAATGGCTCAAGAAATTTATTTGTTTCGATATGGCAATGATTGCCAGTTAACAGAAGTTTTGTGGGAGGGAGTAAAAAGGATGACTTGTTTCATTCGGTAACATTAGGTTTCTGTTAATCTGTTACCTATGTGTTACCTAAAAATAAAAAAGACCTAGATTAAAAAACCTAAGTCTTTGATATTTATGGAGCCAATGATGCGAGTCGAACGCACGACCTACTGATTACGAAAAAATCACTCATTTTATAAAAATAATAAAATCAAACAGTTACAAAGTGCAAAACCGCCAAGCCCCTGCCTCACCAAGTCACACCAAGTCTATCCCAGTCACACTATGGCGGATTTTTGGCACACCATCGACATCTTTCCTAAATAAATCCATTTACAGTTTTGATGTTTCAGCGAAACATTATGACCACTGGGATTGCATTATAGAAAAGCGCGAGGCATTACCAAAATGGGCAGCATATATTGAAGGCTTGGTAAAATGAAAATTAGAAACCAGCATTCTTTATGCGAAAATACTGGAACATCGAAATGTTCAGATGGTTGGCAACGATTACACTCAGCACAAAATTTCATTCACTAAAAACAACGGTGCGTCTCATGGAAATAGCAATAAACCTCCCCAATGAATTTGTATTTTTACAATCCATCAAAGATATTGAAAAAGATATGCGGCTCAGTTACGCCTTATGGTTATTTAAAAATGCAAAAGTAACGTTGTCGAAAGCTGCCGAACTCGCCACACTGGACATTTACAGTTTCATCGCAGAATGCAAAAAAAATGAAGTGCCTGTGATTAACGTATCGCGGGAAGAACTGCTCGACGAATTAGCCAGCATGAATACACTATGATTTTAGTTGCCGATTGTTCAGCCCTGATTGCATTGTCAATCTGTAACCGTTTAGAACTTTTAGAACAAATTTTTGGTCAAGTCGTTGTGCCTGAAGCTGTTTATGATGAGGCGACTCAACCCAATAAAAAACAAGCCAGCCAACTCAAAATTTATTTGAAAGACAAAGTTCGCAAAGTGGATATGCAAAATTACGTTTTTTTAGATGGTTTTGCTGACGCGGGTGAAACGGAAGCGATGGTTTTATATAAACAAATCAGCGCGGATAAATTATTGATTGATGACCAACGTGGGCGCAACGTCGCAAAAATAAATCACATTGAAACAATCGGCTCTTTAGGTGTGTTGCTCGTCGCCAAACAACGCGGATTGATTGACGAAGTCGCATCGTTATTAAATCAACTCGACAAATCGGATATTTATTTAAGCAAACAGTTGATTGCGACTGTTTTGGAATTAGCAAACGAAACAAATACCTGCCTATAATCAAAAATAAAAATTCACAGCCACATTAACGCCACATTTTGAAAGCTCGTGCCATCACTTCCTTTTTCACCCTGAACGCCTGAAATAGTTACTGTCCAAGCTGAGTAATTTCCTACGCCGCCTGTCGAATTCACTAAAACGACTAATGTCGCTCCTGAATAGCTAACAACACTGCCACACATCCATCGACTTGTATCATGGCTAACTTTTACATTTTGCCCCAGTGCGAATTGACGACCCGCTTCAATGGTTAGTGTGATTGAACCTTTTGTAATATCAAGAGCAGTTGTGCTTGTCGCGCTTAATAATGCTTGTGCGTAGGTTTGCGAAAGTACCGCGCTATTCGCCGCATCATTTGCCTTTTGAACTGCGACTGAAACGTCCTGTGCTACCAGCGCGATTGCTTGGTTCACTAAATCATGAATTACTTGTGTTGATGTCGTGACTGTCCCATCAAATTGGCTGAGAGCTGTTGTTAATTCAGCATCAATGCCTTGTTGTGCTGTCGCAATCAAATTATCAAGGTGTGATTTAGCCGCTTGTGCGCTATCTGCTGCATGACCAGCCTGTGTTAACGCCTCCGCTGCTTGAGCTGTTGCTTGGTTTGCTTTTTGAGTGGCGACCGTCACTTGCTCAGTTGCCATCGTTACTTGATGGACAGCGTTGTTAACTTCCGTTTGGGTATCTATCACGGCTTGACTTGCCACTGTGCCAAAGCCACTAATTAAATCGACGACGTAACGGGCAACCGCCACCATATTCCGCAGCGCAGGAACAAATCTGAGAATGTTGCCACCATTTGCCAGACCTGTGCTTGGGTTGTCATCGTCGGTTAATTCCATTCCGTCGCCGCCCAGTTCAACTGGGAATATCACTCTATTGATTGCCATCTAAATAATCTCCTCCAATTTTAAGGCGGTTTTAAACCCATTAACGTATGACATTTCAATGGGGTTTAGTTCTGAAAAATTGCATAAAAACGTGCGTGCGTAGAAGTTCTTATCAACGGTCATGTTGATATTTGTCACGCCATCTTTGATATATTCGGGTTTTGCGAAGGCATACAACATCTCGCCTGATAAACCCACTTCACGTTGCGCGTCATAAAATCCGCTGAACGCTTCGGCTTGGCTTAAATGCTTTAACACGCACGACAAGGTTCGCATTTTGGGTTTTACATAAAAGTATTTCGTGTTGTCACCAGCACGTTGGACTTCGGTTAGGTCAACGTACCCTTGAGAAATATCGCCCCATTCAGGATTCCATTCAGGCTCGATACATTGCCCCAAAAATACGCGACCGATTTCTAAATAATTGTCGGGATTGCTTTCATCGGTAATTTCGATAAGAGCGGAGCGACATAATTTGTTTAGTGGCGCGTAAAACGTCGCCAAAGCGGTGTAACTTTTGCGTTCGTTTTGGCTAATTGTACCAAGCCAGAAATCCTTACTCTCCCATGCGTAATGTGCGCTATCACTGGGATAAATGATTGGATAAGCACGGTAATCAGGTGTGCTATCAAACTGCAATTCACCAGTTGTATTCACACCGTAATATCCTCTGAATCGTATTGTGGCATTGACCGACAGATTATGATTCGCCAATGCTACACAGCCAATGAATCTGGGTTCAGTGGTTAAATTTAGAAGAATGGTGGTCGTTTTTACACCCAAATTTGTGCGAGCAACCTTTTTCAACACCTTGTTATGTAGGTTCTTTGCAGGCAATTTTTCTGACCAATGTGCTGCGTTATGAATGATGTCACACTCGTCCACGCGGTTTGGGTAACTGAGGGTTATGTTAGTTTGATTTCCTAAACGGCTCATCCAATGCACTCCAGCACAATTCTTTTTCTTTTAGCGTCAACTTCGTAACCCACAATCGTTAAAAGTTTGCCGTTTTCGTAACCAAGACGCTCGGTAAAGACTTCGACACCATCACCAATTTTTAATGCGGGAATTTCAGCTACAACGGCTGTGATATTTACAATGTCGGTGCGGGTTTTAAACATATTGAGCAGCCGAGTTGCGACAGCATTTGCATCAGCTTCATTCAGCAAAACACTGTCTATTTTTATGGGTTCTGCAAGCGCGTGGCGAGCGATAACGCTTGAATCAAAGGCAAACGTATTTCTGTATTCTTGCGATAAAAATGCTTTGCGCTCTGCCGTCACAACACCTGCTAGATCTGATTCTTGTTGAACGGTTTCGATTTTGCCGTATTGAATGTTGCAAGCTGAAATCGGTACACCATTTGTTCCGATACCTGTTGCTGTACGCTCGATGTTAATAATTTCTGATACCGTTAGTTCAAATGACGGGCTTATGGCAAACGTGATTAAACTTGCATAAACGATGTCGCCAACAAAATACCAATAAGCCCCAATGCTTGAAACAACGCGCCCTAGTAAAGAGGCAGTGGTTTCATCTCCTTTGGCATAAATGCCAATTGCACCCACTGGATTTAAAGCTGTTTTGCTACCTTCGTTAAATGCGATACCCGCTTCGGCTAAAATGCCCAGAATCACATCGCCCGCAGATGACGAACTACTGCTTGCGTCCCCAGTTATTGTTCCGACTGGCGTTGCGCCAAGCCTGATATAGCCTTTATATCTGCCAAAATATCCTGCTGGTATTTGCGTTGCTGTTGCCAAAACGAGTTCATTTACATTGGTAAAAACCACCGTGCTGGCTGTTAAAAATCCCCCTTTGTCATAAACGGCAGTAACAGTGCAATCATCACGACTAGAAAATTGGTAAATTAACTTTGCTGTATTCGCCAGCACAGGCGCAGCATTTTTAACACTGCCGAACACTTTAGGTTTTGGGTTTCCTTTGATGTCAGTTGCGATACCTTCAACACCAAGAGGCAATGCGTTATTCCCCTTGAACTTGTCAAAGGGGTGTTGCCGTGCCAGTACCTCACCGAGCGAATTCACGGTTAAAAAAACCTTGCTGTTATTGCAATGCGAAGTTGTGATTTTGCCGAACATATAGTCGATTATCGTGCCATCTTCTCTAACCAATGAAAGCGTGCAATTGCCGTTATCAAGCGCGTAATCAGCCAAATAATTAAGCTTTCCATCGACATTATTTAGCTCAATTTCGCCAATGCTCGGTGAACTGAAAATATGAAAAACGCCACCGTCATCTGGTGACACTTTTACCAGTGCAGGTTGTGCCATGCGTGGCTCGTAATAATTCCAATCCGCGTCAACATACGCGCCGTCACTAAAACGAACCGTTACAGGAGCATTTTTTTCATCAAGCGCGTTGATGGTGGCTATCCAAATCGACATCGTTTACCGCCGTTATTTCGCGTTAATGCGAGTTTTCCGCTCGATGTATTCAAGCGAATCGGTTTGTTTTTTGTTTTCATTTACTACTTGACCGAATCCTGCTTGTAGTACCGTAACGATGTCATTTAATCGCTGATTTTGTTCGCGTAGCTGTGCATTTTGTTCGCGCAATTGAGCAATCAATTCGGCATCGTTTCCACCGCCTTCATTTGCAGCAGGTAAAATGGCATTAACACCTAAACTCCCGTTGATATTGGTTAGTGGCAGTATGCCTTCACTGCCTGCCTCGCCCATCAAACCGATGTTGAAATAAGTCGGCTGGTCAATGATTCCATTAGTAAAAGCACCGCCAACAGCGAACTTTTTGACCACTGTTGATGTTGCTGTTTTTGTTGTAGTGGTCGTAACGGTTGTTTTTGCTGCGGCGACTGACTGCTGTACTTGGATTGCTGTCATTTGTGCCTGTGCTTGTGCCGCTTGAGCAGCCGCGACGGCTTGAGCTTGTGCTGCCGCTTGAGCTTGGGCGGCAGCCTGTGCTTGAGCAGCCGCAGCAGCTTGGGCTTGCGCCGCCGCCTGTGATGCTGCTTGAGCTGCCGCTACTTGTTGTGCTGCATAATTCGATTGTGCGACACCCAGTGCCGATAATGCGCTGGCTGTTTGGTTTGCGGTGCTGATGATGTTATTCATCATGCTAATTGCGCCGCTGCCATTCACTGCAACTGTCGCTGTTACAGCCAGTCCGTTAATCGTATCCAGTTGTTTTTTAGTATTGATAGTCTGAGAAATCGCTGAATCAGTGCCTAAAACTGTTACGGTTGCTCGTGGGTTATAGCCATTTAAAGCATCAAGTGGTTTTTTCGCTTCCGCAGAATCCGTCAATGCTTTATCTACACCTTTAACCGTGATGGTGGGTGTCGCATTAAACACATTTAAAACATCTAACGGTTTCTTTGCACTAGCCGTGCTGGTTATTGTTTTATCAACGCCTTGCACTTCGATTGATGGTTTAGAAACAAGCACGCCTAATGTATCGAGCGGTTTTTTAGCTGATGCCGTGTCGGTGATTACCTTATCAACACCCACTACCGAAACAGCAGCTTTTTCATTTAATTTTCCAAATTCAACAACTTTGTTTTTTGCCGCTTCAATTGTTTCCGTCACCGCCGCCGCGTTGCTGACCACAACACTCATCACTTTTCCATTCGCATCTGCTGCTGGGAACTGTTGTTCTTTAGGTATTGCAGGTGCAAACATCGCGCTATCGTTTATGGTTTGCTTTGTTTTTAACGCAAACGCACCGCCCGTATCCCAATTAAAGTTAATCACCCCATTTTTGTTTTGAACGGACATTAAGTTGGATTCGTTGTATTTTTGCCAGTCAGTAACACCCGCTTTTATCATTTCGTTTTGAATTAACGTAACAAGTAACGATTTGTCATCTTCGCTAAGTTTTGACGCGCTAATCGTTCCGACAGAATTACCAGCACCATATTTGTCTTTTAACGATAAAGGTGCAGCAGGAGGCACACCAGTTTGCGAACCAAGACCATCAAACGCATTTTTAACACCATTTGCCGCATTAATAATTTCGTTTAATGTACCGATTGCACCTGCACCATCAACGCTAACAGTTGATTTCACGTTTAATCCGTCTAACGCATCGAGTTTTGCTTTCGTATCTGTTGCGCCAGCAATGGCTATATCTGTACCGAATAATGTCATCAATGCTTTTGCTGTTTGACCATCTAACGAACTGATGAATTTTTTCGCTGCTTGTGTGTCCAGTTCGATTTTTTCGCCGCCCGTGACTTGGATAAATGAGTTGCCATTTACCTTGCTAAAATCCACAATTTTTTTGCCCATGTCATCGACAATAGAAACCACTTTGTCACCACCTGAAACATCGACAACAGCAGTTGCTTTTGTGCCGTTTAAGTCTTTTAACGCGCCGTTTTGTAGCCCCGTGATGATGGTTTTCGCGTCATCTACATTTGCGGTTACTACTATGGCGGGGACTTTCAGATTTTTTTGTATTTCTACAGCCTGTTGAAGCACTTTTGCCGCATCAAACGTGAAATTTTCAAATTTTAATGATGCTGCACTAAACTCGGTTTGGAGTTTGCCAATCACAGCGTCTTTATCAGACTGATTTAAGCTGTTGTCGTTAATTAAAAATAAAATTTGAGCGTACAACCCATTTTCGCTTTGCACGCTATCAATCAATTTTTTAATAAATTCCGAATCCGCACCATTTAACGCAGCCCTGTTGATAGTTAGCGCGATGCTGGCGACAGCATCAAGGCGCATTGCGTTTTCAACAGATGGGTTTGCGTTGTATTGGTCACAAAAGGTTGTTATTAGTTCACCTAAACCACTTAAGCTATCTGGTAGTTTATAAACACCGTCACGAATTTCTTGTAACACGCCAAGTTGCAAATCTTGAACGCTTACCATGCTGCCAAGACCACTGACTTCCTGAACAATACCGTTGAGTAATTCTTGTCCTTGTGTATTTGAGCCGTAATAATTTTTAATTGCCGCCATGTACTGGTCTGCCGTGCCTGTAATCGAGTTCATGGCGGCTCTTTTATCTTCACCATTGCTACTATTTTTAATGGTGTTTAGTTGTGCTTCATATTGCGCTTGTGCTGCTTTGAGCTGAGTTTCTGTACTACCAAGCGAAGTAGCTCGTAATTTTGCCGCCCAGTCGCCAACCGCTCTGCCAAAATCAAGCAAGTATTTTGTTGAATCTTTAAGTTTCGCCACTGACTTTGCAGTATCTTCTGCCCAGTAAGCGAGTGATTGCAGACCTTTGTTCGTTAGCGAAATTTGCCCCGCACTATCTCTCATTATCAAGGCTGCGCCTGCTGTTGTTTTGGCAAATAAGTCGATTTGTTTTTGTGCTTCAACAGAAAATGTAGAACGCAAAATCACACCCGTTTCTTTCATCCCATCGAACGAGGCAACCCTACCACGCGCTGCTGTAGCCTCTGCTGGTGTAACTGCTTTTAATAACTGTTCTTCTAAGGTTTGGCGTTGCTTTGAATCACCCTCGATAGTCGTACCCAAATTATCAAGTGATGGCACAAGACTTAAAATTGAAACGGCAAGGCTTTCTAGCGGTGCGGCAACAGCATCAGACGATGATTTTGCTGAATCAAAGGCTACTTTATCTGTTGGTAATCCCAACGCAGCTAAGTTCGCCAATCCATTTTTCATCGTGGCTTCGTTTTCTGTTAGCATTTTTTTCAGTTCGGCATTTGCATGGTTATACATCCAATCCGCATCACCTCTGGTATCCCAGCCATTTTTTCCTTGCAATGAGTTAGACGCTTCTGTTGATTGTGAGTGCGTCATACTTGCTGATAAGGCGTATTGAGGATTGTTCACAATAGCTGGCACGGAATTCCAATTATCCATTAACGCCTGAGCCTGCTTTCCCACTATCGGGTTACTGTGTGCAAAAGCATCTTTATAAGCAGATTGAGCTTCAACGGTCGAGTATTTGCTATTCACGTCGCTTGTTTCTTTTGCCTTGCCTTGAATGGCAATGCCGAAGTCGTAAAGGTTGTTTTTTAAATCGTTAATTTGCCCTGTGGTTAAGCTCGATGCGGTATCAAAATTATCAAGATATGCCTGCACAGGCTTCATATCTCCAAGACCATACTTTGCAAGTAATGCTGAATTATCTGGTGTAATAAACGATTGAATATCAGTCTTGCTTAATTGTGATTTTTTATCCGCACTAGTGAATTTGTTGGTGAACTCATTGGTTAGCGAAATCAAATTTTTAATCCCACCAGCCATGTTTGCCATTGACTCGGTAAAAATCACCATTGATTCATTTGTTCCAGAAACGTCTGCGCCCATAGCAGTGATTGCCGCTTTGTATTGCACCGTTTCAGTCATTACGCGCCCCATTGCCTCAGCAGCGGTTTCGCCTAACTTTTGAAATTGTCCAACAAACGCTCCCACCATGTGTTCTACCAGTTTGTCGAACGTCGCCGAGGTGTAATTTTTTAGAGCGTCTTGAATTTCGGTGTCTTTCAAACCGAATGTTTTGATGTCAATCGAAGGGATAACGAAGCTGCGTAATTTTTCTAAACCAACTGCACTGTCTTTGCCTAAATAATCCCAAAAATCACCGACGGCTTTCGCCATGCTTAAAACAACTTTGCCCAATCCATTAGAAAATTCGTCACCGAGGTTGGTTAAAACCTCTGAGTATTTATGTGTTGTTTTGAACCAAGAGCTTTTTTTGGTGTCGATAACCGTGAAAATGTTACCTGCTACATCGCCGCTATCCATGACCGAACCGAGGTTTTGTTGGTTGATACGAATACCGCCACCGACCACAGTTTTAGTGACTTTGCCGAACAAGCCGTTACCAACAAAACTCATCACTCCGTTAATAATGTCACCAATAATCGGTACTTTCGATAACGCATAAACGGCTGCCGCTGCAATTAAGCCAACGCCAAACGTTGCCAATCCAACAGTTGCCCCCACAGCCGCGCTAATTGCTGCTGGTGCTGCCGCCGCGCCTGCCATACCAGCAGAAACTGCAGTGTAAGCAGTGAAGCCAAGCCCAAGCCCTGCCATTTTCCCCGAATTATCGTTTAATTGTCCGCTTGGTGCTGATGCCAGTTTGATTCCGCCAGTGCGAACGATGCCTTTGCTTTTCAGCATAACCGCAGCTGAAATCCCCGAAATACCAGCACCAATAATAATTATGTCTACACCCGTTTGTGTATTTTTCGGACTCACACTGACAGCACGCGCGGCACTACTCAAGCTACTTGCTATCAAAACTTGTAAAGATAGTTTAATAAAATCACGTCTATTCATTTTTCACCTCAAATTTAAAATTTAACAGATGCAAGTGTAAGCGTTATTTTTGTAATCGTGAAGGCTTTATTTTTATCAGAAATGCCGTCTCTTTAGGTCGGGGATGTAGCGGCATACTCGGTGTAGCCCCGCTTTTGAGTTAAACTACGCACATGAATAAAACGATACGAAAAGCCTTTAAATTTAGGCTGAAAATCACACCTGAAAACCAGCAGAAATTGATAAATTACGCGGGTGGGTGTCGTTTTGTTTGGAATAAAGCGTTAGCGTTGAATTTAGATAGATTGAACCAAAAACAACCGATTTTGCGCTACGACGCATTAGATTTTTGGTCAAAACTATGGAAAAAGTCCGACGAGTACGGTTTTCTCAAAGGCTTACCATCGCAAGTTTTACAACAAAAATTGATGGATTTAGACAACGCGTTTAAGAATGCGTTTGATAAAAATTAGCAGCTAAAACGAATTCCAAATTTCAAACGCAAAGGGCAATCGAAAACAGATAGCCTTCGTTTTCCGCAAGGTTTTAAAATTGAACAGGAAACCAATCGAATCTTTTGCCAAAAATCGGTTGGGGACATTATCGCAATAGTCGCAAAATTGGCACGCCAACTTTTTGACGTAAAAAGGGCGATTTTAGGCAAATTTCAGGAAATTTGGAAAATGAAAAAAGATGAAGAAGCGCAAATTTTTAATAAAAAAACGGGCGAAGTGAAAGACGGTTATTTCGTTTATGTCGCTTATCCGAAAGCGAAAATTAGAAATACAAGGTGGATGATGACGTTTCAAGATTCATTAGAAATTATTGCAACAGATCCAGATATGACAGGGTAAACTCTAAAAGTTATGTTGTTGTTAATGGGAAATTTAGAATTTGAAAATTACATTACGATTAAACAAGTCAGCATTGCCGAAAAATTAAAAATTGATAAGGCGGATGTTAGCAAAGCCATGAAACTTTTGGTTAATAAAAGCATTATTATCAAAGTCAAAGAAGGCACGACGACGGGTTACAAATTGAATCCGACTTATGGCCGTAAAGGCAAAGTTGAAAACATGGAAAAAGCCAAGGAACAAATGGAAAAAGATAAAATTATCAACTTCCCATACTAATTTGTGGGCTTTGAAGTTTGATTTTTTAGACGACATGATGCTACTTAAACGAGAATTGTATGATTTATTTTGATAACAACGCGACCACGCCGATTGATGAGCGGGTTTTCGATGCGATGTTGCCGTTTATGAAAACCATGTACGGCAATCCTTCGAGCGTGCATCGATTGGGACGAATCGCAAAAAGTGCGGTAGAAACGGCGCGGGAACAAGTCGCGGATTTAGTTGACGCGCAACCTTCGCAAGTGATTTTCACCAGCGGCGGCACGGAAGCGAATAATTTGGCGATAAATTCTGCGTTTGGAAAATTGGCAATTTCAGCGACCGAACATTCGTCGATTTCTGAACCCGCCAAACGGTTCGATTCCGAAATTATTCCCGTGAATCGTGACGGAATCATTGAACCGAAAACGATTGCCGAATTGATTGAAAAACGTCCTGATTTTGTGTCAATCATGTTGGCAAATAACGAAACGGGCGTGATTCAACCGATTGCAGAGATTGCTGCACAATTGACGGAACGGGGCATTATTATTCACACCGACGCGGTGCAAGCGGTGGGGAAAATACCCGTGTCGTTTAACCAATTGGGCGTGCAAATGATGTCGTTTTCGAGCCATAAAATCTACGGCGCAAAAGGCTGTGGCGCGTTGATTGTCGATAAATCAGTTTTGATTTCGCCGTTACTTTTGGGCGGTGGACAAGAACAAAATTACCGTTCGGGAACTGAAAATGTCGCGGCAATAGTTGGATTTGGCAAGGCGGCAGAATTAGCGAAAGCCGAACTCGACGCACGCCAAACCCGAATGCTTTCATTACGAACAATGTTAGAAAATAAACTCGCGCAATTCCCGAAAGTGACGATTTTTGCTAAAAACGCGCCACGATTACCGAACACGATTTTGTTTGGCGTTGACGGCATCGACGGCGAATTGATTTTGCTAAAATTAGACCAAAAAGGCATTTGTTTATCGAGCGGTTCAGCGTGTGCAAGTGGCGCGTCAGAACCCAGTCCCGTTTTAATTGCGATGGGAATTTCCCCCGAAAAAGCACAAACTGCCATTCGAGTCAGTTTAAGTCACCAAAATACACCCGCCGAAGTGTTAGAATTCATCGAACTTATCACCCCATTTGGAGCTTAAAAAATGACCGTTTCAATCACAGAAAGTGCCGCCGAACAAATTCAAAGACAATTACTCAAACGTGGCAGCGGTTTAGGTTTGCGTTTAGGCGTAAAAAAATCAGGCTGTTCTGGTTACGCTTACGTTTTAAATTACGTTGATGAATTGGAAGCATCGGATAAAACATTTGAATTATCTGGCGTAAAAGTCATTGTGCGCGACGAAGATTTGCCATTATTAAACGGCATTGAACTCGATTATCGCAAAGAAGGTTTGAATGCCGCATTTAAATTCAACAATCCAAACGTCACAGGCATGTGCGGTTGCGGAGAAAGTTTCGCGGTTTAATTTATTGAATTTTGGGCATATTCCAATATGTCCACTCGCTCGACAATTGCCATTGTGGGTTTGCAATCACTTGAGTTTGCAGCGGCAATGGCAATTTTTCATCTTCAAAAATAACTTGAATGCCCACTGAATAATGTGCTTCCGTCAACACATCTTTGGCGGCAATCACACGCACATCACGCACCGTCGCCATGACATTTAAAGCCGCCGCCAACGTTGAAAAATTCTGCACTTCGCTGGTATTTTCATTCCTCACCCGATACATATTTAACAGCGCGTGATATTGCAATCGATACCGCAGCGCGTATTTTAACTGCGTTTGATTGAACCAAAAATCATGCTGCTGTTGCAATTTAACGTTAATTTTCCAACATAACGGCACGCCATTTTGTAACGCTTCATTCGCTTGTGGACTGAGATGATAATCCAAATCCGCCGTCAAAATATAATCGCCATGTTGCACCACGGTTTCCGCGTGTTTAATTTCCGCCGCGAATTCATTGGCGTGAGCGGCATTAAATCCAATCACCAAGCTAAAAATTAAAACAAGTTGGCGCATTATTTCGCTTGTCCTCCTGAAAATAATCGATACGCCGGATTGTGCGTTTCTTCGTGAAAACCAAATCCCAATGCGTTCAAACAAGCGTGAAAATCAGCTTGTTGCGCGGCTTCGATTTGCAAACCGATTAACACTTTGCCAAATGCCGCGCCGTGGTTGCGATAATGAAACAAACTGATATTCCACCGCCCGCCCAATTCGGTTAAAAAACCGAGCAACGCGCTCGGACGTTCGGGGAATTCCACGCTGTAAATCACTTCGTTTAAGTTGCACGGCGCGTGTCCGCCAACCATGTAACGAATGTGTTCTTTCGCTAAATCGTTCGCCGTCATATCGACCACGTCGAAGCCTTTCGTTTGTAAATCTTCAATCAACGCGGCACGGTCTTTGAATTCGCCGCTGCTGGAAATACCGACAAAAACTTGCGCGTTGGCGGCATCGAAATAACGATAATTGAATTCGGTGATATTTCGCCCGTTCAATAATTGGCAAAAATGTAAAAAACTTCCTGCGATTTCGGGAATGGTGACGGCTAATAAAATTTCACGATATTCGCCAACTTGAGCGCGTTCGGCAACGTAGCGCAAACGGTCAAAATTGATATTTGCGCCGCTGTCGATGGCGACGAGCGTTTGACCAATTAAATTTTCGCGTTCGGCATATTTTTTCAAACCAGCAATTGCCAACGCGCCAGCGGGTTCAGCAATCGAGCGCGTGTCGTCGAAAATATCTTTAATCGCCGCACAAATTTCATCGGTGGAAACGGTGATGACTTCATCGACGTATTTTTGCGCCAACGCAAACGGTCTTTCGCCGATTTGTTTCACCGCCACGCCGTCCGCAAATAATCCGACTTGCTCCAAAATCACCCGTTCACCGGCTTTCAAGGCTTGATTTAAACAATCGGAATCTTCGGGTTCCACGCCAATAATTTTAATATCGGGACGCACAAATTTGGCGTAAACCGCGATTCCCGCAATTAAACCGCCGCCACCAACAGGAACAAAAATCGCGTCTAATTTCCCCGTTTGTTGGCGCAAAATTTCCATTGCCACCGTTCCCTGCCCTGCAATTACGTCGTCATCGTCGTAAGGATGCACGAAAACGCGCCCCGATTTTTTGGCTAATTCGTTCGCGTGTTCGTAAGCCTCGCTGTAAGAATCGCCGAACAAAATTATATTTGCGCCCATCGCTTTGACGGATTGGATTTTGATTTCGGGCGTGGTCGTTGGCATCACAATCAGCGCGTTAATGCCCAACCGTTGCGCGGATAATGCCACGCCTTGCGCGTGATTTCCCGCCGAAGCCGCCATCACGCCGCGTGTTTTTTCGCTTTCACTGAGCAACGCCATTTTGTTGTACGCGCCACGCAATTTGAATGAAAACACCGATTGCAAATCTTCGCGTTTTAGAAAAACGTGGTTTTGGGTGCGAGTCGATAACGCGCGGGCAAAATCCAACGGCGTTTCAATCGCAACGTCATAAACAGACGCGCGTAAAATTTTTTCGATATAACGTAAAGGCATTTGAAGTATCGCTAATAATAAAAAAGAATAATGCGTTATTATTGCACAGCTTGACTGTCGCGGCAGGCATCGCTTGTTTTATTCGGCAACGTTATCTGCACAATCGCCCCGTGATTATTATCCAACGTCAAAGTCCCGTTATTATTTTTCACAAAACGTTGCACCATCGCCAAACCCAAACCCGTTCCACGTTCACGACTGGTGCGGAATGGACGAATGCCATAATCCAGCCATTCTTGAGCAAAACCCTGACCGCTGTCACGCACTTCAATTTGCACATTTTCAGCGGTTTGATTGGCAGAAATGAAAATTTCACCACTATTTCCTTCCAACGCATCCGCCGAATTCAGCAGCAAATTTAGCAACGCTTGGCGCAAACCACTTTCGGGTAAATAAACCGTCAAAGTGTTTGGCGCGGCAAATTGTAAGTGCAGATTTTCGGGAATTTGATAACGCACCAACGTCACCAAATCATGAATCAACACGCTTAAATCAAATTGGCTGGGAATTTCGGGCGTGTGTTTACTGGCGTTCAGCATGTCATTGAGCAATCGCGCCAAACGTTTCAATTCACTATCAATCAACGCCATGCGTTCACATTGATTTTCGTTGTCGATTTCACGGCGTAAATTATTGAACGCCATTTGAATACCCGCCAACGGATTCCGAATTTCGTGCGCCAATTCCGCCGACACTTCGCCAATCGCCGCCAATCGTTCCGCTCGCGCCAAACTGTGTTGCTGTTCCAATAACGCTTGCGTCGCCAAACGCACTTCGCGTTGCAACGATTGCGCGTATTCGCGTTTCGTTTCTTCCAGTTCGCTGAGATGTTTCACCATGCCGTTGTAACTGTGAAAAACCGGCAACAACAACGAATCCAAATTTTTTGTGGCAATCGGCGTGTAATTTTCGTCGGTGATATGCTCTAAAAGTTCGCGCAAATCGTTCAACGGGTGCAAAATTCGCCGCTTCAAAAACAAAATCGTGCCGATAAAAATTGTCCCAAACATCACCAGCGCGACGTACAATTCCGATTGCGTATCGACGTTAATATCTTCCAGCATTTGTTCACGTTGCAGCGTTTCGTTATCCAAAATTTCGCTCATCGCTTTCAACACCAGAATCAAACTTTGTCGTTGCTGATTTTTATCGAGACTTTGACTTTCCGTCAATAACGCCCGAACGCTTTCTAAATGTTGGCGGGTTGTTTCCGACAAATAATTGCGATCCGTCATTAAACTGTCGATTTCTGACAACAACATCGTCAGTAATTTCGGCGACGAATCGACCGTTTTATCGGTTAAACGCGCAATGACCGATTGTTGCAAATCCACCGACACATTTTGAATGCGGTGCGAATAATTAACGTAAGACAACGCTACTTCAAAATGATGATGGGTGCGCCAAATCATGCCGCCTAAAATGCCCAGCGTGATTAACAATAAACCTAAAAAAGCCAGTCCGCGTAATCGAGCCAGACGGTAAAAAATGGGATTCATAAATTGTGTTTCTTAAAGCGAATGGGTGGCGGGACGGGTATTTTACCGCTTAATGGTTTTACTTTTATCAAAAACGGAGATTTTATGCACGCGACACTTGAACAACTCGAACGCACCTTTTCGCCATCGATTTTAACGCCGATTCGCTCGCCTTTTTTGGAAAAATACGGCGTGGAATTGTGGTTGAAACGCGATGATTTATTGCATCCGATTATTTCTGGTAACAAATGGCGCAAACTGAAATACAGTTTAAATCACGCGCTTAACCTGAACAAAACCACGTTAATCAGCATGGGCGGCGCGTATTCCAATCATTTGCACGCGCTGGCTTTTGTAGGAAAAATGTTAGGTTTGAAAACGGTGGGTTTGATTCGCGGCGAAGAAATCGACACGCCCACATTGCAGGATTTAAAAGCCTTCGGCATGGAATTACGTTTTGTTTCGCGCGGCGATTATCGCACCTTGCGCGATTATAAAACGTGGGACAGTTTCCCGAATGGTGCCGAAAATGAATACTGGTTGCCCGAAGGTGGCGCGTCAACGTTGGCGTTGCAAGGCGTGCGCGAATTGGTGGACGAAATCGAACAGGATTACGACGTGCTTTGTGTGGCGTGTGGAACGGGAACAACCTTGGCGGGATTGATTTCTGCGGCACCTGAAAACGTCGCAGTTTTAGGATTTGCTGCGTTAAAAAATGCCGCCTTTTTGAATCCCGATGTCGCGCAATTAGTGGAAAAACCGCGTGATAATTGGCGCATTTTTTTGGATTATCACCACGGCGGTTTTGCAAAAACGACCGTGGAATTGCACACGTTTATGGCGGATTTTACGGTGCAAACGGGCATTTTGTTAGAACCCATTTACACCGGAAAATTGTTGTTCGCGTTGCATGATTTGATTGCGAAGAATCATTTTTCGCGCGGGCAACGTATTATTGCGTTGCACACGGGCGGATTGCAGGGAAATCGCGGCTTTACGCATAAAACTTTGCCTTAAACCAAAACGCCACGTTGACCAATAAAATCAGCGCGGGAACTTCAATTAGCGGGCCAATCACACCCGCAAACGCTTGTCCGCTGTTGATGCCAAACACGCCAATTGCCACCGCAATCGCTAATTCAAAATTGTTACCAGACGCAGTAAAGGCGACCGACACGTTTTTGGCATAATCTTTTTCAAAATAACGCGCCAATGCAAAGCTGCTGAAAAACATCACCGCAAAATAAATCGCCAACGGCGTGGCAATTTGCAACACGTCCAGCGGAATCGCGACAATCAATTCACCTTTCAAACTGAACATCAACACAATCGTGAACAACAACGCCATCAGCGTAATCGGTGAAATGCGCGGCAGATAAACGGTTTCGTACCAAATTTCGCCTTTCCATCGAACCAAACCAAAACGGCTCACGATGCCAGCCAAAAATGGAATTCCTAAATAAATCCCGACACTTTGCGCGATTTGGCTAATCGTAATGTTCACGTCAAAGCCTGTCAAACCCAACAACGGCGGCAACCACGTTATAAAAACATACGCATAAACGCTATAAAATAATACCTGCAAAATGCTGTTTATCGCCACCAAACCAGCGGTGTATTCACGATTTCCGCCCGCCAATTCGCTCCACACAATCACCATTGCAATACACGGCGCAATGCCGATTAACATTAAGCCCATCATGTATTCGGGTTGGTTTTTCAGAAACAAAATCGCCAACGAAAACATCACCAGCGGCGCGATAATCCAAATTAAAAACAACGTTACCGCAATCAATTTGAGATTTGAAAACACCGTGTGAATTTTACTGTAATTCACTTTTGCCAACGGCGGATACATCATTAAAATCAGCCCAATCGCTAACGGAATGTTGGTGGTGCCGCTCGAAAAAGAATTAAAAAACGCGCTACTTTCGGGCAAAAAATAACCCAAACTCACACCGATTCCCATTGCTAAAAAAATCCATAGCGTTAAAAAACGATCTAAAAACCCTAATTTTTTTCTTTCAATCATAAAACTCTCAATTTACCTCAATCAACGAAAACACAAACAACATTTCTAGCGCGATTTGCTCGCACCTTTCGAGGTATTTTTCCTGTTGTTGAGGTGAATTGTCAAAAGATTTCGGGTCATCGTAACAAATACCAAAGCGTTTATCCGCGCCCAAAATTAACGGGCAATTTTGTTCTGCATCCGAGCAAGTCATAATGGCGGCAAAATTTTCGGTTGGATTGGCGGCATCATCGTAACGTTTGGAAAAACAACGCTCCGTTTTTGTTTCGCTAAAACCCACGTTGTAAACGGGATTTTCACTTTCAATGTCACTGCTAATTTCAAAACCGACTGTTTTTAACGCGGCAATTGCGTTGTCATGAAAGCGCGTCGTTTCAGTGCCGCCAGAAAAAGTAAACACGTTTGGAATGTAAAAAAAATCCGCTGCGACCGCTGCCAAAATTTGTCCGAAATGACTGCGGCGGGAATTGTGCGTGCAAACGAAAAGTAAGTTAATCGGTTTTTGGGAATCAATTTGTGTTTGGATATAATCGCTTAAAATCGTTAAGCGTGTTTTTCGTTCTATGGAAATGCTGCTGAATTGGCAACTTAAAATTTCGCAATAGTTTTGTATTTTAATAAACATTTTCGTCACAATCTTGTCACAGCGGCTAAATAAACTTAGCCTATCACTCACCCTTTACAAAACCATGACGAAAAACGGATTATGACTGATACTACCCAACCCAGTGAGACTAAAAAATTGGTCACTACTGAGACAATTAAAACGACCGAAACACCTCCAAAATTAACCATGACTCACTTACTACAAGAAAAAATAAATTTAAAAGCCCCCGAACTTTATATCAACCGTGAACTCAGTTTATTGGAGTTCAATAAGCGTGTGTTGGCACAAGCGAAAGACGAAACGGTGCCATTGCTCGAACGGTTAAATTATTTGTGTATTTCCTGTTCAAATCTGGACGAATTCTTTGAAGTGCGCGTCGCCAGCGTCATTGAAATGGTGGCGATGGATCCCGATACACGCGGCATTGATGGACTGAAACCGAAAGAACAACTGGAGCTGATTTCAGTTCAATCGCGGTTTTTAGTCGAAGATCAATATGCGACGTTAAATAACATTCTGTTGCCCGCACTCAAAAAAGAAAACATCAATTTCGTACGGCGGGTCGAATGGACAGAAGTGCAGCGCAAATGGCTGGAAGTGTATTTCAACGAAGAAATTTTGCCGGTTTTAACGCCAGTTGGGCTGGATTCCGCGCATCCGTTCCCGCGTATTTTGAACAAAAGTTTGAACTTTATTATTTCGCTGACTGGCAAAGATGCGTTTGGACGAAATAGCGGACGCGCCGTGTTGCAAGCTCCGCGTTCATTGCCGCGCATTATCAAATTACCAAGCAAAGAAACAAGCAGCGGCGTTAATGATTTTGTGTTTCTGTCGTCGATTATTCATGCGTTTATTGATCAACTTTTTCACGGTATGAATGTCAAAGGCTGTTATCAATTTCGTGTCACGCGAAACAGTGATTTTTTTGTTGATGACGATGCCATTGACGATTTATTGCTGGCGGTACAAGGTGAATTGGCAATGCGAAATTATGGCGACGAAGTGCGTTTAGAAATCGATGCAAATTGTCCGGACGAAACAGTGAGCTTTTTGTTGGCGCGATTTGATATGACGCGAGAACGCTTATTTTTGGTGGACGGCCCTGTAAATTTAAGTCGCGTGCAAGAAATTAACGCCTTGATTTTAGATCGCCCCGATTTAAAATTTGCACCGTTTAAACCGACGATTCCGTATGCGTTACGACAAAAAGATATTTTCGCCGCGATTAGACGCAACGATATTTTATTGCATCAACCGTTTGAATCTTTTTTGCCAGTGATTGATTTTGTTCGACAAGCGTCAGTCGATCCGGATGTGTTGGCAATTAAACAAACGCTTTATCGCACGGGTTCCGATTCGCCGATTGTGAATGCGCTAGTAAAAGCGGCACGAAATGGCAAAGTCGTCACGGTGGTGATTGAATTGCGAGCGCGATTTGATGAAAAAGCGAATATCGATTTAGCCTCGAAACTTCAAGAAGCGGCAGTTCATGTTGTTTATGGCGTGGTCGGTTATAAAACGCACGCGAAAATGTGTTTGGTGTTGCGTCGCGAAGGCAAAGAATTACGCAATTATGTTCATTTAGGAACGGGGAATTATCATCCGAAAACGGCTCAATTTTATACCGATTACGGTCTGTTTTCGTGTGATAAAGAATTGGGCGAAGACGTGCGTCGGGTATTTACCCAATTAACTAGTTTGGGGAAAGTGACCAAACTCAACAAATTGCTGCAATCGCCGTTCACTTTGCACAGCGGTTTGATGGAAAAAATTGAGCGGGAAATCCGGCACGCCAAAAATGGCAAACCAGCCAAAATTATTATTCAAGTGAACGCTATCGTTGAACCGCAGGCGATTCAGGCTTTGTATCGTGCGTCACAAGTGGGTGTGAAAGTTCAACTGATTGTGCGCGGCATGTGTTGTTTGCGTCCGAACATTCCGAATGTGTCCGAAAACATTGAAGTGCGGGCGATTGTCGGACGATTTTTGGAGCATCCGCGCATTTATGCGTTTGAAAATGACGGCTGTCGCGAAGTGTATGCGTCCAGCGCGGATTTAATGAATCGCAATATGTTTAAGCGCGTTGAAATTTGCTTTCCCATTGAAAATAAAAAAATGGCGCAACGTATTTGGCGTAATTTGGAATGGTATTTGAGTGACAATTCGCAAGCGTGGATTTTACAATCCGATGGCATTTATAATCGCGTGGCGCGTGGTGAAGACGAGGCCATCATTCAGGCACAAACCATGTTGTTGTTGGATGCACAAGCCTCTTAATTCCAATAAACTGTGTTAAAATTTAGCCTAAATTTCCGTTTTAATTTCGACATTTAGGCTATGAAAAAAATAAAAGTGTTATTCGTTTGCATGGGCAACATTTGCCGCTCTCCCACCGCTGAAGGCGTGTTTACCAAACTCGTTCACGATCAAAAATTAGCCCAGCATTTTTCCATTGATTCCGCTGGCACGCACGCTTATCACATTGGTGACGCGCCAGACGGACGTTCTCAAGCGGCGGCGTTAAATCGCGGCATTGATATTAGTCATTTGCGCGGACGCAAAGTGGTGTTTGGCGATTTTGAAGATTTTGATTTTGTTCTTGCAATGGACGACGCGAATCATTTAATTTTAATGGCTGCCTGTCCGCCGCACCTTCAATACAAAATTCATTATTTTCTTAATTACGCGCCACAGCTTAATATCCGCGAAGTTCCCGATCCTTATTACGGCAGCGGAAACGGGTTTGAGCGTGTTTTGGATATGATTGAAGCGGCAAGCGAAGGATTTTTACAACATTTACACGACACCCAAAAATTAGGATAAACATGGCAATTATTACCAACACAATAAATTACGTCGATGGCGACACGCTTTTAGAAGGATTTTTTGCGTTCGACGATGAAATTCAAGGACAACGCCCCGCCGTTTTAATCAGTCATCCGTGGGCGGGACGCAGCGAATTTACCGAAAATAAAGCCCGCGAATTAGCAAAATTAGGTTACGTTGGCTTTGCGCTTGATATGTACGGCGCAGGAAAATTAGGACAAACCGACGCAGAATGTAGCGCGTTGATGAATCCGTTAATCGCCGACCGCGCATTATTGCAGCGTCGAATTTCAGCCGCGTTGGCAAATGTTCGATTATTGCCGTGGGTGAATGACAAAAAAATCGCCGCAATGGGCTTTTGTTTTGGCGGATTATGCGTGTTAGATTTGGCGCGAATCGGTGCAAATGTAAAAGGCGTGGTCAGTTTTCACGGTAATTTAACGCCGCCCAACAATTTAGATAATCCCCAAATTAGCGCGAAAGTTTTAGTTTTGCACGGTCACGCCGACCCGCTCGTGCCGCCGGAACAAGTCGCCGCTTTTGAACGCGAAATGACGCAAGCCGGCGTGGATTGGCAATTGCATTCTTACGGCAACACCGTTCATGCGTTCACAAATCCATTGGCGAGCGATTTCGCCGCTGGTTATAAATTTGACGAAAATGCGAATCGTCGTTCGTGGCAAGCGATGGAAAACTTTTTCACTGAGATTTTTGCGTGATTTTGAATTCATGACGCAGTCAAAATATCTGCCAATTTTATCGATTTTCGCTTTTTTAATTTTTTGGTTTGGGCTGGCGGTATTTCTGCAAAGTCGCTTGTTTCCGTCGCCTAAAATAGTGGCGCGTGTCTTGTGGCAACAGTGCGAATCGGGCGAATTACCGTACCATTTGGGCGTAACACTTTTACGTTTGGTGGTGAGTTTTACTATTTCGATGTTGCTCGGTTGTGGAATTGGCATTGCTTTGGGACGCAGCGAAAAACTCAATGCGTTTTTCGATAATTGGCTGATTATTTTTCTCAATATTCCCGCGTTGGTGACGATTATTCTGTGTTACGTTTGGTTTGGTTTGAATGAATCGGCAGCGATTTTGGCGGTCATTTTGAACAAAGTGCCAAATGTGATTGTGACGTTGCGCGAAGGCACGCGAGCGTTGGATAAAGAGTTGCTCAACATGGCAAAATGTTACCAATTCAGCCGAATGAAAACGTTGCGCCACGTTATTTTGCCGCAATTACACCCGTTTTTAATGAGCGCGACTCGCTCTGGTTTGGCGTTAATTTGGAAAATTATTTTAATGGTGGAATTGCTCGGACGCAGTAACGGCATGGGTTATCAGCTACATTTGTTTTTTCAGTGGTTCGATATTGCCAGCATTTTGGCGTACACCGTCGCCTTTGTCAGCGTGATTCAAGCGTTGGAATTTTGGATGCTAAAACCGCTTGATAATCGCGCGTTGAAATGGCGATAACATGACCGACGTTCACATTCACATTCACGAAAAAATTCATCGCGGCGCAAAATTACCCACAATTGAAAACTTTGCATTAACGTTAAACGCGGGCGAATTCGTCTGTTTGGTCGGGCAATCGGGTTGCGGCAAAACCACGTTGTTAAACAGTATCGCGGGATTGGATTCCCATTTTTCGGGTGAAATCCGCGTCGGCAATCAAACCAAAAATCCTAAAATCGGTTTCGTGTTTCAGCAACCGTGTTTATTGCCGTGGCGAACCGTGCGCGAAAATATCGACGTAGTTTTTACGAATCAAAATGCCGAACAAATTTTATACGTCGATAATTTGCTGGATTTTATGCAATTGACCGCATATTCAAACGCTTATCCAAAACAACTTTCTGAAGGAATGCGGCGGCGCGTGTCGATTATTCGGGCGTTTGCGGTGAATCCGAATTTGTTGTTGATGGATGAACCATTTGTGTCGCTCGATGCGCCGATGGCGCGAGAAGTGCGTTTTTTGTTGCAGCAATTGTGGCAACAGCGTCCGCACACTGTGCTATTTGTGACGCACGATTTACGCGAGGCGATTGCGTTGGCAGATAAATTGGTTTTTTTGACCAGCCGCCCGATGCGCGTGTTGCGAGAAGTGACTGTGTCGATTCCGCGTGAAAATCGCCACGATATTCACGCGATTGAAAATTTTCGAGAATTCTTGATTCAAAATTATCCCGAATTGCAGCCGCTGTTGTAAATGCCGCCCAAAATAACGGGATGATTTGCGCCCGTCACCGCTTGTAAATTCCCTGATTTTTGATTCATGGTTTGTTTCGCCAACCACGCAAACGCAATCGCTTCGACGTGATCGGGATGCAAATCAAAATCCGCCGTCGATTGCACGGGACAAAAAGAATGTTCAGCGAGCAACGCCATTAAACATGGATTATGCACGCCGCCGCCACACACCAAAATTCGCGCCGTGTCGGGGGCAAATTTTTCAATCGCCTCGCAAATCGTGATGGCGGTTAAATAACACAAACTCGCTTGGACATCTTCGGGCGCGTAATTTTTCAACTCACATTGCGCTTCCAACCACGCCAACGAAAAATAATCCACGCCAGTGCTTTTGGGCGGTAGCGCGTGAAAATACGGCTCTTGTTTGAGCAATTCAATCAACGCAAAATCGACATTTCCAGTGTTTGCCCACGCACCATTCGCGTCGTAAGCGCAATTCAAATGTCGCTGCATCCATTGATTTAATAAGACATTGCCCGTTCCCGTATCAAAACCCATCACGGGCGCATTTTCATTCGCGGGTAAAATCGTGACGTTCGCAATGCCGCCGATGTTCACAATGCAGCGCGTTTCACTGGAACAACGAAAAACCGCATTATGAAACGCGGGAACCAACGGCGCACCTTGACCACTCGCTGCTAAATCACGTCGGCGAAAATCCGCCACCGTAGTAATTCCGGTTTGTTCGGCAATACAATTCGGATCGCCAATTTGTAATGAAAATGGAAATCGCCCCGATGGTGCGTGATAAACCGTTTGACCGTGACTGCCAATGGCAACAATGGCGGCAGCGGGAACGTTTTTTTTTCGTAGTAAATTTTTCACCACAGTGGAAAATAAATGCCCCAATCGTGCGTCCATTTCACCGTAATCGGATAACAAAATTTGGGCGTTCGGCGCACTAAGAGAATGTAATTTGCGTTGGATTTCAGCCGAAAAAGGCAAATACTCAAACGCAATAAGTTCGACGTGGTCGCCGCTTAAATTTACTAACGCCGCGTCAATACCATCGAGGCTAGTGCCGGACATGAGTCCAATATAAAGTTCAGCTGATTCATCAAGTAACAAATGCAATGTCAATCCACGCTAATATCTATAATTGCGAGTCGCACACACGAAGCAGTTTGTTTGTACGACTCGCTGAAAATACCGTGAAGATGTGCCGGAAACAGAACATTGTCGGCACGTTTTAGAATCAGATTACACTGCTTTTTGCTGGTATTTTCTTTTATCTCCGTAAAATAGTTATTCCAACTCTCGACACTTTCAGTGGCAACAAAATCCGCAAAACTTTTCGCCATCAATTCGTCGCGTTCGACACCGAATAAAAATAAACTGGCGAAATTGATTTCTGTATTGATTTCTGTAATGAAACCCTCGATGTTCAACGTGATATAACTTACCGGCGCAATGTCATAGAGCATCGCATAACGAGTTCGTGATTTTTCTAACTCTTCTTCTGCTAGGCGTAGATTCTCATTTTGTATTTCCAATTCGATTCGATGCACTTCTAATTCAAGCGTCAATTCATCAAAATGGTAATTCTCCAATGTATCATCAAACTTCGTTATCATTTTTTCTGCCATTCTTTCTTGCAGCTGTTCTTTTAAATGTAAATAACGTGGGTGTGTTTTATAGCTCATAAAATTAAACTCCAATGTTTAGTATCGTAACGTGCAATAACGGCAATTTATTTTCTGCTTCAACCCATACATAATCGAGACGCGCTTTAAACATCGTGCCGTCCGCCCGTTGCAGCATAAGTTGACAGTGTTGTTTGCCGATTTGTTTTTTGCTGCTAATAAAACGATGATTCCAAAGCATTTTATCGCTTCGCTCGATATATTTTGTAAAATGCCGGTTTCGCAATTTCCACAATTCACTTTGACCGAGTAACTTAGCAGCCATAGAATTGATTTCAACGATTGTGTCATTGGTACTCAGCGTAACATAACCCATCGGTGCAAGTTCAAACAAACCCGCGTAATAATCACGAGATTCTTCTAACTCGGTACAAATCTTCATTAAATCTTTGTGCTGAATTTCGAGTTCTTTAACACATTCAACTTCAAGCTCCTTAATAAAATCATTGATTTCATTTTCTTTATTGTTCATTTCGCAACTCCAATTACAAATGCAATTATAATGCACGCATTCGTAATTTATACCTTTACTTTTTTCATGACAAATTGGCTCAAAAATACTCCTCATTTACTCGGTGGCGGTTTAAAAGGCATCGAAAAAGAAAGCCTTCGCATTAACGTACATGGTTTGATTTCACAAGCGACTCATCCGCACGCGCTGGGTTCAACGTTGACACATTCGCACATCACGACGGATTATTCGGAAGCATTGATTGAATTGATTACGTCGCCGTTTTCGGATATTCGGGACACGTTGGGCGAATTGCAGCACATTCATCAATTCGTTTATGAAAATTTGGGCGACGAGCAATTGTTATGCGCGAGTATGCCGTGTGGCATCAATGGCGACGAGAGCATTCGGATTGCGGAATACGGCAGTTCCAATATCGGACGTATGAAACACGTTTATCGGCATGGTTTGTGGCATCGTTACGGGCGCACGATGCAAGCCATCGCAGGCATTCATTTTAATTATTCGGTGCCAGAACCGTTGTGGAAATTTCTGTACGCTCAAAAGCACAGCCCCCTCAATCCCCCTTCAAAGGGGGAGGCTTTAGAACCCCCCTTTGAAGGGGGGCAGGGCGGATGTGCTTTAAGTGATTTCAAAAATGCGGCATATTTTGGATTGATTCGGAATTTTCAACGGATTGGCTGGTTGATTTTGTATTTATTTGGCGCGTCGCCGGCAATTTGTAAGAACTTTTTCAACAGTCGCCCGTCGTTAATGGCACAATTTGAAGAATTCGATAACGGCACGCTTTATCATCCTTTCGCCACGTCTTTGCGGATGAGCGACATTGGTTATAAAAGCAAAAATCAGGCGGATTTGGCGATTGATTACAATTCGATTAACGGTTACGTTGAAAGTTTGAGTGCGGCGATTAGCACGCCTTACGCCGATTATGAAAAAATTGGCGTGTGTAAAAACGGCGAATATCAGCAATTGAACGCCAACATTTTGCAAATTGAAAACGAGTTTTACAGCATCATGCGCCCAAAACAAATTGCGTTGTCGGGTGAAAAACCGACTTCGGCATTGCGTCGCGGTGGCGTGGAATATGTGGAAATGCGAGCGTTGGATTTAAATCCGTTTCAACCGTTGGGCGTTGACGAACCGACGGCGCGTTTTATTGAGGCGTTATTGTTGACGTGTTTATTGACGGAAAGCCCTGAAATTACCGCTGATGAATTGCGTGTGAATAATGCTAATCAGTTAATCGTGGCGAATAACGGACGCAAACCAAATGTGGAACTCGTTAAAAATGGTGAAACTATTACGCTGCAAAACTGGGCGCGTGAGATTTTGATTTCGATGCAACCGATTTGTGAAGCGTTGGATTCGAGTGAAACCGATTCGCCGTATTCTGAAGCGTTGAAATTGCAGCGTGAATTGGTTGCAAACCCTGATTTAACGCCGTCTGCGCGAGTGTTGGCGGCGATGCGTGAAATGAAAAAACCGTTTGCGTGTTTTGCGGTGAATCAATCGGCAGAATTAGCAAAAATCTTCGCCGCGCAAACGTTAGACGAATCCACACGGCAGAAATTCATGAATTTGGCGACGGAATCGCACGCAAACCAACGTGAATTAGAAGCCGCGCCATCTGTGCCTTTTGAACAATTTTTAACCCATTATTTTTCCCAACTATGAACATTGAAACCTTACAAACCGAACTCGTGGGCAAAAATCCGCGTGTGATTTTAAAAGCCGCGTTGGCACAATTCGACCACATCGCGATTTCATTCAGTGGCGCGGAAGACGTTGTGCTGATTGATTTGGCGTTGAACATTCGGAAAGATATTTCCGTTTTCTGCCTCGACACCGGACGATTACATCCTGAAACTTATCGTTATATTGAACAAGTGCGAAAACATTATGGCATCGAAATTGAGGTGTTAAGTCCGAACCGTGAATTGCTCGATGCGTTTGTGAAAACGAAAGGTTTATTTAGTTTTTACGAAGATGGGCATTCGGAATGTTGCGGGATTCGGAAGGTTGAACCGTTGCGGCGCAAATTGGCGAACGTCGATGCGTGGATTACGGGACAACGAAAAGATCAAAGTGTGGACACGCGCCAAACGGTTCCCGAAGTTCAAATCGATAGCGCATTTTCGACTTCTGAACACACGTTGATTAAATTTAATCCGTTGTTAAATTGGACTTCGGCGCAAGTTTGGGATTATATCGAAGCGTATCAAGTGCCTTATAATCCGCTGCATCAACAGGGTTTTATTAGCATTGGTTGCGAACCGTGTACCCGCGCGATTTTGCCGAATCAACATGAGCGCGTCGGGCGTTGGTGGTGGGAAGATAGCACGAAAAAAGAATGTGGTTTGCACGCGGAAAATGTGAAAAACTAAATCAAAAAAGGGCGACAAAATCGCCCTTTTTTACATCCAAAAATTAGTCTTCCGAGTGTTCAACTAAAAACTTTTTGTAGTTAATCGATACTTTCAAACCCGCAAAACGTCCCGCCATGCGTGTTAATTCCTGCGTCTTTTTATCAAACGAAAGTTTAACTTCATTCAACGCGCGGTCTTCATAGCCTTTTTCAATTTCATGCGTATCGAGTAAGAAATGATAAACATAAATTTCCTGCTCAGGTTCGTCTTTGATTTCTAACGGTTCGCCCAATTTCGCTACAACCACGGCTTTTTTCGGTAAATCGGCAGAAATTTTTTCCAGCAACGCGCTATTCGCTTTGAGTTGATGTTTTTCTTTGTCGATTTCCGCGCCACCAATCGAACGCAAAGACACTTCTAAAAACTTCGGCGGCGCAATTTGCAAAAATAACGACGAAAAAGACCACGCCGTCAGCTTACTTTCTTTGTTGAAATACAAATCGGTGTAAAAATGAATTTCAGGCTTAATCAAATTGCCGTCTTTGTCGATTTTCCGAAACCAATATCGCCATTTTCGTCCGTCAGGCGTGGGCGAATCGTCGGTCGGATACAATTTTGACAGCGACACAAAATCTTTGCTGTACAAAATCGGCTCTTTGAATTGCAACGTAAATTCATCCGTCACGACAATCGCAAAATGTTTATCAAAATCGTTCATCTGCTGATAAACCTGAAACGCTCGCAACCAATAGACACAACCTGTCAACGTCAGCGCGACCATGAGAATGCCGATGAACGGGAGTTTTTTAACTATCTGTTTCATGTTCGCGCCAATGCGTTAAGCGGGTAATTTAGCGACAAAATCTTTCAAATATGCCAAAAAGTCTTCTTTCAATTCGGGATGAATTAAGGCTTCTTCAACGCTCGCTTGTAAATAACCCAATTTTGAACCGCAATCGTAACGCTTGCCTTCAAATTCATACGCGAAAACATTTTGATCCAGCATTAACGCTGCAATTGCGTCGGTCAATTGGAATTCACCGCCCGCCCCTTTGCCTGTTTCTTCAATCTTTTTGAAAATGGCTGGCGTTAAAATATAACGCCCAACTACCGCTAAATTCGACGGCGCACGGTCTGGCGCAGGTTTTTCAACAATTAAATCCACTTGTCCCAACGTCGGAGTCATTTCTTTGGTTTTCACAATCCCGTATTTGTCGGTTTCATTCGGATTGATACGTTCAACACCCAAAATGCTGCATTGATTTTTGTGATATTGCGCGACCATTTGCGTCAAACAACCACTATTTTCACCATTTACAATTAAATCGTCTGCCAAAATAACCGCAAACGGTTCATCACCAATCGCACTTTTCGCGCAATGCACCGCGTGACCCAAACCCAACGCTTCGGCTTGACGAATAAAAATAAATGTCACATTTGGCGGCATCATTTGACGAATCATTTGTAACGTTTCGGTTTTGCCACGAAGCGTCAACTCGTTTTCGAGTTCGTAGGCTTTGTCAAAATGATCCACAATGGCATTTTTGCTGCGTCCGGTAATGAAAATCATCGTATCAATACCCGCTGCAACCGCCTCTTCCACCGCGTATTGAATCAACGGTTTATCGACAATCGGCAACATTTCTTTTGGGCTGGCTTTCGTTGCGGGTAAAAAACGGGTGCCTAAACCGGCGACAGGAAAAACGGCTTTTCTGATTTTTTGGCTCATGGTATTTGGTAATCTCGTGAAAAAAGTTTCAAAGTAAGAACGCGCATTCTAACGGAATACCACTTATTTTTCGTCGATGTCGTTTCTTTGTACATGACAAAAATCATCCATATTGAAAACACGATGTTCGACTTTTTGTTGAATTGAAAACATGACCCGATTGCCTGTAGAGTTGCTTTTGCCAAAGCAACTAAATTCAGGAGTAGCACCATGCCAGTCGAGGATTTTATCACACCGTTTATTGCTGTGTAGACGAAACGTTACATGATGTCGTGAAAACGCCGCTCAGAAAACGAGGATTTGCCCCGAAACTCAGTGATGGCGGGGTTATTACCATGGAGCTGCTGGGTGAGTTTATGGGAGAAGACCAAGACAAAAGCATTTGGCGATATTTTCGCAACCATTGGCATGATTGGTTTCCAAACTTAGGTTCGCGCTCAACGTTTGTGAAACAAAGTGCGGCATTATATGACGTGAAGAGGCGGGTGCATCATCACTTGGTCGTAAAAATGGGAGTCATGAGCGATTCCATTCACATGGTGGACGGATTTCCCATGCCCGTGTGTGAAAAGGCAAGAGCAGCACATAGTAAATGTTTTAAAGGCGAGGTGGATTACAGCTATTGTGCCTCAAAGAGGCGGTATTATTACGGCTTTGAGGGCTATCCAGTTTGAAAAAGCCGTAAATTGACATAAAAACATGATTGTTTTGTGTAGTGATGGTGCAATTTGTGATATTCCTCTACTTGCCACCGTTTTTCGTAGATGGTAGCGACTTGCTCACCGTTACACGTCAAATCACTGCATACCAAATCTAATCTGCCTGTACTACCCTCTTTGTTTTTAAAGAGGCGACAAAACCAAAGAGCTTCCTGATTAAAGCCTTGTGAACTACCGATAATTTTTTCTTAACATTCTCTAACATAAGTTATTAAACGCTAACTGCGACTGTGAAACAGTCGGGTTTATCTACCAATGCACGCAACAAGATATTACGCGCTCCGACGATGTCTCTGTTG
>Ga0265593_1000278_pt1 | contig 31530 bp, 25 predicted proteins | sample saktaG_8_FD_190136 | JGI IMG/M metagenome (GOLD analysis project Ga0265593, IMG submission 190136) | Saline water microbial communities from Sakinaw Lake, British Columbia, Canada - sak_2011_5_24_36m | ecosystem: Environmental > Aquatic > Non-marine Saline and Alkaline > Saline ...
TATTTCTTTTTCCAGTGACCCTCCCGGTTTTAGCCGGGATGCTCTGAACCAACTGAGCTAAACTCCCTTTATTTCTTTTTCCAGTGACCCTCCCGGTTTTAGCCGGGATGCTCTGAACCAACTGAGCTAAACTCCCTTTTATTTCTTTTTCCAGTGACCCTCCCGGTTTTAGCCGGGATGCTCTGAACCAACTGAGCTAAACTCCCTTTATTTCTTTTTCCAGTGACCCTCCCGGTTTTAGCCGGGATGCTCTGAACCAACTGAGCCATGATCCTGAAATGAGGGTGCAAATATAAAAAGAATTCCTTAACCCCGGCAATTATTTTGGCAGTTTTCCGAAGAATTTCAAAATCCATCGATGAAATTTGTGAATGCTTTTTACTGGTTCAGACCACATCATGATACATTCTTTGTAAACCAGGTTGACATCTTTTTCTTTTAAATAGTCCAGAACTTCTTTCGTTTCCGACATCTGCTGGATCCAGATATTGTCGATTCCCTTTGCCAGGGCTTCTTTGACTACCTGAATGGTCTGATCCCTGGGGGTGATAACCAGGAGATTTCTTACATCCAAGGGCAAGGCTGAAACGGAATGAAAACAAGCTTCGCCTTCTATCAGGTCGGCATTCGGATTAACGGGAAAAACAATATAGCCTTTTGCTTTCAGTTCTTTATAAACTGTGACACCGAATTTTTTCGGATTACGGGAAACACCGGCAATGGCCATTTTTCTGGCTTCCAGAAATTTCTCAATGGATTTTTTACTTGTTTTCATATTGTGCGATAAAAGGTTTGGAAATATAGTTATCATAACTCAGGCAGACATCTTTTGCAAAAGCAGCTCCGGTTCCGACAATCAAAGCCCATGCGGGTTCGTCTAAAGAAACAAGTTCTTCGCGTAAAATGCCTTCCATTACAAGATGATACAATACTCCGGCATTGAAGGAATCGCCGGCTCCGATGGTGCTCACAGGACTTACGACCTCATTTTCGAATATCCAATGATTCCCTGGAAGGAATACTTCAGCCAAGTTTTCCCTGGTATATACGAGGCGCTCACATCCCGCTGCCAACACGCGCGCATAGGCTTCCATGCCGTCGCGGGATCCGAAAATATGCCTGAAATCCTCATCTGAGCCCCTGACCAGATCTGACATTAAAATGTTTTCAAGGATATAAGTAAAAACATGGGGTAATTCTGGCAGATGGGGAGCCCTGAAATTAGGATCATAGATCATAAGAGCCCCGTTTTCCCTTGCCCTCAGAAGGTTGGTTTTTAATTTATCCCGGATTCCCTCGGTGATGGCATAATTGGATCCAAAAAGAACAAGGTCTTCCTTTTTTATTTCCGGAAAAACAAGGTTCAATCGCATGGAAGGAAAGTCCTTATAAAAAGAATAAGAGGCGTTCTGATGGTCATCCAGCAACGCAAGGGCCAGGGCCGTTTTCCCATCTGTAAAACGCTCGGCAAAGGTCGTAGAAACCCCGTTCAAATTTAAAAAGTCCGCGATCAGGTCACCGATGGCATCTTTTCCGAAGTCAGTGATCAGTTCAACCCTGACTCCACTCAGACCAAGGGAAACAGCCGTGTTCAGCATGGAGCCTCCCGGCTTCGAGGCAACCACCTGTCCGTTACGAAAAATGATATCGAGCAGTGTTTCTCCGATGCAATAGACCGTCCGCTTCTCCTCGCCGACCCTTCTCATTAAAATTCTATTTCCAGATCAAACTCATCTTTCAGGGTCCTTAATGCAGGATTTTTCTCTGCCATCTTTTCGAACTTTTCTTTGTCGGTGTATGGTTTCAACTCTCTTGGCGATTCTGAAACCTTTGTCTTAAGCTCGATTTTATAATTATCCAGACCTTTGCGGAGATATTCCGTAAGTTCCGTTTTTCTTTGATTAAGTTCTTCTTCCAGCAATTTATTATCCAGGCTGAATTCAATGATGAAATTGTCTTTAATCAGGGGTCTTCCTTTATGGAGGGTGGAATACAGGTGAGGGTGATCTGATTTAAGTATTTCAGCATATTCATCCCACTGAAGATTCAGAAGTTCCTGTGTGAATGCAGTGGCGGCAAGGTTGACAGCCTTGTTTTCACTTTCTTCCGCTTTCACCTCTTCCCTGGTGGAAGCTTTCTTTATCGATACCGTTCCCGTATAACCTTCATGGACATCTTTCATTCTCACTGCTGCCGGAACCGTTGGTTTAGCTGGTTTGAGAGTCGGTGATTCAACCTGGCGCAGAGCAGGTGGGTGTAAAGGTTCAGCGGAAATTTTATCCGACTGTCCGCCCGTCTGCTTGCCTGCCTGCCCGCTGAGCAGGCACATCTGCATCAGCGCTATTTCAAGGTGAAGGTGCTTGTTGTTGCTGCTTTTATAATTCAGGTCGCATTGGTTGCTGATATCCAGGGCTTTTAAAAGAAAATCCAGGGGGCAGGCGGAAGCCTGTTCCAGGTATTGACTTCGTATCGAGGGCGCCGTTTCTAATAATTTAGCAGTAGCAGCATCTTTGGAAACCAGGAGGTTACGTAAATGTTCTCCGAATCCGATAAGAAAATGCTGGCCGTCGAAACCTTTGTCAATGATTTCATTAAGGGTAAGCAAACTTTCGGATATGTTCCCCTGAAGAATAAAATCCGTGATGCGGAAATAATAATCATAATCCAGAACATTCAGGTTATCGAGAACCGTCTGATAAGTGAGCGTATCTCCTGCAAAACTGACCAGCTGATCGAAAATGGAAAGGGCATCCCGCATTGCTCCGTCAGCTTTCTGGGCAATGATGTGCAGGGCATTTTCCTCTGCCTGAATATTTTCTTTTTCTGCCACGTACTGAAGGTGACTGGCAATATCATCCACGGTGATCCTTTTAAAGTCGAAAATCTGGCAGCGGGAAAGGATGGTCGGAAGGATTTTATGCTTCTCGGTGGTGGCAAGAATAAATTTCGCATAGGCGGGAGGCTCTTCCAGTGTTTTCAGGAAAGCATTAAAAGCCGATGCCGACAGCATATGAACCTCATCAATGATATACACTTTATAAATACCCATCTGAGGCGGTATGCGTACCTGGTCGACGAGGGTCCTTATATCATCCACCGAATTGTTGGACGCTCCGTCGAGTTCATAGATATTAAACGAAGCATTTTCATTAAAAGAAACACAGGAGGAGCATTCGTCGCAGGCTTCTGAATTAACAGTCAGATGTTGGCAGTTGATTGTTTTGGCAAGGATACGTGCGCAGGTTGTTTTTCCGACTCCCCTTGGACCGCAGAATAAAAAAGCCTGGGCCAGCTGCTTGTTGATGATGGCATTCTTCAGAGTACCCGTGATGGATTTTTGTCCCACCACGGTATCGAAGGTCTGAGGCCGGTATTTTCTCGCTGAAACAATGAAGTTTTCCATAAACGCTGTGGGACCTAAAAAAGATGATTCAAAAGTACGAAAGTTTTTGTTTTTTTATGTATTTTGGCTGTTGAAAATATCAGGATGATCCTCATTTATATTCCAGGCATTACTTCCCGTGTACAGTACATTTTCAAGTTACTGCTCCAGGATATTTTAGGAATAGAATACCGCCTAACAGATCTGAAAGAAGAATTCGAAAGGTTCGGGGGTCCCAGATTCGTTTACGACCGGATTCCGGTGGAAGGGGAATTGTTTTTGGAAACTGCCGGACTTCTTTTTGAGGCGGGTATTTATCCCCATGAGTTGCAAACTACTCAGGTCAAAGGACTCCCGGTGATCTTTGAAGGACGTCATCCCCGGTCGCTGCTTCCCTTTGATCCTTTTTCTGCCTGCTTCTATATGGTTTCACGGTATGAAGAATACAGCCGGCATAAAAAAGACAAGTACGGGCGTTTTCAGGTTTCCGAAAGCATTGCCAGTCAGGGAAAGTTTCTGGAAAAACCCATTGTTCACCTCTGGGCAGAACAGTTGGCGCTGGCTTTACTGGCCTACTTTCCATCTCTTGATCTCAGGCCACCGGATTACCGGTTTATCCCTACCATAGATATCGACCATGCTTTTGCATACCGGGGAAGGGGAATGATACGCAACATGGGAAGCGCAGGAAGGTCATTGCTGAAAGGAAATGTTAAAGATATCTCTCTCCGTTTCAAAGTTCTTTCCGGAATGGAGAAGGATCCCTATGACATCTACGATTACCTTCATCCGCTTCATCTTAAAATGAAGCTTTCCCCGGTATATTTTATCCTTTTTGCCAGTTACGGGGGAGACGACAACAACATATCCCTGAGGGATAAAAATTTTCACCGGATTCTTCGCGAACTCGATTCAGATGATGGCGTAGGGCTGCATCCCTCCCTTTCGTCAAACAAACACAGGGACCGGCTGGAATCTGAATGGAGGGGGTTGTCCGGCATCCTTGGCCGCGATATCCTCCTGAGCCGCCAGCATTTTCTGAAAATATCTTTTCCAAGGACGTACCGTAACCTGATTAAGCTGGGAATTACAGATGATTTTTCAATGGGTTATGCATCACATATGGGCTTCAGGGCGGGGATTGCCATTCCTTTCCAATTCTTTGACCTTTCTAACAATGAAATAACGGCTTTGAGGGTGCATCCGGTAGCCATAATGGATGTAACGTTGAAGGATTATCTTCGTCTAAGCCCTGAAGAAAGTTTGGAAACCATCCGCCGGGTGATTACAACGATTAAAGCGGTCAATGGGGAATTTGTCAGTTTATGGCATAATGAAAGCCTTTCGGAATCGGGAAGGTGGAAGGGATGGAGGATGGTTTACAATGAAATGTTAGAGATGGCCGTTGAATAAATTCAGGAATGATCCGATATTTATTGCATTCTCAAATTGAAAAGAGTCGCTGGGACGATTGTGTCAGGAAGGCGGTGAACAGCCGTGTGTATGGTTTTTCCTGGTATCTTGATATCGTCAGTCCGGGATGGGAAGGGCTGGTTTCAGAGGATTACAGCAGTGTTTTTCCGCTCACGCATCACCGGAAAGCTGGCATTCATTACCTGTACCAACCTTACTTTGCCCAGCAGCTTGGTTTGTTTTCCGCTGACCATCTTACCGAAGAACTTGTCGGTGAATTCCTTCAGGCAATTCCCGGGAAATACAGGTTTATTGAGATTCACCTGAACGCCATGAATAAACTGGATCTGACCCGTTTCGACGGGCGGATAAGGTTAAACCATGAACTTGATCTGATCGGGGAATATCCTTCCCTGCTCGGGGGCTACTCCCAGAATGTGCGTAGGAACCTGAAGAAATCAAAGGAACAGGAGGTACAAATCGGTCGTAAAACAGAAGCCGATGAACTGATCAGCCTTTTCAGGGATCATTTCGGGAAGAAGGAAGGAAAATTGAAATTCAGAAATTACGAAACCATGCGTGCGCTTATTTTGTATTGTCTCAGCCAGAAACTGGGGCAGAATCTCGGAGCCTATGCAGCGGATGGCCGTCTGACGGCAGCCGCTTTTTTTCTGAAATACGGGTCCAGGGTTTATTTCCTCTTTGCTGCTTCGGCACCGGAAGCACGGGAGAACGGAGGGATGTTCATGCTGATCGATCATTTCATTCGTGAACATGCCGGATTGCCTCTGACGCTCGATTTCGAAGGAGGAAATGAACCGAGTCTCGGACGTTTTTATAAGAGTTTCGGAGCTGCTGAGAATCCGTATTACCAGCTCCGGATCGATCATCTGCCATGGTTGATCCGTGAAGGCGTTAATTTTGCAAAGAAATTGAGACCCTGATGAAAAGAACTACTTTTGTACTGTTTATATCCTCAATGACTGACCCATGGTAACAATCCTCTCCGCCAAAGATTCAATTTTAAATCAATACATTGCTGAAATCAGGGATGTTGAAATTCAAAAAGACAATATGCGGTTTCGCCGTAACCTTGAGCGACTGGGTGCTTTGTTTGCTTATCACATTAGCAGGGAACTGGTTTACGAAACCAGGGAAGTCATTACTCCGCTTGGGATTGCCAATGCGCCTTTGTTGAAAGAATATCCGGTTCTTGCCACCATCCTGAGAGCTGGTCTCCCTTTTCACCAGGGCTTCCTGAGTATTTTTGATAAATCGGAAAATGGTTTTATCTCCGCATACCGTAAGCATCATAAAGATGGAAGTTTTACCATTGCCATTGAATACGCTTCCGTTACAGATATTGATGACAAAGTGGTCATTCTGACCGATCCCATGCTTGCAACCGGCTTCTCCATGGTAAGCGCATACCGGGAACTGCTCACCAAAGGGAAACCAAGGTTCGTGCATTTTGCAGCCGTCATAGGCAGTGTGGAGGGCCTTAATTATTTAAAGAAAAACCTTCCGCGGAAAGATATCCGCATATGGATTGGTGCGCTCGATGATGAATTAACCGCTCAATCCTATATTGTTCCCGGATTGGGCGATGCCGGTGATCTGGCATACGGAAAAAAACAATAAACCAGGAATCATGAAAAATACCCTCGTTAAAGAAAATATAAAGATCTCCATTGATTCTATCCGGTCACACCTGCTCCGGACCATTCTCACCATACTGATCATTGCTTTCGGGATCATGGCCCTGGTCGGCATTCTGACCGCCACCGATTCCATAAAATTCTTTCTTACCCGGAATTTTTCGATGATGGGGGCCAATACCTTTACCATCCGCAACCGTTCGATGAATGTTCACATCGGAAACCAGCAGAACGCCCAGAAAAGGTATGAGCCCATCACCTATAACGAGGGACAGGAATTCAAGGAACGCTACACGTTTCCCGCTTATACTTCTGTCTGGACCTGGGCCTCTGGCACAGCTACCCTGAAATATGAATCCAATAAAACCAATCCCAATATCCGGGTGATCGGAACCGATGAAAATTATCTGATCACTTCGGGGGAAGAAATCGAGAAAGGAAGAAATTTCACAGTTCATGAAGTTTTCTATGGGTCAAGCGCTGCAATAATCGGGGCTGAACTGGTTAAAAGCCTGTTTAAAAAGAAGGAAGATCCCCTCGGGAAGATTATTGCCATCGGACCCGGGAAATTTAAAATTGTAGGCGTGCTGAAGTCAAAAGGTTCCAGTGCCGGTTTCAGCGGCGACCGTTCCTGTTTTATACCGCTTACCAATGTCAGGACTTCTTTTCCCCGCCCGAACATGTCGTTCAATATTAATGTGATGGCTAAACGCAATGAGCAGGTTGATGCGGCCATTGGGGAAGCGACAGCGATTCTGAGGAACGTAAGGAAAGTCCCGGTGGGATTGGAAGACACATTCGAAATCACGAAAAGTGATAACATCGCTAAAATGCTGATCGAGAATATCAGGTATGTGAGCTGGGCAGCTACCTTGATTGGCATCATTACTTTGATTGGAGCGGCCATTGGCCTCATGAATATCATGCTGGTGTCCGTCACGGAACGCACCCGTGAAATCGGGATCCGGAAGGCCATTGGCGCGACCAAGCGCGTGATCAGGAACCAGTTCCTCGTGGAAGCAATTGTAATCGGTCAGATCGGGGGGCTGCTCGGTATTTTCTTCGGAATTTCTGTAGGCAATGTGATGTCGCTTGTGATCGGAAGCGCCTTTATTGTTCCATGGCAGTGGATCATTCTCGGCGTCGGGCTCTGTTTCACCGTGGCCCTGGTCAGCGGAATTATACCTGCCCGCAAGGCTGCAAACCTGGATCCCATCGAATCGCTGCGATATGAATAGACCCTGAACATGGATGTAAACAAAGTCATATCCATGCTTCGAAAGGAGTTTCCGTATGATCCAACCGAAGGGCAGGAACGTTTGCTGGGCGAGCTGGCAGTTTTTCTGACCATTTCATGGAAACAGGCCAATGCGCTCTTTATCCTGAAAGGCTATGCGGGAACCGGAAAAACCACGGTTGTAAAAGCACTGGTCGAGGTGCTTCCTCTAACAGGAAAGAAGACGGTATTGCTGGCGCCAACCGGAAGGGCTGCCAAAGTCCTGACAAGCTATACCCGGAAACAAGCCAATACCATTCACCGCAAGATTTACCTTGCCCGCACCAACAAGGAAGGTTTGATCGATCTGAAGCTCCAGGTCAATTATCATAAACATACCCTTTTCATTGTCGATGAAGCTTCGATGATTCAGCACCTCACTTCCACCGATGGATTGCTTTTCGGCGGTAGAAACCTTCTGGATGATCTGTTCCGCTTTGTTCAGAGCGGAGAAAACTGCCGCCTGCTCTTTATTGGCGACACAGCCCAGCTGCCTCCTGTGGGCCTTGATCACAGCCCGGCCCTCGACAACGGATTTCTCGAGAAATCCTACCATCTCAGCATCGACACCTTTGAGCTGACTGAAGTAGTCAGACAGGCCCGGCAATCAGGCATACTTGTAAATGCTACCCGGGTTCGCCAGCAGGTTCAGGAGCAGAAAATGAGCTTTCCGGTCTTTTCTATCCATTCTTTCAAAGACATCCTGCGCATTGACGGCTCCGACCTGGAGGAAATGCTGAACGAAGCCTATTCGGGTAAGGGAAAGGACAATAATGTTGTGATCTGCCGATCGAATAAAAGGGCCAATGTGTTCAACCGCGAAATCAGGAAAAGAATTTTATTCCTTGAAGGTGAAATTTCTACCGGCGATTACCTGATGATCGTCAAGAACAACTATTTCTGGCTTCCTGCTGAATCAGCGGCGGGCTTCATTGCCAACGGTGACATTGTCGAACTCATCCGTATCCGAAGGATTGAAGAGATCTACGGTTTCCGGTTCGCGGATGTTACGCTTCGATTTCTCGATTATCCTGAAGAAAAAGAAATGGATGTGAAGATCATCCTTGACACCCTTATGTCGGAATCAGCCTCCCTTCCCCAGTCGGAGAATAACCGCCTTTTCAACACCGTGATGGCAGATTATGAGGAAATCTCTTCCCGCAGGGAAAGACTGGAAAAAGTAAAAGCAAACCCTTACTTCAATGCCCTTCAGGTCAAGTTTGCCTATGCCCTGACCTGTCATAAAACCCAGGGCGGACAATGGAACACAGTTTTCATTGACCAGGGGTATCTCAATGAAAACATGTTGAACACAGAGTATCTCCGCTGGTTGTACACCGCGGTAACCCGGGCGACCCGGAAATTATACCTGGTGAATTTTGAGAATCGGTTTTTCTTGAATTCTACCAGCTCAACAGCGTAATTCCAATATTCCAGGGATAGATCTCCGGTCCCTTATTCTTCTGGAAAAGCTGGGTGATGCTGTAGGATGCCCAGATATTCAAATGCGACCAGCCAATGCGAAGGCTTGCATCCAGCTTGAAGGGGGCAAGATGATATGCGCCCCGGGTGCGGACTTCCTTATCATCTACATAATAGGAAGCTATTCTGTTGCCGGATTTATCAACCAGGAAATAGGTCTGATCCGTGTTTTGATATACCTGCTTGGTATAGGAACCGATTCTGACACCGGCAATGACTCCGAGGGTAAAATGGAAACTGTTCAGATCCCTCCTGGCATTGGTTTGATATTCAAATAAAAGTGGCAGATTGAGGTAGGAAATGAATAACTTATTCCTTTGGAGGTTTACATAATTTCCGCTCTGGTCCTGTACTTGATATGCAACCAGAACCGATGAATCTTTTAGCATCACGTAATTATTTGTGAAATAATAGTTGCTGAGCTGAAAGCCGAGCCCGGTGGTGAAACCGATATGATTCCTGTATAAGTTCAGGTTAAATTCAAAAAAGTTCAGGTTGACCATCAGAGAGCGTGCCGAATTCATATTCAGGTAATCATCTTTGGGAGAAAAATTCATATTAAACCCCGGGGTCGCATAGCCGTTGATTCCAAGTTCAACTCCAGCCCAATGCCCGTTGTATTTCTTTGTTTTGCAGAAGGGCCAGTTCCCGAAATTGAAATGGTTAAAATGTTTCTTGTTGATATAAATAATAAGGGAGTCGCCGCCGATTCTTTCAACACGTACCCCCCTTTTGTCAAATTGAGTGGAATCAGAATGATGATGCTGATGCAAAGGACATTTTTTTTCCTGTTGCGCATAGGTCCCAGAGGAAAATGCAAAGAACAGAGAAAATATCAGGATATTCAGGCTGGTTTTTTTCATTTTGAAAAAAGTTAGGTTTTTTTTATTCAGAACGATAAGACGACAAGAAAACCCGGATGTTACAAAAAAGAATTAGGAATCCAGTTTAAGCACCGCTAAAAATGCTTTCTGCGGCACTTCAATGTTGCCGATTTGACGCATGCGTTTTTTTCCTTTCTTTTGTTTTTCAAGGAGTTTTCGTTTACGTGTAATGTCGCCGCCATAACATTTTGCGGTAACATCTTTTCTTACGGCTTTCACAGTTTCACGGGCAATCACCTTTGCCCCTATGGCTGCCTGAATGGCCACTTCATATTGCTGGCGCGGAATATATTCCTTGAGTTTAAGGCAAAACCTTCTCCCGAAATCATAGGCGTTATTGCGGGTAATCAGGCAGGATAAAGCATCCACAATATCCCCGTTCAGCAGGATATCGAGTTTGACCAGGTCGGCCCTTTGGTAGCCGGAAGGATAATAATCGAAGGACGCATAACCCTTGGAGATGCTTTTCAGCCGATCGTAAAAATCAAACACGATTTCTCCGAGCGGAAGCTCCACACTCAACTCAATGCGGTCGGTGGTAAGATAAACCTGGTTTTTCAGGATGCCGCGTTTATCCACGCAAAGGGTCATGATGGGGCCGATATATTCGGATTTGGTAATGATGTTCGCAATGATGGTCGGCTCTTCAATATGATCAATGAGGTTCAGCTCAGGTAAACCTGAAGGGTTGTACACATCGCGCACTTCTCCCTTATTGGTATAGATCTTATACGAGACGTTCGGCACCGTGGTAATGACATCCATGTCGAATTCACGGTCCAGTCTTTCCTGAACGATTTCCATATGCAGCAATCCAAGAAAACCGCATCGGAAGCCAAATCCCAGGGCCGCAGAAGCCTCCGGCTCATAAGACAGGGATGCATCATTGAGTTTCAGTTTATCGAGGGAATCGCGTAATTCTTCATAATCATCGGCATCGGTAGGGTAAATGCCGGCAAAAACCATGGGTTTTGCGCCACGGAATCCTTCAATGATTTCTTCTGTTGGTCTGTGAACATGGGTAATGGTATCTCCAACCTGGACTTCTTTGCTTGATTTGATTCCGGAAATAATATAACCCACGTCGCCTGTGCCTACAAAATCCCTGGCTTCCTGCTTCAGGCGGAGAATACCGATCTCATCGGCATGATAATCCATTCCTGTAGCAACAAATTTAACATGGTCTCCTTTTCGGATAGACCCGTTGAATATTCGGTAGTAGGCTACCACACCCCGGAACGGATTGTAGTGGGAATCGAAGATAATGGCTTGCAGGGGAGCTTCAGCCGAGCCTTTTGGGCCGGGAATCCTGCTAACAATTTCATGCAGTAAATCTTCTACGCCGAAACCGACTTTTGCGCTGACTTCCAGAATTTCTTCTTTGTCGCAACCCAGAAGATCAAGGATCTGGTCTTTCACTTCTTCAACCATGGCGTTTTCCATGTCGATCTTGTTCAGAACAGGGATTATGGTCAGGTTGTGTTCGATGGCCAGGTAAAGGTTTGAAATGGTCTGGGCCTGTATGCCCTGGGTGGCATCGACCACCAGCAATGCTCCTTCACAGGCCGCAATGGCGCGTGAAACCTCATATGAAAAATCAACATGCCCCGGAGTGTCGATCAGGTTCAGAACATAGTCCTGGTCCTCATAACGGTAATTCATCTGTATGGCATGGCTCTTGATGGTAATCCCCCGTTCACGCTCCAGCTCCATATCATCCAGCACCTGTGCCTGAAAATCACGTTTCGAAATGGTGTTGGTTAGTTCAAGCAAGCGGTCAGCCAGGGTTGACTTTCCATGGTCGATATGGGCAATGATGCAGAAATTCCTGATGTTTTTCACGGGCGCAAAGATACTAAAATCCATAAAACGAGGGTGATTATCTCAGAATGGTGACAGATCCCGTCAGGCAGCGCTGAACGGTCCCGCTGAGGGTGATTTCAAACACATCACAAACATAAAAGTAAACGCCATCGCTGCAAGGCTGGTGGGTGGTCATATCATTCCCATCCCAGTTGATATCCGGCTCGTGTGTACTGAAGACCTCTTTTCCCCAGCGGTCAATGATACTCAGGTTGATTTCGGTTACCGAAGTATAGGGAAAGGGATGAAACAAATCATTTTTTCCGTCATTGTTCGGGGTGAATACATTGGGCAGTTTGTAGACAGGACAGGCATCAACATTGACACAGACCGGATTGCTGAAAGTACTCCGGTTGCCGACAGAATCAATCGCTGAAACGGCATAGCATCCCACGATCCCCTGACCGGGGTTATGGGTATAGGAAGTGTCGAAAGGATTGAGAATGGAATCGATCAGGATTCTTTCATCCGTTGATCGAAGTCCGTAGTAAATATAATATTTGGCAACATCAGTCGGACAGGTATCTCCGGGTTTTGTCCAGTTCAGAATGTTTACGGAATGCTCACAATCAGTGGTTACCGATAATACCGGGGGGCAGGGAGGTATGTTGTCTACCGGAACCCCACAGGTTTCCTGGGAGAAGTTTTCAATCGGGTCGACAAAACCTGAAGCAGAATACTTCCCGATACTTTTAATCCTGTAGCAATACTCCTGTCCATTGATCAGCCCTTTATCGGTAAAGGAAGTTGTTTCAGAATAACCTACCGAATCAAAGAGGATTTCAGGGGGCGAATAACGGTAGACGACAAATCTGTAATTTGACCATGGGACCTCGTCAGACCAGTTTAACCTGAGTCTTTTATCAGTAGGTGACAGCTTAAGAAATATTGAAGTTGCAGGCTGGGAAGATCCGATCAGAAAACGATTTCCGGGAGTTACGTTATAAAGATCCACCCTGTAAGTGAATTTAAAATCCCTGGTGTTAAGAGACAAATCATCATAGATGGTATCATTGAGTCCATTCAGGGAATCCACCAGGGAGAATTGTCCGGGGGCATCCGATCTGGACCTGGCGAGGATATATTTATAAGGTCCCGGGGCCTGAAGGGTGTCAATTTTGGTTGGCTTCGACCAGGCGGTATAAATGGTCCCTCCAACCGGGTCGGTTTTTGTAATACTCACATTGGTAAGAATGGGAACATCTTTGTTCAGGGTTGCACAGGCCTCGTTGGATGCATAACTCTCGGCCTTGTCGGGAAAAACAGCAACAAGAAGATAACAATATTTTATACCCCGCATCAAGCCTGAACCTTTGTTATCGTCGAGATAGCTGGTACGGCTGATATCAGCAAATTCGTCAATTTTGACATAACCCAGGTAGGGTGGAACCCCGGTTTGGCAATATCCGGGAATATACCCGGTCGAATCGGCTTTTCTGTAAACCTGGTACCTGAGCGCGTTTGTACAGGAATAATTATTCCAGGTCAGGGTGATGGTATTTCCGAATGGCGTGGCAATCAGATTATCAGGCGCTGGTCCGACGACAAGGATTTTCACGGAATGGATATCAACCAGCTGGACGGGTGTACCATTATCAATGGCTTTAAAAAACTGAGGATAAGGTTTTTTTTGAACGTGTTCACATAAAGTGGACCAGCGGAAAATCGTTTCCGTATGGCCGGTTCCGATGGCAGGATCAGGAGTAAGAAAAGCCGGACTGTGGGGAACCAGCATGGGACCTCCGGTTCCGGTCAGCTTAACCTGGTTGCTGTCAGGATCCCAAGCTTTGATGGTGAACCGTAAAGTTTGTCCGGCTTCAATACAGGTGTCCTGCACGGGTTCTATGACCGGAGGCCGGTTGTTGCAGGCTACGATAATAATCTGCATGTCTCTCAGCACACTTCCAATTTTAATCCCGTTTCTCCATTCCTCGATCAGGATCGCGATATTGTACTCTCCCTGCTGGGGAGGGCTGTCCCAGAAAAGATCTCCGGTAATGGAATCAAGTGTAAAACGATGGGTGGCGGGAGGATAAGTATAGCCCTGAATAACCAGTCCCTGGGCGCCCCTGCAGGGAACCAGGCGATAGGATAAACTGTCTCCGTCGGCATCATAAGCGCCCGGGTTATGGTAAAAAGGCTGGTTAACACATCCATTGTCAATCGGAGGGAGCAGGAGTACCGGAGAATTATTATATCCCATAAATGGATTGATGGTGAGTTCAGCGTAAATAAACAAAGGGGTGTTGATGGAGTTGGGAATATTCAGGATTCCTCCGTTGCGGTTCGGGTCCTCGCAGGAAAGGGTATAAGTGGAAGGGCCTGGAAAAGTGTGGGTCCCTACGTAACGGTTATAACTGATGTCATTGGGCAGATATTTGATTTCAATCCTGGGAATGGAACTGGCCGTGCCATCTCCCCAGTCTATCAGGAGGTACTCGCGATAGGCATTGGCCGGACTGGGTGTAAAAGTATAGGAGATCAGGGTAATTTCATAGGTCAGTCCGGAAAGGTGACGGTAAACGATTTCAGCGGCGCGCTGATGGGTTGCCATAACCCTGCCGGAAAAAGCCAAAACCGATAGCAGAAAGAAAACAAGAAATCGTTGGCAGGTTCGTATTGGCATATGAGGCTTGGTTCATCAGAATCCACTTTCAAAAGTACAAATTTTCTATGCCCCTGACAGAAGTCTTTGCTTTATTTCAATTCAATCTAAATTTTAAGTTAAATTTGTCAGGATTTTGAAACTGCCCGCATTCATGTACCAACAGGACCCTGAAGTTGAAAAAAAGGAGATTTTAAAAAGATACCGTAACCTTCTTCACGTCTGGAAATCCAAAAGCAACGAGGATAAAAAGAGTGTCCGCAAAGCCTTTAAAATGGCCCTGGACGCCCATAAGGACATGAGGCGGAAAAGCGGAGAACCCTACATTTATCATCCCCTGAGCGTAGCCACCATCGCGGCTGATGAGATAGGGCTGGGCACCACTTCGATCATCGGCGCACTTTTGCATGATGTGGTGGAAGATTCAAACTATTCCATTGAAGATATCCGTGGGCTTTTCGGCGACAAAGTCGCTTCAATCATTGATGGATTGACGAAAATCAAAGGAATTTTTGACCAACATACGGCTTCCATCCATGCGGAGAATTTCAAAAAAATCCTTCTGACGCTTTCGGATGATGTTCGTGTGATTTTAATAAAACTGGCCGACCGGCTGCATAATATGCGGACGCTGGATGCCCTTTTACCTGAAAAACAGCTGAAAATTTCTTCCGAAACCGTTTATCTGTATGCCCCTCTTGCACACCGACTGGGTTTGCATGCGATTAAAAGTGAACTGGAAGACCTGGCCCTTAAATATACCGATCCGGATACCTATGAATCTATTTCAAGGAAATTAAGGGAATCGGCTAAAGGACGTACCCGCTTTGTAAATAAATTCATTTATCCTATAAAAAAGAGCCTTGCTGAAAAGGGCTTTGCATTCGATATCAGGGCGCGTGAAAAATCCATTGCGGCTATCTGGCAGAAAATGAAGAAGAAGGAAGTTCCTTTTGAGGAAATATATGACATTTTTGCCATCCGCATCGTGATTGATTCTCCGCTCGAAACAGAAAAGTCAGACTGCTGGAAAGTATATTCACTGATCACCGATTATTACAGGCCCAATATGGACCGCCTCCGCGACTGGATTTCCATTCCCAAAGCCAATGGGTATGAGGCTTTGCATACAACCGTGATGAGCCATACCGGCGAATGGGTCGAAATCCAGATCCGTTCAAGGCGTATGGATGAGATCGCGGAAAAGGGATATGCCGCCCACTGGAAGTACAAGGAATCCATGAATGTGAACAACCGCCTGGACAACTGGCTTGACCGGATCAAGGAAATGATTGAAAGCCCCGATTCCGATGCGCTTTCTTTTATTGATGACGTAAAAGGGTTTTTCTTCCTTGATGAAATTTCTGTATTCACGCCTCAGGGGGAATTACGCACCTTGCCCGCTAATTCATCCGTGCTGGACTTTGCCTATGCCATTCATTCGGAAATCGGCAATTCCTGTATTGGCGCAAAAGTGGATAAAAAACTTGCACCCATCAGTTTTATTCTGAAAAACGGACAACAGGTGGAAGTGATCACGTCACAGAAACAGTCCCCCCGGGAAGAGTGGCTGAATTATGTGGTGACCACAAGGGCCAAAACAAATATTAAAACGGCTGTAAGGGAAGAAAAAAAGAAATTCTTTAAGCCCGGCAAGGAAAAACTTGAGAAATGGTTTCAGCAAATGGAAGTGGAATTCAGTCATGAAAACATTAAAAAATTTCTTACCGCCTGTAATATCAATGGTTTGATAGATTTATACGATGCGGTGGCACAGGATAAACTCGGTATCAAAGATGTGAAGGCTTTTGCTGCCTCAAATTTCCGGAATGGATGGCTGAACTATATTAGCAAAACCAATGGAAGCCGTTCTCCAAAACCTGAAAATGATTCCAGGCAGGGGAAGGGAAAAATTAAGCCCGGCCCTGAATTTGAAGCGGCCCATTGCTGTAGCCCGGTTCCCGGCGACGATATCATCGGACTGGTGGCATCAGAATCGCTTCCCATGCAGATTCACCGTAAACAATGTCCAAAGGCCCAGGAACTGATCAGCCTGTTTGGAAACAGGGTTGTAAGTGTCAACTGGTCTGGCAAGGAAGCTTTATCGTTCAGGTCACGGATAAAAATTATCGGTGTGGACCGTCAGGGATTGATCAATGAAATTACCAGGATCATTTCAAATGAGTTGAACCTGAACATACAATCGTTTCATATCGAGGGGCATGACGGACTGACTGACGGAGAAATTATCCTTTTCGTTCAGAGTGTGAATGTTCTGAATGATTTGCTGGTCGAGTTAAAAGGGGTTGAAGGGATTACGAATGTAGTAAGGATGGATTCAAATTGAAAAATTCTATTTTTATTTGTTCTAAATAGATTTTAATTATATATCTTTATGCCAAATTTCCGGAAATGATTAAAAAAGCATTAGAAGAAAACGTTGAGAATATAAGGAAGATCTTTACAGATTACCTTGAGAAGCATGGACATCGGAAAACTCCCGAGCGGTATACCATTCTGAAAGAGATATTTGCCACCGATGGTCATTTTGATATTGAAACGCTCTATATCCGGATGAAGAACCACAAGTACCGGGTTAGCCGGGCAACCCTTTACAACACCATTGAATTGCTGCTTGACTGCGGGCTGGTTACCAAACATCAGTTCGGCACCAATTATGCACAATTCGAAAAGTCGGCATTATTTAAGCAACATGATCATTTTATTTTTGATGATTCCGGCGAAGTGCTTGAATTTTATGATCCCAGGATAGAAGATATTAAGGCGCTGGTAGAAAAGCAATTCAGTGTTGAGATTACGCATTACGCGCTTACCTTTTACGGACAAACGAAATCTAAAAAGTAAATTCTGTTAAATGAAACTTGATGTAATCCTTGGCTTGCAGTGGGGCGATGAAGGAAAAGGAAAGATAGTGGATGTCTTTACCCCGCAATACCAAATCATTGCCCGGTTTCAGGGCGGTCCAAATGCAGGGCATACCATCGAATTTGATGGAAAGAAATTTGTGCTGCATACCATTCCTTCGGGAATATTCCACCGCGATACCCTGAATGTGATCGGAAACGGAGTCATCATTGACCCGTATATCCTGTTTAAGGAAATTGAAAAACTGAAAGAGTCGGGGATGCATCCTGAAGAGAATCTTTTAATTTCAAAACGGGCTCATTTGATTCTCCCGACGCATCGTTTGCTTGATGCAGCTTATGAAGCAGCCAAAGGAAATGAGAAAATAGGCTCCACCTTAAAAGGAATCGGACCGACCTATACGGATAAGTATGCCAGAAACGGCCTCAGGACCGGTCATATCAATGACCATGGATTTCATGCCCGGTATGCTCAGCTTAAAGAGCTGCATATGCATATTATCAGGTCGTACAAGGTGGATATTTCAGCCCATCTCTTTGATGGATTATCCCTTGCGGCATACGAGGATAGGTGGTTTGAGTCGATTGCCCGGATGCGCGACCTGAAACTGATCGATAGTGAATTATTTCTGAATAAAAGCCTTGACGAAGGTAAAACAGTGCTTGCCGAAGGCGCCCAGGGAGCCATGCTTGACGTTGATTTCGGATCATACCCCTATGTGACTTCCTCCAACACCATCACGGCAGGCGCCTGTTCCGGATTAGGAGTTTCTCCTCATCGTATCGGAAAGGTTTACGGCATTTTCAAAGCATATTGCACCCGTGTTGGCGGCGGCCCCTTCCCGACGGAATTGCAGGACCTTCAGGGGGAAAAATTACGCAAAGGAGGCCATGAATTCGGTTCCACCACTGGACGTCCGCGCCGCTGTGGATGGCTGGACCTTCCGGCTTTAAAGTACGCTGTGATGCTCAACGGAGTCGACAGCCTGATCATGATGAAAGCCGATGTACTGAACCCTTTCCCTGAAATTAATATCTGTACGGATTATAAAATCGGAGCTCAGGTTCAGGATAGTTTTCCCTATGACATCAATCAGGATAACCTGATACCGGTTTATAAGGGAATGAGAGGGTGGAATACCAGTCTCAAAGGAATTGAATCCATTCAGGAATTGCCTTCAGAAATGAAAGATTATATCGGGTTTATTGAAAAATCGGTCGGTTTGCCCATTGATACCATATCGGTCGGCCCCGATCGCCTGGAAACCTTATACCGGAAATAAGCTATAGCTTCCGCTTGATCTCAACCTGCTCGTAACCCTCAATGATGTCGCCGACCTTGATGTCATTATAATTTTCAATATTCAGTCCGCATTCATACCCGGTGGTTACATCTTTTACATCATCCTTGAAACGTTTCAGGGATCCGAGCAAGCCGGTATAAACAACGATACCATCGCGGATAACACGGATTTTGGTATTACGGGTTACTTTTCCGTCGAGGACCATACATCCCGCAACCGATCCGACTTTTGTAATCTTGAATACATCCCTGACTTCAATGTTGCAAAGGATTTTTTCCTCAATTTCGGGAGCAAGCATCCCTTCAATGGCCATTTTGATTTCTTCGATGGCCTGGTAAATTATGGAGTACAAGCGGATATCAATCTGTTCCTGTTCAGCCAGTTTACGTGCCGAAACCGAAGGCCTTACCTGGAATCCAACGATGATTGCATTGGAAGCCGAAGCCAGCAGGACATCTGATTCTGTAATGGCTCCAACAGATTTATGAATCACATTCAGCATGACTTCCTGGGTGGATAGTTTCAACAGGGAATCCGAAAGGGCTTCAACCGATCCGTCAACATCTCCCTTGACGATGATATTCAATTCCTTGAAGTCACCAATGGCAATGCGTCTTCCGATTTCATCGAGGGTAATATGTTTCTGGGTGCGAAGTCCCTGTTCCCGCTGTAACTGCAGACGCTTGGTGGCAAAAGCCTTGGTTTCCTTTTCATCCAGCATGATGTTAAAAGTGTCGCCTGCCTGGGGAGCGCCGTTTAGTCCAAGCATCAGCATGGGCTGTGAAGGACCGGCTTCCTTGATGGGCTGGTTACGCTCATTGTACATGGCTTTTACTTTTCCATAAGTGGCTCCGGCGAGCACAATATCCCCGACCTTCAGGGTCCCGTTCTGGACCAGTAACTTTGCTACATATCCCCGGCCTTTATCAAGAGAGGATTCGATCACGGTTCCCAATGCCAGGCGTTTGGGGTTTCCTTTCAGGGTAAGCATTTCTGCTTCGAGCAACACTTTCTCAAGTAGAATGTCGACGTTGGTGCCGAGTTTCGCCGAAATCTCCTGGGTCTGGTATTTTCCGCCCCATTCTTCCACAAGGATATTCATTTTCGACAGTTCCTCACGGATCTTGTCGGGGTTGGCATTCGGTTTATCCATCTTATTATAGGCAAATACAATGGGAACTCCGGCAGCCAGTGCGTGGTTGATGGCTTCTTTGGTTTGCGGCATGACATTCTCATCCGCAGCGATCACAATAATAACCACATCCGTGATTTTGGCGCCACGTGCGCGCATGGCCGTAAATGCCTCATGGCCGGGCGTGTCGAGGAATGTAATGGTTTTTCCGTTTTCCAGGGTAACTTCATAAGCCCCGATATGCTGCGTGATCCCGCCGGCTTCGCCAGCCACCACATTGGTGCTGCGGATGAAGTCGAGTAATTTCGTTTTTCCATGGTCCACATGACCCATTACGGTAACAATGGGCGGACGGTCAATCAAGTCATCCGGATTTTCCTCGTCGTCATGCATTTTAATGGCTTCCTGAACTTCCACGCTGACAAATTCAACCTTATAACCGAACTCTTCAGCTACCAGGGTGAGTGTTTCGGCATCCAGCCTCTGGTTGATGGAAACGAACATACCCAGCGCCATGCAGGTTGAGATGACGTCGGTCACCGGAACATTGATCATGGACGCAAGATCGTTGGCAGTCACAAATTCTGTGACTTTAATAAAGCGCTTTCCTTCCTCCATGCGTTCCGCTTCCTGATGAAGCTGCTGGTTCACCGCGTCGCGTTTAGCACGCCGGTATTTGGAAGCTTTTGATTTTCCGATCGGACCCAGACGGGCCAGTGTTTCTTTGATCTGCTTTTCAATGTCCTCAGAAGTAACTTCAGTTTTCTGAACTTCAGGTTTGGAAAACCTCCGGTCTTTAAGCTTGGGCTTCGCCACATCCGACTTAACGGTTTCGCCGCTTTGTTCAGATTCTCCGCTCCGTTTGATCCTTTTGCGTTTCTTCTTTTTTGATTTCAAAGCATCATCGGAAGAAGAGGCAACAGGTTGTTTTTTCTTTTCGAATTTTTTAGGCTCTGGTAATTTGATCGAACCAAGAATGGTAGGACCCTCCAACACGATTCTGGCCCGTGGAAGAAAATTATCTTCTACAACGGGAACCTGAATGATTTCAGGAATTTCTTCTGCCGGTATTTCAGCAACAACAGAAGGCTCCTCAACTACTTCGGCGGGTTCGCTTACTTCAGCCTCGGGCAGGATTTCGGCAGGCACAACTTCAACCGGAGTTTCTTCCGGCAGTGGCTTTTTGGATTTTCCTTTTTTTGCAGGTCTCTTTTCCAGGCCTTCCAGATCCATTTTTCCGAGGATCTTCAGGTCGGTCTTCGGGATTTGTTCCGGCTCCGGTTCTACGGGTACAGGCTTTTCAGCAACTTCTGCTGCTTTGGTTTTCTTTTTTTCAGTTTTAGGCGGAAGTTCTGCTTCTGCTTTTTCAGTGTTGGGTTCGGGAACGGGAATGATGGGTTCGGGCTCGGGTTTTGGCTCTGGTATTACAACTTCCTGAACGGGTCCGGGCGCCGGGGTTTCTCTTACTTTCTTCTGTGACTCAGTCTGCTTCTTCTCGAAGTCCATCGAAACATTCTTGATGAAGAGATCGTCCAGTTCTTTTTCACGGTCCTTGCTTGCAGTTTTCTTGTCTTCAATGGTAATGGTCTCATGGGTCGTAAATTGCAACCCGATTTTCATCGCCTCCTCTTTGACATGCTTTTCCGACGAAAACTCTTTCGACAGCACGGCATACATCTCCTGTGTCAATTTGGCATTGGGATCCCGATCGATGTGATATCCTTTTTTAGAAAGAAATTCCACCACTGTATTGATTCCAATGTTGAATTCCCGAGCGGCTTTGCTAAGCCTGGTAGTTGTTACGCCTTCGCTCATGCGGTAAAATTAAGATTTTTTATTCAAACTCGGCTTTTAATATCCGGATTACTTCATTGATTGTTTCTTCTTCCAGGTCGGTACGTTTCACCAGTTCAAGGGTGTCGAGGTCAAGAATACTTTTCGCTGTATCGCAGCCGATGGCTTTGAATTCATCGATGATCCACTGATCGATTTCATCGGAGAACTCCTGCAGGTCAACGTCTTCATTATCCACATCCGTATCGCGGTAAACATCGATTTCAAATCCGGTCAGTTTTCCGGCCAGTTTAATATTGAATCCTCCTTTTCCGATGGCAAGAGAAACCTGATCGGGTTTCATATATACATCCGCTTTTTTTGTAGCATCATCAATAACAATGGAAGATACTTTTGCCGGGCTTAAAGCGCGCTGAATAAAAAGAGATGGATTGGTGGTATAATTGATAACGTCGATATTTTCATTTTTCAGTTCACGTACGATGCCATGGATCCGGGATCCTTTCATCCCAACGCAGGCTCCTACAGGGTCAATCCGATCATCATAGGATTCAACGGCAATTTTTGCTCTTTCTCCGGGCACCCTGACAATTTTTTTAATGCTGATCAGTCCGTCAAAAACTTCCGGAACCTCTGCTTCGAACAAGCGTTCGAGGAAGGCTTCTGAAGTCCGGGAAAGAATGATCACCGGGTTGTTGTTCTTCATTTCCACTTTCAGGATCACGGCTCGTATGGAATCTCCCTTGCGGTAAAAATCGCTGGGGATTTGTTCTGACTTAGGCAGGATCAGTTCAATGCCTTCATCATCCAGTACCAGGATTTCTTTTTTCCATACCTGATAAACCTCGCCGGTTACAATTTCTCCTATTTTTTCCTTGTACTTTAAATAGATATTGTTCTTTTCGTATTCCTGGATTTTGGATATCAGGTTCTGACGGATGGCAAGAATTTCCCTTCGTCCGAAACTTAAAAGTTTGATTTCTTCCGAGAATTCTTCCCCGACTTCAAAGTCGGGTTCTGTTTTAATAGCTTCAGAAATTGCGATCTGGGTGTTTTCATCTTCCACGGCCCCGTCGTCGACAATGGTCCGGGAACGCCAGATTTCAAGGTCTCCCTTGTCGATGTTGACAATGATATCGAAATTATCAGCCGATCCAAACCTTTTGGTCAGCATATGCTTGAAAACATCCTCGAGGATGCGCATCATGGTTTCCCTGTCAATGTTTTTGAATTCTTTGAATTCGGAAAAGGTGTCAACTAAATTCAACTGTTCCATTGGTAATTACTTTTTTATTTTTTAAATGTGATCACTTTTTTTGCGGTTTTGATACTGTCATAGGTAATGACTGATTTCTTTACGGAGGTTTCCTTTTTAGAAATTTTCACTTCCTGTTCAATTTCAATTTTATTTTGATCGGCCAGTAACAGTTTCCCACTAAGTTTGCCTCCGCCGTTCAGTACGATATCAAGGGACTGGCCGATTATTTTCTGATATTGCCGTAGTAATTTCAGCGGACGGTCGAGACCCGCCGAAGATACCGTCAGTTCAAAATCTTCCTTTTCCCGATCCAGCCCTTTTTCAAGGAAACGGCTCAGTTCCCGGCAATTTTCCAGAGAAATGCCCGTATCGGAGTCAATGAAGATGGAAATGCTGTTGTTGGGTTTAATGCTTAATTCCACAAGGAACCTGTCGGTGCCTTCGAAAAAATCGCGGACGAGGTTTTCAACCCGATCTTCAGTTATCATTTTTTTATTAATAAAAGAGGGGACTTTTTGTCCCCTCGAATCATACGTACATAAAATCGTGGCAAATATACAATATTTTTCTCTATTTGCAAATTAAAAACTGATCGTTGAAGTCTGCCTCTTTTGGCAAACCCGGAGCGAGCTTCAAAATATGGGAAAGGAGATCAGAAGCGGGATCTTCAAATTCGGCTTCGACCGGTGTTCCTGGAGCCAGAGATTCAAGCAATAAAACGGTTTCGAACGGACTGAGATCTTCAAAAGTAGCTTCTTTAGGGGTTTCAGGTGCCAGGGAGGTCAGCAGGCTGAGGGGGATGGCTGCGGTTTCATAGCCGTCGGTGTTCGCTGAAACGATGCCTTTTGCGGATAAAATATTTACACTTAACAGCATCAGGGCGGCGAGGATATAGGTTTTGATTTTCATGGCTTTCATTTTTTGGCAATTTTTGAGCATTTTGATCATAAGACGGCGGCCTGAAGGGCTTGTTACAGCCTAAGCGGTCAAGCACGGAATGAAATCGATGAATGCAGGAAAAAAATCGGGGAATGAATTTGTGCGGTCCGGGTCAATTTATCCGGTTTCTGATTCTTTCAGATTTTAAAATTTTTCAGGCAGAATATTTCCTGGTCTGTGAATAATCTTATATATTTGTGTTCAACTAAAGCCTTTATACCATAGCTGATGTGTTGTTGTGATCCGGCATTCGCCACATAATCCCCTTCAGGAGTAGAAGTTACCATTGAAAATTACATTAAAATGTAATAGCGTGTAAATTATTGTTTCATTAAAACCAAAAACTATGGAAAAGAAAGACGCAATGAAATCGATTACCTTTATTCTTTCAGGATCTCTTCTGATGATCTTCAATGCAATCGGAGATAACTGGCGTGTGGTTTTACTCGCACTTTTCGGCATTATTTTGATGTTCATCGGTTTGGGTAAATTAAAAAAGGTCCTTGACAAGCACGGGAAAAGCGCCATGACTTTCCTTGTTGTAGCGCTGGTCATTTATGCCCTTGGTTGCATTTTTGACCTTGTTCCGCTGGTAGGGTCATTGGTGGCAAATGTATTTTTCCTTTTGGCCTTCATTGCCCAGCTGATTGGATTCTTTCTGCTGCGGTCTTCAGTTACCATCGGTAAAAGCGGAAAATCAGGCGTTTTACTGCTGATGGTGGCCATGGTTTTTGGAATCATCGCGAGTATTATCGGCATGATTCCCCTGATGGGTTTGGTCAGTTCCATTTTTGGCCTGATCGCCATTATCTTTGTGTTTTTCGGCTGGGTCGGGATACAGGATGGGCTTGGTGAAGCCAATGAATAAACCCACCCATTCCATTTTCGGGCGTTAGCTGTTTTACTATCTGTTCTGCAAATCCCGGAAAAGAAAGAGGTTGTTTCGAATTCAAGAAACAACCTCTTTCTTTTTTTGGTTGACCCACCAGGATTAATCCCTATATCATTCCATATTAAGTGTGAAAATATCTATATGATTGATATATAAATCAATAAAGAGGTATTCTATATGGTTGACTTGTTTGATTAACAATAAATATGACCCTATATTCCTGGACAAATCCTGCACAAAAATAGAGTAGTTTGAAAATATACTTTTATCTTTCTGAAATAAATTGATTTGGGAAGACATTAGTTTTATATCGTCTGTTAAACAAGATTGAAGCAACTGCTGTAGTTCCTGAATCACAAATCCAACATCTTAAGCACGCTTTATAAAATTTATTGTGATCAGGGGTTTTGAAACTCAATAAGAAGAAATTTGCCGTATCTTAGGACCATCAATTCAGTGGTTGGATGCCATGAGATTTCCTGTAAACTTAGCTGGTGGCCTCAATATTTGTTTACTTTGGACATTTTGTGCCCTTTGTTTTGAGTCATTTTCGGTCGCTTCTGGCAATCCGCAGTTTATTAAAGTAAATTCACATACCCGGTCTCGCATCACAAAAATTGCAATGACATCCGACAAATCCGGGTATTTTCTTGCCGGGAATATCTTCTGTTTTGATAAATCAGACTGGGCCAGGCTCGATATACCTATTTCACAACCTATCAATCTGATTTCACCGTTCGAATATGGAGATTATTGGCTTACCATAAATACACCATTGAATACTTCCGAATTATTTCATTATATAAACAACAGGCTCGAAAAGGTATCTTCTCCATTTGCCAATCCAATCGCTGCAATACATTTTGTTAATAAAGAGCTGGGGTTTTTCGCCGGGTGGAATGAAATAGCTGTTTACAGCAATGGCAAATTTTATAACCTTGCCGCACCGACAACTACAAGGCCTTTTATCAAGATCCATGGAATAAGCGAGGCCCGGTTCTGGGTGCTTGCTGAATCCAATGAATTGTTTCTTTTCGAGCAAAAAGCTTACAAAAGAATACTTGCAGAAGAAAAAGTGATCGATATTTGTTTTTATGATGGATCAAATGGTGTGATATTATGTGCATCAGGAATATTCAGCGTTTCAGGAAGCCAATGCAGGAAGATCTTCAGCCACTCAGATCTTGAATTCGCAACCAGGATTGAGGCAAAGGATCCAGACGACATCTGGCTTGCCGGGGAGAAAGGGTTGGTCAGGAGGTTGAATCATGGAATTTTACAGGCAATTCCACACCCTGGAATGGAAAACCTTAAGGATATCTGCCTCGGCAGCAATAATGATGTTTGGATTTCTGGAGATATGGGATTACTCCTTTATTCCGGTTCGATGCAGATTGCTCAATCTCCACCAGACAATCCCGGATTTACAAAACAAAAGCTGTATGAATACGGGGGCGAGGCAAATGATGAATACGGTGTTGCAATTGCCGATTTTAACGGGGACGGGATGAAAGACATCTATTCAGTTTGCATATTTTCAGCTAACAGATTATATGTTAAATCCCCGGATTCCGTTGAAAATCTGATTAAAGGTAACTGGTTCAGGGAGGAGGCAATTAAGCGCGGAGCGAGCGGAATGTCGAGGGATGGCAACATTAAAAATTCTTCAGAACTTCACCTTGGAGTAGCGGTTGCTGATGTTGATAACGACGGCGACCAGGATATTTATCTTTGTTGCCTGAATGGGAAAAACAAACTTCTGCTGAATGACGGTACGGGGTATTTCAGGGATGTATCGGATCAGAAGAACCGCGCCTGTGAAGATCTTAAACGCTCAAATGCTGCTGTTTTTGCAGATGCTGATAATGATGGTGACCTTGACCTTTTCGTTACAAATGAGCAGGGATCTAATTCGCTGTATCTTAACGACGGAACGGGACATTTCAGGGATGTGACTGCTGTTTCAGGGCTTGTTTCCGTGATGGGTGGCATGTGTGCGTCGTTTGCAGATATCAATAATGACGGCCTGCCCGACCTTTGTGTCTCATTCTGGTCCTTCGGGAATAAGCTTTATCTCAATGAAAGCCGGGGCGGGATCGTCAGGTTTACGGACATCACTGCAAGAACGGATATTTCAAAATCAGAATCTGCCCGCAGCAATGGTGTGGTTTTTGGAGATGTCAATAACGATGGATCTCCCGATCTGCTTATCATCAACCGGAATGCCCCTAATAAACTCTACATCAATGACGACCATGGCAGGTTCCGGGATTTCAGCAGGCAATACTTAGGGGACAGGATTTTCCTAAGCAACGGGGCTGTCATAGCCGATTTTGATCTTGACGGGTATAATGACATCTATATTACCAATGTAGGAGAAAACGTTTTGTACAAAAACATCGGTGGAAAATATTTTAACAATGCCACAAGTGAATTCAATGCTGAATTGTATGGTTACGGAACAGGTTGTGCAGTCGGCGACATGGATAATGACGGACTTGTGGATATGTATGTAGGGAATTATATTAATGGGAACAGCTTGTTGTTTCTAAACACCCTGGAGCAAAAAAAATCTGTTAAATTTATTCTGACAGGCACCAGATCGAACAGGGATGCGATCGGCGCCAAAGTCTTCCTGTACAAACAGGATACTTCCGGTAAAGAACAGCTTGCCGGGTACAAGGAAATAAATGGCGGTGGAGGTTATGCTTCGGTTTCAGCGAAGGAGGCTGTTTTTGGGATACTGCCGGGAAGTAAGTACAGTGCCTTTATAAAATTCCCCTCCTCGGAAGATACCCTTATAGTTGCTGAGATACGACCAGGGGATGTATTCCGGATAAGTGAAGAAAACGGGATTTTTGCTTTTCGTTCGCTGTCAATGAAGGCGGTAAAGCGAATGATCCTGGATCCGGAAAACCAGCTTAATATTATAAAATTCCTTTTCGTATTAGGGATAATTGTAAGTTCATTGCTCTTCCAAAGGAGAAGAGCAACGCTGAAGTTGGGACTCCTCTTCATTATTTACTTTATAATTCTGTGTTTGTTTGTGTTAATAAACCGGATGTTACAGTTTGAAGCTACAGGAGTTTCTTTTATAATTCCGCCTCTTGTTGCGATTACGTGCCTGGTGGTCCTCCATTTGCTTACAACCAGAATACGGTTGAAACGCAGGGCTGAAAAGGAAAAGCAGGAAGTGAGGGAGAATATTTCGCGTGACCTTCATGATGACCTGGCTTCAACATTGGGAAGCATTTCTATTTATTCAGATACCCTTAACAAACGTGCAATACTTCCTGAAAAGGACCAGCACGATATCTCCGTGAAAATAACCGAACTTTCACATTCCGCCCTTCAGTCAATAACTGATATTATCTGGATGACTTCTCCCAGGAACGATTCCCTGAAGAGCCTTTTGTCAAAGATCAGGAACTATTATTTCGACCTGTTCAATGATAACCGTATCCGGCTTTCAGCAGAGATCGATGTTAGCGAAATAGATTTTGAAATGAAGGATCCTCTCCGGCAGAATGTTTTCCTGATACTTAAAGAAACAGCCGCTAATATTATCCGGCATTCCAATGCAGACCTCGTTACATTAAAAGTGAAATGTTCCGAAGGCTACTGTCACATTAAGGTCAAAGATAATGGTTACGGGTTTGATCCTGAAAAAGTCCCGGAAGACATACAAGGAGGGAATGGCCTGATCAACATGCAAAGGAGAGCCGCAGAATCGGGAATTCTGCTGGATATCCGGGCTGAAGTGGGAACGGGTGCTCAGGTAAGCCTTTCATTCAAGATGACATAAACGTGTTATTGACTTAAAATGTAATTAATGATAATTTGCACTGTTAATTTCAAACATGAAAATTCTGGTTGGTATCATTGAAGACCATAAGGATTTCAGGCAAAGCCTGAGTTTTCTTCTTGCCTCCTCAGGGGAGTTTGAAGTGGTATGGGCCTTTGAATCCGCTGAATCAGCTCTGAAAAGAAGCACAGATGTTGCGGTTATCCTGCTCGACATCAACCTGCCGCAAATGTCCGGGATCGAAGCCATCGCCCCGTTAAAAATCAAGCACCCATCTTCCCATATTGTGATGCTTACAATTCTGGAGGATGATACGAATGTGGTCAGGGCTATTCAGAACGGAGCCGACGGATATGTTCTAAAGAAAACCAGTCCGCCAAAGATCATGGAAGCTATCCACCAGGTCCATGATGGAGGTTCTCCTCTGACTCCTTCAGTGGCGAAACAGCTTCTTGGCATTTTTAAAAACATTGCACCCCCTCCTGAATCTGATTACAATCTTACCTCACGCGAAAAAGAGATTTTAAATTTGCTGGTGGGTGGATTCAGTACAAACCTGATCGCCGAAACCCTGTTCATCAGCGAGGAAACAGTTCGAAACCATTTCAGGCATATTTACGAAAAGCTCCAGGTACACACAAAATCCCAGGCTGTGGCAAAAGCGATTAAGGAGCGTCTGACCTGACCGTCCTGGTATAGGTTTCAGGCATGGAAGGTTCGCCTTTCGATCATTTCATTTTCAAACATATTTTCCTAAAAATGACCCATTCAGGTCATAGGAAGTATCATTATATACCCACATATTTGTCCCATATTAATTTACATATTTTATGAAAAAACTATTTATATTCTTCTTCATGCTTATGGGATCAACGCTGCTCAATGCAAACAACATTACCATCAGCAACCTGAGCCACACCGGACAAAATACTACCAATCACTACTCGTTTGTGAAATTCGACATAAGCTGGGATAATTCCTGGAGGACATCTTCAGCTCCGAACAACTGGGATGCAGTCTGGATTTTTATAAAATACAAAGTAAGCGGTGGGACCTGGCGGCACTCTTCACTCAACACAACGGGGCATCTTGCCCCGTCGGGAAGCACTATTAGCGCGCCATCTGACGGTATGGGTGTGTTTATTTACCGCGCCGCCAATGGTACAGGCACAAATACATTTTCTAATGTACAGATCCGCTGGAATTATGGGGCCAATGGGGTTGCCGATGACGCCATTGTAGACATTCGCGTCTTCGCCATCGAAATGGTATACGTACCCGAAGGTGCATTTTCTTTAGGTAGCGGTGGAACCGAAACATCCGCCTTCTATAAATACCCGACTACTACAAATATATATTATGTAAATAGTGAAGCTGAAATCACAGTTGGTACAGCCACAGATAATCTTTATTATACCAGTAGTAGCGGAGGTGGAGATCAGGCAGGTCCTGTACCAATAAATTTTCCCAAAGGATACAACGCGTTTTACTGCATGAAATACGAAATTAGTCAGCAGGAGTATGTAGATTTTTTGAATTCACTCACATACACACAGCAAGCCACACGAACGCTAAGTTCAGTGCCACCTAATTCACCGGCAGGAACTTATATCAATGGAGGTGATTACCGGCATAAAATAAAGATAAGTACATCAGGAGTTGCCAGCACCACACCTGCCATTTATGAGACCGATTACCCTTATGTAGCCAACAGCACTTTATCATGGGCCGATCTGGCAGCTTTTCTGGATTGGAGCGGCTTGCGTCCGATGACCGAGTTAGAGTTTGAGAAAGCATGCAGGGGAACAATTACAGCCGTGGCCAACGAGTATGCCTGGGGAACTGCCGGTATTGCCAGCACTGCATATACTATTAGTAATAGTGGGGCAAACAATGAGGTTATATCTGCAAACTATAGCACAACCCTTGGCAACGGTGCATATAGCGGTTCCGGATCCGATGGTACTACTCCAATTAATAGCTCTGTTAATGGACCCGTGCGCGTAGGGATATTTGCGGGTACAAGCGGCAACAACGGCAGGGTAACCGCAGGTGCCACATACTATGGCATTTTGGAGATGAGCGGCAATACGGTTGAACGACCGGTAACAATTGGTAATGCGACAGGAAGAGCTTTTACCGGCACCCATGGGAATGGTGCATTAAATGCAACGGGTGATGCTGATGCCTCCTCCTGGCCCGGAGTTGATGCTACAGGCGCCGGTTTACGTGGCGGAGGATGGTACTGGCTTGATGCGCCGGTAGATTGGTTGAAGGTCTCCGACCGATCCGTTGGAGCGTATACCTTCTCACCGCATGACTTTGCTCCTGGAGGCCGAGGGGTTCGTGGAGTGTTCACACCCTATATTGGCCAAAGTTATTGCGGTGGCATTATCTTCTACATCGATGGTACCGGACAGCATGGATTAATAGCCGCAACAAGCAACCTAAGCACAGCACAATGGGGTTGTCAAGGAACACTAATAGCAGGAGCAGCTGGTACAGCAATTGGTACAGGCAATCAGAACACCATGGCCATCATGGCCGTCTGTTCAACAGCAGGTATAGCAGCCAGACTTTGTGGCGATTTAGTATCGGGTGGTTATAGTGACTGGTATTTACCAAGTAAAGATGAGTTGAACCAGCTTTATATCAATAAGGCTGCGGTTGGCATTTTTGCTACTGACAGACACTATACGTCTTCCAGCCAAAGCGGTGAAGCTGGCGGGTACAACTTCGCTTGGCGTCAGGACTTCATTGACGGCACCCCGTGGAGCTATTGGAAGAGTGTGGTTCATCATGTGCGCGCAATTCGGTCTTTTTAATGATTTATGTGAATCAAGGGTTAAAAATCAAATAAATAAAAGCGGCAGCTAATTTGCCAAACACATGAACAAGCAGGCCATTAGCTGATCGCACTTTACTCGCTCTTTGAAAATCTGTTTTTTCGATCAACCA
>Ga0265593_1000280_pt1 | contig 31458 bp, 31 predicted proteins | sample saktaG_8_FD_190136 | JGI IMG/M metagenome (GOLD analysis project Ga0265593, IMG submission 190136) | Saline water microbial communities from Sakinaw Lake, British Columbia, Canada - sak_2011_5_24_36m | ecosystem: Environmental > Aquatic > Non-marine Saline and Alkaline > Saline ...
CGAAAGTTAAGAAAAAAGTATCGGTGCTTTAATCGCATCATTAAGCGATTGAACCTGCACCAAATTGAGTAACGAAACTCGGTACGTTGAAAACCGCCAAATCTTGCGCGGCGGTGATTCCCGTCAACGTGATGGTAGCAGTTGAACCCGTTGCTGGGTCGGCGGCGGTGATGTCTTGACTGCCGTCGGTTTGGTTTGTGTCTGGAACAACATTCAAAACGGCACCCGTGAAGAACACCAATTTATCGCCATTGGCAAAACCCGAAATACTGACATTTTGACCAGCGGCGATGTTGAACGTGTCTACGCTAGCGGTTGCCGTGAGGGTTCCCGCGTTGGTGCCAATGGTATTTGCGCCAAATTGGGTGGCGAAACTGGGGACGTTGAACAAACCGAAATCTTGCGCGGCGGTGATGTTCGTCAATGTGATGGTGGCGGTTGAACCCGTTGCTGAGTCAGTGGCGGTGATAGATTGCGATTTATCGGCATCAGAACTATCGGGGACGACGTTCAAAATGGCATTGGCGAAGAAGTTCAATTTATCGCCTGCCGCAAAACCCGAAATCGTGTGCGAATAAGTGCCAGGTGCGATGCTAAAGGTATCCACGCCAGAAGTTGCCGCACTCGTTCCTGTGCCAGCGTTTGAAATCAAGGTGCTGGTTGGATTTGGGGTTGTGGTGGTTGAACCGCCACCGCCTCCATTATCAACGACAGGCGGAACGACAGGCGGTACAACGGGTGGAATCGTTCCAACAGGCGGAATAATTGTTCCAACAGGCGGAAGTTCAAGAGGTTTTTCAAGTATCGCAATAAACGTGGGCGGCAAATCTTTAATCACCCCCGCATCAATCCCCGCAAACGGCGTAATATCGACTTTCGCAAGAATAGTCGCATCCGCTTTGTCACCGCTAAAATTGATCATCGCGTTTTGAAAAGTATTGCCTGCTGTAGCATTTAACGGGTCGAATTTGATTGCCGCATCTTTCAAGGCGGCACCCGCATCGTTTTGAGCGAAACTAGATACTTTCGTAAAGTTGGTTAACAAATCTGCCGCATTACCACCTTTTGTCATTGCCGCCGCGATATTGTCGGTGGCATCTTTCAAAACGACCGCTACGTTGTCCGCCATTTTGTCGATTTTGTTTGAAAACGTCGCGGCATCAAATTTCGGAGCCTGAGCAACACTGCCGGCTGGCGTTTTCGCGGCAACCGCGTTGACTTCTTTTGCGCCGTCAATTAACACGGTTTTCAAGAAAGCGGCATCGCCCAAGTCAATTTTGAAATGCGTCACCACCGCCCCTGGTTTAACCGCAGCATCCGCCGCTTTGTTGCCGTCTTGAATTTTGGTGACGAAGGATTTAACCAACGCCGCGCCCACATCCAACGTCGATAAATTTTCTTTTCCGCCTGCGGCACCTTGGAGCGTTTGCCCTGCCGTCACGAAAAAGTTAGCGACTTGCGCGGTATGCGCCATCATTTGGGTCGCAAAAGTTTTGTTTACGGCACTGGTACCCGTCGTTTCGGTTTTGGTCAGTTCCACAATCGGATCGTAGTTTTTCAAATCCACTTTTGTGCTATCAAACCCAAAGGCTTGCGCGACGGATTTCTGCGCTTCAGCGGGTGATTGTCCTGCCTCAACAAACCCTTGTTGAATCGTAGTCAACGGCGTAACGACGGTGGATCCCATGGGAGCTTTTAATACCCCTTCAAAGGCTTTGCCAGTCAAGCCATCGATACCACCAGACGCAATTATCGAGCCTTTGGCGTTGGTTAATTTAAATTCACCGTTCGCATTCGAGGTCGCTTTCGCTTCGCCCGCATTCCAAATGCCGTCACCATTCGCATCCGCAAAAACATCTGCATTTTTGACATAACCGTCGATGACTTTACCGGTCAAGACGACGGGTGCCGTTCTAAAATTGAACGTGGTGTCGTCGTTGATGCCAGCAAAATTATTGTTCGACAAATCTTTCACCACCCCCGCGTTAATGTGGACGGAGTAGAAATGATCCCCACTCAAATCGTCGGTGGGATTAACGGTAAGTGTTTGACCATTGATGGTCACTTGCGTGCTGTCTTTAATATCGATGACACGCACGTCCGCATTGCTGCCACTTAAAATAATGTTGCCCGTGCCAGCTTTAATACCTTCACTAAAATTCAGCACGATATTCGCGCTGTTAAGTACATCGGTGCTGTTATCCAATGGCGTAAACGACGACAAGGTTGGTGCCGTTTTATCGTTCGGATCGAGCGGTAAATCGACGGAAGGTGTTGTGGGTGGGGTGACAACGGGCGGCGTAACCACGGGCGGCGTAACCACGGGTGGAGTGACAACGGGTGTGGTGACAACGGGTGTGGTGACAACGGGTGTGGTGACAACGGGTGTGGTCGTAAAATCCAATGCCAACGTTGGTTTGGTACCGGCACCACCATTATTGCCAGCGGTATCGGTATAGCTATTTGCGGCAATCGTAATCGCTGAATCCGTTGCCGTTGAACTGGGTGTGGGTGTGAATAATGCGGAGTAATGTGACGAATCAGTTGTCACAAAATGGCTAAAGGTACCCGCCGCCGACACGAAATCATCCACGGTAAAACCGGTTACGGCTTCGCTGAAAGAGGCGGTAATTGTTGCCGTTTCACCCACTTTCACGGCGGCGACAAAACTGGCAAGTGTGACTGTCGGCGCAATCATATCGATTGCCAACGTTGGTTGGGTAGCAGCACCGCCATTATTGCCTGCCACATCCGTATAAGAACCCGATGCAATCGTAATCGCCGAATCCATTGCCACTGAATTTACGGTGGGCGTGAATAACGCCGTGTAATGAGCGCGATCAATCGTTACAAAATGGCTAAAGGTACCCGCCGCCGACACGAAATCATCCACGGTAAAACCGGTTACGGCTTCGCTGAAAGAGGCGGTAATCGTTGCCGTTTCAGCCATTTTCACAGCATCAACAGAACTGGCAAGTGTGACTGTCGGCGCAATCATATCGATTGCCAACGTCGGTTGGGTAGCTGCACTGCCGTTATTGCCAGCGGTATCGGTATAGCTATTTGCGGCAATCGTAATCGCTGAATCCGTTGCCGTTGAACTGGGTGTGGGTGTGAATAACGCGGAGTAATGTGACGAATCCGTTGTCACAAAATGGCTAAAGGCACCCGCTACCGACACGAAATCATCCACGGTGAAACCGGTTACGGCTTCGCTGAAAGAGGCGGTAATCGTTGCCGTTTCAGCCATTTTCACAGCATCAACAGAACTGGCAAGTGTGACTGTCGGTGGGGTTGTGTCGGTAGGTGGCGTGTAAACAGATGGTGTTTCACCACTGCCAATTACAGCGTCATTACCATTGCCTGATGTTTCAGCCGTTGCTGTGCTAACGAGCGCGGGCGTAATCGAATCCACAATGGTGAAATTCCATGCGGTGGCATTGGTAATACCGGCAAATGAATTTCCCGCCACATCTTTCAAAACGCCGGTCGCCATTAATACGTTGTAAGTCGTTTCGGAGACAAAATCGGTCGTGGGGTTAATCGTGACGGTTTTATCGGTCATCGTGATTTGTGTTTTATCGGCAATGGAAATCGTGCGAATATCCGAGCCATTGCTAATCACGATATTGCCCGAACCCGCTTTCATCGCTTCGCTGAACGTTAAAACGAGATTCGCTCCAGCCAGGATATTTGTACTATTATCCGCCGGTGAAGATGACGTTAACGTCGGCGCAATTTCATCGGTTGCAGGCGTTGCAATGACTGCAACTGGGATGAATGGCTTAGTGTCAATTACGATTGGTTTCGCTACTGTTGTAAACACTAACGCTTTGGGTTCATTGCCCGAAAACGCATTCCCCGCCATATCGTTAAGTGTTCCCGCCGCAAGTTTGACGCTGTAAGTGCTACCAAAATTCAAATCTACCGTCGGGTTAATCGTGACAGTTTTATCGTTGATAGAAACTTGCGAATCCGTAACAGGAATAGTGCGAGTGTCGGTGCCGTTGCTAATGACAATATTGCCAGAACCCGCTTTCATCGCTTCGTTGAACGTTAAAATGAGATTCGTCCCAACCAAGATATTGGCTTCGCCATCAATCGGTGAAGACAATGTTAACGTTGGTGCAATTGTATCGGTCTCTATGACAATAGGTTTCGCCACTGTTGTAAACACTAACGGGCTGGTTTCATTCCCCGTAAACGCATTCCCCGCCATATCGTTAAGTGTTCCCGCCGCAAGTTTGACGCTGTAAGTGCTACCAAAATTCAAATCTACCGTCGGGTTAATCGTGACAGTTTTATCAGTAATTGTGACTTGAGTTTTATCAGTAATAGATATCGTACGAATGTCTATACCGTTGCTGACAACGATATTGCCCACACCCGCTTTCACGGCTTCGTTAAATACCAACACGAGATTTTTATCAATGGCGATTGGCGCACTCAAATTTTCCGCAGTCAGCGCGTCTAATTGTGGCGCAACATTGTCCGCCGTATGGAAACTCAATACAGTTTGATCGCTCACCCCTGCAAATTTATTGCCGGCTAAATCTTTAATCACCGTGTCGCGAAAGGTCACGTTGTAAAGGCTGTCACCTTGCAAATCTTTTTCGGGATTGATCGTGACGGTTTTGCCATCGAAGGTCACTTGAGATTTGTCGGCAATGGCAATTTTGCGCGTATCGCTGCCATTACTGAGGACGATGATACCCGCGCCCATTTTCACGACTTCGTTAAACGTGAACACCAGGTTTTGAGTAATCGCAATCGGCGCACTTAAATTTTTCGCCGTCATTGGGTCTAATTTTGGCGAGAGCGTGTCCACCGTGTTGAAACTTAATGCGGTCGTATTAAGAATGCCTGCGAATTTGTTGCCCGCTAAATCAGCAATGGCGGAAGCAGAAATTCTAACGCTGTAATGGCTGTTAGGCAGTAAATCACTAGTGGGATTGAGTGTAATACTGTTGTTATTGATTTTGACTTGAGATTTGTCGGTAATGGTAATTTTGTGAATATCTTTGCCGTCACTAATGACGATGTTTCCGGCACCGGTTTTAACCGATTCGTCAAACATCAATACCAAATTTGAACTTACCTTCACCTGGGTACTACTTGCTTTAGGGGTTGATGAAGAAAGTGTTGGAGCCTTTTTATCTGTTATAGCCATAGCTTTTGCCTTCGGGGATTTGAAATGAAAACTGGAATATACTCATCATAAGAATAAGCAACCATTAAAAGTGCATTATAACTTAATCATTCTATATTTCGGTTAGAAATTGGACAAAACTGTGACGCAGTTGACAAATTTTTTTCAGGGGCTAGTGAACCAACTTTAAAATTCACAACTTCGGTGGCTTCAATATCGATTCCAGTACCGTTTGTTTTTCAGGTTCCGCCACCCGCGCTTCACTTTGCCATCCACCGCCCAACGCTTTGTGCAACGCCACAAATTGCTGTGCGACCGTCGCTAAACTTTCGACTTGCGCGGTTTGCGTTTGATACAACGCCTGTTGCGCCTGTAAAACATCGATAAATCCTGTCAATCCTTTTTCATAACGTGTGTTTGCCAACGCCAACGCCGTTTGATTCGCCGTCACCGCTTGCGATAAAGCGTCATAACGTTGCGATTCATTATGTTGCGCGACCACCGCATTTTCGACTTCTTGAAACGCGGTCAACACAACCGATTGATACGTTAAAAACGCTTGTTCATATTGCGCGTCTTTCGCTTTGATATTGGCTTGCAGCTTTCCCCAATTAAACAACGGCATCGTAATCGTAGACGCGCTCGACCACGATTTTCCCATTGGCGTAAAGTCGGTCATTTTCAGATTTTGCAGCCCAATAAATGCTGCTAAATTCACTTTCGGATACAGTTCAGCCGTGGCAATACCGACGTAAGCATTAGCAATTGCCATTTGCCGTTCGGCGCGGCGAATATCGGGACGACGTTGCAATAATTCAGACGGCAAATTAGTCAGCGATACTTTCGCGCTGGGAATCGGTTTTGAAACCGTAAAACGCGGCATCAACGCATTCGGTTCACGTCCTAACAACACGCTCAACGCATGAATCGCCTGTTTTATTTCGGTTTCATAACGGGGAGAATTCGCCGCTGTATTGTCGAATTGCGCTTGCGCTTGTGCGACTTCCAACGCATTTGCCAAGCCACTTTGTTGGCGAATTTGTGTCAATTTCACCGTTTCCAATTGCGCGGCAAGTAACGCTTGATGCGTGGTTAATAATTGCTGATTTGCCCGCAACGTAATGTATTCCCGCGCCACGTCGCCTTGCAACGTCAGCAACACGTCGCGACTATTTTCCACTTCGGCATCAATTGCCGCGTCGGACGCTTCAACCGCACGTTGAATGCCGCCGAAAAAATCCAATTCCCACGTTGCATCAAAACCCAATTGAAAAATGTTAATCGCTTGACTGCCAACGGGACTTCCGCCGCCTGTCGATGAATTATTAAATCGCCGACTCGCTGTATTTTTGCCGCTCAAACTCGGCAAACCCGTCGCAATCGTTTGACTGCGTAAAATTCGCGCTTCTTTCACTCGCGCTAAGGCTTGTTTTAAATTCAAATTCGCAGTAATCGCTTCGTCAATCAAACCGTTCAACGTCGCGTCATTAAAAGATTGCCACCATTTATCCGCCGTTTTTTGCGCGGCGATATTTTCGCTCCATTTTGTCGGTACCGATATTTCAGGCAGTTGATAATCACGTCCAACAGCGCAAGCGGCTAATGCTAACGGCAACGTAAAAATGAAACGTTTCATAATCCTGCGCTCACGTCGCTGGCTTCAATAAATATATCCATTTGCTGCCCAACGTAAGCGGGTAATTGTTGCGGATTAAATTGATACAACGCCTGCAAAACCCGCGTATCGACTCGTTCCGTGCTGTCGCCCGTCAACGATTTTTTCGGCACAACGAGCGGTTCAATATACGCGAGTTGTAAATCGATTTTAAATCGACGATTGCCGCGCAAATACGCGACCGCTTTGGCATTTTTATCGAATCGCCACGCATCATTTTCATCAATATCCACCCGAACGTGAAAATGGCTTAAATCGCCAATAATCAACAACGGCGAGGCTAACACGCCCGCGCTGGCAAATTCACCCGCACGAGTGTTGACTTGCAACACGTCGCCATCGATGGGCGCACGCACAATCAAGCGTTCCAAGGTGGTTTCGGTGTTGAGAATTGCCGCTTGCGCCTGTTGAACAAAGGCTAACGCGCTTTCTAATTTCGCTTTTGCAATCGCCAACGTGTTGCGGCGTTTTAAAATTTCTTCGCCGCTAATCGCCCGCGAATCAGCAATGGCATTCGCTAAATCAAATAACGATTGTGCGTCAGATAAAGTGGATTTCGCGACCAAAACATCGGCTTGCGCTTTGGCGAAATCGGCGCGACGTGACGTTAATTCAGCTCTATTTTCGCGGTCGTCTAAATAAAATAACGGCGCACCCGCGCTGACTTTATCGCCAACTTTTACCGCCACTTTGCTGACTAATCGCGCTAACGGTGAACCGATTGCGATATTTTCATTTTTCGCTTCGATGATTCCCGCGCCAGCAATGAAATTCGTAAACGGCGCAGACGCGGGTTCAACTAACGCTGGCGCAATCGGAACGGGTTGATTGCTGCTCACAACCGTGTAAGAAGCAAATAAAAATCCAGCGGCGGCAAGCAATGGAAGTGTATATTTCATGGTGTTTTATTTATCAAAACAGTTAAAATCGGTGGTCTTACTTTATGACATTTCAGCAAACTTTGTTGAAATTTTCCACAATTTAATCGCTGACAATCATGGTTTCTTCGACAAGTGTTTTACGACATAAAAATTTTACTTTTTTCATCACCGCCCGATTTCTCGCGACGATTGCAGTGCAAATGCAAAGCGTGGCGGTCGGTTGGCAAATTTATCAGCAAACGGGAAATCCGTTGGATTTAGGTTTGATTGGCTTGGCGCAATTTTTACCGTTTGCCTGTTTGATTTTGATTGCGGGTCATTTTGCCGATCAATGGAATCGCCGCTGGATTGTGTTGACGTGTTTTTTTATCGAATTAGTGTGTGGTTTATTATTACTTTTATTTGCGCGGCACGGACTTGATTCGATTCTGCCTATTTTCGCCGTCATGGCTTTATACGGCGCAGCGCGGGCGTTTATGATGCCCGCCAGTCAGGCAATTTTGGTGAATTTAGTTCCTGTTGAAAGTTTAGCGGGCGCGGTGGCATTGAATTCGTCGCTGTTTCACATTGCCGTCATCGCCGCGCCACCGTTGGGCGGCATGTTATATTTATTCGGCACCGAAACGGTTTACAGCGTCGTCACCGTTTTATTATCGTTAGCGGTTTTGTTGATGTTGCCGATTCGCGTCAACGTTTCGCCCAACAAACGCACGCCGATTTCGTGGCACGGCGTATTGGAAGGTTTGCGTTTTGTGCGGTCGCGTCCAATTATTTTGGGCGCGTTATCGTTGGATTTATTGGCGGTTTTATTCGGTGGCGCGACGGCGTTATTACCCGCTTATGCGAACGATGTGTTGCACGTTGATTCGGTTGGGTTAGGATTGTTGCGCGGCGCACCCGCATTAGGCGCAGCCCTCACGGCAATTGCGCTGAGTTTTTTCCCAATTACCCGCCGTGTGGGCGCGTGGATGTTTGCTGGCGTATTACTTTTCGGAGGCGCGACGGTGTTATTTGGCGTGTCGGAAAATTTGTATTTGTCGATGGTCGCATTATTTTTAATCGGCACGGGCGACATGGTGAGCGTGTACATTCGACATATTTTGGTGCAATTGGAAACGCCAGACGATATTCGGGGACGAGTGAGCGCGGTGAATTCGGTATTTATTGGCGCGTCGAATGAATTGGGCGAATTTGAATCAGGCATTAGCGCGGCATTTTTAGGCGTTGTTCCAGCGGTGATTATCGGCGGCGGCATTACGATTGGCGTAACCTTGTTGTGTATCGTGGCATTTCCCGTTTTACGCAAAATGGATCGTTTCCCGCGCGTGACGACGTGAGCGGTTGGCGAAAAAACTCCTTTAGAAATTCCACCATTCGGTTATGCTAAACGCCATTACTTTTATTCACCGAGAAAATAATATGACCACAGAGATTCAACTGTCGCGCGAACTGACCACGCAATTATTACATTTGGCGCAAATTTCGCCCGATGCTGAAATTTGTGGCTTGGTGAGCAGTCAAAATAACGTGCCAGTGCGTTGTTATCCGATTGAAAATATCGCCGAACAACCGCACGCGCGTTTTTTACTCGACCCAAAACAACAGATTGCCGCGATGAAACAAATGCGCGAACGTGGTGAAGAATTGTTTGCGATTTATCATTCACATCCCAGCGCACCCGCGATTCCTTCGGCGAGTGATTTAGAAGAAACAACTTATCCCGAGGCGTTGATGTTCATTATTTCGTTAAACACGAAAGGCATTTTGGAATTACGCGCCTTTCAAATCGCGAATCAAGCCGCGACCGAAGTTCGCATCACGCTGTAATCAAACCTACTTTTAACTCACTGGAAAACACGTTTTACATTATGAAAAAACTTTTATTACTTTCGCTTGCTGCGTTATTGCTTTCGGGCTGTGCCGACAAAAATAATTACGAAGCGGCGATTATCGCCAATCTTGAGAGCGAACAAAAAACTCAAAATACCAAAGATTACAAAGTACCCGCAGACAAAATGGCGGCGTGCATTGTCGATTCGACCTCGAAAAATATGGCGGGAATTTTTCCGCTTGATCCCGCACGATTAACAGCGTATCGCAACTACACCAAAATGCTGACGTTGACTCAATCTGCCGACCCGAAAAAAACGTTGGAAGAATTGCGTAACGAATTTAGTTCTGCCAAAGAATTGATGGAAGCGCGAAGTAATTACACCGAAAGTGAGTTGGAATGTTTAGCGTTATTTGTGGCAAATACCGAATCAGAAAAATAATTCGACGTGACCAAGAGGTGGAAAATGAAACGATTACTGCTGGTGAGTATCGGGGCGTTATGTTTGTCGGGCTGTGTGTATCCTAGCCCTTACGGTTACTCACGTTATACAACTGTCACGCCAATCTATCGGCAATCGTATAGTCGTGATTATTATGTGCCACAGCCGCCGCGTTTTCATTACTATGAACACGAAGGACATCGCCCACATTTTCGAAATTCTCATCGTCGCTGGTAAATAAAAAAAGGGTCGATTGTTTTTAAACAATCGACCCTTTTTGTGCGTCAAAATGTGCGCTTTATTTCAACACACGCAGTGACGGCTTCGCTTTTTTCACGGGTTCAGGTTGCGGCGGAGGCGTTGGTTCAGATTTCTCTGCATCAAACACCATGCCTTGACCATTTTCTTTTGCATAAATCGCTAATACCGCTGCGACTGGCGCATAAATATAGGTCGATTTTCCGCTAAAACGGGTGTTAAACTCAATTGCTTCATCGCCCAGCGATAAGGCTTCAATGGCAGCAGGGCGAATGTTCAAAACCAATTTTCCGTCCTGTGCAAACTGCATCGGCAACATCGCGTTTGGATTATTGGCATCGACCAGTAAATGCGGAGTGAGATTATTATCCAAAACCCATTCGTAAATTGCACGAATTAAATATGGTTTCAACGGTGTCATTTTGGTAAATCCGCCATGTCTTTTTCAGCTTCGCTGAGGCTACGTCTAAACGCAGAACGATTAAACATTCGTTGTGCGTAATTGTTAATAACATCATCGGGCGCGGCAGTTAAATCAATGCTAACACTCGGCATCCGCCACAATAACGGCGCGACGACGCAATCAATTAACGAAAATTCATCACTCATAAAGTAAGGACGCGCCGCAAAAATCGGTGCTGCTTCGAGCAAACTTTCACGCAATGCTTTTTTTGCTTTGGCAGATTTTTTTTCACCCGTGTGCAACACATCATCCAGCAATACATACCATTCTTGATCGATGCGTTTAATCAACATCCGTGCGCTAGCACGCGAAACAGGATCCATTTGATGCAATGGCGGATGTGGAAAACGCTCATCCAGATATTCCATAATGATGCGTGAATCATAAAGCACTAAATCACGCTCAATTAACGTCGGCGAAACGCCGCTCGGATTGTCTTCTAATAAATCTTTCGGCGGATTTTCGGGATCATAAAACTCGATTTCGGCTGCGATGCCTTTTTCTTGTAATACAAAGCGAGCGCAATGGCTCATCACGCAAGTCGGCGAAGAATAGAGGGTCATAACAGATTTACGAGCAGCGATATTTGTCAAAATAACAACCTTAAATTTAAGAAAATAAAAAACCATGAAAACGTGGTCGCAGTATACACGATTGCATCGCGTTCGTGGCGAATGACGAAAAACATCCTTGTTTTTCAATTCGATACGCGGTTAATGCACGTCTTTCCAGTATTCTTTTTTCAGTAAATACGCGATAACCAAGAAAATTAGTAAGTAAAAAATCACATATTTACCCATTTGCTGACGTTCCAATTGCACCGGTTCGCCAACGTAAACTAAGAAATTGACCAAATCATTGACGGTTTTGTCGAATTCTTCAGGCGATTGTGTCCCCGCGCTCGAACTCACCAATTTTTCAAGCACACGCCGTTCGCCGTCCATTTCATAAATGGGTTGTTGTTCGCCTTGCAATTGCCACAATGGATTTGGCATGGAAACATCTTCAAAAATCGCGTTATTCACACCAAATGGACGATTTTTATCAGCGTAAAAACCTTTCAAATAACTGTAAAGCCAATCTGCACCGCGTGAACGGGCAATCAATGATAAATCAGGCGGTTGCGTGCCGAACCATTTTTCCGCATCGTGTTTATTCATAGCCGAATGCAATTGTTCATAAATCCCCGCGCCTTCTGGTGCAATGTCTTTTAAAACGTGCTTTTCGTCCAAACCCAAATCGTTGGCAATGCGTAAATAACGAATTTGTTTTGCCGAATGGCAGCCCAAACAATAAGTTACAAAATGTTTCGCGCCGCGCTGCAATGACACTTTATCGGTCAAATCAATATCTGCCGATTGCAACTCCGCTCCGCCCGATGCAAACACATTGAGCGAGAGTGAAAATAAAAGAAGTGAAAGTAATTTTTTCATATCAGTCTAAGCTCTTTTTCAAATTTTTTGCCGTGCGAACTAACACATTTTTCGCGCCTGTTGGATTGAAACCGCGTTTTGCGTTTTCGCCTTCTGTGACCAATGTGACTTCGTCAAATACCGCTTTCAATTCTGGAATACGTTCTTCCAAAGTCGGTTGCATCGTAATGTGACTTGGCACTGGTTTAAGTTTTTCCCAACGTGTGTAAATTGGCATCAATAAGAAAAAGCCAAAATAAATCGCGGTGAAAATACGCGCCATATTGGTCGCTAAAGGTGTGACAGGTTGCGTACCTAAATAACCTAACGCAATGAAACTAATCACAAATAACATTAACGCTTTTTTGTAAATGCCACCACGATAACGAATAGATTTCACTTTGCCACGATCCAACCACGGCAATAAAAACAACACCACAATCGAACCGCCCATGCCAATTACGCCGGCAAATTTATCAGGAATCGCCCGCAAAATGGAATAAAACGGCGTGAAATACCAAACTGGCGCAATGTGTTCCGGTGTTTTCATTGGATCAGCCGGAATGAAATTCGCGTGTTCTAAAAAGTAACCGCCCATTTCTGGCATATAAAAAATCACTGTCGCAAAAAATAGCAAAAATACCGCCACGCCAACTACGTCTTTCACCGTGTAATAAGGATGGAAAGGAATTCCATCAACTGGATGTCCCCAGGGATCTTTTGATTTTTTGATGTCCACGCCGTCTGGATTGTTTGAACCCACTTCGTGCAACGCGACAATGTGCATAAATACCAACAACACTAAAACCAATGGCACCGCGATAACGTGAAACGCAAAAAAGCGGTTCAACGTTGCGTCAGAAATAACGTAATCGCCACGAATCCATAACGCTAAATCATCGCCAATAACGGGAATTGCGCTGAATAATGAAATGATAACTTGTGCGCCCCAATACGACATTTGTCCCCAAGGCAATAAATAGCCCATGAACGCTTCTGCCATTAACGCGACAAATAACAACATGCCGAAAATCCAAATCAATTCGCGCGGTTGTTTGAATGAACCGTAAAGTAAGCCACGGAACATGTGTAAATAAATCACAATGAAAAACGCCGATGCGCCAGTCGAGTGCATATATCGCACCAGCCAGCCCCAATTCACGTCGCGCATAATGTATTCAACCGAATCAAACGCCAATTTTGCGTCGGGTTTGTAATTCATCGTTAATAAAATGCCCGTCACGAATTGATTCACCAAAACCAATAACGCGAGCGAGCCGAAGAAATACCAAAAGTTAAAGTTTTTCGGCGCGTAATAATGCGCCATGTGTTCATTCCAAACTTGTGCAAGCGGGAAACGGTCTAACACCCAGTTGCCGCACATTCTTAAACGAGTCGGTTTTAAATTCATGCCGATTTCTCCTCAGCCGCTTCGCCGATGATAATCTGCGTGTCGGTGATATAACGATAAGGGGGAACTTCTAAATTGGTTGGCGCGGGAACGCCTTTATAAACACGTCCTGCCAAATCAAACCATGAGCCGTGACACGGACAGAAAAAACCGCCTTTCCAATCTGCGCCTAAATCATGTGGCGCAACTTCAGGTCTAAATGTGGGCGAACAGCCTAAATGCGTACACAAGCCGACGGCGATAAAAATTTCTGGTTTCATTGAACGCGCAGGATTTTTACTTGATTCGGGTTGGCTCGATTCGTCTGATTGTGGATCACGCAATTGACCGTCTAACGTTGTCAATGTCGCTAAAACTTCTGGCGTGCGCTGTAAAACCCAAACAGGTTTACCGCGCCACGCCACACGAATCAATTGCCCCGCTTCTATTTTGCTAATATCTACTTCAACCGGTGCGCCCGCTGCCATTGCTTTGACGCTCGGTTGCATTTGCGATAAAAAAGGAACGGCTAAATAGCCTGTACCGACCGCCCCGACTACGGTTAATGCCGTCGTAAGAAACTGTCGCTTCGACTTATCAACGCTTTGATCAATCATTAAAAACTCTCCTCTTTAATTTGGTATTTTTATTGTTTTTGTTCACCGTCAATATACCACTAGAACACCGTCTATTTGAAGCGTTCGCGTGGAATTATGTCGGAAATCTAACAATTTTTTACTTCAATGCTTTCAGAAATGACATAACCTGTCATTGCTATGTTTTATAATACAAACCTACACCCACTAAACATTAGGCGTTTCAAATGGCAATTACATTACAAAAAGGTCAACGCATCAGTCTCGAAAAAGAAAATGGCGGACAATTAGCGCAAGTTTGTGTCGGGGTGAATTGGGGTGCAATTGAAACAAAAGGTTTCTTTGGCGGTGCGAAAAAAGAAGCCGTTGATTTAGATGCCAGTTGCATTACTTTCGACAAAGACAAAAAGCCACTGGAAATCGTTTATTTTGGTGAATTGAAAGGTCAAGGCATTCAACATTCTGGCGATGATTTAACCGGCGATATGGATGGCGATGATGATTTGGATAATGAAATTATCACAGTTGATTTAACGCGCGTTTCTGAAAAAGTCGATCAAATCGTTTTTGTGCTTAATTCGTTTCAGGGACATGATTTTAAAGATATTCCCTTTGCCTCGATTCGATTGTATGAAGGTTCGGCGAGCCGTGTCGATAATGTCATTGCACTTTTCGATATTGCAAATGATGTCAAATTTGCGGGATCTGTTTCAATGGTGATGGGCAAATTTTACAAAAAAGACGGTGTGTGGAAATTCACTGCCATTGGCGATTCAACCGCTGACAAAAAACTCGAACAAACCGTTTTAACGGTACAAAAAAACTATCTTTAATTTTTAACAGGAGAAAAACATGGCGATTACACTCAACAAAGGCGGCAATCTCAGCCTAACCAAAACTGACCCAACTTTAAACAATTTAATCGTGGGTTTAGGCTGGGATGCCCGCCCCACCGACGGGAAGAATTTCGATTTAGATGCCAGCGTTTTTATGTTGAAAAATGACGGCAAAGTCCGTTCGGATGCCGATTTCATTTTTTACAATCAATTGAAATCCGCGTGCGGTTCAGTTGAACACACCGGAGATAATTTAACGGGCGAGGGTGACGGCGACGACGAATCGTTGATTGTGCAATTGAACAAAATCCCCGCCGATATTGAACGGGTTGCCATCACGGTAACGATTCACGAGGCGGAAGCTCGCAAACAAAATTTTGGGCAAGTTTCAAACGCCTTTATCCGAATAGTCAACAAAGATTCGGGCGTTGAAGTGGCGCGTTATGATTTAACCGAAGATGCGTCAATTGAAACGGCGATGATTTTTGGTGAAATTTATCGTCACAATGGTGAATGGAAGTTTAGAGCCGTTGGGCAAGGTTACGCAGGCGGATTGGCTCCGTTGGCGCGTCAATTTGGTATTGATATTTAACATGCTTTCAAGGCAGATTTGAATTATTCAATCTGCCTTTGTATTGGTACCGCTACAATCAGCGCAATTCTAAATCGAACTAACTAAAAAAATAATGATAACACTAAACACCCTGCTCAAAGATTCGGCTTACAACCTAACACAATTTAGCCTCGCGCAAATTGAAACTACAACGTTATGAATTACGTTCAAAAAATAAACGAAACCTTATTACCTAAATCTAACGGCAACTATAACGCACTTGATTTATTTGCTGGTTGTGGTGGTTTGTCATTGGGATTTGAAGCGGCAAATTTCGAAACAATTGGTTACGAAATGGAACAATCCTCTGTTGATACTTACAACAAAAACTTAAATGGTCAGTGCATCACAAAAAAATTAACTGTAAATACCAATTATCAACAACCGATTGATATTATTATTGGCGGACCACCATGTCAGCCTTTTAGTGTTGGTGGCCAACAAAAGGGAATTGATGATGAAAGAAATGGATTTCCGATTTTTATTGACGCAGTAAAACAGTTAAAACCTAAATTATGGTTGTTTGAAAATGTGCGTGGAATGCTGTACTCCAACAAACTTTATTTTGAGCAAATTATAGAAGAACTTTCAGGAGAAAATTATTTAATCGATTTCCAATTGTTAAATGCCGTTAATTTTGGTGTTCCTCAAAACAGAGAGCGATTATTTGTAATCGGGCATTACGGCGGTTTTCATTTTCCTAAATTGGAGTCGCATAAAGTCACTGTGAGCGAGGCGATTAGTGATTTAATCGATACGGTGAATGATGAGAATAAAATTCTAACGCCTTCGATGGATAATTATGTCGCTAAATACGAAAAAGCCTCGCATTGTGTTAATCCTAGAGATTTGTATTTACACAAACCCGCAAGAACATTGACTTGTCGGAACATTGCCGCGCCAACAGGTGATATGCAACGAGTTAAATTAAAAGATGGTAGACGCAGACGACTTTCAATAAGGGAGGCGGCACGCCTACAAAGTTTTCCCGATTGGTTTGAATTCAAAGGCACCGAAACGCAACAGTTTTATCAAATTGGAAATGCTGTTCCTCCGTTATTAGCTTGGCATCTTGCAGGGGCAATCAAAAAGTATTTGGAACAAAAAAGTTACCCAGCCTCTAACAAAATTCAACAAAGCAAAACGCCCACTTTTCAAATGAGTTTATTATGAAATTTTTAGCCAAAAGTAAAAAATCGTCTGAAATTGTAAAAATAATCACTGAAGCGATTGAAATTTTAGAATTCGTCGGCATCCCAATTGATGCAACAGAGCGAAGTCTAGAGCGTATGGCAATGGCATTTTTAGCGGTTGCAAACGTCAAACAAAAGTGGACACAAGCCGAAGATAAACGAAATTTAAAAACCAGAGACATCATCAATTTCAACAATACCCATTTTGGCGAAAATGTATCGAGCGGTTCTTACGATGATATTCGCCGTAAAGATTTAAAACTGTTGGTTTTGGCGGGTGTAATTGTAAATAGTGCCGATAATGCAAAGGCCGCCACGAATGACCCAACACGCGGTTACAGTTTAGAAGCCAGTTTTATGCAATTGGTCAAAACGTATGGAACAAAAAAATGGCGAACAGGGTTAAAAAAATACTTGGCTGGAAAGATTTTATTAAACGATTTATTGGCTCGAAATCGAGAAATTGAAAAAATACCCATCATGTTAAACGATGGTCAAACATTAAAATTATCAGCAGGTTCTCATAACGTACTTCAAAAGCTCATCATTGAAGAATTTTTGCCGCGATATGGTAAAGGTTGTCAGGTTTTATACTTCGGCGATACCGCAAATAAATTGCTTCATATTGAAGAAGCTCAACTAAAAGCCCTGAAATTTTTTGAGTTGTCGCATGATAAATTACCAGACGTGATTGCTTACAGCACAGAGAAAAATTGGCTTTATCTAATCGAAGCAGTTCACAGTAGTGGTTCAATAAGTGAAACTAGATTACTCGAATTAAAAAAACTAACTACAGAATGCACCGCTGACATTGTTTATGTAACGGCTTTTTTAAACAGAGCAGAATTCAGAAAATGGGTTACTGAAATTGCATGGGAAACGGAAGTTTGGATAGCAGATAATCCAGATCATTTGATACATTTTAATGGTGATAAATTTTTAGGACCGTATTCATAACAAATTCAACAAAGTTTTGCACTCAAAGCCGAAAGTGAAACGTTATTAGAGTTGGCAAAACGGGCGGTTGAAATGTCGATTGAACAAGATGAATCTGGGGCGTTGAAATATATGAACGAGGAAATGAAATGACAGTAGAATTCAATGAAATTTTGCTTTATGCCGATGCGAACGGCAAAGTGAAAATAGAAGTTGTTTATGAAGAGGAAACCTTTTGGTTAAGCCAAAAGAAAATGGCGGAATTGTTTGATGTTGATAGAAGTGTTATCAGCAAACATTTGAAAAACATCTTTACCAGTAATGAACTGGATGAAAAAAGCACTGTGCAATTTTTGCACATTGCAATTTCAGACAAACCTGTTGCTTTTTACAACCTCGATGCAATTATCGCCGTTGGTTATCGAGTGAATAGCCAACGCGCCACTCAATTTAGAATTTGGGCAACGAAAATTCTAAAAGAATTTATCATCAAAGGTTTTGTGCTTGATGATGAACGTCTCAAACAAGGTAAGCGTTTTGGTAAAGATTATTTTGATGAGCTTTTAGAACGGATTCGTGAAATTCGAGCAAGCGAACGACGTTTTTATCAAAAAATCACTGATATTTACAAAGAATGCAGTATTGATTATTCAGAGGACGATGAGCTAACAAAAAAATTTTACAAAATAGTGCAGAACAAATTGGAATGGGCAATTACGGGTAAAACGGCTGCTGAAATCATTTGTGATCGCGCCGATGCGGAACAGCCAAATATGGGTTTGCAAACGTGGAAGAATTCACCCAACGGTAAAATTTTGAAAAGTGATGTTTCTGTTGCAAAAAATTATTTGATTGAGCCAGAAATTAAAGAATTGGAGCGAATTGTGTCGATGTATCTCGATTATGCAGAGAATCATGCGGCACGACACATTCCAATGAAAATGGCGGATTGGATACAAAAATTAGATGCTTTTTTGAAATTTAATGAATACGACATATTGCAAGATGCAGGAAAAGTTCGTCATTCAGTTGCTGTTGCTTTAGCGGTTAAAGAATATGAAAAATTTCGTGTTATACAAGACAGAAATTTTGAAAGTGATTTTGATAAAAACGTCAAAAAAATAGTTAACTAAAAAAAAGAAATGCGGCGTTAAATGAATTAGATAACGATGACTTTTCATTTTCGGCGTTCGGTAAATAATTTAAAGTTGCGAGCAAGGAAACTAATGGAACACACACACGCAAATCGCTTAATCGTCCTCGACACCGAAACGACCGGTTTAAGCACAAAAGACGGCAACCGAATTGTCGAAATTGGTTGTGTGGAATTGATTGATCGCCGTTTAACGGGCAACAATTTTCACGTTTATCTCAATCCCGAACGGGACAGCGAAGAAGGCGCGTTGCGGATTCACGGTTTGACGACCGAATTTTTATCGACCAAACCCAAGTTTGATTCGATTGCCAATGCCTTTATCGATTACATTCAAGGCAGCGAGTTAATCATTCACAACGCGCCATTCGACGTAGGTTTTTTGAATTATGAATTGGCGCGTTTGCCGAATGGGCTGACGATTGAAACGTGTAGCACCGTTTTTGATACGCTTGCCGATGCGAAAAAACGTCATCCCTCGCAACGAAATAATTTAGACGCACTTTGCAAACGTTACGGTGTTGATAATTCAAATCGTGAATTACATGGCGCGTTATTGGACGCGCAAATTCTCGCCGAAGTATTTTTAGCGATGACCGGCGGACAGTTTTCGTTGATGAATGAAAACCGTGCTGCCGAATCCAACGCGAATATTTCAACTGAAATCATCGTCCGTTCATTGGAAAATCGTCCGCCATTATTGGTTTTACGTTGCACCGAAGAAGAGTTGCACGCCCACGAAGCGCGTTTAGATTCGATTAAGGAATGCGTGTGGCGAAAATGATTTTGATTTCAAAAAACGTGAGTTAGATTGTGCTGCTATTGTACGCGATTGAAATTCTCTCACAATCAACAAGCGAATCTCATCGAATGTTATATAATCCGAACGTGGTATCGTTCACGCTTTAAACATACGTTGTGACTTAGGTATAAAAGGAGAAAACTGATGAAAACTAGAACACCTGAAGAAAGAGCCGCTTTGTTAATCAAAGCAAAAATTCTTGATAAAAATGGCAATTATCATAAAGACTTTTTCAGACCTGAAACCGTTGAAAAAAGCAAAGCGCGTAAAGCTAACGCGGGGAAATAATTTTGTATTCTTCAAAACCCGCTTATGTTTTTGGTTTTCACGGATTGGATAAGGACATTGGCAAAGATATTCTCAATGGTAAAACTGAATTGCAACACAGCAAAAACAGTTATGACTGGTTAGGTCATGGCGTTTATTTTTGGGAAAATAGTCACGAACGGGCGAAGCAATACGCCGAAGAAGACAGTCAACGTAAGCGTTCCAAAATCAAAACGCCTTTTGTTGTTGGCGCAATTATCGACTTGGGAAACTGCTTAGATTTGCTGGATAAAAAGTGTTTGGATTTACTTTTTACGGCTTATACCGAATTGGAATTAACACTAAAAGAAGCGGGAAAGGAATTGCCGACTAACTCACCTTTTGGCGAAAATGATTTTGATTTCAAAAAACGTGAGTTAGATTGTGCCGTTATCCGTTATGCTATCGAAATGGCGGCGGATGAAGGTATTCACTTCGATTCAGTCAGAGCCGCATTTTGGGAAGGTGAAGAACTCTACCCAAACGCAGGCTTTAAAACCCACAACCATATTCAGTTGTGCATCATTAACGCCGATTGCATCAAAGGGATTTTTTTACCACGCGAGAAAGCAGGTTAAATGATGATTCATTCCAAATTTATAATCCCACTTATGTTTTTAGTGGTTAATGTAGCGACAGCTGCGACTAAAATTGCCAGTGTTAATGTAACGCCAGCCACTGCAACAGCTGGGGCGATATTTAAATTCACGACAACATTAACCGCCCCGTTAATTGTTGGCGATAAAGTTAAAATCAATGTTGGCAGCGGTACTTTAATTGCGATGACTGGAACGGAGACGCAATACTCGTTATCACAAGCTGTATTCACCACTGGTGTAAAAAAGTATACCGTTGGCATTTACACCAGTCGTGGTGCGTTACGAGGTGTTATCAATACTGGAACTTACAAAGTTACAAGTGCAGATCCCGTAAATCATGCACCCACATTGACGTTAATTAGTTCAGACAAAACAGCTACGGCAAATACAAAATACACCGTCACATTAAATGCCAAAGATGTTGATGCAAATCTAAACGCAATCACCATGAATTGGGGAGATAGCACTTCACCCCAAGCACTAACCGCTACCGATAGCAAAGATTTAGTTTTTAGTCACACTTATGCAACGTCCGGTGATTTTGCGTGGAGTGCCACTGCGACAGATAAAGGCTCGCCCGTTTTAAGCAGCAAATCTGTTTCTAAAATCATCGCCGTTTCAAATCCAGTACCTGTTGAAGTTACCGAACCACCAGTAAAAACAACTGGCTATACCAAAATTGCTAACAACGGTTTACGCTTACCAGACACTGCAATACTTGGCACAGCTCAAACCGATTGGGCTTGCACTAAAGACAACCAATCGGGCTTAATTTGGCAAGTGAAAACTAGTGCTTATTCTTGGGAATATAATTTTTATGCTGAAACCAATGCAAATGCAAAAAGTTTGTGTGGCAAAAATGATTGGCGATTGCCAACTCTAAACGAGCTAAATAGCTTGGTTTATTGTTCCGATGGTAAAAATGAAAACTCTTGTACGAGTTCATCTACATCACCAGCGATTAACACGACCTATTTTCCGAATAGCCAAAGTAATGGGTTTTGGTCTTCTTCGTTCGGTACTTATGGTACTAGCACAGTGTGGGTGGTCAACTTTAGTGACGGCAGTTTTTCGTATGGCTACACTAAGAGCGGTCAGGCGTTTTTCATTCGATTGGTTAGTAGATAGCAACTGTTTTTTCTCTTATTTAAAAACTAAACTGCCGATGACAAGGCGGTTTTCACTTTCGGTTAAACTAACGTCCATTCAAAGCAAATCATCAATCAAAAATGCAAATTCATTTAAAAACATTGGGCTGTCGTTTAAACGAAGCCGAATTAGAAACGTGGGCGCAAGCCTTTCAAGCGCAAGGTCACGCGATTACTCGTGATATTACCGCCGCGCAATTAGTGGTTATCAATTCCTGCGCCGTCACACAAGATGCCGCCCGAAAATCGCGCCAATTGATTCGGCGCATTCACCGTGAAAACCCGACCGCAAAATTAGTCGTCAGCGGGTGTTACGCCACATTAAACGCCGACGAAGCGCAGGCATTATTAGGCGTGGATTTAGTCGTGAGCAATAAAGACAAAGAAAATTTAGTCGAAAAAGCGTTGAGCGAATTAACCTTTGAAACCATGCCCGCCATGGCAACCGAACCCGCTGAAATCTCACTTTTTACACGCGGACGACAACGCGCTTTCGTCAAAGTGCAAGACGGTTGCCGGTATCGTTGCACGTTTTGCATCGTCACGGTGGCGCGAGGTGAAGAAGTCAGCCGCGCCATTGCGGACGTGATTGTTGAAATCAACGCTTTGCACGCGCAAGGCATTAACGAAGTGATTTTAACGGGCGTACATTTGGGCGGTTACGGCAGCGATAACGGTGAAAATATCGTGTCGTTGATTCAAGCGATTTTGGCACAAACCGACATTCCGCGTTTGCGTTTGGGGTCGCTCGAACCGTGGGAATTGAACGACGAATTTTTCACGTTATTTGAAAATCCACGTTTGATGCCGCATTTACATTTACCGTTACAAAGCGGGTCGGACGCGGTTTTGCGACGAATGGCGCGACGCTGTAAAACCGAAGAATACGCGCCGATTTTGGAACGATTACGCGCTCAAATTCCGCATTTCAACATTACGACGGATATTATTGTCGGCTTTCCGAATGAAACCGAGGAAGAATGGCTCGAAAGTGTGGAATTTATTAAACGTTGCGGATTTGGGCATATTCACATTTTCACTTATTCGCCGCGCGAAGGCACGAAAGCCGCGACATTGCCGAATCCTGTGCCGCATGAAATTAAAAAACAACGCAGTGAACAATTGCATCGTTTAGCCGAAGAAATGAAGCAGAATTTTTATCAGCAAAACATCGGGCAAACGTTTGAAATTTTGTGGGAAGGTCAGCGCGAGATTTTAGAAAATGGCAACGTTCAAGTGTTGGGTTATACGCCGAATTATTTGCGCGTGGCGTGTGAAATAAACGAACGTGACACGCTCGAAAATCAAATCAACGCTTTCCGATTAGAGCAGATTAAAACGGATTATGCGGTGGGTCGAATGGTGTAAAAATTGGGTTACGGTTGCAAAATTTGCAGTAAATCGGGATGCTCAAACAACGTTTTACTTTGAATAAAACCCAATTGTCCCGCGCGATAAGCGTGCGAATAAACCAACATGTCGGGCGGCAATTTTTCAGAATCCACCAACACAAAACCGTCCGAATGCTGTTGCGTCCAAATTTGCAACGCTTCGGGCGAATTCAACAACGTCAACGGTTGCGTTAATCGTCCCGTAAACTGAAATTGAGCGTGATATTTTCCCGTATAAAACGCCACGCTTTTATTTTCAGCGCGAAATTGAGCGATTTTTTCCGCGACAGGCTGCGTGTCGAATCGTTCCGCGTAAACCTGAAAATAACTGGCGGCAATCAACGTCGGAGCGGCAATCGACAGCACGCAAGTACAAAAAATGATTTGCTGAACACTCGCACGATTCGCATAATGAACCAGCAATAAAATCATTGCCAACGCCACGCCAAACAACGAATTGAAACTGTTTAATTTTTCTTGCCAATGAAAAACGAGATTTAACAGCGGAAATAAACCGAGTATCAGCGCAATCAAACCCACAAAAATGTTTACGCCAAAGTACGCATTTTGCCACGGTTTAATTTCCTTTATTTCATCTGCCGCCCGCGCCAACAATAACGCTAACGCGGGAATCAACGGCAACAAATAATGAATCCGTTTGCCGCTGACCACTGAAAACATGATGAAAACAGGCAACGCCCACGCGATGCAAAAACGCACGCCGTAGTCGTTCAACGTCAATTTTTTCGCGCCTTGCCACAACGGTTTGAACAATAACCACGGCAACACCAACAGCGGCAATCGTTCCAAATACCAAAACCACGGCAATTGATGCGCGAAGGATTTCACCAAACGCCCGCTCGTTTGCCCTAAAAAAATAGCGTTTCGATACGCTTCACCGCCCGAAATTCCCGCTGGAATTGCCCACGCCAACGCCAAACTCGCGCCGATTAAAATTGCGCCAAACAATTTCAAATACCAATCGCGCCAGCGAAAATCAGCCGTTTTCGTCTGAATCCACCACGGCGCAAGCAACGCGACGGGTAAAATTTGCAACAACACGACGGGACCTTTACTGAATACGCCGCCGCCGATAGCAAAACCGAGTAAAAACACGTCGCGCCACGCATTCGAGCGCGACAATTTCAATAAACTATAAATCGCCAATAAAACGAAAAACGCCAGCAACATATCGAACATGGTCAAGGTGCTGTAAATCAACCAAAACGACGAACCGAGTAAAATTAACGGCGTAATTTCTGCGATTTGCGGACGTTCACGCCACAATTCTCGCGCCACCAAATTCGATAACAGCGTCGAACCCAAGGCAAATAACGGTGAAATCAGGCGCGGTGTCCAATCGTTTACGCCAAATATCCACCAGCTAAATTGCATCAACCAAAATAATAACGGCGGTTTGTGGCTGTAAGTTTCACCATTTAAATACGGCACTAAAAAATCGCCACGCACCCACATTTCCCACGCAACGCTGACGTAGCGGGTTTCGTCGATGGGCATTAACGGGCGAATTGCTATATTTACCGCAATCAAAATGCCCCACAAAATTAAAACGCGAATCATCATTCGGTGGATTCGTGACGGTGTTTGCGTTCGTGAGCGACAAAATACAGATTGCGAAAATAAATCAATAAACCACTCGCTTGTCCCAAAATGAAAACGGGATCTTCGCGATAAATGGCGTACGCTAACAATGTTACGCCGCCGCCGATGCTGAAATACCAAAACGCAACGGGGAAAACGCTTTTTTTCAATTTTTCACTTTTCAGCCATTGCACAATAAAACGGGCTGAAAATAACGCTTGCCCAATAAAACCAACGCCTAACCAAATCGTTTCTTGGCTGAGATTAACGTTCAATTTCGTTTACCTCGGTGAGTTTCATGCGTGTTTTTAACCAAATTACCCCCGCAATGTCACTAATTCCGACCCACAAACGATCCAGTGTGCCGTAATTAGAAACGCCGCGTTCTCGCGCTCGATGTGTGACGGGAACAGAAACGACTTGATAGCCAGCGCGTAACATTAACGCGGGTAAAAAACGGTGATAGTGGTCGAAAAAGGGAAGTTGTAACGCGGCATCACGCAAAAATACTTTTAAGCCACAACCCGTGTCAGGCGTGGCATCGCCTAATAATCGTGAACGAATTCCGTTGGCGAATTTTGATGAAAATAAACGCCACGCTGAATCATTTCGTTGATTGCGCCAACCAGCCATCATCGCTAATTTCGAATTAGTTTCGCGCTGCAATTGTAACTGCGTGTGCAAATTTAGAATGTCTCTAGGATTATTTTGTCCGTCGCCGTCGAGCGTGGCAATTACGGGGAATTTCGCCGCTTTGATGCCAGTGTAAATCGCCGCACTTTGTCCGCAACTTTTTTCATGATGAAAAACGCGCAAGTTGGGAATGGTTTGTTGTGCTGCTTTTAAAATCTCTAACGTGTTGTCAGTGCTGCCATCGTCGATATAAATAATTTCGTAATCTGCAAAATCGTGTAACGCAGCGACGATTTCATTTAATAACGGATTGATATTTTCAGCTTCATTATGAACAGGAACAACAATTGAAATTGTCATCAATAACTCCGAATGTTTTAGAATTGAACCATAAAAAAAGGGCTACATTTTAAAATGCAGCCCTTTTTTCGTGCTGATATGTCGAGCGAAAAACCACTCGACGCATAAGCAAAAACGATTAACGTTTTGAGTATTGTGGACGTTTTCTGGCTTTGTGTAAGCCGATTTTTTTACGTTCAACTTCGCGTGAATCACGAGTAACAAAACCCGCTTTTCTTAACGCTGGACGTAATGTTTCGTCATAAACCATTAACGCGCGAGTCAAACCGTGACGAATCGCGCCAGCTTGACCAGAAGGACCGCTGCCTTTAACGATAATGTTTAAGTCGAATTTGCCAATCATATCGACACATTCTAACGGTTGGCAAGACACCATTTGATCAGTTTTACGACCAAAATATTCTTCTAATGTTTTCGCATTAACTGTAATTTGACCAGTTCCAATGGTTGCGTAAACTCGTGCAGTAGCCGATTTACGACGACCTGTTCCATAATATTGCGTTGCAGCCATGTTTATTTACTCACAAATAATTCTAAAACTTTAGGTTGTTGTGCTTGATGCTCATGTTCTGCACCGGCATACACTTTCAACTTTTTAAACATTGCACGACCCAATGGATTGTTCGGCAACATCCCTTTTACCGCAGTCGTTAAAATACGATCTGGGAAGGTTTTTCTCAATTTACCTAACGACACTGTTTTCAAGTTACCGATGTAACCCGTGTGATGTTGGTAAAGTTTATTTTTTTCTTTGTTACCCGTCACACCGATTTTTTCAGCATTCACAACGATGATGTAATCACCTGTATCAACGTGTGGCGTATATTCGGGTTTATGTTTGCCACGAAGGCGAAGTGCGATTTCAGAAGCAAGACGACCTAACGTTTTACCTTCTGCATCAACCACATACCAGTCGCGTTTTACTTCTGCGGGTTTTGCGCTAAATGTTTTCATTGTTTTTATTTCTGTCCAAATCTCAATAATGAGAGCGAAAATTTCAAGTAAATCACCAACTTTAAGAGCTGATTCTTATGCGGGTTATTATACTAGGATTGACTTAGATAACAACCTGCGGATTCTGTTTGCTTTGCAAAAATTGGCGAAGTGTCGCTTCCGTAAAAATGAAAGGGTTTAAGTTGGACTATTGAAATTTAAATTAGTAGCATATCCGCTGACCTAAAATAATCCACAGACTACAGAAGACGACGAAATGAAAATTCATAAGTATTTAACGTTAACAACACTGTGCGCCATGACCTTTTCGGGTTTTGCGAACGCGCTTCCCGCTGAAAAAAATCAGCTGCGTGTCCAAACTAGCGTGTCCAAAAGAAGCAACGATACCGGTTTTTCAACATTGGTTTCTTGGCGCAAAGGCGATGCAAACTTGCATCGCGTCAATGGTTTGTTTTTCATTAACGGTTTTGAATCAAGCAATCCAACGTCTGCCGCTGACATCGCCAATAAAGCCGCCAGTGCGCTGAATGCCGACATAAATTACGACGCACCCACCGAACGCGGCGCATTGGCAACCAATCAAAAAGGCAAATCCGAGTTTGTCATTAGCAACAAAGACGGTTTTAATTTAGTGCAAGTTACAACACGCGATTACAGTAATCAAAAAATTCAATACGACATTCCCGATCAAAGTTTTAGTGCGGCATCGGTTGGCGTTGCGATTGACCTTGTTTATTCTGCTGAGGTTGAATTTATTGAAGGCTTTTCATCAGGCGTAAATAGAAAAACGACGGGCGGGTTTGTCACGGTCACGATTGATGACGATGCGCCTATTGAAGTTAAAACGGATGGCAAAACCACCGACCAATTGGAAAAAGAACTCGCGCAACTTATCGGTTCAAAATCTCAATTTTCAGCCACGCCGATTTATCCAAACTACGCGGACGAACACTCCAGAAATTACAAACCGTTTGACGGTGGAGAAGTGCAACTGCTTAATCTGAATGCCAAATCTATTACGATAGACGTTGCGGATGCGGGTTTGGGAGCGTTGGTGAAATTTAGCTTTCCCGATACAAATAAACCCACGGATGTAGCGAACAAAGTGCCTTACATTTTGGGCGTTTTGCTGACAGGATTCTTGGGCTATCTTTTTTATGTGATGAAAATCAAAACGAAAAAAGAAGAGATTGAGAACGATTGATTTTATTGAGAACGATTGATTTTATTATGGTTGTTTGTAGGGGTTCACTGCGTGAACCCGCATAAACCGAGTTTTTGACATTTGATGAAAATGATTCTGTCTTGCGGGCGTACGCAGTACGCGCCTACGATTCGCTAATTCGTTAAAGTGAAGCGTATTTTTCCCGATTTCGATTTAACCAAAAATGTGTCGCTAATTCATGTGCTGCTTCTTTCGTTTCCGCTTTCCCCAATAATTTCAAGGCGATTGCTACTGTCCCGATTATAGTGGCTTCTGCAAATTCGTCATCAAACTCACCGCGCCACAATAACGCCAATTGTTGCGGGTCTAAGTTTTCAGATTTAACGTGCCGATGGGTGAACAATGCGCCCCAATTTTCGTCGCTCAATTCGCCGTCGTGAACACTTTGAACCAAACATTCCACGTCAGGATTTCGTTCAGTTTCGCCGCCTTCACCTTTTAAAACCGCCATGTGTGGCTGATTTAACAACGCTGCCGCGTGTTGATGCACGGCACGATAACTCGGATGAAAAATTCCTTGAATGCTGTAAGGCGCGTCAAATGGATTCAGCAAACGCACCAGCGTATGAACGGGCGAACGCAGCCCTAAAATGGGACGTAATTCGATAATTTCGTGCAGTTTTGGGCAAAAATGTTCGAGCGACAAATAACTAAACCGTTGCGTTTGCAATTGTTGCTGCGCCTCCGCAATCGAAGTCGCGGCAGTTAAACCCAAGTGACGCAACACATTTTGCGCGTAAATTCGATCTGGTGAATGCCCTTCCGCGCCGTGCATAAAAATCGTCACGCCATTTTCAACCAGCAATAATGCCGCCAATAAAAACCACGGCAAATGCCGACGTTTCCCCGCGTACGACGACCAATCTAAATCAACGTGAACGCTATTTTGAAAGTGAAAAAATTCGCGTGAGGCTTGCACAAATCCCGCCAATTCTTCCGCCGTTTCTTCTTTCACCCGCATCAACATTAAAAATGCGCCCAATTGAATCGGTAACACTTCGTCCGCCAAAATCATTTTCATAGCGCGATGCGCTTCTTCCTGCGTCAACGAACGAGAACCTTTTTTGCCTTTGCCCAAAATGCGGACAATTTCAGCAAAGGGATGTTCTTCGGACGGCGTGTGTTCGTGGTGTGTCAAAGTCATAACGTGAATCTCTGATAATGGTCGAGTAATAAAGCGGCAAAAATAATCGTGATATAAACAATCGAATACCAAAAGGTGGTCATCGCGGTTTTATTGTCTTTCGCACGCATCATCGCAATGACGTAATACAAAAAGATAACGTTCAAAATCAGCGTCGAACCTAAATAAATCAGCCCGCTCATGCCAGTCAAATACGGCAACATCGTCACAATAAACAGCAAAACCGTATAAAGCAAAATCTGTAAACGAGTGAAATCCGCGCCGTGTGTGACGGGCAACATCGGGATATTCACTTTGGCATATTCTTCTTGGCGAGCTATTGCCAACGCCCAAAAATGCGGCGGTGTCCAAACGAAAATAATCAACGCGAGCAATAAAGCGTACGGATGCACTTCGCCCGTCATCGCGCACCAACCCAATAACGGCGGCGTTGAACCGAATAATCCACCAATCACAATGTTTTGCGGTGAGGCGCGTTTTAAATAGCAGGTGTAAACAATCGCGTAACCGAATAACGATAAAAATGTTAGCACGGCGGTTAATACGTTCACTTTGACCACTAATAAAATCATCGCGCTCACGCCTAAAATCGCCGCGAAACTTAAAACATTTGTCGTGCTTAATGTGCCTTGTGGTAATGGACGATTTTCGGTACGACGCATTTCGGCATCGGCTTTTCGGTCAATAAAATGGTTAATCGCGGCGGCGGATGCGGACGCGAAACCAATGCCGACTAAACTATAAAACAGCAAATCCAACGGCGGTAAAGTGGGCTTTGCGAGCAACATTCCGACAATTGCGGTGAATAACATTTCTGCCACCACGTTTGGTTTGCAAAGGGTAAGATAATTTTTCCAGCGTGGTGGTGTAGACATGGTGAATGTAATCCGTGTGAATCATGAAGTTGCCGCCACTATACCAGACGCAAAAATCAACTCAATGTCACAGCCGCTTATGTTTTGTCTAATTTTTGTAATCCGCATAAAAAAACCGCCCTTTGCGTTTCCTCAAAGGGCGGTTTTTTTACACACGACTAAAGCAAATCCCCCTGCGGCTATCGCCGCCTCCCCCTTTTCAAGGGGGGAAACCATTAAAGATCAAAAGCCGTTGCTTTTTATTCTTTCGTCCCCTTGAAAAGGGGGCAGCCTGAAAGGCTGGGGGATTTGCTTTAAAGCCCCTACAATTTAAACCCTCGGCGCAGACAAAATAAAATCATCCGCTGCCAAAAACTTCAATCCTGTTAATTCAATTTCCATATCGGGAGCTTTATCGCCATTCGTATCAACTTGAACGATAGTGCGAGCATTCGCGGGTTCTGCCGTAAAACGTACCGCGCCTTTTGTGCCGTCAAAGGCTTTCATGCCCAAATACGTCAACGGATTTGACGCAACACGATACAAATCCATCACATCGCCGCTACTCGTATCGAAATCAGTAATCACGTCGCGAGTAGCCCCGCCTGGTTTTGAATCGGCAACCGTCATGTATCGCACAATGTCAGCACCGCCATCGGTTGTGATTTTGTCAGCATCAAGACCGCCGATAAATGTTCCACTCGTATTATCTCTGCCAACCAATGTGTCAAAACCTTCATCGCCCATTAGTAGCCAATAGCCTTCCAAATAGTCATTGCCAACGCCGCCATGTAATTCACCGCCTGCAACTACGATTGAATCGTCACCAGCATCACCATAAATCATATTAGCTTCACCGCTATTTGCCCAATCTCGAATGCTGTCATTACCATCGCCACCATGAATCGTGTCTACACCATAATAGCCGTCAATAGTGTCATTTCCCGAACCACCATCAATCGAATCATTTCCCGAACCACCATCAATCGAATCATTTCCCGAACCACCATCAATCGAATCATTTCCGCTATCGCCTTGAAGGTTGTCACTCCCTGCACCTGAGCTAAGAGTGTCATTTCCCCCTTGACCATTTAACGTGTTGTCACCGCTATTATCCGCAATTAAATCGTTTCCATTTTCACCGTAAAGACCATCATTGCCGATGCCGCCATCGATAGAATCATTACCCTCACCACCATAAATACTGTCAGCTCCTACGCCTCCTAACAAATAATCGTCACCGAAGTCGCCATAAAGTTTGTCGTCACCCGCGCCCCCGTCTAAATAATCATTTCCTGCTTTTGCATTAAGAACATCGTTGCCGCCCAACCCGAAGAATTTTTCATCTTCTGGACTACTTTCCATCGTATCTGCGCCGCCATCACCATCAGTTAAAGGAAATTCGAGCGTGTAAGAACGTGTATCTTTCGGTAATGCGGTGAGTGTGTTATTTGGAATAACAACAGGTGTTTCCACATCAATAATGGGGGGTTGCGTCATAGTATCCAAAACGCTGATATTTTCTAATATTTGTTAATAATCTTAATGCGTTGTTTTCAGTGAAAATCCAGTATAAAATGCACTTGCTGGCACTGTTCCTTCTGGCGAAAAC
>Ga0265593_1000281_pt1 | contig 31375 bp, 25 predicted proteins | sample saktaG_8_FD_190136 | JGI IMG/M metagenome (GOLD analysis project Ga0265593, IMG submission 190136) | Saline water microbial communities from Sakinaw Lake, British Columbia, Canada - sak_2011_5_24_36m | ecosystem: Environmental > Aquatic > Non-marine Saline and Alkaline > Saline ...
AATCTCTTATAGCTGTAATATTCATAGGTCTTAAATCATCGCATTTCATAGTTTCAACAAATTCTTTTACATGATTGTTGAAACGTTGTTGCTCTTTAGTGTTGTTGGAGTTGTTAGATTTAGCCACGAAGAAGGCATCTGCTAGGTCGATAATAAGGGGATTCTTCTTAACTATTGTTGCCGTAGTAGTATCTCCACGGTCTTTAGCGCGTTTGATTCCATGCTTAATTTGATTTAGCTTTAAGAGTGCATCATCAGGATTAAGAGTATCAACTCGCTCCCTAATTACTTTCCCTTCAACATTACGATATGCAATGTATAACCCAGTGGTCTTGCCATCGCTAGAACGGTACAGCTCAGAGACGCCATTATACTTCTCTTGCTTCATTTTTCTTATAGGCATAATCTCATTCCCCTATCAACTATATGTTGAAACATTACAACAAACAAGCTTAATGATGCGTAAATATGAGGAGACTTGTTGAAACTTTATCTAATTATTTTATAGAAAATATGTAACTAAAAGCCTAATTTATGGGATTTGTTAAGACTTTATGAATAATGCTTAAAGCAATACAAAGAGAGTTCGAATCTCTCCTCGTCCGCCACCAACACCCCCTATTTTACGATGTTTCAAGCCTCTTAAGTTTCAAGAGTGACAAATGTGTGACAAATATTTTTTCATTTGAATCAAAAAAATGTAATTCTTTCAAGCTTAAATATATAAAAGTATCTCTTCATTAAGTTGTTGAAACCTCAGTTTGGATCCATTTTTACTGAATCTTTTTGGCGACAAGCGTTTGAACAGAATTTTGCTTTCTCAATACCCTCAAATTTTTTTACATACTTCATCTTTTAGTTTTTTTACCTGATTTTGCAAGAGAAGAAGCAAACATCGAACTAAGTTTGAATCCTGCCCATGATGCTCTCATGCCTTGCGTATCGCTTTTACCACCAAGCCATTGTTTATAATCTGATTGATCAAAAGGAATGATCGTTATAGAGCCTATTCCGCCAGTTTGAAATGTGTCTATAATTGCCATTCCAATTTTTAACGCATATTCCTCTTTTGATAAAGGAATATCTCTGTAATAAGTAAATGCCACTTTCATGCTATCACCTTTTTTGTAAGCAGTAAATCAGACCCACGCAATTTGAAATCTGTTTTATTAAAAAGCTCTTCATATTCTGATGAAATTGGTTTTGGTGGAAATTCTTCTCGACCTTTGTATTTCATCGTTCCATCTCTATGTTGATTGTTCAAATCACTCACATACATTCTATATGGCTGACCGTTTACTTGAAATGCTACATAGCCCTCCCGCCCATATACAACTTCATCCAAGTTACAACCATGAAGTTTTTCAAGTGCGTACATTTTTAATGCCGATGGGTGTGCGAATTTTTCGATTCTTTGTTCTAAAGTTTTCATCTTATACCTCTTAATTTAAATATATGACACAATACCGCTATAGTGTCAAGCGTTTTTATTTAATTTATGCACTTTTCTTAAGCAAAATCAACCATTTAATGAAGAAACCCATATAAAAAATATTTTCGATTGCTAAAGCCATCAAATGAAGTGCTTTCAAAAATCAACAAACGCTTTTTGAAGTAACAATAAAGTATCTTCGGTTGAATCAGCAATATATGAACTATACTCTTTCAGGGTCACTGAAGCGTCAGCGTGACCCATTTGCTCACTTACAAAAAGAATTGGAAGACGATTTTTAGACAAATTAATAGACGCATAACTATGTCTTAAATCATATAAACGACGTGGGCGCACTTTTGAATTAATAATAAGTTGCTTAAACAACTTATCTCGAATAGATTGAATTGAAGAATAAGGCTTTCCGTATTGATTCAAAAATACGTTACTCCCTTTCTCCTTTGTTAATTTAGCTTGCTCTTCAAAAGCAGCTATAGCTTGACTTGAAAGATATACTATTCTGACTGATTTTATGGATTTATTTAGCTCCCTTTCGTCTTCCATTTCTTTCCCAGTAATAGCACCAATTACAAAAACATATTTCTCTTTAAAATTCACCTGATCCCATGTTAAAGCGATCATTTCGCTTGGACGTATTGCGGTGAAAAAAGCAATCTGAATATAATTTTTCAAAGCTCCTTCTGCTGTCTCAAATAAAATTTTCAATTCTGCTTCAGAAAATGGGTCTTTCCTTTTAGTATCCGCTTCCTTTATTTTTTGAGCCAGATCCGAGGCAGATACCCCATTTTTTGCAAAAGCTTTTAACTCTAATGCTTTTGCAGTCGCAGCTTTTTTATCTTTCTTTTTTGTGACTTTTATTGCATTAACAAATGGATTTTCTCTAATTAACTTCTTGTTAAGTGCAAGATTAAAAAGTCCATTAAACGGGATTCTTATGTCTTGTATCGTTTTTGCTTTAAGTTTTTCAAGAAGCTTCACTTGCCATTCTTCAACTTCAGCAATTGTTATTGAATCAACTGAACGATCACCAAAAACAGGATAGACATGATTTTTTAAATCTCGCTCATAATCATCCATCGAATATGATCTGTGCCCTTCTTCACGCTTAATAGATATATATTCTTCTCCAACTGCTTTCACGGTTGGTACTTTAACAGAAACTTTCATTTCACCAGTTGTCAACTGTTGCTCAAATTTTGGAAGATACTTAGTTTGAACGATTTTCAAATTTTCTTTTGTATTCTTAAGTCCAGTTGTTTGGCGTTTTCTGGCTTTTGTTCCAAGATTTTCATCGAAAATCATTGCACTTATATAGATCATATTTTTTCTAATTTCAATACTTGCCATTGTGCCTGCCTTTATGCTGCAAATTTATCAAAAAATGAATTCAGTGCAACGGTTGACTCATGCTGACTTCTTGCATTTTTGATATACGTTTTTTTAAATTCAATAATTCCGTCTGTGATATATTCGACGTGTCCATTATCGGTGTGGTAGTGAACATACTTAATCATCTTGTCATTTTTAACAAGCCCATGAAGCGTTGCTTTAGATATATTGAGATATTTTTGCACCTGAACACCTGTTCTAAGTTCAGATTCAATATTCACAGATGCAACTCTTTCATTTAATTTTTCAAGCTCTTTTAATATCTTTGGAAGAAGAGTGTTTTGCAACATTGCAATAGCCATAAATTCCAAAGATTGTTTAGTATTATCCATTTCCATTAACGTTTCTAAATTTTTCATCGTAAATCCTTTATGTTTTCAATTTTTTTCCTAATACTATATATTTGTTGGCTATGGCTTTAATCATGCCAATTTTTATGCCTACTAAACGAATTGTTATTACGTTATTTTTCACCACTTATCTTTACTTATTTACAAGTGTTTTCAAAAGATCATAAGATTTATGACTCAAGAACTCAATAGCATCTGGATAGCCCATTGCAGCTGTTTCACGCATAAGATTTCTTGCGCATTCGACACATTGCTTTGTCCCATATCCAAAGCCAAGTGCCACTGCATACCAATACATCGCTGGTTCAAATTTTTGCATAGCTGATAATTTGAAATAATGTGTAGCACTAATATCATCTACATGGCAGCCGTCACCATTGTAGTAGATCACACCAAGAGCATATTGCGCTCTTGCTGATCCAGCATTAGCAAGCTTTAACAACTTTTTATGTGCTTTTGAGAATTCTTTATTATTAAGCAATTTCATTGCCGACTGAATATCTTTATTATTTAGTGCATCTATCTTTTTCATGATTTGTCCTTTATGCTACTTCAATAGCTTTTTGATTTATTATTTGTCTTTTTAAAGACACTTTTTTTATTGAAAAACTCTTTTCAATTATTTGTTTGATTACTCAACTAATATTGAATACCTTCAGCACTTCATAACCACACCACTCTCATTTTCATAACTACCCTCACCTAATATGTCTTTTAAAGGACAAAATTTTTACTGGAAACATCATTTTCAACATTTTTCTTTATCAGCTACCCAGCGTTAAATACTGTCTACATATTGCTACCAAACAAATCTTGTTTTCATGAACTTTCTCACTTTTTATGTCTTTTAAAGGACATAATTTATAGCCTTACAAATGAGACTAATTCTCACTTGTATGTCAACTTCTCAAGATATTGATCCATTGCGGTCTGTCCAGAAAGCATCAAAGCATTTTCAGCATGCTCCAAATCACGAATCAATCTCATTTGGTTCCATAGTATAACAAAGCACATAAAATCTTTTCTAATTGCATATATTTCTTCTTGAGATGAATGAGATACCATTTTTTTCAAAAAATTAAAAAGATTGTACTTCCTCTGCTTGAGTCTCTCGCCTGATGCGATGAAATTTTTATCATCATCATAGTCTTCGAATGCTTCAAGCTGAACACTTGTCGCAAAAACACGAAATGCCCAATCTTCCTTAAAGTCAATGAATACGCTTTGAAAATTCAAAATATCTTCGAGAGTATATTTCAGACAGTAGTGTTTAACTATTGCTTGTAGATCAAGAAAGTTCCTCTGCTTAATCTCTTCAGTGTTCATGTTAGATCTCTTTGACAACAAAAATTTAAAAAACATTTGAGCCACCAACGACCCATGCAAAAATTATTGCACAACTTTGCTTAAAATTTCCTGTCTTTTAAAAGACATTTGTAGCTTTGTGGACATTTTTTTTTGTTTTTTTGTGACCAATCGAGATTCAATATCAATGTTTTTAAATAAAAAACCCAAGTATTAATTTGATAATCGTTTTTAAAATGGAGAATAAAATTCAAAGAAATTTTCATACCGACTTCACTTATTTCTATTTATTGCGGAAGGATTAAGGGGTAGGCTTATAAATACAAGGGGGAATACCCCTTGATTAAAATGTATATTTCACCTTTAGCTGCGTCGAATCAAAATCATAGTCACCGATTTTCGTTGTCATGGAGAATGTTTTATATTCAACCGCTGTTGCAAAAGCATTGAAGCGATATTCAACTCCCGCACCGACCCCAAAACCATAACCCGTTGTATTTGCATACGATTGACTCATTGCGGAACCAATTGCGTATACGGAAGCATCTTTAATCGGTGAAAACCCCACCTTCGCATCTGCGCCATAATTATAAGTTGTCTCGTGGGTAGTATTAGCTGCACCGAAATTAAACTCAACTCCAAGCATAAAACTATTATCAAAGTAACCAGATACACCATAACCAATTTCATAAATTGGCTGCGTTTCAGTAGCAATTGTAGACGTTCCGCCTGAAACATGAATATCTCTGACTGCTGCATTCGCTGTGGTTGTTAAAATTGCTATTATTGCAACTGCTGTTAGTGTTTTTTTCATGGTAACTTCCCTTTATGCTTGAATTATAGTGATTTAGGACTACTTTTTAGTAATCCCACCTAAACCATTGAACCTTTTAAAAAATGATCTCAGCCCATTTTTCCATTATCCTTTCAAATTTGATCCAGCTCATTTGTAAAACACTTTTTTAGCGTCTGAAAGGCTTATTTCGACTTCTTTAATTGCGATGAAATAATCTTTTCCGATTGATTCAATCTCTGATAAATCTACATAGCCAAGCTCACCACAACTGCCATCGCCATATAAATCGCACCACCCAAAGGCTAACCCTTCACTGTCACATTCGGTGATTAACCAAAACGTTCTGCCGATTCGGATAAAAAGATATACGAGTGGATCGGCTGCCTCTTCTTGAGAATACAAATTTGGTATTCTCAATAATTGCGCATCTGTCAAAAGTGCCATAACTAAACCTCCATTCCAAGATTATTGGCAATATTTCTTGTGGTCTCTTCGAAAGCAAACCACGCAAGGAGATTTTGATTATTTTGCGCATGGCAAAGAAAATCATCTGTATCGAATTTATCACCAAAGAGTTCACTGGCACAGCTCAAGCCACATTCATTGAGTGTATTTGAGAGCAGTTTGTTTATGTCGCTTTTATTATCATTAAAAAACTTTTTCGTGTCACTGTAATAAATTAATGAACCAATCATTCCACTTACGCAACCGTTTTGCATAAGGTCACTGAAAAAATCCTCAACATATCCCTCATAAACGTTTTCAAGAATAATCTCTTTAGTTTGAGCCTCAAGAGCTGTTTCAGTCGTGTAATTTTCTATGTTTTGTATTCGCATTTTCTTGTCCTTAAATAAATTTTCTTTGTAGAGGGGGGAGCGTTCTGTTTTTCCTTTTTTCAAAGAAAGAACAAAACTCCAACCTTCAACAAATTTTCTTCGCCTTCGGGGTTCGCTTATCTTGAGTGATAGATTTTCAAAAAGTCTGGAATAAAAATAAAATCCCTTTTATTGGTGTTTCATACTTCTTTGATACAAAATCAGAACGTTGATAAGCATGAATCCAGAGGGCGATTTCTTTGTTGGATGTGCGTTTTGTGACTTCTGGAAGAGAAAAAAGGGGAATTCCTTTTAAGGAATTTCAATCCAATTATTAAAACCTTTTCAATTTGCTCTTTTCTTGGCATTCAAGCTCTATTTATTCCTCCCATAGAGATATAACAATCAAAACGAGGAGGAATAAAAATGTCAGTATCAATCGCAAAAGTATCAGCTTCAAAAGCAAAAGATTACTATTATGAAAAAGATCCAATATTTAATGAAAATGGGCAAGGAGATAATCTCGAATGGTTCGGGAAACAGGCACAAATGCTTGGGTTAGAAGGAGCTATATCTAAAGAAGAATTTTCCAATATTTTAGAAGGGAAAAGTCCCGATGGCGCAACGCAATTACGAGAGGGAAAAGCAACCACTGGTCAGGATGTTGCTGCATACGACATGGTATTCGCACCACCAAAATCAGTTTCAATTATGACAATTGGCGGTGAAGGCGATAAGGGCTTAATCGAGGCTCATAATGCTGCCGTTAATAAAGCGTTGGACTATGCCGAAAAACATTTTTCAAACACCCGAAGCTATGAAGAAAATGAGAATGGTGACACCATAAGAGCGACAACAACAAAAGGAAATTTGTTGGTCGCAAAAGCAAACCATTCCGTCGCACGAAGCGAAAACGGTGACGTTCCAGATCCACACTTACACACACATGCAATCATTGTGAATCAAGTGTACGATAAAGAAAACGATACCTACAAAGCTTTATCCGCCAAAGAGATGTTTAACGCTCAAAAACTCATGGATGACATTTATAAATCAGAATTAGCCAAGGGTATTGTCGAGCTTGGGTATCAGCTTGAGTCAAAGAAACATGGCTACGATATAAAAATGGAGCAATCCGTCATCGACACGTTTTCAAGCCGCCACAATGCTATACAAGAAACGGCTGCCGAATCGGGAGCCACGACCTATAAGGAAGTGCAGCACATCCAACATTCACTTAAAAGCGAGAAGAAAGAATATTCTAAAGAGGATGTTCTTGGCTCTATTGATAAAAAAATGGCTACATTAGGTACTTCCATTGAGTCAATTCGAAATGCTGCCAAGGCTTCTATGCAATTTGATTTTAAAAATGAGAACGAAGTGTTAGAAAAGGCAATGACACTGTTATCAACTAATGAATCCGTCGCCACTCAACGAGCGTTACTGTCCGCCGCTTCAAAACTATCTGCTGGTCAATTTACATACGAAGAGTTGCAAACACAACTGAATACAGTAAAAAAAATCGGACAAACTCAAAATAAGCAGTTAAAGGCACTGGGCAAAAATGAAAACGGTGAAAAGGTTTTTACCAACCTTGAAACCTACAAGACTGAAAAAGAAAACGATCAAATATTGCAAAAAATGGCTGAAAAACAAAGTTCAGCCATTATGAGTGAAAAGCAAGCCTTGGCTGGCTTAGAGGATTTTGAAAAAAAGAACTTCAAGCTCTCAGACGGGCAAAAAGAAGCAGCACTTTCAATACTATCGAGTGACAATCAGGCTGAAGTGAATTTTGGGCACGCAGGATCAGGTAAAACAACGCTATTACAAGCTGTCAATCATGCCCTTGAGCAACAAAACAATGCCACTAATGTCACAATCCTTGCCCCAACCAATAAAGCGGTTATAGGGGCTGTAGAAGAGTCTAAATTATCTTCAGGAAAATCATTCGCTGGACAAACTACTGCAAGCTTTGTCATGAAGAATGACAATGCCACAAAGGGCTTGATTATCGTGGATGAAAGCTCCATGCTTAGTGCTAAAGATATGAACTCGATTTTAAAAAATGCAAGAGAAACAAAATCCAAAATTATTCTAATCGGCGATACTGCCCAACTCAAAAGTATCAGTTCAGGAAATGCATTCGATCACGCTCAAAAAATATTAAAAACATCCGAATTAAAAGAGGTCATTCGCCAGCAAAACGATTCAGAAAAAGCCATCGCTCATAATGCACGAAACAAACATACCCTTCATAAAACATTTGCTGAACTGGAACGCTCTGGAAAAATGAAAGAGATCAAATCCGAAGATTCACGAATAGAAGCCATTGCAACTGCTGCGGTCAAACGAGAGACACTGGTGGGCGAGAAGAACGGAAAGGCTTTTTCTAAAGAAGTAACATACAAAGATAATGTTGCACTTTCAAGCACCAATGAGGAAAACAAAAAGATTAATACAGCAATAAGAGACAAGCTTCATTCATCAGGTGAGATCAATAAGAATGATTTTGTGAGAGCAACCGTCAGGGTAAATCAAAATATATCTGCACAAAAACAGATGGTAGCGGATAATTTTGAGAAAGCTCAAACTGTTTCAACCTTCGGCGACGTTCGTGGGATGGCAAAAGGTTCAGATTATGAAATAGTAAAAATAAATCGAATAAAAAACACCCTAACGCTTAAAAGCGAAGATGGAAAATTCTCAAGTGTGAAGCTATCCGTTGCCGCTGGGCAACTATCTGTTTCGACAAAAGAAGAAGCTGAGTTTTCGAAAGGCGATATGGTTGTTATTACTAATACCGACAAAAAGGCTGGGATTGTTAATTCTGAGCGTGGAATTGTTACCGATATTGATAAGAAAAGAGGTTCGATTACGGTAGATTTTGGAAATGATGACACAAGAAGAATCGATTTAAGCGGTGGAAAGACTGGGATTTCTCATGGTTATAGCATGACTGCGCATAAGTCTCAAGGAATTTCGGTTGATAGGGTGCAAATTAATGTCAATACTTCCAAAGCTGGAACCGACTTAAATACGTTCCACGTTGAGGCTACAAGACAAAAATTAAAGAGTGAAGTCTTCACCGACAACATCCCTTCCTTGAAGAAACAAGCATCGGTCGAGCAAACAAAAACTTCCATTGCTGGCGCTGAAAAAGAAGACTCGTCGTTTGAAAAAATCGAAAAAGCGTCTGAGCAAAATCAATCTGAAAAATCCGATGATCATTCAGAAGCAAAGCAAGCTCCCAAACAAGAAGAGATAGAACTATCACGCTAACTCGTGTATCATCTCATTGACTGCAACGGATCTACCATTGTAGTTCATTGGATGCTGGCAAAACGTTCCCCTCAACTTGATAAGAAACGTTTTCGTCTCCACCTCCCATGCCGTCTTCACTGTTAACCTCTTCATTAAATAAAAATTCAATATTCAAATCCTCTCTCTCAATAAACGCTGGATTAATTATCTCTCTATGATCTACGGATTCGATATATCGAGTTTCGATGCAAATCCAATTATGGTTGACCGTTTTATAATAATAGGCATTATTAGGCATAAGTCCGATTTCACTTGGTAAAATGAGCTTCTCAGTTTTTTCAATCTGGTTAAAGGATGAACCTTCCTTTGCAGAACCCGTTTCAGTTCCAGTCGAATTGCTAATGGACGTTGTTTTAAACTTTGTTTCGCCAATCATGTCAGAGCAAAACTTTTGAGTCTCGACATCTTGAGCACGTAAAATGATTTTTGTACCACTATTATTGACGATGGTGCTTGCTAAATCTTTCCCATATATCGCATTTAATCGAGCCACCTCTTGAATCCCAATCCAAAAGCTTGCGCCAAAGCTGCGTCCCAAGGTCAAGCCAGAAATTATGGATGAGATTTTATTTAACGAACCCATTTCATCCAAAAAATAATAGATCGTGCGCTGATTCGATTCATTTAAACTCAAATGAGCCTTCACGATTGCATCCACAAAAACGGCGATTCGAATTGCATTCAGATCTTTATTTTTAGTGTCATTTAGTAAAAATATCGTTGAATTTCCTTTACCTACCAACCAATCTTCGATATTCAAGTCTTCACCTGAACTTTTTGGCAAGCTGGTGAAGAATTGGCATTTTGAGCGAAAATTTGACATGAAATTGCCAACTTGCGTCTCTGATCCAAGAAGGTAGCCCATACCAATTTCAGTACCTTGAACGCCTTCGAGATTTTTTACCAATAACGCTGGATTCATCTCAATGAGTTTTTTCACTTCAATGTTTTGTTTCTTGTCGTATTTCATACAATAGAGCAAACATGCCTCCAGTATCCCACGTGCACTATCAATCCAAATTGGATCAGATTTATCCGATTCGCTACGTGGAATAATCGTCGATACCATTGCCTTTAAGTCGTTGATTGTTTTAATGCTACTGAATATGTTGTAATTTACAGAACGAGTGTCCGAAAAATTAAAGATGAAGTCAGTTGCTGGATCATAATATTTTTGTGTCCAATCACCCTTAGTGTCATGTACGATGAAGCGAGCATTTGGATTTTCTTTTTTAATATCAACATAGGATCTCGTCATAAATATCGTCTTCCCAGTTCCACTTGAGCCTGCAATAAATACATGCTGGTTATGATATTGCACAGGAAGGAGTATTCCTCTATGTCCCACAGGCGTTCCATCTACCTCTGTCAGCGTTGGCAAGATCTCAATAGCTTTAGCTTCTGGGATTATTTGTGAGCCTTTTAGAAATTGATCTTCAAGAATTTCTCTTGCGTGTTTTTGAGCTATTTTTGTAATTAAACTAAACGTTGCTATTCCACATGCAATTGCACTTGAGATAAATGCGCCAACCACTAAAGTCAGATCATGCTCCACTTTGTCACCAAAATATTCTTGAGCACCCTTTATGTCATATTCAATTCCTCTCACAGATATAAATCCACTTTCATTATTAAATGAAAAAAATGCCTTCACAGCTCCCTCGAAATCCGACAAACTAAATAACGAAGAGGGAAGCAAAGTGGTGATCATCATCGTGAATAGTATTCCTCCAGTAATGCCAACCCATGTTGGCACGACCAAATGTTTTTGAAGTCTTGAAAGATTATTACTCAAGACATCTGCGTAATCAACTCTGTTATATTTATCCATTGTTTTATCTCCTATAAATTTTAAAGCTAAGAGCTTGTTCTTCTAAAAATATCAATTCAGTTTCATCTTTCATCGTAAATGGAAAGCATGATACTTTTAGCACTCCCTCTTCTTCAAGAATTTTTACAACAGTTGAAAAATGACCGTCGTCATTAAACTTCAATATGTCACCCACCTTATAGATAGAGGCTTGAAATTTAAACTTATCTTCAAATTTATATTCTCGATAAACACTTTGATAGACTTTTTCCATTTTCAAGATTCGCTTAATTTCTTTAAATACATGATCTTGAAAATAATAAACAACTCGTTCAACGACCAATTCGGTGAATGTTTTACCCGTTCGCTTCAAAACGTCTTTGAGCTGTTTACTCTCAGTTTTAGAGATTTTTATGATTTTTTGGTGGATACGTTTTTCATTCATCGTCTGCCATCCTGTAAATATTATTAAAGGATTTTGCATTCGATTCAAGTGAAATGGTTTTAATTTCATCACCTGTTTGATAAGGAAATAAGTAGCATCGTAATGTATTATCAATTTCAAGCACTTCCACAATAACCAGTAGATTTCCTCTTTCTGTACGTATCAAATCGCCTTCCCTATAGACCAACGCATTGGATCGCAATTCTGCATCCACCGTCACCTCGTAGAACAAATCTCGGTAGCTGTCTTCCATGCCAAGCACTTCTGATAATTTTTGGAACATCTCGTCCTTCGAATAATTAACGATACGTTCAACAACAAGATCTGTAAACGTGCTTCCTGTTCTTTGCAAAATTTCTTGCAGCTGCCTAAGTTCCGTGAGAGTCAATCGAATATTGATTGCTTCTGTTCTTTTTTTATCCATTTTTTTATCTCCTATATTTCTTTTTGGCATCTCTGCCTATTTAAGTAATAAGATCATTATTAAAGAAAATAGAAGGAATATTCAAAACTTTGTTGCTATATGGCAAAAATAGCGTGAAATAGGAAAGAAAAAGGATCGAAAATTATAAATGCTATACAAAATATCAAAAATAAAGCGAGAAAAATCAATATAGCAACGTCGCTTCAAAAGCTCGCTGCTGTCCATTGTGTGTGGATTTGATCACGTATAGCAATCAGTATCAGCATCTATCGCCTAAAATAGGCAAGAGTGCCCTCCTTAAAACATGAGAACAAAGTTCTCATAGATTTCGTAGAAATCCAATCTTGCTTGGTGACAATACATTAGGATTGAATTGTCAAAACGTATCAACTATCCTTATTATTATTTTTAAAGCAGGGGTGAATTGAGCTACGCTCAAGAGGGGTTTACCCCTGTAAAAGTAGATAAGGATAAAAAGTTTGAAACTTGTATATAAATATAGATTGAGAGTACCAACTTTTTAAAAAGTCCTTTAAGCTCCTATACCAAAGGGATTTGAATGGCTTTTTTATGTAACGTTTTTTCGATACATCTGTATATGTTTTTTTAGTACAAATAGTATTGATTGCTTGTGCTATTTCTTGTATAATGATTATTATACAAGGAGCTTTCATGGCTAAAGAAAAGCAACCACAAATTAAATCTAAGCTGCAACGCAAAGTTGGCACCCAAAAGCTGATAGATCCAGAAACAAAGAAATTGGTAGAAGTATCACTTAATGTACAATCAAACGAGACTGATTTTAACTTTCACAAAGTTTGGCTACAAGAGCTAACAAGCCTTCTTGATCTTATTGGAGGTCAAAAACTGAAGGTCTTGAATCATATCCTGTTAAATATGAATAGAGACAACACTTTCAGTGATACAGTCAGAGGGATGCGCACAAGTCTTAACTTGTCCATGGAGACTATAACAAAATCCATGAAAATTCTACAAGATTCTGGCAATTTAAAAAAACTTCGAAATGGCGTTTATATGATCAATCCTGACTTAATCATTCGTGGTGGTTCCACCGTAAGACAAATCGTTAAAGCAAAATTTGAAGGAAAAACACCAGCAAAAAAAATCCTGCCAAAGACCAAAGTATCCAAACAGGATAGGGAGTTTGCTGCAACCGAAAAAGCTTATGACGAAAAGACTTTAAATGAAGCGAGACTCGAAATGCAAATCGAAGAAGCACGAGAAAAATATGGCATCACAACACCTCGTAGAAAAAAAGACTATTCAGCAGAACCTCTCGATTCAGATTTTTGAGTAGTTAAAAGCATTCTTTAAAGTGCTCAAATCCATTGGATTTAACAAAACCGACATTAGGGGCGACTGCTTCGAAATGTTTAATGCCGCAATCGATTTTGGCTTGTTCGGTATCCCTCAAGTCTTCATTAAACAAGCTCCCTTTGCTTTCCACTACGAAGAAGAGTTTTTGCTCATTGTCTTTTTCTATCAACACTGCCCAGTCAGGGTTATATCCGCCCAGTGGCGTGTTGATTTTAAACCACGATGGAAGTTTGGCAAAAAGTTTGACTTCATCGCTTTCGTTAAACGATCTGGCAAACCCTTTTTCAACATCAGAGTCATAGACGGTGTAATCGTAAATCGATTTTCCCTCACGGTTTGCAATCATGTTCTTATCGAGATAACCATAAAGCTCTTTATCTTCGAAACATTCCTGAGCATAAAAGAAATCATTGCCGATTTTTTCGTATTTGATCCCTTTGACAATAAATACGCTCATCGTTTTTTTGATGATTTTAATCGCCCCGTCGATGAACTTCTGAGGATTGTTTTTAAAACTTTCCAGTTTTTTACTTTTAATCAAAATATCAACGATATTTTTACGAGTTAAATTCGTTTCATTTTGGAGATAGGTGATAATGTCGGGAAGCTCATAATCGACGATTTCTAAGTCAATGCTTTTTTCCGTGATGCTATCATCATCGATTTCTACCCCGACTTTTGTGATACGATTTTTGGCTTTTGAATAGACATATTTTATTTTTCCGACCGTCAATTCGTTTGCAATTTTAGTTGCACACTCTTCTACCAAACGTTCTGAATCGAAATTGACATTGTAGGTCGTTCGGTATTTGATCTGCTCCCACAGCTCTTTAAAATCTTCTCCAAGTAGCACTTCTTTATTTAGAGTGATCAATCTTTTATCGCTTGCGTCTTTGATGTTGAGATTGCCCGCTATTTTCTTGATAACAGATGTGATTTCGGCTTGAAGATACTGAAATTCTTCGGGGACTTGAAACTTGTTATCTCTCATATCGAGCTTTAAAGAGTCTTGAATCTTACCCCTGCTGTCAATGTACTTTTCTTCTTTTAGATAGTTGTAAATCGCTTCGCTGCTGGTTGCACCCAAATACTGGTATTCACCTTTATCGTTCTTGAAAGAGATATTGGCAAAATAGTGTTCTTGAATTACACCGAATGTGATGCCGTCTTCTTTTTCAATCTCTTCTTGTAATCCACGGGCGAAGTCAATATAGCTTTCGTTTGCCATTACGGTTAAAGTATTGACCTCAAAGCCATGAACACGTTCACCATCTTGATTGACACAAATCCGTAAACCACGTCCTATCTCTTGACGCTTTTTCATAACGGAACTGGTTTCGTTGAGCGTACATATCTGAAAGACATTTGGATTATCCCACCCTTCTTTTAAAGCACTGTGTGAGAATAAAAATCTTAATGGGGATGTAAAAGACAACAACTCTTCTTTTTTTCTCATAATGAGATTAAAAGTATCCTCATCGTCCTTATTGCTTCCAGTACTGTCCTTCAAGACTCCTTTTTTATCGCTGGAAAAATAGCCGTTGTGAATTTTTGAAACTTCCGTTTCAATATCGACATCACTAAACAGCGTGTTGTATTTACGATGTTTTGAAATCTCTTTATAAGCCTCTTCGAACCAAAGAGCATATTTCCCTTTTTGAGGCTTCCCCTCTTCATCATAGGCTCTGTAATTTGCTACCCTATCGATAAAAAAGAGGCTTAGAACTTTGATCCCTTTGCTCGTAAGACGAAGCTCTTTATCCAAGTGTTCTTCAATGGTTTTACGGATTTGCAATTGCTTAATCGTATCATCATCGATTCCCCCTAACACTTCTCCAATCCCAATACTTTCACCGTTTGAGAATTCGATGTATTCGTTCCCTTTTTCGATGTAGATGTCATTTACGGTATAGCCGCTGTAAACATCTCTCCCTTTTGACGCTTCATACAAGTCGGTATTATCTTTGACTGCTATCTCTTTTCTAACGGTTGAAGAGTTTTGATTGAGATCGATCTCTATTTTTGCACTTCGTGGAGTGGCTTTTACGCTGATTAATTTAATATAGGGCTTATTGGATGTGTCACTAATTTGGACATTTGCTACTTCGATTTGTTTGACGAGTTTTTGTTCATACGCATCAATGGAATCGAGTTTATACATTAGATTGAATTTCTCTATGTGCGTAGCACTGTATCGTAGTCTACAAAGAGGATTGAGCGTTTCAATAGCCTTTTTAGCGTTTGGAGTATTATCGACGCTCTGAGGCTCATCTATGATCAAAATTGGATTTGTGGATGCAATAAATTCGATTGGCTTTTGACCGTTAAGGCGGTCATTGGTTCGGTGGATGATATTGGCTGCGTTGTCTTTGGTCGGATCAGCGAAGCTCTTACGGAACGCATCGATGTTGATGACCATAATACGAATATCGCTACTGGTGGCAAAATCCCGCACTTGCTCCAAATTCGAGCTATCATAGATGAAATAGTCGTATGGGTTATTATCAAAAATGCCTTTGAAATGCTCTTTGGTAATGTCCAGTGTCTTTTTTGTTCCCTCTTTGATAGCGATAGAGGGGACGACGATGATAAACTTTGTAAATCCATATCGACGGTTGAGTTCGAAAATCGTGCGGAGATAAACGTATGTTTTTCCCGTCCCCGTCTCCATCTCGATAGAAAAATCCATCGAATCGAGCTTCTTGCTCTGTGAAAGTCCATTTTTGAGTTGAACATTTTGGACATTAGCAAGGATTTCATCTTCGAGCAGTTCGAGTCTGTTCCCGATACCCAAATCGTTGAGATCATTAATAGTTCTCTGACCTTTTGCGCCATGCGTTACAACGCTAAAATTGCTTTGACAAACCTCTTGTCCTTCGAAGATTTCGACGATGGAGTTGATAGCTCTGTCTTGGTATTCTAAATTACTGTCAAATTGGATTTTCATCTAATGCCCCGATTATTTACTTTTTTTTAACTCAGCAATTTGCTTCTGCAAATCACTATTTAATTGATTCATAATATCATCCATATTAAAATCAGAATCAACGATTATTTTATCTATCATTAGACTTAAAAAGCTTTTGAAAATTATATTCATACCTTTCGAAACACTTATCATAAAACTATCTTCCGATAAATGTGAATGCACTAATTTGTTTCTATATGTGTATCCATAAATAACCAATCTTTTTGCCCTTTGATTAATCTCATTAATCGCTTTTTTATCAGTCAAATCCCATCTATGATGAGTGTTAGAATAAATAAATTTATAGACTAATGCCACAATATCCTGAATTGTTTCAAGTTTATTAATCTCATCTTTGAACCCCTTTATTAGGTATTCAAAACCATTCCAAGTATATAAAAGCAAATCAGAATAACTTGTAGCTTCAACTGACAACTTAAATTTTTGTAACGATTGTAATACTAAATAATCATTACCAGTTAAATTATTTTCTACTTGTTTATAGTTCAAATGAGCTATAAAAGAATTGAGCTTTTTCTGATATTCTTCATTTGTATAGATGCTGTCATAAATAATATTTGATCGAAACGGCACATCTCCATCGTAAATAGTGTGTGTTCCATTTAATATATAAAAATCTTCATCTAATACCAGATGGCTATAGCTAACATCCATTTTTGAGGGACTTGGCTTAAAATAATTCTCTTTGTCATTTGAATGATTGTGTCCAAATAGCTTTAGCAGAGAGATATTATTTTCTATGATTTTTTTGACTTTTAAGGCTGACATATTTGAAAAGTATCTTTTCGTCTTGAAAGGTATAATTGCTTTTACCTCTTTACCACTTCCAAAATGATCAGATTCATTTAGTTCAGGTTGACTTCGAAATCCTTTTGATTTATTGATTTGTTCGTTGTAATAAGCAACATTACCATACTCGACTTCATTGCTTCCATTAAGTTCAGTATTCAAAATATGAAAAATGTAATAGCAATTTTTTTCTTCGTAGAGCAATGCCATAAAGCGATCAAATCGTTCTTTGATTGTCAAATTATTGACGATATTCATGATTTGAAAACGAAACTCAGCAAGTGTTTCAAAAGTATTTTCTAAGTCAAGTGGATATTCACAACGAAAATAAATCCCATCCCTACTTATAAATGGACTATAATCACAATAGCTACAAAGCTTTTCGAATAATTTTACGATTTCTTGTTTTGTAATCCCTTTATTCATTAATATTACCAGCAGTAGGGCAAAATATTTTTTAATTTTTTGTTCTGTTACATTTCTCTGATCAATCGTTCCATCATCTTCATACCAAAAACCAAATAGTGAAAAAATGTAATTATGTGAAACCAATTCAGCCATTTGAGAAATTATGTAACTAATAATGGATTTCTCTTTTAGTCTGTAAGCTTGTAATAAATTTGTAATATCACCTTTGGCTAATTCGAGATTCGGAGGATTAGACATGATATTTTTTCTAACTGATTTTGAAAAATATTCAATATTAGATAAATCAAAGCTACCACAAATATCTTTGTAAACACTTACAATGTTTTTTAAATCATTAAGTAACTGCTCTAATCTATCTTTACGATTCAAGCCATTTTCATTCAAATCATCCAGAATTTCTTTTGCAATAATCTCTATAGAAGGCTGAAAAAAGTTTGATATTTGGTTGTAATCCTTATGATCTTTAAACTGAGAAGACTGAATAATAGAAATAAAACTTTCTAAATTACGCTTCTCTTGATATTTTTGTTGATGATAGGAGCCTTTGATATAGCGATTCGTATCAAAAACGACCAAATTTCCCATCGTTATATACTCACAATTTCATAAATCCCAAATTGTTTTAGGATTTGCACTACATTTTTTTCCATCTCGACAATGGAGTTGATTGCTCTATCTTGGTATTCTAAATTACTATCAAATTGAATTTTCATACTTCAAAATCCTCGTTTATTATGACTTCGGGCGTAGCAACAGTTTCTTTTTTTTCAAATATTTCTACTTTAGAATTCTTTGCAATAAACCAATTTTTGCTGATATGATTATTGTCACTATTGGGTAGTGGATTAGCATCATTAACTTTAAATAAAGCGGGAATATTTACAGAGCTACCAAATATTAGTGCATGCTGTGTTGGTATTGATGGTAACTTTTTTAATGTCGTTTCTGAAATGTGTGGTGTTATTTGTCGTATGTGCTGTAAATCATCTGGATTTTGGATGCGATGCACGATAAAATTGCTACATTGTGACAAAACTGTTTTTGACAACTCGCTTGGTCGTTGGGATGAAATAGTAAAAAATAATCCATATTTTCGCCCCTCTTTCGCAACTCTATCAAAAATTTGATTTGCTCTCAAAAATGTTCTTTTTGTATCGTATGCAATGTATCTATGTGCCTCTTCTAATACAAGGTTTACTGGGAAGGTATTTCTTGGATCTGCTTTTCGAAGTGAATCAAAAATAAGCCTTGTAATAACAGCAGAAGCAATTTCTACAATTTCATCTTCGGCTGAATTTAAGTCAATGATTGTAATTTGAGTTTTCTTTTTATTTGCATCTATTCCAAATAATTTCTTGACATACTCGTTGGAACCAATGGCTTCTTTCTTTTTGATAAAATCAAAGTCCTCTCGATTTTGAAGGCTCTTAAAGCGAGTAATCAATGAAGCACAGTAATTTCTTATTTGATTATTTCCATGCGCTTCTTCAAACAAAATTGCCAACTCTAATGCTTCGCCTAAAAGATCAAAATCAAAAGGCTCAATTTTTGTACTCTCAAAAAGCTTGATTTCATTTTTTACAAATCCTTTAGTATTAATAATCCCTTGTAATGCGGTAATGTCTTTCATTTTTCCAAAGTCTAAACTTATGCACGCATTGATTGTTTTTCCAGCATTTTCAGTTGAAAAATTAAAATCATCAGTTGGAAATGATCTCAAAATAGTAGATATTTTGGTATATTTTGCTGTATCGTTTCCTTCGCCTTTGAGAACCAAGTCAATACATACTGCTTTAATATGATTGAGAATTTTCTTTGCACCACCATCGGCTTCGCTTTTACTCAACAAACTTGCAATATTTAAAGCATTTCTCAAGATAGGTAATTGTGCTTTTTCACTCGCATTGAGCAATAATTCCCACTCTTCAACATTCATGAGATGTTGCGGAAGCGTAAATGGATTAATGCTGTCTTCAAGACTTGTGTAATAAATATCTATATCATCATTATTTTCATTAAGCTTTTCAAATGCTTGTTTATATTCTCCATTTACATCAAAAAATACGAAAGTTGCTCCTACCGCTGAAAAATTTTCTTTACTAAATAAAGTTTGAATAATGGAAGAAATAGTACATGACTTACCACTGCCAGTATTACCTAATACAGCAGAATGTCCACCGAAAAATTTATCGATATTAATCTTTATGGAGTAATCCTCAAAAATAGCGGACTTGCCTATTTCTAATGCATTCCATTGGGTGGGGCATTCTTTCTCTTGTAATTCACAATTATCGATATGTTCACACGCTGGTGTTTCAACATCAGTAACATTAAAAATCGTATCTAACTCTAAATCTTTGATATACAAAACATCACTATAAAGTGTAGGATAAACAGATGCACCAAAATCAAATTTTTGCTTGCCATCCTTATCTTTCTTTATTGTTCCAATAGGTAAAACATCAAGCTGCTTTGTGGAGTATGCTTTATTTAACTCTTGTTCTTTTTGACTATTGGCATTCAAAGAAGAATCTTTTTCACGAACGCTTAATACTTCGGAAACAATATAATAATCTTGATAAGGAACAATGACATAGCTATTGATTTGAGCGAAATAATGGACATCATCGTAGCCGTTAACATTGAAGTTTTTTAAGCCGCTAAGAAGTTCGACGGTAAATCTATCGGAATTAATTGAGACAATTTTGCCGATAACTCTTTTTTTATCGTCAATAATCATAGCTATTCACTCTTACTTGAAAACAAAGTTTTAACAGCATCAATGCTTTTTTCTATCTCGCCTTGTCCATCTATTTCAGGCAAAAGCTCTTCAACAATACGACTAAAAAAATGTACTGGAGTTTCACTTAACTTGTCATCATCCCATTTTTCTTCTTCTCCAATTATCCAAATGCGAGGATCATTAAGCTCGTAGAGTTTTTTGATATTAGCTACATCTTTATTGCCAACAATGACAAGTCTAAAAGTTGGTATTGTTAAAGCCTGATAGATTAAATTATTGATGTGCTCATCGCTAAAACTGTATCCAATCGTAATAAGCACATTGTTATTTTTCATTAGCTTTTTTTGGAATTCTCTAAATAAATCCGAATACGGAGAGCCGAAGCTTGCATTCTGTTTTACAGGGGTCGGATAAATCATCACACTTGTTTTTTCTGATTTTGGTTCTTGAATTTCTTGAATTTTAAAAAGCTGTTTTGATGTCTCATCTTCAATCCAATTAACAGACCCATGCAGTTTATATAAATAGATAAAGTTATCGATAACATTCCATTTACTATTGCTCAGTTCCATCTGTTCAGCAAACGCATAGTTAAAAACCGCAGGATTAAAATATCTCTCTATGGTTCCAGAAAATCCATTTGAAAAAATAATCCCCAATTGATCCAACGCTCTTTCAGAGAAAAGATCATAGTTGGTTGTAAAAATATTTATTTTTGAGAGATTACTATCTCGATATACAAGCTTTCTATAAAAAGACTTATACAAATCAACAACTGTTTCGTTTTTACTAATGCACTTATCAAAAATAAATTGCTTAGTTTTTTCAATCAACCCTTCAAGCGTTTTAAGTTCCACTGTATTGTTTTGACTTTCAAGGAGATATTTATAGCTAAATAGCACTTCTAAGAATTTTTCTAAGTTTTTAGCATATTTGTCTGAAGCTATATCAATCTTTACAACATTTTTAATAAATGTTGTTTCAGCTGCCACAAGTGACGCATAATATTCTATCGCCATTGGAGCCATAGTAGGAATACCGATTTGTGTACCATCTTTTTCAAAAGAGGAGCATCCTGAACCCAATAAAAAAGATAAATTATGAACGCTAAATACCTTAAGAATCTCTTTTTGAACCTCAGATGCTTGCTTATCAGAATCAACTTTTTCTAAAATGTCTTTTTGCCCTTTATAGAAATACATCATATTCTCCATACATCAGATACTCACAACTTCATCAATCCCAAACTGTTTCAAAGTCTGCAACGCATTCGTTTTCACTACCGCATCGGCGAAGCTGCTGTCTTTGAAAACAACCCGTGTAATTTCACTCTCATACTCTTCTTTGAGCTTGGCAATGTATTTGACGGTATCGAGCGTAACATGGTCGTCGAGACAAACGATCAACGCACCAAATCCGATGACAAATATTTTGGAATCGTTTATCGATTTTTCCTCCATAGGAAGGGTCAAATCGAGTCCGTATTTGAGAAGTACTTCATAAAGTAAGTCTTCTGAGCTTCGGTCGCCTTTGATATTTTCAATCGCATCGACAAGATTAGTTTCAAGATTATCGAAATCACTATCCCACGCTTTGATATTAGAGCTGTCGAGCTTGACGACCTTAAATCCCACATCCAATTCTAATAAATCTTTGTCGGAGTTGTCGGCAAGGATTTTGTCACCAGCTCTTCGAATGCGCTCTTTTCCTAATTCACATATATTTGGAAATTGTTCATCGCCTGTTTGCTCAGGCAACTGAACCAAAATAAACCTATTATTCGTTGCTTTGGAGATGTTCATTTCCAAAATTGCATTTGCAGTGGTTCCTGAACCACTAAAAAAGTCTAAAATGATCTCATTTTTTGTATTTGAAATGTCTATTAAATGCGATATTAATGCCTGTGGCTTAGCAAAAGAAAAACTCAAATCAAGCTTCTTGAGATCAGCCGTTCCCTGACTGTTTATAAAATCTGTAAATAAGTTAGTGGGCACATTTCCTTTTTCAAGAGCATCTCTCAAATATCTTTTAGTATAAACATTCCATTTAGACGGGTTACCATTTTCATCTAATAATGGGGAAGATTTTGTTTCTTTAAATACTAACAAATGCTTATCTTTTAAGTATCGTTCTTTTGACCATCTCCATCGTTTTTCACCTTCTCGTTGAACTTCATCAAGAATTCGACAAGGCGGGATTACTCTTGAACCATCGGGACAATCTATAAAATATTTTTGACCTTTTCTTATATCACTAAGTGAAGATTGATAAAGCGACTTACTGTCTTCGTACAATTCTCCTTTGCGTTCGCCTTCCTCCTCAACTTTTCTAAATATACTTTCATCAATTCCTGTTTTAAAAGCTTCTAATTTTAATTGATTTCTTGCATAAGCCAAAATATAATCGCTTGTTGGAGAAAAATATGTACCTAAATCGCTGCCTTTTTTTTGAATTCTTGTTATAAATCCAATTTTGTTGTTTTCTCCATATATTTCATTACATATTTTTTCCAAATTAGATACTTCATCTTCACCAATAGAAATAAAAATTATTCCATCATCTTTAAGAAGGTTTCGCGCAAGCTTAAGTCGTGGATACATCATCGTGAGCCAATCACTATGGTATCTACCATTGGTATCACTATTGGTACTTAGACGATTACCCTCACTATCCACTTGCCCTGTTAGCTCAAGATAATTTCGAATATTGTCATGAAAGTTGTCTTTATACACAAAATCATTGCCCGTATTGTAAGGCGGATCGATATAGATCATCTTGACCTTTTTATGATACGACTTTTGGAGGAGCTTGAGGACTTCGAGATTGTCGCCCTCGATATAGAGGTTTTGGGTAGTATCCCAGTTTTTAGAATCTTCTTTAGACGGTCGGAGGGTTCCCGTGGATGGCGTTTGAGCAATCCGTTTGGCTTCGGTTTTTCCCGCCCATGTGAAGTTGTAGCGTTCGATATCGGGATCGATGATATTTCCCAGTTCTTCTTCGAGCTTTTTAAAATCGATTTTACCCGCTTCGCTGAATACTTCGGGGAATAGCTCACGAAGCTTTTCAATGTTTTCACTGACGATGTTCATGCTCTTGCCGTCTAATTGTGTCATTTATTTTTACCTCTTGTCGTATTTCTTTAATAGTTCTTTAACATTGTTTGATTATACTGCTCATTGTAATTCGCCTTCGGGCAGCTCCGCTTGCTATGCAGGCGGGATAAATAGACTCCTCGTTTTTTCCATTACTTGTTCAAAATCCTCTTTGTTTAGCATCCCGATTCTTGTCATGAGTCTTTTTTTATCAAATGTTTTAAGCTGCAATATCATTGCCGTACTGGAAACTTTGCCCCGTTTGGTATCGTACTCAAACGAGTGAAAATAATCGTTATTTTTCACCGTCGAAGTGAGTGGTATCCCGATAAAAATATGGGCTGTCAATTTTCGAATAATTAAAACGGGACGCTGAAATTCATTCCCTTTACCAAACTCTTCGGCACCGATATTTTGCCCGATTCTCGCCCAAAAAATTTCTCGCTCTTTGAACCCTACATTGTTTTCTTTGTAATGAGATTTTTTCTTTGTGCTATTCCAGTTATCAAACTGGCTTTCGGCTATGGTGTGGCTCATGCTTACCTCTGATTAAAGTTAATTCGTTATAATTTTGCTACTTACGGTGAGTCTCTGCACGCACGCTCACCTTGGCAAGCGGCAGCCAATAGTGACTAACCAATCGGTTTATCCTTTATTTGGTTGCCAATACTGCTTAAGTCATCTATTGTTAACTTCATAAATTCCCTTTCAAATCGTTCAATCTTCCACTCACTTTTTTCAATTCAATACTAAGATTTACCCTATCGCTAAAGTTCGTCTCTTTTTTGATTTTCGCTTTTAATTCGTTGGTTTTTGCCTCACACACGGCTATTTCATCCAATAGGATTTTTGTGTCTTCTCTTACGTTGAGAGTGCCACTGTGCTTGGAAGCATTAAAGGCTATGAGTTTATCCAAATAGCTATTATAGAGGGCATAAAAGTTGATAAAGGGATGATTGCGTATCTCTAAACTCTTTAAAAATTCACTTTCAATCACGGTTGGATTTTCCAGATTGATCCACTCGCTTACAATGCTCTCTTCCACGACCAATTTGGAACTGTCTGATTTGTTGATCCGTTTGGGTGAAATATTGAGGGAAAGTTCATTTTCATAAAGCAAAAATAAAATGATCGGATACGGGATGTATTGAATGATACTCGATATGGCTTTTTGTTTGCTCTTGTCCAGTATCTCGACGGTGATAAACGCTATTTCAGTGTAGTCTCTATCTTCATCCACATAGGGAGCGATGTTGATTTTATCTTTGTTTAGCAGATACTCCAGCGTAATGCTCTCGATGTAGTTAGTGAGAATCTTTCGCTCATTAACATTGAGAGAGAAATTTTCCGTAAACTGCTTTTTGAAAAGTTTTTTATCAATCTTACAGCTCTGAGGAATACCAAGTTCTATCATTTGATAACCAAGTACGATATAAGCTCAAAATCCTCGATACCGCTAAAACTATCACTCGATATACTTGTGCCCCCACGGCTAAAAAGTGAATCCATACCGCTCTCTTCTTTTTTCCCTATAATACTCTCGATGGCAGCTTGTAGCTGTGACGTGTATTTTTCCATATTGTTGTAATGGTTCGTTTCACTTTCAAATAATCCTATTGCTGCTGCAACGCATTCATCTTTGCCCATGCAGAGGTTTTTGTAAGTGTCTAATATCGTTTTAGCATTGGTAAAGCCCAAATGAATTTCATTGTTTTCATCCACATAGACGAGATAATACGGTTCCAAGGAGAAGTTTTCACCCTTTTCTTCATACTTGAGGAGCTTCAGACAAAAGATGGATCCTTTGGCACAATTAGCACCCTCTTTTAAAATCACACTATGAAGACCAAGAGGCGTTTTTTCAAGCTTCGTTTCATTACCCTTGAGATACTCCATAAGATCCATTCTAAAGTCATTAAGGGTTAGATCCGTGATAGAGATACCACCGCCAACGTCTTCCAGATCCACCACTTTTTCTTGCAGCTCTTTGAGTTGTTTGGCTCTGTAGCCAAGGTCGTTCATAGCGTTACCGTTTTGGGTGTCAATGATATTTTCTTCACCCGTTGCACTGACATCCAGCAGCACCATTCTTCCGCTCACACGGCTCTCTAAATTTATGTATTCATCCAGTTCTAAATTCGCCCAAAAATTTACCAACTGGATTGTTTCATTGCGGCTGCCAAGTCGGTCGATCCGCCCAAAACGCTGAATAATTCGCACTGGATTCCAATGGATGTCATAATTGACCAAATAATCGCAATCCTGCAAGTTTTGCCCCTCACTGATACAATCGGTGGCAATAAGAATATCGATCTCTGTGGTAGCCTCTGGAGCAGTTTTATCTCTGCTTTTGGAAACGGGTGAAAAATCGGTAAGTAATGAGTTTAGATCTTTATGTTTGGTTTGAAGGGTCGTTTGGTTGTTTCCGCTTCCAGTGATCAAACAACTCTCAACGCCAAACTCTTTTTTCGCCCAAGAGGCTATATGCTTATAAAGATACTCCGCCGTATCCGCAAAAGCGGTAAAGACAATCACTTTTTTGTTGTTGGGATTGAGGGGATTTTGGATTTTTTCTCTTATGCTCTCTTTTAAAATACGGAGCTTATTATCTCTATGCTCATCTATTTGAAGGGATTCTTCCAGCAAAGATTCCAGCTTGTCCAGATCTCCTTGCAAGTCCTGTTTCCATTTGATTTTATCGACATCAGCAATGAGCACTTTGACTTTGTTTCCTACCAGCTGCGACGCATACTCATCGCTGTCTATATCCACATCCACAATGCTTTGTTCTTCATAAACAGCGTCTTTATGGTTATCGATCATATCTATGATTTTTTCGATATTGCTAATGAGCTTGATAACCGTAAGGGAAAAGGAATTAATCGAGCTTTCCATCCGCTTAAGTAAATTAACCCTCATAAGATGGATCAAACTGTTTTCCCTATCCGTTTGTTTGAAGACCATCCCATTGCCAACTTCAATATCGTATTTTTCAGAATACTCTTGTTGCTTGTGGGGATAAACGTATTTTAGAGGTGAATACGCTGACAAAGTAAGCTTGCGAATGATTTTATTGATTTCCAATAATGGCGGAAATTTTTCTTGAGTATCAAGATCTGGCTTGAGAGTAATCGGCTTATTCCGCTTTGGAAACTTTCCTATGTCTGCCATGTCATAGTACTTTTCAATGTGCTTTCTGCTTCGTGCGATAGTGATCAGATCAAGCAGCTTGAAATAATCAAAATTCAAGCTATCCAACAAATTTTTGGTTGTCCGTTGCTCTTCTGGAAGTTTTAACCATACATTAAATTTATTTTGGGATTTTCTTAGCGTTTGTTCGATCGACTTGATCCCTATGTCCACAAATGCGCTATCGTTTGCTTCCGTAATAAAAGCTACTTGATTCTTCAAATCGTTCAATCTATTATTCACGGGAGTTGCTGAAAGCATTAAGACTTTTGTCTTAACCCCTTTTTTTAACACATCGTCCAAAAGCCTTGCATAGCGTGATTTACTCTTTTTCTTGTTCGTACTTGTATTTCTAAAATTATGCGATTCGTCGATCACGATCAAATCGTAATTTTCCCAATTGAGTGTGGCAAGATTTATCTCTCCGCTGTAACCCGTCTCTCTCGTTAGATCCGTATGATTCAAAACGTCATAGTTAAATCTGTCTTTTGAGAGAATGTTTCGTTTATCATTTACCGTGTAAAGCGTCCAGTTCTCTCTAAGTTTTTTTGGAGCCAATACCAAAACTCTATCGTTGCGTAGTTCATAATATTTTATGACTGCAAGAGCCTCAAATGTTTTCCCAAGACCGACACTATCTGCGATGATACACCCGTTGTAACGTTCGAGTTTATCAATAGCACCCAACACCCCATCTTTTTGAAAATTATAGAGCTTATTCCAAACGAGCGTATCTTTAAAGCCTGTTTTAGTCTTGATAATCTTCTCTTCATCCAGTTCGCCTATGAAACTTTTGAAGATATTGTAAAGCGTCATAAAATATAAAAACTGTGGCGACTTATCCTCATAAATTTCTTCAAGACTTTGCAGCAGTTCTTGTTTTATATCACTTACCATGCTTTGATTATTCCAAATTTCGTCAAAAATACCCAAAAAGTCTTTTGTCGTTCCAGCGTCTTTAACTAACGTGTTCATGTGAAAAGAGTGGGAGTTCACAAACCCAAGTCCAACGGTAGATAAATTAGAACTTCCCTGTATGGCTGTATTATCCCCATTGTTATCAATATGGTACAAATTAAAAGGAATGGCTCCCTGCGCTTTGACCTCTTGAGCTTTAACCTTCTCTTTAATCCAAGCAGCACACTCACGAGCGATCCGCACTTGTTGTAGCTGATTCTTGTATTTAATCTCTTCTGGTTCGCCTGATAAGTGATTGTTGCTATAATGATTTTTGAATAATGGTGCAGTAAAAAGAAGTCGTAACTCTTTTATTTTACGAAGTTCTTTTTTCAACTCAGCAAAAGCGTATATGGAAAAGTAGCCTGAAATAATAGACAACTTGCTGCCATCTTTGATACTTTGCTTTAATACATCTCCGACTTTGCCGTTTCTCTTGTTGTCTATTAACATCCACTACTCAAATCTGTTTTAACTTTATATTCATAAGTAGGGATATTTTAACTCAAGAGTGTAAAAATAAAGCTTCTGTTGAGGTAAACCAGCAATATCTTCGTGAAATAATTTCAATTTTAGTGTAGAATGTCATTTAGATTTATGCGCTAAAGAAAATGATTTTAATGAGCATAAAGGGTGACAAAAGTGTGGCAAATACTGAACCAATGTGATCCATTGTAGGTTTAAGCTTCAAAATTAAAAGCCCTATATTGTGTCGTTTGAACTGATTTGGTTTAGTCTAAACCAATTGAGAGAGAGTTCGAATCTCTCCTCGTCCGCCACACATAAAATCCTCTAAAATACCCCCTTTAAACGTATTTAAAACCTTCATTTAGCAATCAGGTGCAACAGAGTTATTTTTATAATGAAAATTTGCTGTATAATATTCTATAATAAAGTTAAAGTGAGTACTACAATTATGGTTATATCAATGATGATCAAAAATAGACACAATATATTCAAGCCAATATTAAAACTAGTTTTGGCACTAATAGCTATTTCAAGCAGTTATGTTATGGCAAATGACTTGCCTAATATATGTAGTCGAGATCAAAAACAAAATGAATTTACCATCTTAAGTTATCACGAAATAGCAGATAAAAGTCAAACGCTTGATGCAACGTATGCGGTAACTCCTTCAAATTTCAATCAGCAAATGGATTGGCTGATAGAGAATGGGTATCACTTTGTTAGTATAGATGATATTTTAAAGTACCGAAAAAGTGGAAAGGCGTTACCCAATAAAGCCGTTTTAATTACGTTTGATGATGGGTACAGTTCCGTTTATGCTAATGCTTATCCAATTATCAAAAAACATAAAATTCCTGTAGTCATAGCCTTAGTTGGCAGTTGGCTACAAGCTAAAGATAAAGCAGATTTTAATGGACGTATGGTTCCGCGTAGCGAGTTTTTAAGCCAAAAAGAGATCAAAGAGATGGTAGGCAGTGGTCTTGTAGAAATTGCCAGTCATTCCTATGCTGCACACAAAGGAGTTCAAGGGAATCCGCAGGGCAATATGCAGCCGGCGATAAGAACACGTCAATGGCTATGCGATAAAAACTCTTATGAAAATGAAAAAGATTATGAGCAACGTATCTATAATGATTTAGAAAAGAACAATAAGTTTTTGAAGAACTATACAGGGCAAGAGCCTCGTGTGATGGTTTGGCCGTATGGGCATTACAATATAGAAGTACGTAAAATCGCAGAGCGATTAGGTATGCCGGTAGGTTTAACATTGGATGATGGCAGTAACACCGCTATTACACCGTTGTGGGGGCTACGACGGATATTGGTTGAACACAAAATGACGTTACCGGATTTAGAAGTCAACATGTGGGTACGAAATGCCAATTATACCGATGATGCTCGAACAATGAAAGCCGCCCATATCGATTTGGATTATATCTATGATCCGGATCCTGCCCAGACAGAAAAAAATCTAGGTGTTTTGCTCGATCGGATAAAAAATTTGGGAGTGAATACTGTTTATCTTCAAGCTTTTGCCGATCCTGATGCCAATGGGGCAGCCGATTATGTCTATTTTCCGAATCGAAATATACCGATGCGCGCCGATTTATTTAATCGCGTTGCTTGGCAAATTTCAACCCGTACACAGGTAAAGCGTGTTTATGCATGGATGCCGATGATAGCATGGCAATTACCTACCAACAATCCAGCAGCCAAAGATACGGTAGTGACGTTGCAGGTTGATCCGACCCATCTAAATATGGGATATCCAAGATTGTCTCCATTTTCTCCAAAAGCGCGAAAAGTGATCAAAGAAACGTACGAAGATTTAGCCAAATCTGTCTATATTGACGGGATATTATTTCATGATGATGTAACGTTATCTGATTTTGAAGATGACAGTGCAGCAGCTCGTAAGCAATATAAAAAATGGGGATTAGCGCAAAATGTCACCCAAATTAGAGCAGATCGAAAACAATTTCAAAAGTGGACGAAACTAAAAACAGACTATTTGGATGAGTTTGCAATGGAATTGGCTCAGATACTCAGGAGCGAGCAACCGGGGCTAAAAACCGCACGTAACCTCTATGCGCAAGTTGCATTAAATAAGGATGCGCAGGAGTGGTATGCGCAAAGTCTACACGAATCAATTAAACGTTACGATTACACTGCGATTATGGCTATGCCGTATATGGAACAAGCCGATGATGCCAAAGTGTTTTATGATAAGATCGTTCATAATGTGAAACAAGAGCAATGCGGGCTGGAACGTACCGTGATGGAGCTGCAAACCGTTAATTGGAGAAAAGATAATGAGCCGATTGCTCCAAAAGAGTTAAGCGATACCATTAAACATCTGTATGATTTGGGTATTCATCATATTGCTTATTACCCTGACAATGTGTTTACTAACGTCCCTGATGCCGATAAAATTAAAGAAGATTTTGGAAATAAACCATTACGGATGCATGCGTTGACGCCAAGCAATGCCGTACCCAATAAGTAGGAAAAATTTATGGCAACTTTTATTATATTTTTACATTTAGTCTGGCATACACTGTTAGGTTTTATATTTTATTATCCACTCTTTATGTCGAGTTTGTGGATATTCGGAGCAATCTTTTTTTATTTTAAAAATGAGAAGCCCTATCTCAAATACATTATTCCACCTCTTAAAGCCAATGAAAATTGGCCCGGAGTCAGTATTTTGATCCCATGCTATAACGAAGGTCAAAATGCTATCGAAACTATTTCGTATGCCCTTAATGTGAAATATCCAGAGTTTGAAGTCATCGCCATTAACGATGGCAGCAAGGACGATACATTAGAAATCCTGTTAAATTTAGCGAAAGAGAATCCAAAATTAAAAGTAGTCAATTTAGCTGAAAATCAGGGTAAAGCATTGGGACTTCAAGCAGGTGCGTTAGTAGCTAAATATGAATATTTGATCGGTATAGACGGGGATGCCTTGATTGATGAATATTGTGTTCATTGGATGGTCAAACATTTTATCCGTTATCCGGCAGTCGCTGCTGTAACCGGTAATCCTAGAATACGTAATCGCACAACGTTGCTGGGTAAAATTCAAGTGGGAGAGTTTTCTTCCATTGTCGGGATGATCAAGCGTGCTCAACGCAGTTTTGGACGGATATTTACCGTATCAGGGGTCATTACCGGCTTTAGAAAGGCAGCAGTACATGAGGTGGGATATTGGAGTCCGGATATGCTGACCGAAGATATTGATATTACTTGGAAACTGCAACGTAACGGTTG
>Ga0265593_1000282_pt1 | contig 31360 bp, 27 predicted proteins | sample saktaG_8_FD_190136 | JGI IMG/M metagenome (GOLD analysis project Ga0265593, IMG submission 190136) | Saline water microbial communities from Sakinaw Lake, British Columbia, Canada - sak_2011_5_24_36m | ecosystem: Environmental > Aquatic > Non-marine Saline and Alkaline > Saline ...
AAATTTGGAGGCATTCTTCGCGCCGCAGTAGCAGACGCAGGCAATGATCACAGACTCGGAGCCAATGAAGCACCCCCCGCGATAATGTCCGTCTATCTCGGGGAGTATTTAAACACGCTCTTTAATGAAATAGAGGGAATAGTCGCTAAACCTACGGAAAAGCAACTGGCGCATATCTCTCTCGGGGTCCAGAATATTCCTAAAGTTTCAAAAGATGCCTCGGATAGGAACAGAACCTCACCACTGGCTTTCACCGGCAATAAGTTTGAGTTTAGAGCTGTCGGTTCTTCCCAAAATTGCTCTGAAGGTGCAGTAATGTTGAACCTTATTGCCGCCTTTGGTTACAGAGAGATATACGGCCGGCTTTCAAAGCTTAAAGGAGATGTAAGAGCCAATGCGATATTGGTTTTAAAGGATATTCTTAAAGAATCTAAGAAAGTAAGGTTCGAAGGCAACGGCTACTCGGAAGAGTGGCATAAAGAAGCCGCAAAAAGAGGGCTGCCGAACACCAAGACCACGCCGGAAGCGTTAGGGCTATTTTTACAGGAAGAGGCCATTAAACTCTTTACGGATTTTAAAGTACTTTCTGAAAGAGAGTTGCATTCAAAAATAGAGATAAAACTCGAGACCTATATTAAAACTAAAGATATCGAGTTTAAGACGGCAAAGAATATGGTTAAGACCCTTATCCTTCCCGCAATAGCGAAACATATGAGAAAGACGGCGGAGACGGCGCTTTCGGTTAAGACCGCCGGGGTTGCTTCAAAAGTTCTTGCCGAAGAAGTAAAGGAGATAGAAGGCGCCTATTCCGATATAAGGGCCAAGCTTGCAAAGTTTGAGGCCTTCCAGGAAAAACTGGAGAAAATATCGGCTCTGCATAAAAAAGCTGAAGCTTGCGCCAATGAAGGTGCTGATCTTCTGTTGGAGCTAAGAAAGCTGGTGGATATTGCGGAAACTATTGTTGCCGATGACCTCTGGCCCATGGCCAAGTATCAGGATCTGCTTTTAAAGCTATAAGAGAAAAAGACTGTAAAGGGGCTCCCATACCGGTGAGCCCCTTTTTTTTAGCAAAGTTTTATTGAAAAAACTCCGAAAAAGAGTTTCACATTGAAAGATAAAATAAATAGTGCTATCATTAAATCCTGAAGTAACACACAAGAAGGCCTAGAAAACAATGGAAAATGAGGTAAAAACGGACAAAGATAAACTCTCGGGAAAAGTCTATGCTGATTTTCTCTGGGAAGTTGTTTTTGGCATCATACAATTCGTAGTGATAGTTCCGGGCGGCGTTTTTCTAACCGGCTATCTTCTAATGCTGGGCGCAAATAATACCGAAATAGGTTTTATCTCTTCTATCCCGGTGCTGGTTAATATAGTAGCGCCCTTTGCTTCCTTTCTGGTGGAACGCGCGGAATCAAGAAAAAAAGTCTGTCTGCGGCTTGTACTTCCCATAAAATTTGTCTGGGTAATCGTTGCGCTTATTCCCCTGCTGGTCTATTATAACGGACTTACCCATCCGATAATTTTCTTTGCGTGTGTTTTTGCAGTTGTTTCCATGGCCAGTGTACCGGTCAGCATTTCTTGGACCAACTGGATGGGGGATATTATTCCGGAAAAAGAAAGGGGTTTTTACTTTGGAAGAAGGTCCATTGTTGCAGGGCTCATTTCGGTGGCTGTAAGTTTGCTTCTGGGAAAATACCTGGATAAGAGTGCTGAAAAGCATATCGGGTTTTCCATTGTTTATGGAATCGGCGCCCTGGCCGGATTTTTTTCCTATTATTTGCTTACCCGCCTGCCGGACACAAAAAATCTTTCAGCAGGGAAAGACAGTTTTTCCATGGAACTTATCTATAAAAAAATTAAAAAAGTTTTTTCCGATAAGAATTTTATGAACCTGGTCTGGTTTAATGTTGCCTGGGCTTTTTCCCTGTCTTTCATGGGTGTATTTTTAAATGTCTTTATGTTTAAAGAATTGAAAATGAGCTACACTCTGATAGTTGCCTTTGCCACCATAAGTACTTTTGCCAACCTGGCGCTTACCCCGTTTTGGGGCAGGATAGCAGATAAATACGGAAATAAACCGGTTATGCTGATTTGCGGTAATATTCTCGGCTTTACCCCGTTTTTATGGGCGATAACAATGCCTTCGAATTACTTTGTAATTATCCCGTTTCTCTATATTATTGCGGGTATTTCCTGGGCAGGTTTTAATATAGCAGCGTTCAATATTGTTTTAAAACTGTCCCCGAAGCAAGACCGGGCGTTTTTTCTTTCCGTTAATATGCTCCTGCCGAGCATTACCGCTTTTATTGCACCGCTTATTTCAGGTTTGCTGATAGACTCTATTGGCGCTTATAGAATCAACATAGGTTTTTATTATTTTGGCGCTTTTCAGCTGGTGTTTGTTATCGGTGGTTTGATGCGGTCCCTGCCCATAAATATTCTAAAAAAATTGAAAGAGCCGCAGGAAGAACATGTAGAAAAAGTTATGCGTTCGGTTAAAACGGGGATTGCGGGCGGCTTTGCCGAGGGAATAGGCGTGCTTTTTAATTATGTTGTTATGCCCGTTACTTTTTCCGGTACTATCGTGGGGAAACTAATAAAGGCGGGTTACGCTCGCCGCACCAAACAGGAACTTAACATTCTGCAAATTGTTTCTTCCGGGGCTTTTAAGGTAAAAGAAAGAAATGTCATCTCGCTCTCCAAACAGCTCCTGCAAAACGGCCACAAGGTGGTTCTCGTAGCAAAAAAAGGGACAACTATTTATGAAAGCGGGGTCCGCGAAGGTTTTACCGTCTACAATATTGATCTCCGTCTTTGGCCCAACCCGTTTAAAATATATAAACTCTATAAAATCCTGCTAAGACATAAGATTAATATTATTCATTCTCATTCTACCACAGACCTCTCAAATATTATTCTGGCTTCAAGATTTGCTAAATTTATCCCGATAATACTCAGCAAATATGCCTATACCGGGGGCACCGAGCTGGATCTGGTCCGGACCTGGATGTTTGCCAATGTTTCAAAGATCATTGTTCCAAAGGACTTTTTAAAGCAAAACCTTTTGGATACACTCCCGGTCCTGGCAAAAAATACTATAACGGTCCATCAGGGACTGGACCTCAAAAGTTACTGGCTTCCGGGAAAATACAGGAGTGAGGCCAGAAAAAGTCTGGGTATTTCAGATAATGAAAAATTGATAGCCATGATTGCGCGCCTTAATGAAGAAAAAGGCCAGCTGACCCTTGTAGAGGCGGCCCCGTTAATACTTAGATCTTTACCTGAAGCAAAATTTATTCTTATAGGCGGAACGCAAACCGCAGAGGACGAAACTTATAAATTAAAGTTGGCGGCCCGCATTAAAGAACTCGGCCTTGCGGATAAATTTATTTTTACCGGTTTCCGTTTTGATATAGGTGCCCTGGTGGATGCCTCCGAATTGATAGTCTCCTGCTCGCTATTTGAGACCTCCGGCATCACTCTCCTTCAGGGGATGGCAATGGGAAAACCTGTTGCGGGAACCGTGGGCGGATCTTCGGAAATAATAAAAGATAGGGTCAACGGCAGAATATTTCCTTACGGGGATCAGTCCAAACTGGCGCAGGCCGTCCTCGAAATATTAAAGACAAAAAATAAAGCCGAAGAACTTGGAAAAAACGGCAGGAAGATTGCGGAAGAGTGTTTTGCGCTAGATAAAATTACTTTACAGATAGAAAAGATTTACAGACAAAGCAGAGAATAAACAACTACTATTGACTAGTGACTAATTACTAATGACTATTTAATGAAAGCGGCAAACGAAGCCGCTGTATTTAAATGTTTTTTTGAATATTAAGATGGCGGCTAACTGCCATCGTTCATAAAATAGTCATTAGTCAATAGTAATTAGTACTTATTTCTTGTTAGGGGGTTTTATGGGTGGGTTTGCTAAACTTTCAAAGGAAGCTATTGGGATAGTAAAAGAAGGCGGGGTTTGGGTGCCTTGTCCGTTGCCGCTTAATTCTAAAAAAGAAATACAGGAAGAGGATCTGCGGCTGCTGCTTATGTATTATATTAAGAGCGGGGCCCGTGCGGTAGTTCCGGGTGCGCATACCGGAGAGTTTTCCGGCTATGGTCTGCTTTCTGAAAAAAAACATTATTCACTTTACGAGTACTGGTTAAAGGCCGTAAAAGCTATGACCCTAATTCACGGCAAAAACATGCTGTTAATTTCCATGGTCCACAATATCCGGCATGCCGAGCTTTCTGCAAAAAATGGTTATGAGCTTGTTGTGGTCTCGCCGAAATGTTTTAAAGGGTTTGAACACAACATAAAAAAGCAGATACAGTATTGCCGGGAGATTGCTTCTATAATTCCTGTTTTTGGTTTTTATCTCCAACAAAAAGCCGGCGGAATAGATTTTCCGGCGCAATTCTGGCAGGAGTTCTTTAAGTTTAGTTATGGTGCGAAACTGGCTCCCTTTGACCGGTACCGGACTCTGGCCGCTCTTGAAGCCGCCGCGCTTTCTAAAAACAGGAAACAACTTACTATAATGACAGGTAACGATGATCACATTGTGGGTGATCTTATGCGGCATTATACTTTTTCCGGTAAGAAAGTAACGATGGACGGCGGCTTGTTGGGGCATTATGCCACGGATACAAGGTCGGCGGTAAAATGGACTGCTGCTGTAAGGGATTACAAGGCAGGTGAAAAGAATTGGCCTTACAGTATTTCCATAAATCAGCTTCTTGATGCGGTTACTTTATGCAATATGGCCCTTTTTGATGCCTTCCCTAATAACTTCAAAAACAGTATCTGGGGTGTAAAATACCGGCTGACCTCTCTTGGTTTGCTCTCTTCTCCGGACTGCTTTAAAGAACGGGGGCGGGAAGCATTAAAAAAAGAGATTACCGGAAGATATGAAGGTGAATTTAGAAATATTTTAAGTGATAGGGAATATATTAACAGAAATCTTTCTGCCTGGAAAAAAGAAGCGGGGTTAAAATGAAATACTCTTCTATTTGTACGGAAACAGAGCTCGAGACTTTTATGACTACGCCTTCTGCTTCGCTGGTTAAGGCCGTACGGAAGTGGGAAGGGGATATTATCGGTCTGGGTGCGAGCGGCAAGATGGGAATAGAACTTATGCGGCTCCTTCAAAACGCTGACCTGATAAACGGCAAAAAAAGAAAATATTATGCCGCTTCAACTTTTTCCGCTCCGGAAACTATTGCCCGGCTCGAAGCTGTCGGTATAAAAACTTTTAAAGGGGACTTGAGCGATTCCGGTTTTTTAAAAAAGCTTCCTGAAGTAAAAAATGTATTTTATATGGCGGGGTTCAAATTTGGTTCTTCCGGCAGCTATCAAAAAGCGTATCATATGAACATTATAATGCCCTATCTTAACGGAGAGAGATTTAAAGCTTCAAAGATTACCTGCTTTTCCACCTGCAATTTTTATCCGCATCTGGAAAGAAAAACCGGCGGGGCCAAAGAAACAACCCCGGTGGCGCCACAGGGAATTTACGGCTGGACCGCACTCGGCAGAGAAAATGCCTTTAATATAATAAGTGAAAAGTACGACACTAAAGTTGCGCTCTACCGGCTTGCTTACGCGCAGCATTTGCACTACGGGGTCCTTATTGACATAGCAAAAATGGTAAAAACCCAGGATAAGATACACCTTACAAACAATTATGTTAATCTTATTTCTCAGAGGGATGCGAATGAAGTTGCAATAAAAAGTATGAACCTGGTTTCCTCGCCGCCGGCTGTAATAAATTGCGCCGGACCTATCGCAGACGTAACTGAGATTATAAAAATAATGGCGAAGCAAATGGGTAAAAAAATAAAAGTAATAAAAAACAAAACAAACGAAGCCATGATTAGCAACGATGACCTGGCAGTTAAAACTATGGGCGCCTACAGAGACAAACCCCTGGATATGATAAAAGCCGCCGCCGCCTGGGTTGAAAAAGGCGGTAAAAGCTGGAATAAACCAACCGGCTTTTTAAACATAGACCATAAATATTAACAGTTTACAGACAGTTGTTTTAAAAGCTTTGTTAATACTGTAATAACAAGGGCCACGCCCTGCACCTGACCCCGTACCTGAGCAGATCGAATGGTTCGGGGGAATGGTACAGGGTATACTGACTATAATCATATTTAAAGACAGGATTGAGCGTAATATATAGATATGCAAAAATACATTATTGCCCTGATAATAATAGTTATTGTCGCCGCCGCGGTTTATATAAAGTTAAAAAAGCCGGCGGACCTTTTAAAAGCGGGAGCTCCTGCTCCTCTTTTTACTCTTACTTCTGCAAGCGGAGAGAGTTTTTCCCTCGAGACTGTTCTTGGAAAAAAGAATATAGTACTTTTCTTTTATCCGAAAGATTTCAGCCACGGATGTACGGCGGAAGCTTGTACGTTCAGGGATGCTTATTCTGTTTTTAAAGAAGCGGGTGCGGAAGTAATAGGAATAAGCTCTGATTCTACAGAGTCGCATTTAAACTTTGCCAAAGAACATTCTCTGCCCTTTATGCTTTTAAGCGATGAAAAAGGTGAAGTGAGAAAACTCTACAAAACCGGAAACACTGCCGGTCTGCTTCCGGGCCGGGTAACCTTTGTTATAGACCGGAAAGGTATTGTTAGAAATGTTTTTTCTTCCCAGTTTGAAGCAAAGAAACATATAGAAGAAGCGCTCAGGATAGTCAAAGAAATAAAATAAAATTACCTTAAGGAGGTAATATATGAAGAAGATTATTATGTTTGTTTTGCCGCTGCTTGCTGCAGGAATACTGCTTAGCGGAATGGGAAAGAAACCACAGGTAGCCGAGGAATCTTCTATTGCTGCGCCTTTGGCGGCGAGCTGCGCCGTCTGTGCTAAGGACTGCAAAGTCTGCGTCAAAGACAAGAAGAATTGCGGAAAAGAGGGCTGTACCTGTAAGATGACGGAGTGTAAGCCGGAAATGAAATGCGCCAAGGACTGTAAAGCTTGCGCAAAAGATATGAAGAATTGCGGGAAAGAAGGCTGTACCTGTATGAAGATGGATATGAAAGAAATGAAGGGCATGAAAGGCATGAAAGGAATGGATCACAGCAAGATGAAAGGGAAAATGGCTCCTTCCTCTTCAAAGCTTTTTGTGAGACAAGCAACGAAAGCGGAGCTGGGAAAAGAAGTTACCTGTCCGGTTATGAAAGATGAAAAATTCAAAGTCTCTGCGGCAACGCCGGTGATTGATTATAAAGGCAAAGCCTACTTTATGTGCTGCAACGGCTGTCCTCAGAAGTTCATGGAAAATCCTGAAAAATACGCAAAGTAAGAAATAATCAGAAGAATATTAAACCCCGCCGAAGCGAATCGCTGCCGGCGGGGTTTTTAGTTGAGAAAAGACGCCTCCTTTTATTTATTGACTTTACTTCACCCCTGCTTTACAATAATAATCTGTTAATAAAAGACTATAATTTTGCTTAAAAAGCAGAGGATGACTCTTATGAAAAACGCAGGTATTTTTGTTCTTTTGAGCATGTTTCTTTTTGGTTGTGCCGGTACTCCGGTAGTTATTTCTCCGGCGGAGGTCAACAAAACCGCTGTTGAAGAAAAGAAAACTGTTCCGGAAGAAATTAAAGCGGTTATTGAAGAAAAGAAAGAAGTAACGGCGGAAAATAAAGCAATGATTCCTGAAGTTTCAGCTGTAACTTCTGAGGTTAAAACTGCGGCACAGGAGAGTATGATGGCCAAGACTGAGGTAAAAGCAGGAGATAATATAGAAGTTGAGTATGAGGGCAGTTTAAAAGACGGCACAGTCTTTGACAGCTCAAAAGGACGCGCACCGCTTGGCTTTGAAGTCGGCGCCGGTCAGATGATAAAAGGGTTTGATAACGGTGTTCTTGGTATGAAACTCAATGAGGAAAAGACAATAGACATCAAGGCCGAAGATGCTTATGGTAACCGGGACGAGAAAATGATGCAATCCGTCGAAAAAAGTTTCTTTCCTGCGGATTATGTTCTGGAAAAGGGTGCGAAAGTGGGCCTTCAGCACAAGAGCGGACAGCAGATGCAGGCAATAATTGCCGACATTACTACGGATAAAGTTCTCCTGGATTTTAACCACTTTCTGGCCGGCAAAGAACTGATTTTCAAGGTAAAAATAATAAGCATTAAATAATACTTCTTCAAACGGAGGGGCAAATGCCGGAATCTTTAATACTTACACCTAAAGAAATAAATGATACTTTGGTCGGAATAGGCAAGAAAAAGGCCGCGCTGAATATCTACGAACTTTTTATGTACGCTATCCTTGCCGGCTTATATATAGGCCTTGGCGCCGCGAGCGCAGCCACAATTTTCTCTTATACTCTTGATGCGGGTCTTGCCAAGTTTTTAGCCGGCATAGTCTTTTCCACCGGGCTTATTCTTGTGCTCCTCGCGGGCGCAGAACTTTTTACCGGCAATATGCTTATGACGGCGGGGCTTATTGAAAAAAAATATTTTTTTATGCACATTATGAGAAATTGGGCGGCGGTCTGGCTCGGGAATTTTGTAGGCGCGCTTCTTGTTGTTTTTTTACTCTATGGCTCGGGCTACTTCTTTGATATTGACGCTGTTTCCAAATTCGGCGAAACCCTGGTTAAAATTTCAGATGCCAAGCTTTCCCTGTTGTTTTGGCCCGCTTTTTTCCGCGGGATACTCTGCAATATTCTGGTCTGTCTTGCCGTAGTAATAAGTCTTTCGTCTATATCTACCGAAGGAAAGATACTCGCCGTGGTTTTTCCTATCACCGCCTTTATTATCAGCGGTTATGAACACTCTGTCGCCAATATGTTTTTTTTACCCGCAGGTCTTCTGGCTAAAGGTACTTTTTTTGAAGCCTCCAGCCTGGCCATGATGTTTAACAATCTTATTCCGGTTACACTCGGAAATATAGTGGGGGGCGTTATTATAATCTTGCTGCACCCGAAATCCTTTAAAAGATTAAAGAATTTCCTTGTTCCCGTGAAAAAGGCTTAAGGAATAATAGAAAGGACTCCCATGTTAAACAGAAACCTAAAGAAAGCGCTTTTATTTTTAATGTTTTCCCTTCTTTTCAGCGGTTTGGTTCTGCTTGTGACCGATTATCTGGAGCTAAACTCTCCGGGGGCTTCCGGTTATTATTTTGTAGTGGCGGCCTATTTTCTCGGTGCTTTACTTTCCGCCTTTCTGGTTGAAAAGCTTATGTCCATTGAAAATCCTCTTAAAACGCTGAATATTAATCTCAAATTTAATTTGTGGTCTCTTTCTGCGTTTCTGGTTCCGTTTTTTATTTTTCCTTTAACCCTGGTTTTGGGACTGCTGTTGCCGGAAACTTCTTTTGCTGCCGCCCGCTTTAATATATTGGATATTATTAAAGGCGTTTTTGTGGGCGGGACACTCATTGCCGTAATTGCTTCTCTTGCCGTCTGTGGTTTTGTGGGTTTCCTTTTTAAGGAGTTGGCTTACTTGGGTTTCTGGAGGGCCTCCTATATTACAGGGGTTTGTGCCGCGCTCTGGCTTTTTCCCCTGATATTTGTGACCAACCTTTATGACAGAAATTATTCCTTTCCGGGACTGTCCTTGTACCTGCTTTTTGTGGTTGCCGTCTTTCCCGTGCTCACTTTTATTAAAACAAAAACCAAAAACATATTTGTACCGGCGGTTCTTACGGGTATTCTTTTCGGGACTGCTTCTTTTCCCGGCGGGTTGATCTTCGGAGGAAGTGTTTTTCTTCTGGGCTTCAACGGGCTGGCCGGCATAGTAGCGGCCTCAATACTTGCGGCGCTAATTTATATTTATAACAGGTATTTAACAGAAATTAACAACAGAATCTTCTAGAAGGTAGGTTTTACTTGGTGAGGGTTCCGGAATAGGCCGACGCTTTATTGCAGAGATAGTCGAGGATATCGGCAAATATTGCATAGACCATTTCGAGTTGCTGCGTATTTTTAATTAGATAGGGGACTTCCACATAGAGTTCGTCCGCCGGTTCTTTAACGGACTCTTTAAACCAACTTTCGTCATCTTTAACCTGGATAAGTATATCCTCCTGCTTTAGCAGATTTTCCCTTAGAGAAACTTTTGCAAAAAGCTCTTCAAGTAATTTCTTATCATTACCCTGAATAATATACTTATCGTCTATTTGCTTGAACCCGACGATAATATCCTGCATATCAAAGAATTTCATCACGTTGGTTTCTTTGCCTTTGCAAAATATTTTAATATTAAGGCGTTCGTTGTTAAAGAAAGGGGCGCGAAATCTGGTATGCAGGATCCCGGAGGAAGTGTAGGAATCAATGGTTAGGACCCAATCTTGTATTTCCAGCTGAAGAACTCTCTCTTTCAGATAATCGGGGTCAGAGAGTTTGTTGCCGACACCTTTTGAAATTCTTTCCCAGGCGGCGTTCCTTATAAGCGAAAAGCGCGTCTTCTGCGTTGCCATAAGTTTTCCCCTTAAACGAATTACAATGTTTCTAAATGAGTTTAGCACAGGTCCGGGTCTTTGTCAATCTCTCCTAAAAGATACTGAAAGCGGGCGCAAGAAGCGGAGAGGATTATTGCAAAATAATATTGTTCTTCGCAGAGATTTTAAGTAACCTCAATATAATATTTCTCCGCAAACCCTACCGGATTATAGGAAAGCTTGGCTTTTCGGAGTCCGGGCTCACCTACATCCTGTTCCCGGTTTACAAATTCGTATTTGCTGAGTAGTTTTTCTGCTGCAAATTGATTTATGGCCTGATAAATACCGCGATATTCAGTATTCGCTTTTTCTACATGACCCACGGCGGTATTGGTGTTAAGCTGTTCCAGTATGGTAAAGGCCTGGACCTTTCGGTCAATCAATATTGCGCCGCCGAAAAAGTTCCAGTGAGAGAAATTGTTAAGCAGTTCGAGAACCATAAGGTCTTCGGCATTTGAATTGGGGTCTGCCTCGCAGGCTTTTAGATCACACCATTTTTGATGCAGCTGCAAGCATTCCGGAATGAGCAAGCTGTCCAGGGGTTTAAACTCGAAGGCATATCTCTTGATAAAACCGTTAACCAGATTTTTTTTAGCGTGAAACTTTTCCCCGGAGAGATTTATGAGTTCTTTTACGCTGTAGATGTAATCAAAGTCATCCCGGTCGGGGAGGGGGTTGAAGCCGCCGGCTTTTAATTCCATAGCTATTCTTTTTGGAATAGCGCCGATCCGGCCTGTTTTTAAATTTTCTTTTATATATTTTACACATAAAGCGAAAGTCTCACTTGTTTTTTCTTTTCCTATGGGGGAGACAAGAAGGTTATGCCCGTCATAGAAACCTTTAAGGACCAGGTTGTTGTTCAGGCGGGAGATTGAAAGTTTTAGGGACTTTCTATACCCAAAAATAAAACCCAAAGAGTGTTCTGAAATCTCCGGCTGCTCTCTTTCAAGGGCCTCTTTTATCTCTTTATAAAAATCACAATGAATTTCAGAAAACTCGGGAAATACGGGTATTTTTGTAACAGTCATTATTTAGTCCTTCCTTAATTTTGTTAAACAGGAAATATTTATATATAGATAATAAATATACCATTATTTTATTAGAATTCAATGGGTTTTTTCATATTAAAAACCCTTATCGCGTCAAATACGACAAAGGTATTAATCCTTGATTTGACCTTTAAAGGACAGTATAATAGCTCCATGAGAATATTTGCCTATAAGCACGGAGATATCGCACCGCTTGGTTTTTCCTATAAAGGGAAAAAATACTGTTTGTCAGGGTTGCTGCGCCTTTTTTATTTCCAAAAGGCAAAACAGCTCCCCTGGGGATTTGGACTGAAGTGGCTTCTTGAAAATGAATTTCTGGATGAGAAGCTGATAAGAGAAGCAGTTCAATTTGCAGAAAAGACAAAGGCTTTAAACCGGTATCTGCTAAAGAAGGATATAAAGCTTTTGCCGCCCCTGTTGCCGGGAAAGATTATTGCCCTTGGCCGTAATTTTGCAAAACATGCCAAGGAGCAGAACGCTCCGGTACCCGCTGAACCTATACTTTTTGAGAAAGCGGCTTCTTCGGTGATTGGTCCGGAAGATGCGGTTGTTTATCCGGCTTTTATGGTTAAAGAATTCAAAAAAGAAGCCAGGGTGGATCATGAAGTTGAACTGGCGGTAGTAATCGGCCGGAAGGCGTCAAAAATAAAAGCAAAAGATGCGATGAAATATGTTTTCGGCTATACCATTATAAATGATATTTCGGCAAGGAACATTCAGGCCATAGATTTTAAGAAAAATCAGCCCTGGTTCAGATCCAAATCCATAGATACTTTTTGCCCGCTCGGTCCGGTAGTTGTTACCAAAGACGAAATAAAGGATCCTCACAATTTAAAACTTGAACTTCGCGTAAACGGGAAAGTAAAACAAGCAGATTCTACTAAAAGCTTTATTTTTAAAATACCGGCGATGCTGGAATATATTACCAAGTATTTAACGCTTATGCCCGGGGATGTAATCTCCACAGGTACGCCCGACGGTATTTCTGCGCTAAAACCCGGGGATGTTATGGAAGCCGAGATAGAGAAAATTGGGATTTTGAGAAACAAAGTGGTGAAAGAAAGTTAATATAAGAGATATTGACAATTGACGATTTACGATTTACGATTGACAATTTAAGGTAGGCGGGAAAAACTCCGCCATATTTAATAAAATATTTTATATTCGCGGAATATTTTTTCCGCGTTCCTTAGATCGTAAATTGTAAATCGTCAATCGTAAATTTAACAGGGATGGCCTTTATGGACGCGAGTCTTATCACCGAATTTATGCAGCAGAAAGTATTCGCCGTAGCCGGGGCTTCTTCAAACCCGGAAAAATACGGCTACACCATTACCAAAAACCTGCTGGACCGGGGCTACAAAGTTTATCCGGTAAATCCCCGGCTCGCCGAACTTCACGGAGTAAAATGCTACAAAACTCTTTCTGACCTGCCGGAAAAACCGGATGTGGTTGATGTAGTGCTCCCACCCAAGATCACCGAAGAACTGTTAAAAGAATGTAAAAAGCTCGGGCTCACCCGTGTCTGGCTCCAACCCGGAGCAGAAAGCAGCGCCGCCGTAGAGTTTTGCGAAAAGAACGACATAAAAGTTATCCACGGCGCCTGTGTAATGATGCACTAGAAGCATTTACGATTGACAATTTACAAGTTACGATTTTAGGAATGCGGAAAGAATGACTCCGCAGTTATTATATAGTTTTTAATAGATATGGCGGAGTTTTTCCCGCCTGCCTTAAATTGTCAATCGTAAATCGTCAATTGTCAAATTGTAAGGGGTTTCATGCGTATAGCGTTATGTCAGATAAATACCACTGTTGGGGATTTTGCAGGAAACACTGCGAAAATTATTGAGTATATAGAAAAAGCCAAAGCTTCAAAAGCCGATATCTGCGTCTTTCCGGAACTTGCAGTCACGGGTTACCCTCCCGAGGATCTTCTCCTTAGACAAAAATTCATTGATGATAATAAGAATACCCTTAAGGATATTTCTGCTCATGCTCAAGGACTGATTGCGGTCGTCGGCTTTGTTGACAAGAAAGGAAAAGAACTTTATAATTCGGCTGCTTTATTATCCGGGGGGAAGGTGAAAGGAATTTACCATAAAAAGCATCTGCCCAATTACGGGGTTTTTGATGAAAAAAGATATTTTAAGGCCGGGAGTAAACCTATGGTCATCTCGGTTAAAGGCGTAAAGATAGGTATCAACATTTGTGAGGATGTTTGGATCAAGGGTGGACCGGTAAGGGCTGACGCTGCCTCCGGTGCAGAAGTTGTTATTACGATAAATGCTTCGCCCTATCACGCGGGCAAAGTTTCAGAAAGAGAAACACTTATTCAAAAACAGGCAAAAGCAAACGGTGTTTATATGGTGTACACCAATCTGGTAGGCGGGCAAGATGAGCTGGTCTTTGACGGGTATTCTATGGCGGTGGATAAGACCGGAAAAATTATAGCGCGCGCCAAAGGGTTTGTAGAAGAACTTTTACTGGTGGATCTTCCGCTCGGTAAAAAAAGCAAACTTTCCGGTCTGGCCGGAGAAAAAGCAAATATTTTTCTGCTAGCTGAAGAAGTATACAGAGCCCTTGTCCTCGGAACTAAAGATTATGTTCTCAAAAACGGCTTCAAAAAAGTTGTACTGGGGCTTTCCGGAGGCATCGACTCCGCTATTGTCGCAGCTATTGCCGCGGATGCGCTGGGAAAAGAAAATGTCACAGGTGTCTTCATGCCCACGCGGTATTCCTCAAAAGAATCACTAAAAGATGCGGAAGAACTGGCAAAAGGACTAGGTATAAATTTTAAAATTATTTCCGTGGAAAATATGTTTAGAAACTATCTTGATCTTTTAACCCCCCATTTTGCCGGGATAAAACCTGACACTACCGAGGAAAATTTGCAGGCCCGTATCCGCGGGAATATTATGATGGCGCTGTCAAATAAATTTGGCTGGCTCGTACTTACCACCGGCAACAAGTCCGAGATGAGCACGGGTTATGCTACGCTCTATGGAGACATGGCAGGCGGATTCGCGGTGATAAAAGATGTCCCGAAGATGCTTGTCTATCAAATTTCAAGGTACAGAAACTCGGTTTCCGGGGTCATCCCTGATAGCGTGCTTACTAAGGCTCCAACTGCAGAATTAAGGTCAAATCAGAAGGATTCTGATTCTTTACCTGAATACGCAGAACTGGATCCTATATTAAAACTATATGTAGAAGATGATTTTGATACAAGACAGATAATTGCGAAAGGAAATAAAAAAGAAACGGTGGAAAAAGTTGCCCGCCTGGTGGATCTAAGCGAATACAAGAGACGGCAATCCCCTCCGGGCTTGAAAATAACCCCCAAGGCTTTCGGACGGGATAGAAGGATGCCGATAACCAATAAATACAGAGGTTAGCTGGGCAATTGTAATTAGCATCTCCGGATCCGGCTATCTTGCATGAAAAAGGAAAACCTATATGCTTAAATTCTGGTTAATAAATATCTTGCTGCTGGCGGGTGCGGTACTGGCTCTTTATTTTATTATAAATCTCTTAAAGCTCTCCTGGAAAATATTTAAAGCGGTGTTGGTCATACTAATAGTTTTACTGCTGGTTTCCGTTATTTTATATTACACAGGTCTTCTGGAAAAAATTCCGTTTTTATACCGGTATTTTATGAAATTTAGAGAGTTGATAATCCCCGCCGCAGACAAAGCAGTTGATACCGCTAAATCACTTGTCTAAAAATATCCGGCCAGCCTGCAAAAATTTAAGCTTTTTCCCAGCTGCCGTATTCTATTATGCCTTTATATAATATCTGGAAGGTTACTTTGAGCGCGCAGTAAATGGGCACGGCCAAAAGCATGCCCCAAAGTCCCATAAGCGCCCCGCCTATTGTTACGGATAAGATTACTGCTATGGGATGAATATTTACCGACTGTCCCACCGCGAGGGGAGAAATTGCGACATTATCGATAAGCTGAACACTCATCATAACTGCCACCACAGATCCTGCCATTGCTCCGGATTTATGTTCTACAAGCGCAATGAATATCCCTGGAAGCATCCCCATTACAGGTCCGAGATAGGGAATAATATTTGTAATGCCGCAAATTATCCCTATTATTATGGCGCCCTTTAGACCTATAAGAGACAGTCCTATAATGGAGAGTATGGCCACAATAGTACAGTCAATAATCTGCCCGCGGACATAGCTTCCTACCGACTTGTTGATCTCGAACAACAGGCATAAAAAAGATTCAAAATACTTATTTGGGACAATGCGGATGATATTTTTTTTGAACGTGCGACCGTCTTTTAAAATAAAAAAAGTCAGAAAGAGGACAATAAGCGTGCTGGTAACCAGGCCTAAGATAGTTTTTAAAATATAGGGCATATTCTCTCCCAGAAGAGTGGGAATATCTCCCAGTTTTTGCCCCACCATGTTTTCGAGCGTTCCTTTTTTCAAGCCGGGAAAGCTGGCTTCAAGTTTTATTGCGAGATCAACCAGGCTGTGTTTTATTCTTTCAAAATATGACGGAATCTGTGTCTTCAAAAGAATAATTTCATTTTTTATGCTTTCATAACCCAGACTGCTTATTAGGCCGATCACCACAATGAAACCTATAAAAATAATTGCCACGGCCCAGGTTCTCTTTATACCCCAGCTTTCTATTTTATCGGCCAGCGGGTTTAAGACGTAGACCAGAATGAAAGCTATCAGAAAAGGGGTGAGAAAGTCCTGTGCCAGATAAAATATTACCAGTGCGGCCAGTATCAGGGCATAAAGCCCGAGAAGTTTTAACCAGTTCCAGAGTTTAAGATTCTGTCTCGGTTCCATTGCCTGCTCCTTTTAGAGTTGCTTCCGTCGTGGCCCTTAAACGTTTTGCTATCATCTGCGAAAGTTGGAGGAGAACTTTTGAACCGAGTGCGGGATCTCTTTTTAAAAGATCCAGAAAATCCGGCCGGTAAAATCCAAGTATGCTCGTTTTCCCGGCGGCCAGCGCAGTTGCCGATCTTGGGGCTTCGTCCAGGAGGGCGATTTCCCCGAAAAAGTCGCCTTGTTTCATGGTCGCCACTTCAATCTCTTTATTTTCTATTTTTTTTATAAGTTTTATGCTTCCGGTCCTTATGATGTACATTCCGGCGCCGGGTTCATTTTCATGAAAGACCTGCTCGCCGTCCATATATTCACGCTCGTGCGTTATGATCTCTATTTTGTTGAGTTCCACCAGATTAAGATCGCTAAAAATCGGAACTTTTTCCAGTATTTTTACTATTTCACTGTTTTGCACCCCGAATATCTTCCGTAAACGCTCGAAAAAAGTTTCTGTCAGCTTAACCATTTAATCCTCCGGGACGTTATTCGAAAATTCCTGTTTAAATTTAAGGATAGCTTTCTCGAGAGCGGCAGCAGTGTTTGTCTCAAGATCCAGCATCTCTTTTATCCTTGTTATTAGTTTTGTATGGTTTTCGTTCATATAAATATAGAGGTTTGCTTCAAAAGCCTTAACCTTTTCAACCGGCACATCATCCAGCAAACCCTTAGTTACGGCAAAAAGAATAACCACCTGCTGTTCTATTGGCACAGGTTTATACTGTTCCTGTTTAAGGATTTCTACGAGACGTTGTCCGCGAAAAAGCTGCGCCTGGGTTACCTTATCCAGTTCTGCTCCAAACTGGGCAAAGTTAACGAGTTCCCAGTACTGGCTGAGCGTATTCCTGAGACCGCCGGCTACTTTTTTCATGGCTTTATTTTGTGCTGTGCCGCCTACCCTCGAGACCGAAAGCCCTGCGTTTATTCCGGGACGTATCCCGGAGTAGAACAAACTGCCTTCCAGATATATTTGTCCGTCCGTTATGGAAATAACATTAGTCGGTATATAGGCTGAAATATCGCCGGCCTGAGTTTCTATTATTGGGAGCGCCGTCAAAGTACCGCCGCCTTTTTCTTCGTCCATTTTTGCCGCTCTTTCCAGGAGACGGGAGTGGAGATAAAATATATCTCCCGGATAAGCTTCCCGGCCGGGTGGTCTCCGCAGTAAGAGCGAGATCTGTCTGTAAGCCACCGCATGTTTTGAAAGATCATCATAAATTACCAGCGCGTGTTTCCCTGAATCCCTAAAATCCTCGCCCATAGCACAGCCGGCGTAAGGCGCAATATATTGAAGGGAGGCGGGATCTGAAGCTGTGGCAGAAACAATAATCGTATGATCGAGCGCATCGTGTTTACGCAGCACATCAACGACCTGTGCCACCGTAGATTTTTTCTGGCCTATGGCCACATAGATACAGATCACGTTGCTGTTTTTCTGATTTATAATGGCGTCAACGGCTATAGCGGTCTTACCGGTCTGTCTGTCTCCGATGATTAACTCGCGCTGTCCCCGTCCTATCGGTATCATTGAATCGATGGCTTTAATCCCGGTTTGCAGCGGCATCTTTACCGGGGCCCTTTCGACAACAGAAGGAGCTCTCATTTCTACGGGCCTTGTTTTTTTACTGGGTATCGCGCCTTTGCCGTCTATCGGATTTCCCAGCGCATCAACGACCCTGCCGCAAAGTTCTTTGCCGACGGGAACTTCCACCACGCGGCCGGTACATTTTACGATGTCTCCTTCTTTGATGGCTTTATCATTACCTAGGATGACGACACCGATGTTATCTTTTTCCAGATTTAGAGCTATCCCGAAAACACCCTCTTTAAATTCCACCATTTCAAAATATCTTACTTCATCCAGACCATAAACCCGGCAGATACCGTCGCCGATTTGCAGCACTATTCCGGTGCTTTTGCGGTCAAGCTTACTTTCAAAATCAGCGATAAGGCTTTTTAAAATAGAGGTTATTTCTTCAGGATTTGTCTTTACATCTTTAGCCATAATTTCCCCTTTACTTTAATAAATTTCCGATCTCTACGAGCCTGTTTTGCAAACTCCCGTCATACATTTCCGTGTCCACGCATATGACCATGCCGCCAAGCAGCGCTGCTTCGACAGAAAAGTTGACCCGGAATCTGCTTTTATATTTCTTTTCCAGCGCGTCCGTGATCTTTTTCTTTTGATCTTCCGAGAGCGAAAAGGCGCTCTGGATTTCTGCCGCCTTAAGCCCGTGGTTTTTATCGTAGAGGTCTGTAAATTCTTTCGCTATTTCTGGTAAATAAACAAAACGTTTTTTTTCAATAAGCAAAGAAAAGAAATTTATAAGTTCCTTAGAAAGTTTTCCCGCAAAGACCCTTTGGATCCCGGCCTCTTTGTCTTTCTTTGTAATGCCGGGATTTGAGAAGGCCTCATACGCTCTTTTTCCGAGCGAAGAAGTTATCCCCAAAAGTGTGGCCTTATTTTCTTCGATTTGCCCCTGCCCCTTTGCAATTTCATAAAGGGCCGTTGCGTATTTTTTGGCGATAGTTTTAACGAGCATCAGGTTTTTCCATTTCTTTTATGATATCCGCGATTATCCTATCCTGCGTTTCCTTGTTGATGTTTTCTTTTATTACTTTCTCGGCAATTTTAATTCCGAGCGCGGCCACTTCCAGCCGCATTTCTTTCAGCATTTTTTCTTTTTCGACGGTCAGCTTTTCTTTTGTTTTTTCCAGCAGCTCTTTGGCCTCTTCGCGGGCCTTCAGAATTATATCGTTTTTGATCTCGTTGCCTTCCTTGGTGGCTTCGCGTATTTTTTCCTGGAACTGTTTTTCTATATGTTCCAGCTTCAGGTCAAAATCCTTTTTTACGGCTTCCGCCTCGAGTGTCTGTTTTTCTATGCTCTGCAGAGTGTCCTTTATGTGTTTAGACCTTTCCGAGAGCTTGGCGGAAAATCTTTTTAAAAATATCTGCCAGATCAACACCATCCCGAGCAGGAAGGTGATAACCTGAATAAGTAATATCCCGATATCAATATTAAGATTTATCATTTTCTACCTTTGAAAAATTTACTTTTTAACAACTGCCGCTTTTTCCGGTACCGCTTTTAATACGGCAAGTTCTTTTTCGAGTTTGATCTTTTCCATTTCCAGCTTAATAACTTCTACTTCGCTTTTTGCCTTTTCCACATTTGAAGCCGGAATAGAAAGAGGGTTCGCGAATAATATTATAATCGCGATGGCAAGTACGTAAATAGCAATAGATTCAATGAAAGCCAGTCCGATAATCAAAGCGCCCTGAATTTTTCCCGAGGCCTCCGGCTGTCTGGAGATGCCTTCCATTGCTTTTGCCACGGACATACCCTGCGCAAGTCCGGTCATCAAAGACCCGACCGCTATCGCAATCCCCGCGGTTAGAACTGATATTTCTAGAATTCCCATAACTCCTCCTTTTAGAGGGCTCGAGGCCCTTCGATCTTGCCGTGTTTTCGGCTTAGCATATTATAAACTTTAATTTTAGTTCTCTTCGTGCGCTATGGCGCTTCCTATGTATATCATGGCCAGCACTGTGAAGACCAGCGCCTGAATAAAGCTGACCAGAGAACCCAAAAGAATAATAGCAGGTCTTAAAATAAAATCTCCGGAGAGCAAAAGACCTTGTATCACTTTAGGCATTTCCAGGGCTAAGAAAGCAAAAAATAAACTCGCAAGGAGTGTAAGCAAAACCTCTTTAGCCAGAATATTAAAGAAAAGTCTTAAGGTCAGAGAGATCGGTCTTACCAGCTCTCCTATCATGTGAATAATAAAAAAGAGGGGGGCGAGCCAGTAGGGCGGTCCCATAAAATGCTTAAAGTAACCAAAGAAACCTTTTTCTTTGATACCGAAATAATGCGTGGCAAAAAATATTATCAGCGCGAGCGCCAGGTTCACGCTGAGGTTGCTGGTCGGGGATTTAAAGCCCGGTACGAGCCCCAGCAGATTGGAAACGAAAATAAAAAGAAAAAGCGTGAAAAAAAGCGGGAGAAATTTAGGTCCGTTTCCCCCCATAAACTCTTTGGTTTTATCCGTCATCCATTCAATCCCGAATTCAACCATATTTTGCACGCCAGAAGGAGCCCGCTTTAAAGCAAAAAGCCCCAGCGCTCCGGTAACCAAAATTATTGCCATAGCGACCCAGGACATAGTGATAGCTTCCGGTACCCCGGGTATATGTAAAAAAATTATTTCTTTTAGTAAACCTTCTTCTTCGGCCGCCATTTAATCCTTCTTTTTAAGTTTTGTATATTTAAAAGTTACAAGAATTGTATGGAGGATTAGACCCCCGAGCGCGCCGAGCGCCATTACCCTGCCGGAGTAACGTATCAACAGGTAGATTACAAGTAATATAAGACCCAGCCGCAGCAGGGAAAAAATTGAAATGAAAGCCACTGCTTTCTTCTTTTCCGTTTTAAGCAGTCGAACTGCGAGGTATTGCCTGAAAAATGAGTTGCCCAAGCCGAGTAAAAACCCAAGAAAGACCCCCCAAGCTCCGTTTAAAATGTCCGTTATTGTCATTTCATCTTCCTTATCTCGCTTATTATATAGTAGAAGCCTGCTGCCGTGCCAAAAACAAATAAAACAAGAGTAAAGACCGGGGAAGTTTTAAGATATTTGTCTAAAAAGTATCCGGCGGCTAACCCTCCAAAAGTAGACAGCGCAAGGGTAAATCCCAGTCCGGAGGCAAAACCCAGCTTTCCCCAGTTAAAATCACTCATTAATATCTATCATATCAGAAAAAAGTCCGGGATTCAATAAAGCAGAAGAGATAGGTATTCCTCCTTAAACAAGCTTTTCCTGTAAACTATTTAACCTTTTGCTTCGTCAAAGAGCTATAAAGACAAGAGGAGGGTGCCAAATATGCGACCTTTTACCCCTAATATAGTAAAGACAGGAATAATTCTATTTTTTCTGGTTATTTTCTCCGGCTTTATCTTTGCAGTTGAAAACGAAGAGAAAAATATGACCACAAACAATGCTGCTGCAAAAATAGCAGATATTGAGGATAAGGGAAATAATGACGGCTGGGACAGGGAAAAACTTAAAATTCTAAGAGAAAAAGATCCTAAAAAATTTAAAGAAGTTATGAAAAAGTTGGAACAAATACTTGAAAAAATAAAAAAAGATAACCCCGAAAAGTTCGACCTGCTAATGCAGAAGCGGAGTGAGCGTCTTAACGAGATGAAAAATAACAATCCCCGAAAATATAAAGAGTTAAGAGACAAATTAATAAACGAACTCAGGGAAATGAAAAGAAAGGCTCCTGAAAAATACAAAGAGTTAATGGAAAAACGGAAAAAGTATTTGGAAGAAGAACGGGCCGGACTCCGGGAAAAAGCGAATGAGGAAAAAGAGTAACGATGCCTGCAGCCCTTGACGCGTTAGAAAATGCGGGTTATAATCAAAGAATGGTAAACCCCCGGGAAGAAGAAAAGCTGTTGGTTGCCGGTTTGAAGACAGGTGAAGAGCAGGCTTTCAAAATGTTCGTAGAAAAATATCAAGCCCGCGCTTTCTCTGTTGCTTATTCTTATCTGAAAAATTCCGAAGAGGCAAAAGACGTGGTCCAGGAATCCTTTATCCGGGTCTATGAAAAAGTAAGCAGTTTCAAGGGAGATTCAAAGTTTTACACCTGGTACTATCGGCTTCTTTTTAATCTTTGCCATGACGCTAAAAGAAAGAAAAAAATTGCAAATATATTTTCTATTTTCCTCCCGGCAAAAAGCGAAGAAAGCAGCAAAGAGTATGAAGTAGTCTTAAAAGAAAAAATAAAATACGGACCCGAGGAAAAATTCGCCGCGGGAGAGCTTGCCGGAAAAATTGAAAGCTGTTTGGATAAACTTTCCGCCAAAGAAAAACTGGTTTTTGAGTTGAAGCACTACCAGGGCTTTAAAATAAAAGAAGCCGCAGTTATTCTAGGCATAAAAGAAGGCACTGTTAAAGTGCTGCTTTTTAGAGCCGTGCAAAAATTAAAAAAACTATTAAAAGAAGAGGAAATATGAAAAACTGTAAAAAAATAATTCAAAAAATACCGGAATATATTTATGGAGAGCTTCCGGCAGAAGAGAAAGCCTTGGTCTTTACCCATCTAAAAAACTGCTCCTCCTGTGCCAAAGAACTTAAAACAACCTCAGCTGTTTTAAAAAAAGTTTCACAACTCAAGCGGCCGGCGCTTCCTTCTTCTTTATATCCTGCAGTTCTGGGAAAACTGGAACAAAGAAAAGCTGCTGCGGGTAAATTTTGGAATTTGCCTTTTGCCGCAGGTTTTTGCCTGCTTATTTTGCTCGCTGTTTTCTCCAACAACCATAATACTTATTCTATAAGGAACATAAACTCTGGAAATACTGCAAACGAAGAAAAAAAGAGCACAAAATCGAAGCTGGTCGCAGAAGGATTAAATGAAGAAATTGATCTACTTAGCGAATTAGATTATAAAATATTAGATGAATTGTTTCCTGAACAAGCAAAAGCCCTTATAAAATAAGGAATAATAAAACAAAGAAAATAATTAAAATAAATCACCCCAAACCCTTGACAAATCAGGGAGTATCGTGTATACTCACTACTCATTGAAAATGCAAAAGTTCTTGAAAATAAATGCGAAAGTTACTTGACAAGAAGAAAATAGTTATGTATAATTAGAGTTACCACTAAGAGCGTTAAATCTTTGCGAGAAGAGGTGGCTAACATAATAACGATGCGCGGTCCTCATTTAAGAAAACTGAGAGGCAGTCCATGACGAGATAAAAATCGTCTTTCTGTTTTTTTGAATGAGCGCCGTTATAACGGTGCTCTTTTTTTTGTGATCTTTGAGAGATATTTGGTTACGTTTAAGTAAACTTTGAGGTGCTGTAAATATTTGTATTAGAATCAAATAAAGAGCTATAACTCAAAAAAATTTAACAATTTTGGAGAGTTTGATCCTGGCTCAGAACTAACGCTGGCGGCGTGCCTAACACATGCAAGTCGAACGGACTTGTTGTAATAGCAATATTGTAACAAGTTAGTGGCAAACGGGTGAGTAATATTTAGGTAACTTACCCAGGAGAGGGGAATAACTCGGCGAAAGCTGAGCTAATACCACATGATGATGAGCTCTGTAATGGGTTCATCCAATGGCATAGCAATATGCGCTCTTGGAGAGGCCTAAATCCTATCAGCTAGTTGGTGAGGTAATGGCTCACCAAGGCTTTGACGGGTAGCCGGTCTGAGAGGACGGTCGGCCACACTGGAATTGAGATAAGGTCCAGACTCCTACGGGAGGCAGCAGTGGGGAATATTCCGCAATGGGCGAAAGCCTGACGGAGCGACGCCGCGTGGATGATGAAGGTCTTCGGATTGTAAAGTCCTGTAGAGGGGGAAGAAGGGTGCAGCAATGCATTTGACAGTACTCCTAAAGTAAGCTACGGCAAACTCTGTGCCAGCAGCCGCGGTTATACAGAGGTAGCAAGCGTTGTTCGGAATGACTGGGTGTAAAGGGTGTGTAGGTGGTTTAGTAAGTTGAATGTGAAATCCATTGGCTCAACCAATGAACTGCATTCAAAACTGCTTTACTTGAGTACGGGAGAGGGAAGTGGAATTTCTGGTGTAGCGGTAAAATGCGTAGATATCAGAAGGAACACCGGTGGCGAAGGCGACTTCCTGGTCCGTAACTGACACTGAAACACGAAAGCTAGGGGAGCAAACAGGATTAGATACCCTGGTAGTCCTAGCCGTAAACGATGTACACTAGGTGTGTCCCGGTTAACGGGATGTGCCGAAGCTAACGCATTAAGTGTACCACCTGGGGAGTACGGCCGCAAGGTTGAAACTCAAAGGAATTGACGGGGGCCCGCACAAGCGGTGGAGCATGTGGTTTAATTCGACGCTACGCGAAGAACCTTACCTGGGCTTGACATACTGGTAGTAAGAACCCGAAAGGGCAATGATTCGTAGCAATACGAAAGCCAGAACAGGTGCTGCATGGCTGTCGTCAGCTCGTGTCGTGAGATGTTGGGTTAAGTCCCGCAACGAGCGCAACCCCTATCTTTAGTTGCCACCCGCAAGGGGGCCACTCTAAAGAAACTGCCACGGACAACGTGGAGGAAGGTGGGGACGACGTCAAGTCATCATAGCCCTTATGTCCAGGGCTACACACGTGCTACAATGGCGCATACAAAGGGTTGCCAAATCGTAAGATGGAGCTAATCCCAAAAAGTGCGCCTCAGTTCGGATTGAGGGCTGCAATTCGCCCTCATGAAGCTGGAATCGCTAGTAATCGTAGATCAGCTACGCTACGGTGAATACGTTCCCGGGCCTTGTACACACCGCCCGTCACACCACGAGAGTTGATTATACTTGAAGAAACCGTTAAGGTGGCTAAAGTGTGATCAATGATTGGGGTGAAGTCGTAACAAGGTAGCCGTATCGGAAGGTGCGGCTGGATCACCTCCTTTCAAAGGAGAACTAGATCAAACAAAGCGAACAAACGTAACCATTTATCTCTATAATATTTGAAGCATTACGCGATTGCGTTAACAAGGGCTCGTTTGGGGCCTATAGCTCAGTTAGTTAGAGCGCACCCCTGATAAGGGTGAGGTCTCCTGTGCAATTCAGGATAGGCCCACCAATTTTTGGAGGGGGTGTAGCTCAGTTGGGAGAGCACCTGCTTTGCAAGCAGGGGGTTCAGGGGTTCGATCCCCCTCACCTCCACCATGAACCTCCGGTTCAGTGCAAACGGGAAAGCAGTCGAAAAGCGTAATGGCGCAATGTTTCAAATGTTCTTTGAGATTTTGTACGATAGAAAAAAAGTAAAGTAGATATACCCAGAAAAGTAAATACGTGTAATATTGTAAGAAAAGATTTAAGTAATATGGTCAAGCTACTAAGGGCGTACGGTGAATGCCTTGGCGCTAGAAGCCTATGAAGGACGTGGTAGACTGCGAAAAGCTTCGGGGAGCTGTCTGCATGCTTTGATCCGAAGATGTCCGAATGAGGAAACTTTTAACGTGTTAACGTTAAGCCGTGGGATAAATAAAATAGTCCTACGGAGATAACCGGGTGAAGTGAAACATCTCAGTAACCCGAGGAAAAGAAAATCGCCTTACGGCGATCATTTCCCTAGTAGTGGCGAGCGAACGGGAAGGAGTCTAAACCTTTTGCAATTATAGCCTGCACGCGTTTTGCAAGAGGTGTCGCGGGACGGTCAAGCTGCTGTGCAAAGCAGCGCCCGAGTTAAAAATTATAATCTAGTCGAATATCCTGGAACGGATAACCATAGACGGTGATAGTCCGGTAGGCGAAAGGTTATGATCTCGGAGACATGCTCCCAAGTACTGCGGGACACGTGAAATTCTGCAGGAATCCGGCCAGACCACTGGCCAAGACTAAATACTCTCTAGCGACCGATAGTGAACAAGTACCGCGAGGGAAAGGTGAAAAGAACCCTTAAGAAGGGAGTCAAAAGAACCTGAAACCGTATGCCTACAAGCAGTCAGAGTCGCAGCAATGCGATGATGGCGTGCCTATTGGTTAATGAGCCTGCGAGTTAGTCGGTGCAGCAAGGTTAAGCAGCCTTGAGCTGTGGAGCCGTAGCGAAAGCGAGTGTTAATAGCGCGATAGTTGCATCGATTAGACCCGAAGCCAAGTGATCTACCCTTGTCCAGGATGAAGTAAGCGTAACAGCTTATGGAGGTCCGAACGGGTGATTGTTGCAAAAATCTCCGATGAGGTGAGGGTAGGAGTGAAAAGCTAATCGAACTTGGTGATAGCTGGTTCTCCTTGAAATAGCTTTAAGGCTAGCCTCGAAATTATAACAGTGGGGGTAGAGCTCTGATTGGTCTATGGGGTTGAATAAACCTGCAGAAACCATTCAAACTCCGAATACCATTGTGTAGATTTCGGGAGTCAGAATATGAGCGCTAAGGTCCATATTCGAGAGGGAAACAGCCCAGACCATCAGCTAAGGTCCCTAAATTTATACTAAGTGGCAAAGGATGTGAAATTACTTAAACAGCCAGGATGTTGGCTTAGAAGCAGCCATCATTTAAAGAGTGCGTAACAGCTCACTGGTCGAGTGATTTTGCGCCGAAAATGTCCGGGGCTAAAGTATAGTACCGAAGCTATGGACTTGTCCCGCAAGGGAAGAGTGGTAAAGGAGCGTTCTATTGTAGTGTGAAGTGTGACCGAGAGGTTACATGGACGAACTAGAAGTGATGATGCAGGCATAAGTAGCGTAAATCAAAGTGAAAAACTTTGACGCCGTAAATCTAAGGTTTCCTTGAGCTAGGTTAATCCTCTCAGGGTAAGTCGGGAACCTAAGTCGAGACCGAAAGGTGTAGATGATGGATAACAGGTTAATATTCCTGTACTATGGTAAAGTCGTTATCAGCGATGGGGCGACGCAGTAGGATAGGTCAGCATTCGGCCGGTTGTGAATGTCTAAGCTCTTAGGCGGGGTCGCCAGGTAAATCCGGTGGCTCATTAAACGCTGAAAAGTGATGGGTAGTATACGGGGAGACTCGTATATGAATTGATTGATTCCACACTGACGAGAAATAACCTCTAGTCAGACTTTATCGTATCCGTACCGTAAACCGACTCAGGTAGATGGGTAGAAGATACCAAGGCGTTCGAGAGAACTTCTGTTAAGGAACTCGGCCTAATCACCCCGTAACTTCGGGAGAAGGGGTGCAACATTAGCGTGTAGTTGTTAACTCAGCTATGCGTGAAGTTGCCGCAGTGAATAGGCTTGGATGACTGTTTAACAAAAACACAGGACTCTGCTAACTCGTAAGAGGATGTATAGGGTCTGATGCCTGCCCAGTGCCGGAAGGTCATGAGGAGAGGTTAGCCGCAAGGCAAAGCTTTGAATCTAAGCCCCGGTAAACGGCGGCCGTAACTATAACGGTCCTAAGGTAGCGAAATCCCTCGTCGGGTAAATTCCGACCTGCATGAATGGCACAACAATCCAGGCACTGTCTCAACAGAAGACTCGGCGAAATTGTAGTTCCTGTGAAGATGCAGGATACCTGCAGCTAGACGAAAAGACCCCATGAAGCTTTACTGTAACTTGGTACTGGATTTTGAATCGATTTGTAGAGAATAGGTAGGAGGCGTTGAAGCATTGTCGCTAGGTGATGTGGAGCCGAACAGTGGAATACTACCCTTATTGTTTTGAGATCCTAATCTGAACCGTAATCCGGTTCGGAAACAATGCCTGGTGGGCAGTTTAACTGGGGCGGTTTCCTCCTAAAGAGTAACGGAGGTGTACAAAGGTTCCCTCAGCGCGGTTGGAAATCGCGTGTCGAGTGTAAAGGCATAAGGGAGCTTAACTGCAAGACCGACGGGTCAAGCAGATACGAAAGTAGGTCTTAGTGATCCGGTGATACCGAGTGGAAGGGTCATCGCTCAACGGACAAAAGCTACTCTGGGGATAACAGGCTGATCGCATCCAAGAGTTCATATCGACGATGCGGTTTGGCACCTCGATGTCGGCTCATCGCATCCTGGGGGTGAAGTAGCTCCCAAGGGTTTGGCTGTTCGCCAATTAAAGCGGTACGTGAGCTGGGTTCAAAACGTCGTGAGACAGTTTGGTCTCTATCTGCTGTGGGCGCAGGATATTTGCGGGGAGCTATTCCTAGTACGAGAGGACCGGAATGGACGAACCTCTGGTGTATCGGTTATCATGCCAATGGTAATGCCGAGTAGCTATGTTCGGACGAGATAAACGCTGAAAGCATATAAGTGTGAAACTCGCCCCAAGATTAGATATCCCTGAAGGCAACTTATAGACTATGAGTTTGATAGGCCGGGAGTGTAAGGCACGCGAGTGTTTCAGCTAACCGGTACTAATCCGCCGTTCGGCTTGACCATATTAATTAACTCTTTTCGAGTTAATGTATGTCAGTCGCGCACCAAGAAACGAATGTTAGAAGCTTTAAAAAACTAAAGTACTGACTTTACTTTGATTCGAATCGTACAAAATCTCTTGCTCTTTTAAAATATATATAATGCTAGTGATATTACCAGAGGGGAAACACCCGTTCCCATTTCGAACACGGCAGTTAAGACCTCTAGGGCCAATGGTATTGCACGGGCAACCGTGTGGGAGAGTAGGACGTCACTAGCTTGGCATCATAAAAGGCAGGGCTGACAATTGTCACCCTGCCTTTTCTTTTTTTAACGGTATTATTTTATCAAGACCGGGCTTCAAATGTGCTATGATGTAGCAACAGCAAATCTCAAGGGGGAAATATGAGAAAAATGAAAGTGCTTTTGCTATTTGTATTTGTTTGTTTAATGGGGGAAAACCTGCCTGCTGCAACAACTTCAAATCCATAACCATTCAAGACTTCATTTAAATAACGGGATGCCAAAAGGGCATACCAAAATCTTTTGCAAGGGGGAAGATATGGAAAAGGTAAATATTGTAAGCAGGGAAGAAAGGGAGAAAAAGGATAAAAGCGGGAAGTATTTTGTGTACAAGTCCGCGGATGGCAGGGAGATGTTAAGTAAGCAGAAGTATGAAGAGGGAGAGCAGGAGTTCGAAATAACGCCTTCAAAAGACGGAAGAATATTCTGGCTCAAAAAAACCGGCGAAACACGAGTAAAAAGCGATTCTGCAAAAGCGCCGAAAATAGATAAAGGTCCATTTGCCGGAAAATCCAACGAGTTGAGTTTGCTAAAGAGCTCTATTGATCTGGTGAAGATCTGGCTGAGAGAGGGGTTGGTTGCTAAGCCAAAAAATCTTGGTGAAATGGATAACTATATCAAAGAAGCGGGGAAGCATCTGCAAAATATGATATAGGGGGTATAATAGTTAAGCACCCTGAACCATTCGGGGGAAGCTCTCAGGTTCAGGGTGATTAATGCCCTATATTTAAGAAATTAACAAAGAGGGCGTTAATCATTCTTTTTTCTTTCGTGATGGTGTATAATGTAAAACTATGAAAAATAAGATACTTCAAGTTTTGACTAAGTACTGGGGTTATGATTCCTTCCGGGAGTTTCAGGAAGAAGCCATCATGTCAATTATGGAGTCAAACGATACACTTACAATTCTTCCTACGGGGGGAGGCAAGTCGGTTTGTTTCCAGGTGCCGGCGCTTCTCCTGTCCGGTACGGCCGTGGTTATTTCTCCTCTTATTTCTCTCATGAAAGATCAGGTGGATTTTTTGAAAGATATTGGTATTGAAGCGGAATATTTTAATTCGGCGCTTACCGTTGTGCAGGCGAGAGAGGTTGCGGATAAAATAAGGTCGGGAAAGGTCAAGCTTCTATATATATCCCCTGAAAGACTGATGACGGAGTGGATGCTGGAGATACTTAAAAGTATAACGGTGCCATATTTTGTTATAGATGAAGCGCATTGTATAAGTCAGTGGGGGCATGATTTTAGGGCGGAGTACCGGCAGCTTAGCGCAATAAAGAGGCTTTTTCCCGGGGTAAAAGTTCATGCTTTTACGGCCACGGCCACCGAAGAGGTTAAAAAAGATATTCTGGCACAGTTAAAACTTGAAAAGCCCCACATATATATAGGAAGGGTCGACCGGCCTAATCTTACTTTTAGGATGACGGAAAGAGAAGAGAACGGGATAAAACAAATAATAGAAACGCTTAAACTCCACGAGAACCAAGCCGGAATAATTTACTGTCTAAAACGCGCAGATGTAGATAAAATCTCCGAGGTTTTGAACAGCAAAGGCTATGCGAACCTTCCTTATCATGCAGGGCTTCCGGATATAGAAAGAAAGAGAAATCAGGAAACCTTCTTAACGGAAAAAGTAAATATTATTGTGGCAACTATCGCTTTTGGTATGGGTATAGACAGGTCCAACATCCGCTTTGTAATTCATGCGGCGATGCCCAAGTCCGTTGAACATTACCAGCAGGAAACGGGCCGCGCGGGCCGGGATGGCCTGCCGTCCTACTGCTATATGTTCTATTCGGGTGCTGATTACCGGACCTGGGAATATATTTTTCAAAAGTCTTTTTCCGGGCAGAGCGCGCATCGCAAACTCGGCGAGATGTATAATTTCAGCACTGTGCCGGTTTGCAGGCATCGCTATTTGTCTGAATATTTCGGCCAAAACTATCCAAAAGCAAACTGTAACTCCTGTGATTTTTGTCTGGATGAAGTGGGTACCCTGCCTGAATCGGATAAATTCTCAAAACGTATAATAGAAGGTGTGTTTGGCGTGGAAGAACGTTTTGGTGCGGAGCATGTGGCCAATGTCCTCACCGGGAATCTTACCGAAGGCATAGAAAGATGGGGTCATAATACACTGCCTATTTTTGGAAGTTTAAAAGGGGAAACTAAACGCGCAATAAGGTCTATGATCGACCAGCTGATAGCGCAGCGGTTTTTAAGACGAGGCGGAGAATATTTGACGCTTTCGGTAACGGATGAGGGAATGAAAATACTTTCCGGCGAGGTTAATCCGAAACTGACAAGAATATTGGAAAAAGAGAAAAAAGTCGCGCTTAAAAAGAAGCAAAAACTTGCGCTGGAATCAGATTATGCGAATATGGAGCTTGGTCTTTTTGAAAAATTAAAACTTTTGAGACGAGCGCTTGCGGATAAAAAAAATATGCCGTCATATATTGTTTGTTCTGACCGCACCCTTAAAGAACTGGCAGAAAAGAAACCCAAGACCGGAGAGGAACTTAAAAATATCTTCGGGATAGGGGAAGCAAAACTGAGAGATTACGGCGAGATCTTTTTAAAAGCAATAAAGGAATATGAAGAAAAAGAATAACTAAGGATTATCTTTATCCCCCTGTGATCTGAACCCCCGAAAAGCCAATTAGACGGAAACAGCCCGCATAATAAAAAGTATTAATATTGTTTATCTATTTCATATCTGATTAAAATCATACAAGTATTTTGGCATTTGCAATTCCCCCGGTTCAGTGGACTACTTGTTTAGTTGGTAATAGTCTTTTTCTGCCTGATCGGGACTTTTGTACCCGTTATACGAGTGCAGGCGCTC
>Ga0265593_1000283_pt1 | contig 31293 bp, 24 predicted proteins | sample saktaG_8_FD_190136 | JGI IMG/M metagenome (GOLD analysis project Ga0265593, IMG submission 190136) | Saline water microbial communities from Sakinaw Lake, British Columbia, Canada - sak_2011_5_24_36m | ecosystem: Environmental > Aquatic > Non-marine Saline and Alkaline > Saline ...
TTGTTCATAGCAATGACAACACGCAAAAGGAAGAAAAAACAAAAATGGACTTGCCTGTTATGCCTGGCGATATCATTCGTGTAGACGAGCGCATGTTTTAATGCTCACCCAACAAAGACGCCTCTTGCTATAACTAAAAGGCGCCTTTGTTAGTGTACTTTCTAAAGTAAAACGCCCCTGATTGCACCGTATCCAGCACGGCTACCACATTAAACTTTTGATTTTAACTTGTTTACCTACGGAAAACTTATGTCACAAAGCAACTACCCTCCTACTCAAAACTATAGCGAGGCTGCTTTTCAAGATGAAAGCTCAATATCACTCAACCACATATTTCATATATTTTGGTTGCGAAAAACCTTGTTTATTGCCGTATTTGTGTTTGTTTTTATTGCAGGCACCGTCATCGTATTTCAGTTAACACCAAAATTTACCACTGAAACCAAGATTTTAGTTGGCATAGATAAAGCGAAAGTAGTTGATGTTGAGGCAGTACTTAGTGGCAACTTAGGCACGGATAGCGCAGTAAAAAGTGAAACCGAAGTCCTGACTTCAAAAGGCTTGGCGAAAAAAATTATCACTAAGCTTGGCTTGCTCAATATGGAAGAATTTAATCCCAACCTAAAAGAGAAAAGTTTTTTTGCAGAAATAAGTCCTTCTAATTGGTTTTCTGATGAATTTAAAGCTTCTATAGGCTTACTCAATAAAAAAGAACCTCTCACCGAAGAAGAAGCACAAGAACGACTCATGGCAACGGCAACCAATATTTACTTAAGTAAATTAAAAGCCGCACCTGTTCGAGGCTCTCAAGTTATTTCTGTCACCTTTGAATCACCCGATCCGAAACTGGCTGCACACGTGACAAATACCCACGCAGAAAGCTATATCATTGGTCAGCTTGAAGCTAAATTTGAAGCCACACAAAAAGCTTCGTCATGGCTTAACGAACAGCTTTCGGGTTTACGTTCAAAAGTTGAATCCTCAGAACGCGCCGTCGAAATCTATCGCAAAGACCATGGCCTAAGCAAAGGAACCAATGAATCTGGCTTAGTTGGCGAACAACTTTCTGAAATTAATAGCCAACTTATTATCGCCAAAGCAGAGCGTGCAGAAAAATCAGCACGCCTTACCCAAGTAACGCAATTACTGCGCAATGGCACTGACATTGAAACGGCTAGCGAAGTCTTATCCTCCGCATTAATCCAAAACCTACGCCAAGAAGAAGCAGAACTGCAACGCAAAGTGTCAGAAATGTCTGTGGAATTAGGTGCAAAACATCCCAAATTAATTAGAATTAACGCTGAAATTCTTGATCTTAGAGGCAAAATAAAATCTGAAATCACTAAAATTGCCTCTGGACTCAAAAATGAACTTAACATTGCCAGCACCCGCGAAGCCAGCTTGCAAAGCAGCCTTCAAGCCCAAGAAAACAAATCGGGCTCACACCGCGAAGAAGAAGTACAACTAAGAGCGCTAGAAAGAGAAGCCACTGCTAACAAAGTATTATTTGAAACTTTCTTAAATCGTTTTAAAGAAACCTCCTCCACGCAAGGCATGGAAGAAGCTGATGCACGCGTTATTTCTGCTGCTGAAGTGCCGGTGTCGCCGTCCTTTCCAAAGAAAGACATGATGATGGCATTAATTGCAGTGCTTGCCACACTTTCTGGTACTGCAGTAATTTTTGTCTTAGAAATGTTGCATCCTGGCTTACGCACCCCTGAAGAAATTGAACGTTTCTTAGGCATTCCTGCCATTGCCTTACTGCCACAAATTGATAGAAAAATTGATCCTTTCAATTATGTGTTAGACAAACCCCACTCCAGTCTTAGTGAAGCCCTTAGCTCCTTACGGGTATCCTTAATGCTGTCTGATCCAGATAAAAATGTGCAATCGGTAATGGTAACCTCATCCTTACCTGCCGAAGGAAAAAGTACCACAGCACTGTGTTTGGCACGAAGCGCTGCCTTTTCAGGACAAAAAGTGATTGTAATCGATGCCGATTTCCGTCGCCCAACCATTGAAAAGAAATTAAATATCGCAGCCAACACAAAAGGTCTTACCGACTATATTTTGGCGCACGATGGCAAATACACGGACTTCATCGTACAAGATGACCGGACCAATATGTACATTATGAGCAAAGGTAAAGCAGATTATGTTAATCCTGTGGATATTTTATCCTCCCACAAAATGGAAGCCTTACTGCTGGAATTAAAACAAAACTTTGATTTGATTATTATTGATACGCCGCCCGTTATGGCCGTAACCGATGCACGGGTATTAGCCTCAATGGTTGATAAAACCTTATTTGTTGTATATTGGGACAAAACACCAAGACAAGTGGTTAAAACGGGGCTTGAAGAGTTACTCAAAGCCAACCCAAGTATTGCAGGGATTGTCTTGCAACAAGTAAACTTTAAAGAATATAGTAGCTACAGCTATGGTGAATCAGGGTACTATTATAATTACAGTAAATACGGTCAATATTATACAAACTAAGCAACGCAATGATACCTGTTGAAAAATCACTTCTGTTCCAAAAAATAATTACAGGGCTTGTGCTCCTCTTCAGCGTGAGCTTATTGGCCATGGCCTGGCCACGCTGCAGAGCAGCCTTTGATTTTTTACCAGCAAAATACGCGCTTGAAAAAATCAATAAAAATACTGAGTTGGATGAAGAAGAAATTGCTATCGCTCTTGAGCAGACTGAACAAAGCGCTGAAATTTTTGCAGATCCTCGCTATTCAGAAGGCATGAGCCAACTGTTATTACTTGACGCTCAAAAAAATGAATCATTGGACTCGGCCGCCAACGATTCCTTAGCACTCGCTAAAAAAAGCGCAGAACATGCCCTTTCTTTAGCACCAGCAAACGCACTGTTATGGTATCGACTGGCCGTGATTAATAGTTTATTGAATACCTCACCGGAGGACATCAAAAAAACATTGCTCATGTCAATAATGACAGGCCCGAATGAAATGGGCATCATGCTTCCTAGATTACACATGAGTCTAATGCTATTTTCGTTGCTTGAGAACGATGACAAAGAGCAAATCATTAATCAAATTATTACCGTCTGGTCTCTTGCGCCGGCTGATTTTTTACTCATCGTCGCAGATAATACTAACATGATGGAGAGCACAAAAACCTTACTCACTCCTCACCATACCACTGAGCTAAGTGAAATGGAGCAAGCCCTTGAAGAGCGTCATTAATTCATTTTTTAGAAAGCCCACACTTCCTGCCGTAACCCCTTTTTTACCTGATGGCTTACGTGTTTATTGTATAGGTGATATTCATGGTCGCTATGACTTACTTTGCCAATTGCACGACAAAATCACCCACGATGCAGAAACCTTTTCTGGTCAAAAGGTAATTATTTATTTGGGTGATTTTATCGATCGCGGCTTACACTCAAAAGAGGTGCTTGACTGCCTAAGCAAACAAACCAATGACTTATTTGACTATATTTATCTCCGTGGCAATCATGAACAAACCTTATTGGACTTCCTTCAAGAAGACTCAGTTGGGCGCTCATGGCTAACCTACGGCGGGCAAGCTACCTTAGCAAGCTACGGCGTGTCATTAGCAAAAATTCCCACTAAGCGTGAAGATTTTATTGCGCTACAAACGCAATTAAGAAAAAACTTACCTGAAGCGCATTATAAATTTCTTGTTGCAACCCGCTTATCTCATCAGCTTGGTAATTATTTTTTTGTGCATGCTGGCATTAATCCACAACTACCGCTTCATAAACAGAATAATGAAGATATGCTGTGGATTCGTGAAACCTTTACTGAAACAACTAAAACATTTGAAAAAATTATCGTTCATGGTCATACCGTCACAGAACACGCCGAACTGTTGGCTAATAGAATTGGTATCGACACAGGTGCTTACGCAAGCAGCGTACTCACTTGCCTAGTACTAGAAAGCACGACCCAAGCACTTATCCAAACCAACGCAAGCTAATGGATAAATTAAACACCACGCAGCTAGCCTTAAAATACTACCTTAATTAAAGAAGGAGCCTGTCATGTTTGAGTTACTCTTTGTTTTAACAACTATTTTTGTTGCCTCTATTTTTTATCAGGCAGTCAACAACCAAAAGCAAGAGCCTATCAACACGCACACCACTCAAGCAAACCTTGCGACCACTGTTCGTTTACCAGAAACGCCAATACTTGCCACTAAAAGTCCTGCCCCAAAAACAGCTAAGCCTGGCACTAAAAAAGAAAGTATTAAAAATCCCCTTACGGGTGAAATAGCCACCATAGCAAGCAACTACCGCTTCACCAAACGCTGGATTAAAGAAGCGCTCGTTACCGAAGGATTGCTAAGTAAAGTCTACAAAAACAATGAACTAAATGAAGAGACGGAAGTGCTTATTAAAACAGCAGTGCTTGCATTAGAATCTTTAAATAAATATCAACTTTAAGCCACCTCTATATTTACTCAAATGGCGGCTTTATTCACCGCTACACACCGAAAAATATGGTAAAATTACCTTGAAAGAGTTGGCTGGACAGTCGCTGTTTTATGCTTATTAAGCATAGGATGGAGGAAAGTCCGGGCTCCATTGGGCGAGGTGCCAGGTAACGCCTGGGAGGCGCGAGCCTACGGAAAGTGCCACAGAAAATATACCGCCTGCTGACCAGCAGTAATGCTTGTCATCAGGTAAGGGTGAAATGGTGCGGTAAGAGCGCACCGCGCAACTGGCAACAGTAGTGGCAGGGTAAACCCCACCTGGAGCAAGATCAAATAGAGAAGCAGACGCGCGGCCCGTGCGGCTTCTGGGTAGATTGCTTGAGCTGCAGGGTGACCTGTAGCCTAGATGAATGACTGTTCCCGACAGAACCCGGCTTACAGGCCAACTCTTTCTTATTACTCTCCCGTTTTTTACCCAATTATTTACCCACTTAACTACCTACCCCCGTCATATCACTACGACACACAACGCTTAACTTAATCCTTACCTGCTTCGCCTTGCCGCCAAAACCACCCAATCGTATAGCTTCGCGCCTTTTTATACTTACTTATATTCCAAGCGCCAAAAGGCTTGCGCCCCTCATTAAGGCACTGCATTACAACCCCTAATCATAATACGAATGACTGCTCACTTCTTACTAGCAACCTAATTCATGCACTTTATCAACTAATCAATCCACCTTATTGATTAATCGTATGAATTTATTTTTTACGTTCAGAACCCAAAATTAACCATAAGTACTGCTGTAAGTCATTGTCAAAAAAGAAAGAATTTTAACAAAATGATTCTTGACTAAGTTCATTTTGAATTCTATAGTGGTCGATATGTGGAGAAAAGTGGTACATTAGTGATGAAATATGGTTTTTTATCAACAAATGGGGGCAGGTTTGTTTCGCGGAATTAGCTCACTTAATTTAGATGATAAAGGACGCATTGCGATGCCAACGCGCTATCGTGAAGCCATCCACGCGTGTTGTAATCGGCAATTAATCATCACCGTTGCCGTTAATGAACGCTGCCTTGGTGAGCTAGGTTGCTTATGGCTTTACCCACTGCCTGAATGGGAAAAGCTAGAAAACACCATTAGCCAATTACCCACCTTAAACAAAATGGCAGGCAAACTGCGCCGCTTTTTAATTGGAAACGCTACTGAATGCGACATGGACGCGCAAGGAAGACTGCTGTTGCCAGAAAAGCTACGAACATTTGCCGCGATGGATAAAAAACTTGTGCTAATTGGTCAGCTTAATAAATTTGAAGTATGGAATGAATCGGCATGGCAAGCCAAAGAACAAGCGTGGATGACAGAAGATGACAACGATGGCTTAGCAGAATTAGGGACATTATCGTTTTAAACCAGTGAGGATGCGCTATTGGAACACAGACCCGTCATGCTTGCAGAAGCATTGGAGCAACTTGAATTAAAACAAGAAGGCCTCTACATAGACTGTACATTTGGGCGTGGCGGTCATAGCTCTGCAATATTAAACTATCTTGATAATACAGGAAAACTCATTGCATTTGATCAAGACATCACAGCGCATAACTCTGACGCAGCGATAGCTTTAGCACAAGACAATAGATTTACGTTGTTACATAAACCATTTTCTAACTTACAACTTGCCTGTCAGCAGCTTGGCATTGAAGGAAAGGTTAATGGCATACTGCTTGACTTGGGGGTCTCCTCACCACAACTTGATAACGCAGAGCGTGGCTTTAGTTTTTTAAGAGACGGTCCCTTAGATATGAGGATGAACACCACACACGGCCTAACTGCTGAAGCATGGTTGAAAACTACCAGTGAATCAGCAATAGTCAAGGTGTTATTTGATTATGGTGAAGAGCGCTTTGCTAGAAAAATTGCTAACGCAATTATCACAACGCGCGAACACACGCCACTTGTCTCCACAAAACAATTGGCGGACATCGTTGCCAATGCAGTGCCTTTCCATGATCGGCATAAACATCCCGCAACCCGAACATTTCAAGCAATACGCATTGCCGTCAATGCTGAACTTGATGAATTAAAAGCCGTTTTAGATCAAGCCATTCCAGTCTTAACGCCAGGCGGACGCTTAGTTGTGATGAGTTTTCATTCCTTAGAAGATCGCCTCGTAAAACGTTTTTTTAGAGCAGAGTCAGGCGCAAAATATAACCCTGGCAGACTCCCTATTCTGGAACGTGATATTTGCAAAGGTGCTTTAAAAACATGCGGCAAAGCGATTAAAGCCAGTGCTGAAGAGCTACGGCATAATCCTAGAGCACGAAGTGCCATAATGCGTGTCACAGAGAAAAGGTAAATGAACACACTGCGCCTGTGGGGTATGGGCTCCCTATTTTTGATTTTACTAGGTTCGGCGTTAACAGTAATTTTTTGTAAATACCATTCTCGCCTGCTTTTTATGGAAATACAGCAACAAGAAAGTGCGCTTGATCAATATGAAGTGGAGTGGGGGCAAATGCAGCTAGAACTCACCATGCTGACTGAACACAATAGAATTGAGCAATTTGCGGTAGAAAACTTAAAACTTATTACTCCTTTGCGTGAAAAAACCATTTATCTAAAACCTGCAAACTAAAAAGCCATGCTGGATTTAAGAATCACCACAACCAAATCAAAGCCTCAAGCAAGCAATGATTTTTCTTTTAGAAAAACATTCTTGTTGGGCTTTATGCTGTGTTGCATGACACTGTTAATAAGCCGCGCTTTTTATTTGCAAGTTATTGAAAAAGATTTTCTTCAAGACCAAGGTGACGATCGCCACGTTGATGATATTGCCATACCTGCCTATCGAGGCATGATTAAAGATAGAAACGGAGCGCCCTTAGCGGTTAGCACGCCCGTAGAGTCAATTGCTGTAAATCCAAGAGAACTCATCACTGACGATAAAACCAGACTCAAACAACTTGAAAAAGAGTTTAGAAAAAAACAACCATTACTCAAGCTTTCTGAAACAGATAAAGCCCAAATATTAAACGATTATCGCAAAGAAAAATCGTTAACCATTAAAACCATTGAAAACCTCCTGCACTTACCCACTGGAAAAATAACACAATTACTCAACGAAAAACCTTTGCGTGCCTACGCTTATCTGGCAAGAAGCATTAACCCTGAATTAAGCGAAAATATTAAAGCGTTAAAATTAACGGGGGTATATTTTGAACGCGAGTTTAAGCGCTTCTACCCAACCGGCAGTGTTTCAGCACATCTTGTTGGCTTTACCGATATTGAAGAAAAAGGGCAGGGAGGCATAGAATTAGGCTATGAAAATGCCCTGAAAGGTATCTCTGGCAGTAAGCGCGTAATTAAAGATGGGCATCGCCAAATTATTGCTGATGTAGAAAATATAAAAGAACCTGTCAATGGCAAAGATATTGTTCTAAGTATCGATCAACGTATTCAATACCTTGCATATAAAGAATTGCAACGCGGCGTTGCTGAAAATCAAGCAAAAACTGGCACCGTAGTGGTTCTTGATGCACAAAATGGCGAAATACTGGCCGTTGCCAACCAACCTTCATTTAATCCTAATACACGAAAAGAAATAAAAGAATATTTATATCGTAATCGCGCATTAACGGAAGTATTTGAACCTGGCTCAACAGTGAAACCCTTTGTCGTTGCGGCCGCCTTAGATGGTGGCTATATCAAACCCACTGATGTCTTCGAGACCCACGGCAGCTTTCAAATTGGTCGGCACCAAGTAAAAGACGTCCATAATTATGGCACGCTTGATTTAACCCATGTGATCAAAAAATCTAGCAATATTGCGGTCAGCCAAATGGCCTTAAAAATGCCTCCAGAATATTTTTGGAATATCTACCACCGCCTTGGCTTTGGCGTTTCTGCCGGCACTGGTTTTGTTGGTGAAGCCAATGGCACCTTATTAGATTATCATCGCTGGCATGATTTTGAACGCGCCACGCTATCTTTTGGTTATGGCATGAACGCCTCGGCATTACAACTAGCACGCTCTTACACAGCATTGGCTGATGATGGCATTTTACACTCAGTAAGCTTACTCAAACGCGATGAAGATATTGATCAACAACGCGTCTTCTCTACAAAAACGGCTCGACGAGTTCGAGCCATGATGGAGCACGTTATCATGGAAGACGGCACGGCTTATGAAGCCAGAGTAGATGGCTACAGCGTTGCCGGCAAAACGGGTACGGTTAAAAAATCAGGGGGAAAAAGCGGTTACCTCGATAAAAAATATTTCTCAGTATTTGCAGGCTTTGCACCCGCCAAAAAACCTCGTTTGATTATTGTCGTCATGATTGATGAGCCGTCTGCTGGTCAATATTATGGCGGCTTAGTGTCGGCTCCCGTTTTTTCTAAACTCATGTCAGGTGCTTTACGCATTCTTAATATCGCGCCTGACAAAGAAGAAACTATGCCTATTTTACTCACGCAAGCACCTTAATTGAATGGGTAATTCTTATGCAACTCGCCACGCTATTTCAAAAGTTACCCGCGCTTGAACCCCAAGACACACTTTATAAAAACATACCCATAAATGGCTTAAGCATTGATAGTCGCACCCTTAGCAGTAATGATGTATTTATTGCCTTAACCGGCAATCAACAACACGGCTTATATTTCGCCGAACAAGCGATTAAAAAAGGTGCCGCTGCGATTTTATATGATCCAGAGCAAGAGGGTCGGCACTTAGCCCACGCCATTAACGCCATTCCTACGATTGCAGTGCCAAATTTAAGCAAACAACTGGGCATTATTGCCGCCAATTTTTATGGTTGGCCAACAGACGCATTAACGCTGATTGGCGTAACGGGTACCAATGGCAAAACCTCATGCACACAATTCTTAACTCAACTAACCGAACACAGCGGAGTTATTGGCACCTTAGGTTGGGGTGACCGACAGCAACTTCATGCTACGCAACACACCACGCCTGACGCCATAACATTACAAAAAATATTTTCTAGCTTTAAAGAAAATAACCAACATACCGTATTTATGGAAGTTTCCTCACACGCCATAAGTCAACATAGAACCTTTGGCATTCCCTTTGAAGGCGTAGTCTTTACTAATATCACCCGTGATCATTTAGATTACCACTTAACATTTACAGCCTATTGCAACGCAAAACTACAGCTGCTTGATACACCAGGCTTACGTTTTGTGGTGATTAATTTGGATGATGACCACGCATCAAAGATCATTTCACAAGCGCCCGCAACAGCAATACTTTGGAGCACCAGCTGCACAGGGAAAATTCTGGACCCAGCAACGAGCCTCATTGCAAAACAACTTAGACAAACTGCAACCGGCATTGAATTTGACGTGCACCTTGACCAACAGCAACACCCTCTTAGCCTACCGTTATATGGCTTATTTAATGTAAGCAATTGTCTGCAAGTATTAGCCGTATTACTCGCCAAAGGCTTGAGCTTTTCCTTAGCCTGTGAACAACTGAAGACTTTACACCCCATACAAGGACGCATGGAACGTTTGGGCGGACACCATCAACCCCATATTGTCATTGATTATGCCCATACCCCTGACGCCTTAGAAAAAGCCCTAAGTAGCTTACGTGCTCATTGTCAGCAGCGGCTTTGGCTGGTCTTTGGTTGTGGTGGCAATCGCGATCAAGGTAAGCGCCCGTTAATGGGCGAATGTGCTTCACGCTTTGCAGATCAGCTCATCCTTACCGATGACAATCCTAGATTTGAGGCCAGCGAAAAGATAATTTCTGACATTATGACTGGCTGTGATCCACAAAAAACACGAGTTATCGCTAATAGAGAACTCGCTATTCATTATGCAATTGCTCATGCCAGCCCCAAAGATTGCATTTTAATCGCTGGCAAAGGACATGAAGATTACCAAGAGTGTGCTGGCGAACGCTTTCCCTTTAGCGATAAAGAATGCGCACTGCACGCTTTAACTCAAACCTATCCAGCATTGGACTAAATAACATGACTCTTTATTTAAGTGCTTTAGCTAAACAACTATCTGGACAACAGGTGGGCGCAGATGTGGCAATCACCTCAGTAAGTATTGATTCAAGAGCACTGCAAGCAGGCGATGTGTATATTGCGATTAAAGGACACCAGCATGATGGTCACGCCTTTTTAGCTGAAATTGAACGTGCTGGCGCATCTGCTGCGATCATCGAAGCAAGCTCAGCTTCGCAGCTCACTATTCCTCACCTGATCGTGACTGATACGCGGACTGCACTGGCGCAACTGGCTAATCTTTGGCGACAACAAATGCCCGCCTGTACCGTCATTGGGATAACGGGTAGTAATGGCAAAACCACTGTCAAAGAAATGACCGCCGCCGTCATGGGCGACGCCAGCAGCGTACTTTATACCCAAGGTAATTTAAACAACGCCATTGGCGTGCCTCTTACTTTATTGCGCCTTACCCAGGCACACCACTACGCAGTAATCGAAATGGGGGCTAATCACCCAGGTGAAATTGCTTTTGTTAATACCTGCGCCCAAGCAGATATTGTCCTTATAAATAATGCCGCTAACGCACACTTAGCAGGCTTTGGCGATGTCGCAGGCGTTGCAAAAGCAAAAGGTGAAATTATTAGTACACTTAAATCAGACGGCATCGTCATTTTAAATCGTGATGATGCTTATTTTGATTACTGGCAAACGCTAGCAGGTAACCGAAAAATACTGTCTTTTGGGCTGCATAATCAGGCGGATATAAGAGCGGAGCACATTCAAACCAGCCTACAAGCGCAGCAATTTATGACCTCTTTTGATCTCATTAACGCGCCGCACCGCTACCACTGCACCATAGCGTTAGCAGGACAACATAATGTCTTAAATGCCTTAGCCGCCTGTGCCGCAGGTTTGGCAGCAGGTATACCCATCGCCACATTAATTACTCGCTTAAAACAAGTCAGTCCAGTCAAGGGACGCTTACACGCTTTAGTTGGCAGACACGGGCAATTAATTATCGATGATACTTATAACGCTAATGCCGATTCCTTAGCTGCCGCGCTAAACGTTTTACAACACTGCCCAGGTCTGCCTTGGCTGGTTCTCGGTGCCTTTGGCGAATTAGGTCCAACAAGTGCTGAACGGCATTATGAATTGGGCTTACAGATAAAAAAGAGCGGGGTAAATCGCTTATTTGCCGTGGGAGATGATTGTCAACATACGGTAGCGGCCTTTGGCGACGGGGCGTTGTATTGCCACGACCACGGCGAACTCATAAAACAATTAAATAACGCCTTAACGGGTCAAGAAACACTTTTAATTAAAGGCTCGCGCTCACAAAAGATGGAACAGATCGTTGCCTCACTCGTTGAAAACTTTAGGACATAAACAATGCTACTTTATTTAACTGATTATTTAATGAGCTTTAACAGTGGCTTTAGAGTATTTCACTACCTCACGTTTAGAGCTATTTTGGGCGTACTGACCTCATTGCTCATTTCCTTCATTATTGGTCCAGTCATGATTGAAAAATTACGCGGCAATAAAATTGGTCAAAGTATCCGCGAATTAGGTCCGCAGTCACACTACGAAAAAGCAGGTACGCCCACGATGGGCGGCACCTTAATACTCGTTGCCGTTACCATCACCACCTTAATTTGGGCAGACCTAAGTAACCGCTATATTTGGGTCATCTTATTAGTCACCTTAGGTTTTGGTGTGATTGGCTTTATCGATGATTACAAAAAAGTCATTAAGCGCAATAGTGACGGCCTCTCTGCAAAAGCAAAATACTTAGGACAGTCGATTATTGGTTTAACTGCGGCATTATTTTTATACCAAACCGCCACGCTACCAGCCGAAACAGAATTTATTGTGCCTTTTTTCAAAAGTATTGTTTGGCAAATGGGCTGGGTTTATGTGCTGCTTAGTTATTTTGTCATCGTGGGCACCAGTAATGCAGTCAATCTAACGGATGGCTTGGATGGTTTGGCTATCATGCCAACAGTAATGGTCGCAGGCGGTTTAGGTATTTTTGCCTACCTATCTGGACACAGTGAGTTTGCCCAATACCTAGCCATTCCCTACCTTCCTAATGCAGGTGAACTCATTGTATTTTGTGCTGCGCTCATTGGTGCAGGCTTAGGGTTTCTCTGGTTTAACACCTACCCTGCAATGGTCTTTATGGGCGATGTGGGCGCACTTGCCTTAGGTGCAGCGTTGGGCGTTTTGGCTATTTTAGTTAGACAAGAATTAGTCTTAGTGATTATGGGCGGTGTGTTTGTGATGGAAACTTTGTCGGTCATTATCCAAGTAGCTTCATTTAAATTAACAGGTAAACGCGTGTTTCGAATGGCACCCATTCATCACCACTTTGAATTAAAAGGCTGGCCTGAGCCACGTGTCATTGTACGGTTTTGGATAATCACCGTAATTTTAGTATTAATTGGTTTGGCAACATTAAAATTGAGATAAGCATGCCTACTGCAACACATTCTATATTAAAGAAAAAATTTGATTTAGACCCAATCTCCGCGAAAATATTAGTGGTAGGCTTAGGGTCTACGGGTATTTCTGTGGCACGTTATCTAAAAAAAATGGGCTATCAATTTGCAATTATAGATAGTCGAAAACATCCCCCATTAATGGAGGAGTTTTTTAATTTGATGCCTGATACGCCAGTATTTACAGGTGGTTTTGATGATGCAGCATTCAAAGTTGCCACGCATTTAGTGGTGAGTCCAGGCTTATCCCTCAATGAAAAATCCATCATAAAAGCCGTTGCTAATGGCTCAATCGTGATGAGTGATATTGATTTGTTTGCCTGCTCAGTACAAACCCCAATCATCGCCATTACAGGCTCAAATGGCAAAAGTACCGTAACAACTATGCTGGGTGATATGGTCAAAGCAGCCGGAAAAAAAGGTGTAATTGGTGGCAATCTTGGTGTGCCTGCACTGGATTTACTTGATGAAGAGGCCGAGCTTTATGTCTTAGAACTGTCAAGCTTTCAATTAGAACGCACCTCTATGCTTAACGCTAACGCCGCAACCATTTTAAATATCAGCCCCGATCATCTTGACCGCCACAGCTCAGTTATAGAATACGCAAAAGAAAAACAAAACGTCTTCAACGGTAACGGTGCAATGGTTATCAACATTGATGACCCCATCGTCAACAGCATGATTGAACCACAGCGTCAAACCTATACCTTTTCTATCAAAACCACCGCAGATTTTTATCTAGCGCAGCAGACTACGCGCCAAGACGATAGCCAGACAACTGCAAACGAATACCTGATGTATCAAAACCGCGCCTTATTAGCGCTTAGTGAACTTCCATTAGAAGGTCGTCATAATGCAGCCAATGCCCTTGCCGCACTGGCTTTAGGTCATGCTGTGGGGTTACCTTTGCCGGCAATGTGCGAAGCCTTGAAAAAATTCAAAGGCTTAGAGCATCGTATGCAACGGGTAGCTACGTTACATGGCATTACCTGGATTAATGACTCCAAAGCCACCAATATTGGTGCCTGTGTTGCAGCACTGGAAGGTTATCAAACTAAAGTCATTTTAATTGCTGGTGGCGACGCTAAAGGCGCCGACATGAATGAACTTGCGCCCATCATTCAAGAAAAAGCCAAAGCATTAATTCTCATGGGTAAAGATGCCGCGTTATTTAACGACGCCTTAATGGAAACCTCGCTGCCTATTTATCATGCTGAAAATATGCAACAGGCCGTTCAATTAGCAGCACAATGTGCCCACTCAGGCGATCATGTGTTGTTATCTCCGGCGTGCGCGAGTCTTGATCAATATAAAAATTATCAAGATCGTGGTAATAAGTTTTCTAAAGCCGTATTAGCCCTGGCACATTAAGCACAATGATAACGCGCACAAAAAAAACAAAAGTATCTCGACTTGGACAATTTCATTTGGATACGTTCTTGTTAACAGTCTGTGTCAGTTTACTATTAATAGGTTATGTGATGGTCACGTCTTCATCCATACATATTGGTACTAAACAGCTTGATAATATGTGGAATTATCCACTCAAACAGCTTATTCATATTGGGTTAGGCGTGGTCATGGGCAGCACTATCGCCACCATTCCCATGCGTAAATGGGAAAAACTTGGGCCTGTGTTATTTTTATCAGGACTCGCGCTGCTCGTGATCGTCATGATTCCAGGCTTAGGTATTAAGGTTAATGGCAGTACGCGCTGGTTATCACTGTTAGGTTTAAGAATTCAAGTGTCAGAAGTCGTTAAATTTTTTGCCGTAATTTACATGGCTGGCTACATCACCCGACACCGTGAATCCATTCGTACCCTAGGCATCGCCCTTTTTAAACCATTAGCCTTATTTCTCATTGCCAGCATCTTGCTATTAATGGAACCTGATTTTGGCTCGGCCGTAGTTATTTTAATGATAGCCATGGGCACCATGTATTTAGCTGGTGCAAAACTTGGTCAATTTATTATATTGTTTGCTGGCTTAGCTGGCATGGCCGCTATTTTAGTTGTGTTTGAACCGTACCGAATGATGCGCATTACCAGTTTTTTAAATCCTTGGGCTGATCCTTTAAACTCAGGATTTCAATTAGTGCAAGCACTAATCTCTTTTGGACGCGGCGAATTAATTGGCGTTGGCTTAGGTAGCGGTATTCAGAAATTATCGTATTTACCCGAAGCCCATACTGATTTTTTATTCTCTGTCATTGCTGAGGAACTGGGTTTTCTTGGCGTTATTTCGGTGATTGGTTTGTTCGCTTTATTTTTAACACGCGCCTTTCAGATTGGTGCTAAAGCCGAAGCAATAGGCGAGGATTTTTCCGCCTATATCGCATATGGCTTAGCTATTTGGTTTGGCTTTCAAGCCTTCGTCAACATGGGCGTAAACATGGGCATGTTGCCTACAAAGGGTTTAACCTTACCGCTAATGAGTTATGGCGGTGGCAGTATGATGATTATGTGTTGTGCATTAGGTCTATTATTTCGTGTTCATAGTGAAAGTACCGAAATCAATGCCAACTCTCTACCGACACCTCGGGTTAAAGCCAAAGCAAGGGCATCTCATGACTAAACGCATTATTATTATGGCAGGCGGCACCGGCGGCCATGTCTTTCCAGCCTTAGCCGTTGCCGACTACTTACGCGAACAACACTGGCAAGTCAGTTGGTTAGGGACTCAAAAAGGGCTTGAAAGCCGCGTTGTTCCTGCCCATGACATCGCCATCGATTGGCTGAGTGTTTCTGGCGTGCGTGGTAAAGGCGTATTCACCCAACTCAAAAGCCTTATTAACTTAGTAACCGCGTGCTGGCAAGCACTCTGCATCCTACGAAAACGTAAACCTGATGTGGTCTTAGGAATGGGAGGCTTCGTTGCTGGGCCAGGCGGCTTAATGGCAAAATTACTGGGTATACCTCTGGTGATTCATGAACAAAATCGGATTCCAGGTACCACCAATAAACTACTCTCTCGGCTTGCCAAACTGACACTCGAAGCCTTTCCAAATAGCTTTGCCGACTCTGTTCACGCACACTGTACGGGAAACCCGTTGAGAAAAGCCTTAGTCGCGTATGCCTCGCACCCAGACAAAGTTGTAACCTCTGACCCACATCTGTTGATTATTGGCGGCAGTCAAGGCGCACAAATCTTAAATGAAATCGTGCCCGATGCCCTTGCAAACCTACCTAATATTCAAGTAAAACACCAAACAGGTGCAGTTATGGTTGAGCAGGTTACGCAGCATTATCAACGCTTAGGCATAACCGCCGAAGTTAAGGCATTTTATGATGACATCCTCAGCGCTTATGCGTGGGCTGATCTCATTATTTGCCGCGCCGGTGCCATGACAGTGAGTGAAGTAGCGGCACTCGGATTGCCTGCTATATTTGTGCCCCTACCTAGTGCAATTGATGATCACCAAACTGCTAATGCCCGTTATTTAACAGAGGCGAATGCTGGCGTCTTACTCATGCAAAAACACCTTACGCCCGACATCCTCGCAGAAAAAATCAATGAGGTCATAGCAAACTTAAACTCACTAAGTAACGCCGCAACACAATGCGCGCGCCTCGATGCTACCGAAAAAGTGGCACAATTTTGCGTACAGGCGGCAAACTCATGAAAATACCTACTATTCGCTCAATGGTGCAGTCCTTAGGCAATATCCAACGTATTCACTTTATTGGTATTGGTGGTACGGGCATGAGTGGGATTGCCGAAGTATTATCAAATTTAGGTTATCAGGTGTCTGGTTCTGACATTAAAGAAAGCAGTGTCACACAGCGCTTAGCAGACTTAGGGGTAAAGATTTTTATAGGCCACCAACGCGATAATATTACTCATGTTGACGTTGTCGTTGCCTCAAGCGCAATCGATCACCATAACGAAGAAATTGCGGAAGCTATTGCGCAGCGAATTCCTGTTATTCCACGCGCGGAAATGTTGGCTGAATTAATGCGTTTTCGCTTTGGTATTGCCGTTGCGGGCACTCATGGAAAAACCACCACCACCAGCTTAACAGCAAGTATGCTTGCAGAAGGTGGCTTAGATCCTACCTTTGTTATTGGTGGCAGACTTAACAGTGCCGGCACGAATGCAAAATTGGGCTTAGGTCACTATCTGGTCGCGGAAGCTGATGAAAGTGACGCCTCGTTTCTTTATTTACAACCCATGATTGCAGTGATTACAAATATTGATCAAGATCACATGGCAACCTATGAAAACAATTTTCAACGCTTAAAAGATACCTTTATTGAATTCTTACATCACTTACCCTTTTATGGCTTAGCCGTGTTATGCCTTGATGATGAAGGCGTAAAAGAGATTTTACCTAAAGTATCCAAGCCAACGCTCACTTATGGCGTTGATGAACGTGCTGATGTTCGCGCAATCAATATCAACCAAGAAGGCTTACAAACACATTTCACCGTATTGCGGCGAGGCGATTATCCAGACCTACACGTGACATTAAATATGCCAGGTTGGCATAACATGCTAAATGCGTTAGCCGCCATTGCCATTGCTACCAAATTACACGTTGACGATCAGGCTATTAGCTCAAGCTTAGCCAGCTTTAAAGGGATTGGCCGTCGTTTTCAACATAGCCTAATTGAACTCCCAACGTTAGGTAGCATTCCGCTCGTAGATGATTATGGCCACCACCCACGAGAAATTGCTGCAACCTTAGAAGCTTTAAGACAAGCGTGGCCAAACAAACGCGCAGTGGTGATATTTCAACCACACCGCTACAGTCGCACACGAGATTTATTTGAAGATTTTGTCCACGTACTTTCTAGTGTTGATGTGCTGATTTTAATGGACGTGTACTCAGCAGGTGAGCCTCCCATTCCTGGTGCTGATGGTCGTGCCTTAAGTCGTGCGATACGGATACGAGGACAGGTTGATCCTGTATTTATTGAAACATGGGAAGAATTGCCTAGTTTATTAAAAAGAATTATGCACAGCAACGATGTCATTTTAACAATGGGGGCAGGCAATGTTGGGCACATAGCACCGCAACTAGCATCACTTCTACAGCAAGAATGGCAGACCCAATGAGCCTAACGGGACAATTATTAGTCAATGAAACGCTGGCAAAATATACCAGTTGGCGTATAGGTGGCCCAGCAGATTGTCTGTACTTGCCCGCCAATAAAGCTGACCTCATTGCATTTATCCAACACCTACCCCACGATGAACCCTTGTTTTGGTTGGGACTTGGCAGTAATGTACTGATTAGAGACGGCGGTCTGCGTGGCACGGTGATCAACACTAAAAATCGCCTAAAAACACTTCGCTTAACAGACGAGGGTAAGGTGTTTGCAGAAGCAGGCGTTCCGTGTGCACATATCGCCAAATTTTGCAGCGAACACGGCTTAACAGGTGCAGAATTTTTCGCTGGCATACCTGGTACCTTAGGCGGCGCGCTTAAAATGAATGCCGGTGCTTTTGGTAATGAAACGTGGCAGATTGTTGAGTGCGTTGAAACAATTGATCGCAGTGGCAAGGTGTCAGTAAGAACGCCTGAAGAATTTACCATCAGCTATCGCTCTGTCAATACAGTGCACAACGAATGGTTTTTGTCGGCGAACTTAACCCTAACCCTTGGCGATTGCGTAGCGAGTCAACAAAAAATCAAGCAATTATTGGAACATCGTGGCAAAACGCAACCCACCAATCAACCAAGTTGTGGCTCTGTGTTTAAAAATCCAGACGGAGATTTTGCCGCACGCTTAATTGAACAATCTGGGTTAAAAGGCTATTGCCTTGGTGGCGCGTGTGTATCACCTAAACACGCTAATTTTATTATCAACACTGGCAATGCAACAGCGCAGGATGTTGAAAGCTTAATCACTTACATACAAACCACCGTGCAACACCAGCACGGTATTAGCTTACAAACCGAGGTCTATATGGTTGGCGATAACGTTCCCCACGCACACTCAACACCCACAGCACTCAGCACCGCAGCATTTGGTCGTGTTGCAGTAGTCATGGGCGGCAGCGCAGCAGAACGCGAAATATCTCTACGCAGCGGTCAAGCCGTGTACCATGCCTTAAAAGAGCAAGGTATTCAGGTTGAAGCGGTTGATTTACAAGACCACCCGATTGACACTTTGCGCAACCTTAAGGTTGATAGAGTGTTTAATATTATTCATGGGCGTGGTGGTGAAGATGGTGTCTTGCAAGGTATTTTAGAGGCGATGAAACTACCCTACACAGGCAGTGGCGTGCTCGCGTCCGCCTTAACCATGGACAAACTAAAAACTAAACTTTGCTGGCAAGGCGCAGGCTTACCCACGCCAAAATGGTATCTTCTAAAAACACCCGCTGATTTAGCGCAATGTGCAGACACCTTAGGCTTTCCTGTAATAGTTAAACCCGCCCAAGAAGGTTCCAGCATTGGGATGAGCAAAGCCACGACAATAGACGAATTAGCGCAGGCTTTTACCATGGCCAAACAATTTAATTGTGATGTTTATGCCGAACAATGGGTGTATGGTAAAGAATACACCGTTGCTTTATTACAAGAAGAAGCGCTGCCTGTTATTCGCTTAGAAACGCCCCGTGCGTTTTATGACTATGAAGCAAAATACCAAGCAACCACCACACAATACCATTGCCCGAGTGGCTTAGATGAAGACACCGAAAAGGCGCTTAAACAGCTAGCAAAAAAAGCTGCGGAGGTTGTCGGGGTCACCGGCTGGGGACGCGTTGATGTCTTTATTGACGACCAACAACAATATCAATTAATTGAAATTAACACAGTTCCTGGCATGACCGATCATAGCTTAGTGCCGATGGCTGCCGCACAAGCTGGTATCGATTTTGCATCCTTAGTCAGGAGAATATTAACAACCAGTCTGACTTAATGAATACCCTAGGCCTTAAAATTCTGCTTATTGGCATGCTTGCACTCACGGGGCTAATTGGCTTATTTGCTTATAAAAATGAAAAACTGAAGTTCAATTTAAAAATCGCATCATTACCCATTAAATATGTTCGCACCGAAGGCGTATTTCAATTTTTAACAAAAGATGAAATTAAAACGGCCTTGCAACCATTGGTAACCACCGGTTTTTTTGAAGCCGATATGCAAGCTATTCACGAAACAGTTGCCCATCTGCCGTGGGTAGAAACTGTCTCGGTAAAGCGCGTTTGGCCAGATACCATTGATATCAAAGTACGCGAAAGAAAAGCCTTTGTCCGCTGGGGCGAGCAAAAATTAATGACAGAACAAGGTACGATTTTTACACCACGCTCAATTCAAGAGCATGAACAATTACTATTACTGACCGGTCCCGAAGAACAACATGCCAACGTGTTGGAAATCATGAAAGGCATAAAAACCACCTTGGCAGATCAAAATCTTGAATTAGCAAAATTCACTATTAATGATCGTTGGGCTTGGACAGTACACTTAACAACAGAACTAACCATACTTTTAGGGAGAGAAAATCAATTAGAAAAATTACAACGATTTTTAAAAACCTTACCACTGCTCCCCACAGAACAACTAGACTCTATGGTCGTAGTAGATTTACGGTATCCCAATGGATATGCGGTTTCATGGTTAACTGATAGCCCTGAAATTGACTGGAAAAAAATTGCAAACGTAGAAAATAACACTCATGAATACTCACATTAAACGAACGAGTTAATAAAATGGCTAGAAATAGAACAGAACGTAATTTGATTGTCGGCTTAGACATTGGCACGTCAAAAGTTGCTGCAATTGTTGGTGAAATCAATAATGAAGGCAACATTGAAGTAATAGGAATAGGCAACTCGTTATCACGCGGCTTAAAAAAAGGCGTGGTAGTCAATCTTGAATCAACCGTCATGTCTATCCAACGCGCCATTGAAGAAGCTGAACTGATGGCTGGCTGTCAAATTAAATCTGTCTTTGCCGGCATTGCTGGCAGCCATATCCGCAGCTTAAACTCTCATGGCGTGGTGGCCATAAAAGATCGCGAAGTCACTCAATACGATATTGATCGCGTCATAGATTCAGCTCGCGCAGTTGCTATTTCTGCCGACCAAAAAATTCTTCACATTCTTCCACAAGAGTTTGTAATAGATCAGCAAGATAGCATCAAAGAACCCATTGGTATGTCAGGCACTCGCTTAGAAGCTAAAGTACACATGGTGACAGGCAGTGTGAGTGCGTCACAAAATATCATTAAATGTATCCGTCGCTGTGGTTTAGAAGTTGAAGACTTAGTCTTAGAACAATTAGCCTCATGTTATTCCGTGCTTACCGAAGATGAAAAAGAATTAGGTGTGTGTTTAATCGATATTGGTGGCGGCACTACCGACATTGCAATCTTCGTCGAAGGCGCCATCAAACATACAGCGGTAATCCCCATTGCCGGTGACCAAGTAACCAATGATATTGCCGTTGCGTTACGCACACCAACCATTAATGCTGAAGAAATTAAGCGTAAATATGCCTGCGCCTTAACACAACTTGCTGATATAAATGGTGTTATTGATGTGCCAAGTATTGGTGATCGTTCGCCACGACAAATCACCGCACAAAACTTAGCAGAAATTATTGAGCCGCGTTATGAAGAACTCATGCTCTTAGTGCAAGCAGAAATCAGACGCAGCGGCAATGAAGACATGATCGCTGCTGGCATTGTCTTAACGGGTGGCAGCTCAAAAGTCATGGGCTTGATTGAATTAGCGGAAGAAATCTTCCACATGCCCGTGCGCATGGGAGGACCAGAAAATGTAACGGGACTAACAGAGGTTATAAAAAACCCCATGCACTCAACGGGCGTAGGATTATTAATGTATGGGAAAGATCATCAAGGATTGAGCAGAAGCATCGATGCAGAGGACGAGCATTGGATGGTTAAAATAAAAAGTTGGTTTCAAGGTAATTTTTAACAAACAGCGTGTGTCTTAAACAAATTTATCAGTTTCTTTATTATAAAATTGGAGCAGTGTTATGAAATATGAATTAGTAGATATGTACAGTGAAACAGCCGTCATCAAAGTTATTGGCGTTGGTGGTGGTGGCGGTAATGCCGTTAATCACATGGTGGGCAATCACATTGATGGCGTAGAATTTATTTGTGCTAATACCGATGCGCAAGCCTTAAGAAAATTAAACGTGAATACCATCATTCAGTTGGGTGTTGAATTAACAAAAGGCTTGGGTGCAGGCACCAATCCAGAAATTGGCAAACACGCCGCACAAGAAAATAAAGAACGTATCAAAGAAGTTTTAAATGGTGCAGACATGGTCTTTTTAACAGCAGGCATGGGCGGCGGTACTGGCACCGGTGCCATTCCCGTCATCGCCGAAATTGCCCGTGAAATGGGCATATTAACGGTCGCGGTAGTCACCAAACCCTTCTTATTTGAAGGCAAAAAGAAACAAGCCGTCGCTGAACAAGGCATTATCGAGCTGGAAAAATATGTTGATTCATTAATCACCATTCCAAATCAAAAATTATTACCTGTGTTGGGTAACGATGTCTCATTAATGGATGCATTTAAAGCCGCCAATGATGTCTTACTCGATGCCGTGCAAGGCATTACCGAATTAATCGTCCACCCTGGCATGATCAACGTTGATTTTGCTGATGTGAGAACCGTTATGTCTGGCATGGGTGCTGCTATTATGGGCTCAGGTGCCGCTTCTGGTGAGAATCGTGCTCGCGTTGCTGCAGAAAAAGCGATTGCCTGCCCGTTACTTGAAGACATTAATTTACAAGGTGCACGCGGCATTTTAGTAAACATCTCTGCATCTGATATGGGTATTGCAGAATTTAACGAAGTAGGTAATATCGTTCATGAGTTTGCCTCAGAAGATGCCATCATTAAAATTGGTACCGCAATTGATCCGTCCTTAGGCGATGAAATCAAAGTGACCGTAGTCGCCACAGGCATGGGCTTACCTCCTGTAGCAGCCAAAGCGCCAATAAAATTAATGCACAAACCAATAAAGATCGTCAATTATGATGATCTTGAGAAACCAACCATCATGCGCCAAGGTGCAAAACCTGATAACAAAGAGGTTCGCTTTGGTGCACAGCCTAAAAAAGAAGCAGATATGGATTACTTAGACATTCCTGCATTCTTAAGACGTCAAGCTGATTAAGCATTGCACACCATAATAGATAAGCGCGAACACTCAAGCTCGCGCTTATTTGTCCACCCGCCTTTTACTGCATACACCATAGAAATTCACATCGACACGACAAATCGCTGAACAAAGCTTTTAAATACGCGTGTATTTCCTTACAATAGTTTTTTCGAATTCCCTACTTTTTCTCAACCCAAGTAAACACCTAATCACACGTGTTCATCTACATTGAGTAAATCTATCTTGAGTGCTATGAAAAAAAACAACCTCACCCTAGGCATCCCTAATTTTTCTTATTCTGATTTATACGACGCACATCGCTTGCATGATTTACTTCACGTTTTTGATGCTTTTGTGCAGCAACATGACCCCCTACTGTTTAACAAATTTACGACACTCCGCAATGCTTCTGATACCGATCTTGCTGCCAAAGAAAAATCAGAAATACTCGTTGCAATGGCTCCGTATGTAGGTCAGTTTGTCGCCACACTTTTTAATATAAGTGAAGTTCGTGAGGCCCAACAAGCCGCCATAAAAAAAGAAATTGACAGCATTTATACCTATAAAAATGATGTCGTCGAAAAATTATCCGTGCAGTTTAAGGGGCAAGAGACTGACTCATGGGATCATCACGCACTTACCGCCGACCTTGAAGCCCTCATCACCATCGCGTTTCCAGACGTAGCACAGAACAGTGATGCCGAATACCGTACCGCTTACGTTGGCGCAAAGATGAGTCATTTTGCCCAATATTTTCAGCAACTAGCAAAAGGCAAAACGTGCGCAAATGCCTTGCTTGAAAAAGAAGTCCTGAAACTTCGCACATGCTTACAATCAGCTAAACACCTCAGTCCTACGCTGACCGCAATAACTGAACTAACGAATCTCTCAGAATTTGCCATACAGCTCATGGAAGTCATCGCTCGCTGGAGCTTCCTTGCATTACATGATGACCACTACAGCCACTGGCTAAGTTTTAAATTTCCCAAAAAACGTGATTTTGAACAGTTAGTTAAACACGACACCATCGAACGCGATGGATATTCCGTATGGATGGGTACGCATAAAAGACACCGCGATGGCTTTAGCTTAACGGATACACGCTACAACCAACGTGAAGTGCTCTCTGAAGTTAATCACTGTATTTATTGCCACGAGCGTGACACCGACTCTTGCTCAAAAGGCATGCGTAATAAAAAAACCACTCTTTTTAAACAAGACCCACTAGGTGAAACCACTATTGGTTGTCCTCTTGATGAAAAAATCTCTGAAATGCACCTTGTTAAAAGAGGTGGCGATAATATTGGCGCACTCGCTATCATTATTATCGACAACCCAATGTGTCCTGGCACTGGACATCGTATCTGCAATGAGTGCATGAAAGGCTGTATTTATCAAAAAACAGACCCCGTCAATATCCCTCAAATTGAAACCAATGTCTTAACTGACGTGCTGTTTATGCCTTATGGTTTTGAAATATATAGCTTTTTAACTCGATGGAATCCCTTAAATGTAAACCGTCCCCACCTGCTACCTTACAATGGCAAGAATGTATTAGTGGTCGGCTTAGGCCCTGCTGGCTATACAATGAGCCATTATCTTCTTAACGAAGGCTTTGCCGTTGTTGGTATTGACGGCTTAAAAATAGAACCCTTACCAGAAGCATTAACAGGCAACGATGATCAATTACCCGAGCCTATTGCAGATTTTAATAGCCTTTACGAAGATTTAGATAAACGTATCCTCGCAGGCTTTGGTGGCGTTGCTGAATATGGCATTACCGTACGCTGGGATAAAAATTTCTTAAAAGTCATCTATTTAACCTTACAACGACGCACGGCTTTTAGAAGCTATGGAGGCATCCGTTTTGGCGGCACACTTACCATTGACGATGCCTGGGACCTAGGCTTTCATCATATTTGTATTGCCACAGGCGCCGGCAAACCAACCATTATTGATATTAAAAATAATTTAATCCGTGGCATTCGTAAAGCTTCAGATTTCTTAATGGGCTTGCAATTAACGGGCGCGGCAAAAGCCGCCTCGTTAGCTAATTTACAAGTGCGCTTACCCGCAGGCGTGATTGGCGGCGGCTTAACTGCAATAGATACCGCCACCGAATTAATGGCTTACTATCCGGTACAAGTTGAAAAAATAGTGCATCGCTATGAATCCTTAGTCCATTCACTGGGCGAAACTAAAATCAGAAACCTTTATGATAAAGAAGAGCTGGGCATCTTAGATGAGTTCTTAAGTCATGGTCAGCTAATTCGAGCAGAACGTGATCGCGCAAACAGTGCAGGCGAGACACCTGATTTCCAAACATTAATTAATAACTGGGGAGGCGTAACCCTGTATTACCGCAAAGGCATTAATGATGCCCCTGCCTACCGTCAAAACCATGAAGAAATAGAAAAAGCTTTGGAAGAAGGCATTGCACTGGCAGAAGGCATGTCACCAACTGCTGCATGGCAAGATGAATATGGCCATTTAAACGCAGTGGAATTCGATAAATTACAGCTAGAAAATGGCCGCTGGGTAACCACGCATCAAACACTTAACATACCTTTGCGCAGCTTATATATTGCCGCAGGCACCTCGCCAAATACCATTTACGAAAATGAATATCCAGACTCTTTTGTGATGGATAAACAGTTCTACCAACGCTATGAACCCAACTGGCATACGGACAGCATGGAATTGATCGCGATGAACGACGACACCACACCTAAACTAGGCAAGCCCGCCCCCCTTACTTCATATCACAAAGACGGCAAATACATCAGTTTCTTTGGTGACAATCACCCTGTTTATGCCGGCAATGTGGTAAAAGCAATGGCCAGTGCTAAACATGGCTATCCTTATGTGGTCAAATTATTTGAACAGGACTTAAGCAGACTTAATCAGAATGATCAAGCAGAGCGCAACGAACACAGAAAACAGCTTTTTGCCACCTTAGATGATAAATTTACTGCGACCATTGTTGCCATTAACCGCTTAACACCCACTATTATCGAAGTGATAGTGAGGGCACCTTTAGCCGCAGAAAAATTTCATCCTGGGCAATTTTATCGGGTTCAAAACTTTGAACGCTACGCACCCACCGTCCATAACACAGTGCTTGCCTGTGAAGGCTTAGCCTTAACTGGCGCAGAAGTTGACAAAGAAAAAGGCACCATCTCCTTAATCGCACTAGAAATGGGCTCGTCCTCTAAATTATGTGCGACCTGGAATATCGGCGATCCTTTGGTCATTATGGGCGTAACCGGCACGCCCACTGAAATCCCAAGCAATCAAACCATCTTACTTATTGGCGGAGGTCTAGGGAATGCAGTGCTATTTTCAATTGGTAAAGCACTGCGTGCAGCGGGTAATAAAGTCATTTATTTTGCCGGCTATAAACTTACTCGCGACGTCTTTAAAACAGAAGATATCGAAGCCGCAGCTGATTTAATCATTTGGACGGTAGACAAGACATCCCCTGAGGTACAAGCACTGCCAATCACCCGACCTCAAGATAAATCCTTTGTAGGCAATATTCTTGAATGTATGCTGGCGTATGCAGAAGGCAAGCTTGGCGAACAAGCAATAGCCCTTACTGATGTTGATCACTTAATTGTTATCGGCTCAGACCGAATGATGGCAGCGGTCAAAGAGGCGCGCTTCAACAGCCTTAAACCATACTTAACTAAAGTCAGTCATGCTATTGGCTCTATCAACTCACCCATGCAATGCATGATGAAAGGTATTTGTGCGCAATGTCTGTGCAAACATATTGATAAAGAAACAGGTAAAGAATTTTTTGTGTACTCGTGCTACAACCAAGATCAAGACCTTGATAGCGTAGATTTTGTTCACTTAAATTCTCGTCTAAAACAAAACAGCGTTCAGGAAAAGTTGTCTAGTCAATGGCTTGAGTTTATCACGCACCACTAAGCTTAACCATTACGTAGACAGATAGTTTTTTAGCGCCGCCAATGATGCGTTATCTGACGTCGAGTGCTGGACACCCTCAGCACTCGACGCTGATATCACCAACACGACAGCTTGATCAGCACACCCTAACCCAATGATCCTACAGCGAGCCTTACTTATGAAACACAATGACTTAGTAGTTTTATCAATGTTAATCAGTACCCTGATGACATTAAACGGGTGTGCATCTGAGCAAAGCGTTGCCCCACCGAGTAATCAAATCATTTCAGGCGACCAAATGTTGCGCGATAGCCAAGCAATCGCTCAATTAAATAGTCAATGGAAAAAAGGCAAACAACTTATTGAGCAAGGCAATACTTTAGTAAGAGAAGGCCAAACAAAAATTGATGAGGGCAGTCGATTAATCTCTGAAGGTGAAAAAATTGTTCATGAAAGCGAAGAAAGTTACAAAAAAATAAAACAATAATGCCGCTCCTTCAGAGCAGTGGAAACGTATGTGTATCCCACCTAGAACACCCTATTAAAACAAGCAACAAACTGATAATAAAGGCTTAAAGAAAAATATCTACGCACCATATTTGCTTTATATTTACTTGCACTAACCAGCGTGTGCACGAACTACACAAACAAAAAAATTAAAATTAATTCACTATCGTAAAAAAGTAACAAAAGAGATTTAAACTAACTGAAAACTAGCATTAATGAGATGTCTTTTTATAAAGATTAATTTATTAATCACTAACTTTTTAAATCACACCCCTTTAATCAACCTATGTATCTATCAATATAATAATGAAAAAGTCTTATTTATAAATCTACGCTATACTTAAACACTATTAAGTAGTGCAAAACCTCAAAAACTGTAGTAAAAAATTATATATAATTTCAAAAACTTTGAATGTTACACTTTTAACCTTTACAAGTTTTTATTTTGAAAAATTGAACATAATGGAGAAAACAATGGCAAGCATTCTTGCAGTTGACGACTCAGCATCAATGAGAAAAATGGTTACATTCACGTTGAAAAGTGCTGGATATGATGTAGAAGAAGCAGTAGATGGTGTTGATGCATTAGAAAAAGCACAATCTAAACAATTTGATTGCATCATCACAGATGTGAATATGCCAAATAAAGATGGAATAACGCTAATAAAAGATTTACGCGCCATTGCTAACTATAAATTTACCCCAATGCTAACCCTCACCACAGAGTCAGGCATGGAAAAGAAAATGGAAGGTAAAGCGGCAGGAGCAACGGGATGGATTGTTAAACCATTCGATCCTGATCAATTATTAAAAACCTTAAAAAAAGTTTTGGGCTAATTAGCCACTCCTTTTTAATTTAAACATAAAGGCACACAGGTAAGTTTATGTCTATCGATATGTCACAATTCCATCAAGTTTTCTTCGAAGAATGTTTCGAAGGACTGGAGGCCATGGAGGCTGGATTGCTGAATCTAAATATAGATGATATCGATCCAGAAGTGATAAATACCATTTTCAGAGGTGCTCATTCTATTAAAGGCGGGAGTGGGACCTTTGGATTCAACAATGTCGCAGACTTTACGCACATCATGGAAACATTACTTGATGAAATGCGTGATGGTCGTCGCCAAGTAACCCAAATAGCCATCAATATTCTTTTGGGTTCGGTGGATTGCTTAAGAGAAATGATCTCTTCAATACAAAATGAAGAAGAGGTTGATGAATCAAGAGTCGCTCAACATACTGCTGATTTAGATAACGAATTAAATGGTCTGGCAGAATCTACCCCACCGCCAAGCCACAAAGCGAATGTAGAAACAATAATAACTGAAACATCAGAACTTGTATCTAATACTAGCGAAGCCAGCGACACCAATGAAGAAACAGGCTGGAAAATTGCTTTTTGCCCCTATCTTGATCTTCTTAAGACGGGCAATGATCCCGTCAGAATGTTTAGAGAACTCAGCGAATTAGGTGAGTTAACCTCACTAGCTAACATACAAGACGTACCAAGCTTATTTGAAATGGATCCAGAAGAATGCAATATTTCTTGGGATCTAAAAGTAATGGGCGATATTCCACTGGATGAAATTGAAGAAATTTTTAATTGGGTGGAAGGTGACTGTGAGCTAGATATTCAACCGATAGCTACCAAGCCAACTAAAAAAACAGCCCCTCCCATTAGCGAAGTCGCACCTGAAGATGAACCAGAAGAGGCTATTGAAACCGTAGCGAAGGAAGTGTCACAACCGACTCAGCCAGAAATTATTGTTGAACAGCCTGAAGTCAGCAAAGAAATTGAACCCAATGCAAAACCACCCACAACCGCGACAAAAGAGCCCAATAAAAAGATACAGCTAGATTCAGACCAATCCAAACTGATAGTCCAGGTTGCCAGCTCAATCAGAGTTGATACCTCAAAAATTGATGCCTTAATCAATATGGTGGGCGAAGTAGTTATCACCCAATCCATGCTTGGTCTGGTTGGGGAAAACTTCACTATGGATAAGGTCGATCAATTAAAAAAAGGCTTGGCGCAATTAGAACGCCATACTAGAGACCTACAGCAAAGCGTAATGAATGTACGCATGCTACCTATTAGCTTTGTTTTTAGTCGCTTCCCCCGATTAGTTCATGACATCAGTAGCAAACTGGGCAAAAAGATTGAACTTAAACTGGTTGGAGAAAATACTGAAATTGATAAATCTGTGGTGGAATTAATCAATGACCCACTTGTTCACTTAATCAGAAACAGCTTGGATCACGGCATTGAAATGCCCGCAAATCGAATTGCAGCAGGGAAACCTGAAACAGGAACCATTGAATTAAAAGCCTATCATCGCGGCGGACATATCGTCATAGAAATCATTGACGATGGCCATGGCATGGATAGAAATAAGTTAATTGCCAAAGCGGTTGAAAAAGGACTTATCGATGACACCACCGTCTTAACAGACAAACAAGCTTATGAATTAATTTTCTTACCTGGATTCTCTACCGCAGAAAAATTAACAGATATTTCTGGTCGTGGCGTAGGGATGGACGTTGTTAGAAGAAATATTGAAGCCTTAGGCGGAAATATAGAAATTTCTTCAGAACTAGGTCACGGCACCACCATTGCCATTCATTTGCCACTCACCTTAGCAATACTAGATGGTCAGTCTGTCGCGGTCGGTGATGAAACCTATATTGTCCCTCTTGTTTCTATCATTGAGTCAATTAACATTACTGAAAAAATGCTCAATAAAGTAGCTGGCAAAGGTGAAACATTCCGCCTACGTAATCAATACATTCCCATTATTAGAATGCATAAAATATTTAACGTACAGCCAAGCACCAAATCTAAAATGGGGGAGGGTGTTATCGTTGTCGCCGAAGGTCAAGGTGTTTTATGCGGATTATTTGTTGATGATTTATTAGGTCAGCAACAAGTTGTAATTAAATCGCTTGAAGCAAACTATCGCAGAGTCGATGGCGTTTCAGGAGCGACCATATTGGGTGACGGCTCCGTTGCGTTAATTCTTGATGTGCCAGGCCTGGTTCGATTTTCAAATCGATGACTATTAATTAGCATTCCTTAACTCTCGTTATGAATAAAAATGTAACCCAAGAAGTTGAAAAAAAAGATAACGACCATGATCGATTTAGTAACAAAATTGATAATGCCGGTCAATACCTAAGCTTTACTTTAGGAAAAGAAGAATATGGCGTTGATATTCTTAGAGTACAGGAAATTCGTAGTTGGGAACCCGTTTCAAGAATTCCTAATGTACCGCCTTATGAAAAAGGTGTTGTTAATTTGCGTGGCTCTATCGTACCTATTATTGACTTAAGAGAACGCTTTAAACTTAAATCAGCGGATTACACATTATTGACCGTGGTGGTGGTATTGCAAATTGGTGATATCAAAAAAACCAGAACAATGGGTGTAGTTGTAGATTCCGTCTCAGATGTCATTACTGTAGATAAAGCACAAATACAAAGCGCACCTGACTTTGGTACTAAAATTAGTAATGAATTTATTAATGGCCTAGTCTCGGTAAATGAACGGATGGTCATGCTATTAGATGTCGATAAATTACTAAAACTTGAAGAATTAGATCAAACAGAAATTTCAGTTTTCTAGCACTGTATCGGAAACAAACCGTACTAGTAAAAGACTCACTATACAAGCAAAGATACGCAAGCAATCTCATAGCAAAATAAAGGCTACCCATACAGCGCTACCGATAGATGCGTATAGCTTAAACTTACTCAAAAATTGCTCGCTCAACGCAGATGACTGGCACACAAAGTTAATTAGATCTCTATAATTAACCCAAACATCACGTTGATTAAGTATTGAAACTAGAA
>Ga0265593_1000285_pt1 | contig 31239 bp, 28 predicted proteins | sample saktaG_8_FD_190136 | JGI IMG/M metagenome (GOLD analysis project Ga0265593, IMG submission 190136) | Saline water microbial communities from Sakinaw Lake, British Columbia, Canada - sak_2011_5_24_36m | ecosystem: Environmental > Aquatic > Non-marine Saline and Alkaline > Saline ...
ACCTCAATCATTGAACCACTTTAATGATTAACCCTTAAATAGCCACATTTTATAGAAAAACACTATCAAAATGCACTAATTACAAAAATGTCCACCAACTTTTTTCAAGTATTATGCCCGCAATGACATTTTCGTACCCGTCATTGCGAGGTCGAAGGCCGTGGCAATCTGGTGCTCTGTTATCACTCACAAGATTGCTTCGTCGCTACGCTCCTCGCAATGACAGAACATTTTTCATTAATACTCTATCCCCTTGCGCTGGTGCACCCCTTCCGCAAAGGGGTGCTTGATCATAAGCATCTCGGTCACCAGGTCGGCGCGCCTCACCACCTCCTGCGGGGCCTTGCGTCCCGTGAGTATGAGTTCCACGTTGGCCGGCTTCATTTTTATCAGGTCGAGTATCTGCGGCAGGCTGACAAAGCCCCGCCAGTGGGCGATGAATATCTCGTCCAGCACCACCATGTCATATTTCCCCCCGCTCAGCGCACTCATGGCGAATTCATAGGCCTGGTGGGTTTCCTGCAGCAGTTCCTCCTCTCCCTTCCTGAAAAGGTCGCCCTTGCCGAACTGGATGATCTCGAAGGATTTGTATTTATCAGTGAAGAAATGCTCTCCCCCGGGCTGGGTCTTGAGGAACTGGATGAAGATCACCCTCAGGCCCTGCGCGCAGGCCCTCAGCGCCTGCCCCAGCGCGGCTGTTGTCTTGCCCTTGCCGTCGCCCGTGTAAACCTGTACCAGCCCTTCAAAATCCTGTTCAGACATATCTTGCTCCGCGATTATATTTTACAGCATGGGCGTCATCCCGATTTCCCGGATAGCATTGAAATAGCCTTAATCAGCTTGCGACAGTCCCCCATACGGCGCGGCGAAATGCGCACGTAGGCCGGCAGACCGAAGGACGAGCAGTCACGCACCAGGCACCCCCGGGCGAGCAGACGGCTTTTGAAGGCGGCGGCATCTCCGACCTTCATGAGGAAGAAATGGGTGTCCGATGGAATAGTTTTGTATCCCATCTTCAGCAGTCGGTTCACCAGGTAACTTTTGCATTTTTGCATCTTGAAATTACACTGCCGGATATAGCCGCTGCAGCCCGCAGCCGCTGTGCCGGCCTGCTGAGCGGGGGAGCTTACATTCCAGGGTGGACGTACCTTCTCCAGACTATTGATTATCTCCCTGCAGGCCAGGCCGTAGCCCAGGCGCAAGCCGGCCAGGGCGTAGTCCTTGGTCATTGACCGGATGACCAGGACGTTGGGCTGGTCTATCAGGTCGTGTGCATCGCCGCTCTCCCCGGTGAACGCCATATATGCCTCGTCCAGGGCTATCAGTGTATCGGGGAAGCGATTCACCAGACGGCGCACGTCCTTCAGCGGGAGCATCTGCCCGGTGGGGTTATTGGGGTTGCACAGGAAGACGGCCCTGGCATTGTACCTGCCTGCAAAGGAAATGAAATCGTCGATGCTCAACCGGAAGTCCCGGTCCTCGCGCAGGTGATATTTGACCACCGCGGCCCCGGCCAGGCAGCAGGCCAGCTCGTATTCACCGTAAGTCGGTGATGGGATGACGACCTTATCGTCCGCCGCCAGGTAGGCCAGTGCGGCCAGCCTGATGATCTCGGTCGAGCCGCTTCCGGCTATCACGTTTCCGGCGTGTATGCCCAGCTTTTCAGCCAGTGACCGCGCCAGTTCGCTTGAACGGTGGTCAGGGTAGGTTGAGATATCCGTTTTTCGCAGGGCGCGGCGTACCCCGGGTGGTGGTCCATAGGGATTGCAGCAGGCGCTGAAATCCAGCGCGCCGCCGGCCTCCTTCAGACCGGTGTAGCCGGCGCCCCCGTGTTCAACGGCAGATAGGACCCCGACGTGGGGGTTAACGCGCAAGGCCAATCAGAGCCTCCACAACAGCGATGATTATCCCCCACATGCCCGCTGAAGTCAGCATCACGGCCTGCGATTGCGTCACCGCCGCCACCGACAGTCTGGCGCTGCCGCCGGTCAAAGTATATGCGCCGCTTTTTTCCAGCTCGATGCCCAGGGAACCCGCCATGGCGCACATGGTCCAGCCTGCATTGGGGCTCTGCGTCCTGCCGTGCTGTGCCAGCAGCGTCCGCCAGCTTCCGGCAACGTCGGCCCGGCATACGCCCGACGCGGCTACGATCAGCAGGGCGCTCAGCCGGGAGGGGATGAAATTGAGGACGTCGTCCAGGCGGGCGGCGGACTTGCCCGTATATTCCCAGCGGCCGCGGTACCCGATCATGGCATCGAAGGTATTTACAATGCGGTAGACCACGGCCCCCGGCAGCCCGAAGATGGCGAAATAGAAAAGCGGCGCGATGAAGCTGTCGCAGAGGTTTTCCGCGCAGGACTCGACGGCCGCCGATATGAGCTGCTCATTCGTTAAACGTGAGGTGTCGCGGCTGACCAGCGCCCGGGCCTTCAGCCTGGCCCCCGCAGGATCGCCGCGACGCAGGCACAGCTTCACCTCTTCCACGGCCTGCCGGAGCCCCCTCAGCGCGAAGGTACTTTTCAGCAGGCATGCCGATAGTATTATATAAATGATCTGGTTGAGGACGGACAGGTACGCCAGGCCGAAGCAAAGCGGTACGGTTACGATGGTGCAGGTCGATACGACCATGGCTGTGCCGTAGAGGAATTGCCGCCGCGGCCCCGCTGCCGGCTCGAATTTAAGCTCCAGCGAGATGAGCTTGCCCAGCCAGGCTACGGGATGCCGGGGATTGGGCGGCTCGCCCGCCAGCGCATCCAGCAGCAGCGCCCCGCACAGTATATACAGGCCGGAAAGCTCCATGCCTATTCAGCCTCCGCCTTGTTGGCCGATGTGACCAGCGCCGTGGGCAGCCCGTTGACCGGGTGAGCGAAGATAGTGACGTCGATACTGAAGACTGCCTTGAGGGTGGGCGGGTCGATAACGTCCTGCGGCCTGCCCTCTTTATAGATTGCACCGTCCCTGAGCGCGATGATGCGGTCGCCGTACTGCGAGGCCAGGTTGACGTCGTGCAGGGCCGACACGATGCTTAGCCCCTTGTCACGGCAGAGCCTTTTGAGGAAATCCAGCATGCTGGCCTGGTAATTTATATCGAGGTTGGCGGTAGGCTCGTCCAGCAGCAATATCCCGGCCTCCTGTGCCAGAGAGCGGGCGATGAGCACCCGCTGCCGCTCGCCGCCGGACAGCTCGTTGACGCGCCGGCCCGCCAGCCGGCCGGTCTCCGTGGCCTCCATGGCATTGGCCGCAGCCAGTATATCGCTGCTGCTCTCGTACCTTAGCAGACCCAGGTGCGGCGTGCGTCCCAGCAGCACGATCTCCATGGCCGTGAAAAGCTCGGGCAGGAAGGCGCCCTGCGGAACCAGCGCGACATTGCGTGCGATATATGTGCGGCTGCTGCCGCTTATGGGCCGGCCGTCCAGTTGTACCGACCCGCTGAACGGCTTCAACAGTCCGCACATGCCTTTCAACAGCGTGCTCTTGCCCGAGCCGTTGGGCCCTATTACAGCTAAGAATTCGCCGGGCCGTGTCTCCAGCGAAATGCCCTGCAGCACCGGCCTCTGGCCGTACCTGAAGCCTGCCCCGGCCAGGGAAATGACCGGCATCAGAACACCGCCTTTTTCTTCTGATTCAGCAGGTAGAGGAAGAAAGGGGCGCCGATGATAGCGGTGATGATGCCCACCGGTACCTCGGCCGGGGCCAGGATGGTCCTGGCGGCCGTGTCGGCCAGTATCAGGAAGGCCGCCCCGCCCAGCAGGGACATGGGCAGCAGCAGGCGGTAGTCCGGCCCGCAGATCATCCTCACGGCGTGGGGGATGATGATGCCGACGAAGCCGATGGCGCCGCAGAAGCACACAGCCGCGGCCGTGGCCAGCGTGGCCGCAACTAAAATAATTATCTTGGTACGCTCGACGTTGATGCCGAGCTGCTCGGCCTGCTCCTCATCCAGTTGCATCACGTTGAGCGGTCGCGCCGCAAGCAGCAGTACGGCCGCGCCGGCGCATATATAAGGTGTCATCACGCCCACCCGCCACCAGTCCGCCAGAGCGAAGGTTCCCAGCAGCCAGAACACGATGCCGTGCACCCTGTCGCCCGAGATGATGATGAAGTAGGAAGTGATCGAGGCTAAAAATGCCCCTATTGCCACGCCGCCCAATATGAGGGTGGTGACGGGCAACGTGCGTCCCGTTCTTGCTATGGAGTAGACCGCTGCCACGCTGAATATGGCGCCTGCGAAGGCCAGCACGGGTATCAGCGCAGCCGGCACGGCGGACGGTAGCAGGAAACCGCAGACGGCCCCCAGCGCCGCCCCCTGCGAGATGCCCGTCAGGTAAGGGTCGGCCAGCGGGTTGCGGAACATGCCCTGGTAGGCCGCGCCGGCCACCGCTAGCGCAGCGCCGGTAAGGCCGGCCATCAAGATACGGGGCAGGCGTATATCCCAGATAATCGTATTTAAAGCGGCGGAGTAGCTGTCGGCCTGTCCGGGCGCAAACAGCCCCGCCCGCAAAATGGCGACGATATCATGCAAGGGGATGGCGGTGCTGCCGGCCGTGACCGCCCACAGGGCTACGGCGGCCAGAGCCAGTGCCGCCAGCGCCAGAGACATCCTGCCGCGGCGCACCCTGGCATGGTGCAGGTCCAGTTCGCTTTTTAGTGCTGTATCCATCGCCGGATTATTTTTTCACGGGTGCAATTCATTGCGCGGGTTTGCTGAACAGGTCCGGGTGCAGGAAGGAGGCGACTTGTTCCAGTGCCGTTATACAGCGCGGGCTGTGGCGGTAGATCAGGTCTCCCTCGATCTGGTAAACGCGGCCGTTCTTAACGGCGGAGATTTTGCTCAAGCGCGGGTCGGTGGTGATGAAGTCACACAGCGGGTCCCCGGCGCTGCCCATGCTGGTGGGCACGATAATGACCTGGGGGTCCGCGCTGATTATAGACTCCAGGTTCATGGAGCCGAAGTCGTTGATTTCAGACGCGATATTGGTCCCGCCGGCCAGGCGGATGACGTCGTTGATCAGTGTGGAGCCGCCTGCCACCATCAGCGGGTTGTTCCAGACCATGAGCAGCGTGCGCGGGCGCTGGTCGGGTGTCAGCGCGGTGGTTATCGCTGTCACGGCGTCCACGCGTTGCTGCAGGGAGACGGCCAGTTCAGCCGCGGCCTGGTCGGCGCCGGCCAGGCTTCCGGTCAGCCTGATGTCTTTAATCACGCCCTCAACCGTTTTAGGATAGAGGGAGACCACGCGGAACCCCATCTTTTGCAGTTGCGGGGTTATGCTCTTGTTGTGTATGCCCGAGGCCAGCACCAGGTCCGGCCTGAGCTCCACCGCTTTCTCGATGTCCACAGTGCTGAAACCACCCACCCGTGGCTTGTCCGCCGCGGCCGGCGGGTAGTTGCAGAACTCCGTAACGCCCACCAATTTATCCTGCAGTCCCAGGGCATAGACTATCTCGGTATTGGCGGGGGCCAGGGAGATGATGCGCTCAGCGGGAGGCGCCGGCAGTATGTCATTGCCCGAGTCGTCGGTCAGGTCAGCTGCAGGCATGGCCGGGGCAGCGCAGGCGCAGAGGAACAGAAGGGCGGCCAGCGCCGCTGAAAAAAGTGATTTGCCCCGTATGTCTTTCATATGTCACCCCCGTATAAAATAAAAACCCCCTGCTCGCGCGGGCAGGGGGACCGTTAATAAATAACAAATCCCGCCTCCTTGCTCCGCGGAGGCAGCTTATCAGCAGGGAGGCGTTCTGACTTTAACAGTAGGCGGGACTGTACCGGTATTGCGCCGGTTTGCACTCCGTTTAAGCCCGCGGTCACCCGCGGGCGCCCTGCTTCAAATATTCAGTTGGACTAAAGCATATCTGGTTATTTGTATGATGTCAAAATAAGCTGTCAGGCACATTCATTGCTATTGCAGGAACCTTAACGCTATAATCTATCTCAAGGTCAGATATATGGCGTTTAAGAAGATACCGCCCTGGGCCGTCGTGCTTTTGCCGTTGCTGATTATCGTAGCAGTGGCTTTCTGGCTGCGGGTCGCGCTTCCCTATAACCAGGTGTTTGTCGGGGACTGGGTGAAGATGACGGGCGTGGATGCCTACTACTACATGCGCCTGGTGGATAACCTGATGCAGCACTTCCCGCAGTTAACACAGTTTGATCCCTATTTACAGTACCCGGGAGGCATGTTGACCGGATCCTCCCCCGATTTCTTTGCCTATTTCATGGGCGGCATCATCTGGCTGGTGAGCCTGGGAAATGCCGGGCAGCATACTGTAGATGTGATATCGGTGTATATTCCGCCCGTGCTGGCGGTATTGACTATACTGGTCGTATTTTTTATCGGGGTGTTGCTGGGCGGCAAGTGGCTGGGGTTGCTGTCCGCCGGACTGCTGGCGATCATGCCCGGAGAGTTCCTCAGCAGGTCGCTGCTCGGGTATACCGACCATCACGTCGCCGAGGTGATGTTCTCCACCGGCATCATGCTGTTCGTTTTCCTGGCGGTGAGAGTGGGACAGGGAAAGCGGATAGCTGAGATTTTAAAGGCAGGCTGGCAGGGCATAGGGAAAATAGTGTTATTCAGCATCCTGGCCGGCATCTTTATGGGCCTGTACATGTTGACCTGGGCCGGCGCGCTGTTGTTCGCCCTGATAATATTTGTATTTATTGTAGCGCAGACTATTATAGACCATCTGTATGGCCGGCCGGCCGATTATCTTGGCGTCCTGGGCGTTTGCCTTTTTGGTGTGGGACTGGCACTGTACCTGCCGTGGATGCGGGGCACGATGACGGTAGTGGCACTTGCCGCAGGCCTGCTGGTATCCATCCTGTTGCCGGTTATCTCGGGCTGGATGAGAAGCCGCGAGATGAAGCCCGTTATCTACCCGCTCGTGATAGCGGGGTTGGCCGTGCTGGGCGCAGTCCTGCTGGCGCTGGTCAGCCCGTCGATGCTGCAGTCTATGACCGGTGGCCTGGCCGTTATGTTCATCTGGCCAATCGGGACCACCGTGATGGAGATGCAGCCACTGCTCATACAGCAGGGCCAATTCACCTTTGCGGTGGCCGTCGGCAACTATATGCTGGGCTTTTTCCTCAGCCTGATATGCATGGCAATACTGTTCTACCAGGTGATAAAGGGGAGGCAGCCGGATAGAGTGCTGCTTTTGATTTGGAGCGTAATAATACTGCTCTCAGCCCTGGCCATGAGGCGTTTCGCCTACTACTTCGCGGTCAACGTGGCGCTGCTTACGGGCTATCTCTGCTGGATGCCGATTAGCGCATTGCTCAGGAAGAAGGAGGTGTCAACTGCGGCAGCCGTCCCCATGAAGGTTTCGGCAAAAAGTAAAAAACGGGCGGCAAAGCTGGCGCGTCAGGCAAAGCCGGCAAAGCGGGCCTCCATGCGGGGCAACATCGCAGTTGCATTGCTGCTGGTTGCCATAGCACTGCTGGTATATTACCCTAATATCGGGCCGATGCCGGATGGGCAGAGGCCCTCCGTCGACCTGGCTACGCGGCCTTTGTTTGCTCCCTCAAATGCATGGTGCGATGCCGTAGACTGGCTGCGGACAGAAACCCCTGAGCCGTTTGGCAAAGCGGATACTTACTATGAATTATACAAGCCCGTTAACCAGCAGGGAGGTTTTGAATATCCCGCCGGCGCCTACGGGACATTGGCCTGGTGGGATTATGGCTACTGGATCGCCAGGATAGGTCAACGGCCCCCGGCTACCAACCCGGGGACCGGTCAACTCGGGTCAGCCTACTTTTTCACTGCCCAGGATGGTCCGTCAGCCGCGCGGGCGATAAATACATATGGTACACGCTACGTTATCGTGGATAACGAGATCGCAGCCTATGATCGCAAATTCCATGCGCTGGCCACTTTAAGCAACTCAGATTACTCGAAGTTCTACGACATATTTTTAACCAAGCAGAATAACCAGTATGTGCCGTCGCTTCTTTTTTACCCGGAGTATTACCGCAGCATGGTTTCCAGGTTATATAACTTCGACGGCAAAGCTGTAGTGCCGGAAACTGTCAATGTTATCGCATTTAGAGAATTTACGGCGCAGGAAGGCGGCCAGTACAAAGAGATCATCGAAAACAGGAAATTCACATCCTATGAGGCGGCACAGAAGTTCATCAGTGGTAACAGCGGCAAGAATTACATTATAGCCGGGGAGGACCCCAATAAAAGCCCTGTGCCGCTGGACGAGTTGAAAGACTTCGGGCTTGTTTTCAGTTCAAACCAGAAGGTGTCTATGGGCTCAAAAACCCAGCCCAATATCAAGATCTTTGAGTATAAGAAAGACGTAATTCCGCTGGCCGGTGACTGGAAAGGCGATAAGAAGACAGAGCCCGGACTATGGCAACCGGACGGCTATTTCACCATTGATAAAAACAGCGACGGCCGGCTGGTTGAATTGGGGCCTTTTGGTTATTCGACCGATGTGCCGCTGGCGGGCGACTGGAATGGAGATGGCCGTACCGAGATCGGCGTATGGAGGCCCACTGATCTCTGTTTTTATCTCGACAACAGCGGAGACGGCCAATGGAATCCGGATAAAGGCGATAAGAGGATCGGGCCTTATGGTTTCGGCTATGATGATCGGCCGGTAACAGGGGATTGGAATGGCGATGGTAAAGATGAAGTTGGCATCTGGCATCACGATCTTTACGCACGGGACTGCTATTTTTATCTGGATGTCAACGATGGTGGAGAATGGGATCCCGGTGGTCAAACTGTAAAATTTGGTCCCTATGGCAAGATCGGCGATGTGCCGTTGTCCGGCGATTGGAACGGCGATGGCCGGGATGAAACAGCCATATGGGAGCCGACCAGCCGCTATTTTTATCTGGATATGGACCGTGACGGTACATGGGATGCCGCTAAAGGTGATCTTAAGATGGGGCCATATGGAGAAAGCTACGATACGCCCGTCAGTGGCAAGTGGGATGGCGGCAATAAAGACATGGTGGGTGTATGGGATCCATATACCCGGCTTTTTCATTTGAATAGAAGTGGAGATGGAAAATGGGCTGACGATACAGGCAATGTCAAATTGAATCTTTTTAATGGTTTGTAGAGAGTGACGCTCACTAACCCCCTCCCCGGAAACGGGGCATCTCCATGGCTGCCAATCTTCCTAACTTCACCTGACCAGTCATATGGGTTCAGTCCAGTATCATTTATTAGTTGATAAAATAAATGACATTTACATCAGCAGTTTTTTCTTTCGACTCACCCATTTTTCTTTTTCTATTTTTTCCTGTGCTACTAACTCTGTACTTTGTATTAGGAAAAAGGTTCTGGAATTGGATATTGATATTATTCTCTTTGCTTTTTTATGTATGGGGTGAATGGGCTTTTCTTACTATTTTAATCTTTTTTATCGTTGCTAATTACTTATTTACATTGTATTTAAATAAATATGGAAATGACACAAATAAAGACAATAAAAAACGTATACTCATTTTAGCAATAGTCTTAAATATATCAATACTCGTTTTCTTTAAATATTCAAACTTTTTTATTAGCAGTTTAAATATTGTTTTCAGTAAAGTAGGTATATCTCAATTATCTTCTATAAATATCCATAGTCCACTAGGTATCTCATTCATCACATTTTCGGCAATTTCGTATATAGTGGATGTTTATCGGAAAAAATCGAAACCTGACGTAAGTCTATTTAAACTGGCATTTTATTTATCATTTTTCCCAAAGTTAATATCCGGGCCTCTTGAGCGATATCAAAGCATTGCTGACCAGGTATCCGAGAGAACTATAAATATTGAGATTTTTGCCAGCGGAATTCGTCGGTTTATTATTGGCTTAGCCAAGAAGATGCTGATCGCAAACACGGTAGGTTCGGTTGTTGACCAGATATTTTCTGTTCCGGCTGACCAACTGCCAGCTGGTACGGCTTGGCTAGGGATAATATGTTTTACTATCCAGTTATATTTTGATTTTTCTGGATATACTGATATGGCTATAGGTCTAGCCAGAATGTTGGGATTCAGGCTTATGGAAAATTTCAATTACCCCTACATCTCATCATCAATACGTGAATTCTGGAGGAGATGGAATATATCACTATCGCAATGGCTCAGAGATTATTTATATATCCCACTTGGTGGGAACCGACGTGGGGACTTACAGACCTACATGAATTTGCTCGTTGTATTTTTACTATGCGGTTTATGGCACGGAGCCAACTGGACGTTTGTGGTATGGGGTCTATGGTATGGTATATTCATGATTTTAGAGAGGACACAGTTCCTCAAATTAATAAATCCAGTGTGGAGGCCACTCAAGCATATTTATGCATTGTTGGTCATTATAATAGGATGGGTGTTTTTCCGTTCAGCTAATCTGACCTATGCAGTATCCTACATCGCAGCTATGTTCGGGCTTTTCACAGTGCCAAATGCTGCATATGATGAGGCGGTGTATATTAACCCCGCTTTAGTAATAGCACTGATGGCAGGTATCATCGGTTCCATGCCTCTTATACCTGCTTTAAGTAAGTATATTCAATACATTGAACATAGGTTAACGCAACCTGCAGCCATATATTTTTTTACGATCTTAGTAAGGGCAATAGCTGTTATCTCACTTCTCGTGATTTTCATTGCAGCAGTAATACTCGTGTTCAGCGCATCAAATAGGCCGTTCCTATACTCACAGTTTTGAGGTTAAAAGGCGATGTGCATACCTGTATATAATTCGGACGCTAAACAAAAAGAAAAACATCATCGGAATTGTAGAAGGGTGACTAATCTATCAATCGTTCTTTTTTTTAGTTCGGTGATTTTGTTAATATTTTCTCTGTCTACGTATCAACTAGCGATTAAATTGGTAGATATGGCGTACGACACTACTGACATACAAAATAAGACAACGGCTGTTATTGGCCAGATGAAAATATTCATGGGTAATCCTATCAGATTGTTTCCATATACTCAAAAACTGATTGAATGGAGCAATCAGGTGTTAATCAATCATCTGCAATTAACTCTAGTTAACGAAGTTGTTATAGGGAAAGACGGATGGCTATTTACAAATGATAGCAGAAGCATTGACGACTATAAAGGAGCAGTGAGATACACCGATCAGGAATTGTCTGTTTTTACCGCAACCTTAGAAAGCCGGAAAAATTGGCTATTAAAACGAGGTATACCCCTTTTACTGGTAGTTGCTCCAAATAAAGAGTCGATTTACCCTGAATTTCTTCCTGATGGCATCAAGAAAATTAATGAAAATAGCAGGTTAGACCAGTTGATCAATTATCTTAAATTAAACTCAGATGTTGATCTATTAGATCTTAGGAGGCCCTTCCTGCATGAGAAGCAGCACTATCAACTTTATTATAAGACCGATAGTCACTGGAATAGTTACGGTGCTTATTTTGCATACTCAGAGATTATGAAAAAGTTAAAAATTTATTTCCCCGGAGTCGAAACCTATCCTATAGCCGATTATACAGAAAAAATTGATAATCTTCCGAAGGCTGGTGATCTGGCAAGTCTGATAATGATGGAAGATAGCTATACAGAAAAGCGTTTCCATTTAGAAAAAACCGAAGATAAGGGAAACATATTTCCCACTAAAATCCATTATGCCGTTATTTACCATGATTCTTTCTATAATGCAATGCAACCATTTCTTGCTCAGCATTTTGACAAGATTTCGGAGTATCAATACGATGCCATCAATGGTTCCTTTGATGAACATATGCTAGAAATGGAAAAACCTGATATTGTTATATATATAATGGTGGAAAGATGGGTTCCCCGTTATTTTTTAAAGGGATACGACTTCTTTAAATTAAACTAACCTTGTGACTGAACCCCTGTAACTGGACAGATGAGGTTAGGAATACCGGCTGAATAAATGATGATAATAGAAAGGGGTGATAATGATAAGCCTGTCTGATAAGATTGCAAATAAATCTGCAGTTATAGGTATAATAGGTATGGGTTATGTCGGATTGCCTCTGGCGTTAGCCTACACTGAAGCCGGATTTAAGGTTATAGGCATTGATATACAGCAAAAGAGGGCGGACCTTGTTAACAGGGGCAGTTCATTCATAACCGGCATCAGCGATAAAGAGTTAGGTAAGACGGTAAAGGCCGGCAGGCTCAGGGCGACTACCGACCAGAGTAAAATCAAGGACGTGGATGTCATCCTTATATGTGTACCAACACCTCTCACCAAGACCAGGGATCCTGACCTTTCCTATGTGATAAGTGAGGCAAAACAGATTGCAAAATACATGAGGCCGGGTCAGCTCGTGGTTTTGGAGAGCACGACATACCCGGGCACGACCAGCCAGGTTTTACTTCCTATTTTGCTTGAATCCGGCTATAAACCGGACAGGGATTTCTACCTGGCGTACTCACCCGAGAAAGTGGACCCGGGAAATAACAAGTACGGGATCAGGAATACGCCCAAGCTGGTGGGAGGGATAACGGCAAAATCCACTGCCATAGTAGAGTTGCTCTATTCTCAGGTGGCTGACAAAGTAGTGCCTGTGGCAAGTCCCGAAGTGGCGGAGATGACCAAGATATTTGAAAATGTATTCCGCAGCGTTAATATCGCCCTGGTTAATGAGCTGGCGCAATTATGTGAGAGGTTCCATGTCAGTGTGTGGGATGTAATAGATGCGGCCGCCACCAAGCCTTTTGGTTTTATGCCGTTTTACCCTGGTCCGGGCATAGGCGGGCACTGCATACCGCTCGACCCTTATTACCTTGCCAATAAGGCGCGCGAGCTCGATTTCCACACACGGTTCATACAGCTCGCGGCTGAGATAAACGAAGATATGCCGTACTACGTTGCCACGCGCATCATGGAGGAATTGAGTCAACAGGGGAAGAGCCTGAAAGGCGCCAGGGTGCTGGTATTGGGAGCAGCCTACAAAAAAGATGTCAATGACGCCAGGGAATCGCAGTCGGTCAAGCTGATGCAGATACTGGCTTCGCGGGGAGCCGATGTGCATTACAACGATCCGCTCCTGCCGGTGATCAAATTCATGGGTGGTGAAATTACCTCGGTAGACCTGGGCAATAAAAACATCGCCTCTTTCGATTGCCTCATTATAGCCACCGCTCATAGCAGTTATAACTTCAAACAGATAGCCAGGCACTCTAAGTTACTGTTTGACACGAGGGGCGTCACCAGGGAGATAAAGTCCCGGAATATTGTCAGGTTAGGAGAGTAGAGATTGAAAAACATAGCCATCGTAGGCAGCGGCTACTGGGGCAAGAACCTGGTGCGCAACTTCGCCGAGCTGGGCGCGCTGCATACCATTTGTGATACCGACCCGTCCGTGATCGAGAAATACCGGGCGCAGTATCCCGAACTCAAGCTGTGCAGCGATTATCGGCAGGTGCTGCAGGATGATGCGGTCGAAGGAGTGGTGATCGCCGCGCCGGCGGTATTGCACCATCCCATGGCCAGAGCAGCCCTGCTGGCCGGCAAGGACGTCTTCGTGGAGAAGCCCCTGGCGTTAAAAGTAGACCAGGGCTATGAGCTGGTCGAGCTGGCGGAGCAGCAAAACCGCATCCTCATGGTAGGACACCTGCTGGAATACCACCCGGCCATCCATAAACTCAAGGAGATGGTAGATAAGGGCGAACTGGGCAAGATCGATTACATCTACTCCAATCGGCTCAACCTGGGCAAGCTGCGCACCGAGGAGAACGTCCTCTGGAGCTTCGCCCCGCACGACATTTCCGTGATGCTGCTGCTGTGCGGCGAGATGCCGCTGGAAGTATCGGCCCATGGCGGCTATTACCTGCACCGCGACATAGCCGATGTCACCATGACCACCTTCAGTTTCAAGAGCGGCATCCGGGCGCACATCTTCGTGAGCTGGCTCAACCCCTACAAGGAGCAGCGGTTGGTGGTGGTGGGGGATAAACGCATGGCGCTGTTTAATGACACCGAGCCGAAGGACAAGCTGCTGGTGTACGATCATGAGATCGAGTGGATCGACCGGAAGCCGGTGCCGCACCCAAAGCAGGCGCACGCCGTGGAGATACCGTCCACCGAGCCTCTTAAACTGGAATGCCAGGATTTTATCGATTCCATCAGGACACGCGGCAAACCGCGGGTGGATGGCAGGAAGGGCCTGCAGGTGCTGGAAGTCCTTTCCCATTGCCAGAGGTCCCTTGAAGAGAACGGCAGGTTGATAAAATGTGGGGTGGAAGAGAAGGGCTATTTCGTCCACGAGACCGGCCTGGTGGAGGAGCCGCTGCAGATCGGCAGAGGTTCGAAGATATGGCATTTCTCGCACGTCATGCCCGGTGTCAAGATCGGCGAGGGCTGCAATATCGGGCAGAACGTTTATATAGCTAACGGCGTAATGATTGGCAATAACGTTAAGGTACAGAATAATGTATCGGTATTCGAAGGCGTTACCCTGGAGGATGATGTCTTCTGCGGACCGTCCTGCGTTTTCACCAATGTTATCAATCCCAGGAGCCATGTGTCCCGTAAGAACGAGTATAAAAAAACGCACGTAGGAAGGGGGGCGACCATCGGGGCCAATGCCACCATAGTCTGCGGTACCAGCATCGGACGCTACGCCTTCATCGGCGCGGGGGCGGTGGTCACGCGGGACGTGGCGGACTATGCCATGGTCTATGGCAACCCGGCCCGCCGGAACGGCTGGGTTTGTAATTGCGGCGTCAAGCTGGATTTTGCCGGTGGGGATGCCGCTGAATGCGGCGCCTGCGGCAAACGCTATAGTAAGCGGGGCGCTAAAAACGATGAAAAAGTCATGGAGGCTAAAGCATGAGCATACCCATGGTCGACCTCAGGGCGCAGTACCTGGCAATCAAAGATGAAATCGATGCCGCCGTTCAGCGCGTTATCGAGAATTCGCAGTTTATCCTCGGCCCCGAGGTGGAGGCCTTCGAGAAGGAGATGGCCTCCTACTGCGGAACGTCTTATGCCATCGGCGTAGCCTCCGGCACCGAAGCCCTGCAGCTCGCCCTGCTGGCCTGCGGCGTCGGCCCCGGTGACGAGGTCATCACCACTCCCTTCACATTCATCGCCACGGCGGAGGCCATCACACAGTGCGGCGCGGTGCCTGTATTCGTGGATATCGACCCTGTCACCTATAATATCGACCCCGGGCTGATCGAGGCCAAAATAACGCCCGGGACCCGCTGCATATTGTCGGTGCATCTCTACGGCCATCCGGCTGACATGGATACCATCATGGAGCTGGCCAAAAAACATAACCTGAAAGTGATCGAAGACTGCGCCCAGGCCCTGGGAGCTTCTGTCATTGCGAGGAGCCCGCAGGCGACGAAGCAATCTATGGTCGGCTCCATCGGCGACGCCGGCTGCCTGAGTTTTTTCCCTTCCAAGGTGCTGGGCGCCTACGGTGACGGCGGCATGGTGGTCACCAGCGACGCGTCGGTGGCGGAGAAGTTGAAAATGCTGCGCAACCATGGCGCCAGGAAGAAATACTACCACCTGGTTCCCGGCTTCAACAGCCGCCTGGACGGGCTGCAGGCCGCAATACTGCGCGTCAAGCTCAAGTACCTGGATAAGTGGATAGAGCAGCGCAGGGAGAAGGCCGCCTTATATGCCAAACACCTGGGCAAGATAGCCGGCGTATCCGTGCCACCTGAAGCGCCGGGCAACTACCACTGTTACAACTACTACACCGTCAGGCTGACCAATCCCAAAATCAACCGCGAAGCAATTCAGAAAGGCCTCAGCGCCAGGGGCGTCTCCAGCATGGTCTATTACCCCGTCTCGCTGCATCTGCAGGACGTTTATGCCGCGCAGGGCGGCAGGAAAGGCGATTTCCCCGTGAGCGAGAAGGCGCAGGACGAGGTGCTTTCCCTGCCCATTTACCCCGAGATGGCCGAGGAGCAGGTGGCGCAGGTTGCGCAGGCCCTTAGAGAAGGGATTGGTTGATTAGTAAATAGTGGGTAGCCAAAACGGTTATTTGTTGTCCGTTTAAGTACAATGCTATAATCCATCGTTAGGGGCATATTATGGAAGTTGCTAAAAAGTTTATTTTGTCAAAATTCAAACTCAACAAAGACGGCGTGGATTACGAGTTTGAAACTGCCGAAGAGGGAGGATACGTAGTTCGCGTTCTATTGTACCCATCCTGTGTTTCTGAAGGCGACACATTTGAGGAAGCGCTTTCAAATATCGAGGATGCGCTTCTGGGTTGTCTCTTAACCGCTCGTGATCACAAGCTTCCAATTCCACCCCAACTGGAAACATTAATTCGTCAAACCGCCAAGTTTTAACTTATTGTCACGCAAGTTGCCTTCATTAAAAGCATTTGAATTAGTCAATGCTTTAGGCAAAGCAGGCTGGAAGCCTGACCGTCAAACGGGTAGTCATAAAATCTTGGTAAAGGACGGTGCTGAGCGACCAATCCCGGTTCCTTGCCGCAGGCTCTTAAAAATAGTCTTCGCGACGAAATCATAAAACAGGCAGGTCTTACCCGGGAAGATTTCGTTAAGCTGTTATGAAAATCATCCTTGTCGCCGCACCCCGCCCCAACTTCATGAAGATAGCCCCGCTTATACGGGCCATCCAAAAATATAACTAATCGCTATTCACTAATCTGCTATAATACTCTCATGGATCATGCTGCGCTGGCCTTCAAAAGGCAGGAATACAGGGAGTTATTGAGGAGCTCGGCAGGCGGGATAGTGGGCAAACTTGCAGCGCTCGATGTAGAGAAAATCAGCCTCTTTGGATCATATGCGCGTGGAAGGACAGACCTTTTTACTGACCTGGACGTGCTGGTTATCATGAACACGGATAAACCCTTTATTGAAAGGGCAGGGGAAATCCACAGCATGCTGTCCCTTCCCGTGGATGTGGATGTCCTTTGTTATACGCCGCAAGAATTTGGAAGGATGTGTGACACCCCCTTTATAAAAAAGATACTGGAAGACGAGGTAGTTTTATATGAGAAAAAACCCGGTTGAGCAGGGGAAAAGATGGCTTGATCAGGCAGTGGAGGACCTTAAATGGGCCAAGGACATAGGAGAGAGGGGTGGTTATCACATCAGTTGCTTTCTTGCGCAGCAGGTTGGGGAAAAGGCTTTGAAAGCGTTTCTATATGCGATGGGAGAGGAAATTGTGTTAGGGCACTCTGTTGAAAGGCTGTGCAGTGGGGCCTTCGGATTCGATAAAGAGTTCGCCGAGAAGGTAAAAACCTGGTCCATACTTGACGGCTACTATGTGAGCACCAGGTATCCGAATGGCCTGCCCGATGGCATCCCGGCCAATGTGTACACGTCCCGGGCCGCCGTCGAAGCATGTGGTATAGCCGAAGAGGTTGTCAATTTTGTCAAGCAGAAAATAAGCTCCCTTGAATCATCCGGAGGCAACTGATACCGGGCTGTAATCTGCATCATGAAAATCATCCTTGTCGCCGCCGCCCGCCCCAACTTCATGAAGATAGCACCCCTCATACGGGCCATCCAGAGGCGCAATGACGCATTCCCGGCTAACCTTATCGAGTCCCTGCTCGTCCACACCGGCCAGCACTACGATTACGAGATGTCGGAGGTATTTTTCGAGGATCTGGATTTGCCGAAGCCTGATATTCACCTGGGTGTGGGGTCGGGCAGCCATGCGGAGCAGACAGGCAAAGTCATGATCGAGTTCGAGAGCGTACTCCTCAAAGAAAAGCCTGATTTAGTCATTGTGGTGGGCGATGTCAATTCCACGCTGGCGGCAGCGCTGGCGGCAGTGAAACTGCATATACCCATCGGCCATGTAGAGTCCGGGGTGCGTACGGGTGATCTGGGAATGCCAGAGGAAGTCAACCGCCTGCTCACCGATCATGTATCGGAATACCTCTTCACGACCTCGAAGTATGATGACAAGAATCTAATCAAAGAAGGGATACATGAAAGCAGGATTCACCGGGTGGGCAATATTATGGCCGACTGCCTGATGATGTGCAAGGCAGGCGCTGAGAAATCGGATATATTGCGCAAGCTTGGCCTGCAACGTAATCAATATGCCCTGTTTACACTGCACCGCCCGGCCAACGTCGACGATAAGCAAAAACTGGAACTGATAATATCAAGAGTCGAAAAGGTAGCGCAGAAAATCCCTGTCGTTTTCCCTGCCCATCCGCGCACACGAAAAAACCTCAACGCATTAGGTCTTGATCTCTCCAACCACGTCATTGCGGGGAGCGCAGATGTAGGGGCGTACCTTCAGGCGCGCCCGCAAGCCCAGCAATCTCTATCTAATCTATTAATCATTCCTCCCCTGGGCTATCGCGATATGCTCAACCTTGAAATGAACGCCCGCTTCGTCATCACCGATTCAGGTGGAATCCAGGTTGAAACAACGGTGCTGGGCATACCCTGCCTGACCGTGATGGACTACCCCGTTTGGCTGATCACGCACAAAGAGGGAACCAATGTGCTTGTAGGCAGCGATTGCGCTGGCCTGGAGTGTGAAGTAGGTAAACTCAAGACAAAGCAGAAAAACAAGCGTCCTGTAATGTGGGATGGCCAAACCGCGGAGAGGATTATTGAATTCATAAACGCTTAAGCCATATAATTGAAAAGTTAAAAAATACTTAGTTGTACAAATCATAGGCATCTGATAACGGTGAATAACGGAGGCATACAATTGCAGAGCTTTTTGAACGATAAAGTTATCCTGGTTACGGGTGGTACCGGCTCTTTCGGGCAGAAGTTCACCCAAATAGTTTTAAAGGAGCATAACCCAAAAGCAATTCGAATCTTCTCGCGCGGTGAGTTGCTCCAGTACGAAATGAATCTCAAGTTCAACGACCCCAGGTTAAGGTTTTTCATCGGTGATGTCAGGGATAGAGACAGGGTGTACAGGGCAATGACCGGAGTTGATATAGTTGTTCATGCCGCTGCGCTCAAGCAGGTGCCGACCGCGGAATATAACCCCATCGAGGCAGTCAGGACAAATGTGGATGGTTCTGTGAATGTAATTGACGCCGCCATCGACAGTGGCGTAAAAAAAACCATCGCTATCAGCAGTGACAAAGCAGCTAATCCTGTTAACCTTTATGGCGCCACCAAGCTTGTTATGGAAAGGCTAATCACACAGGCAAACGTATATTCGGGAACAAAAAAGAGCGCGTTCAGCTGTGTAAGGTACGGCAACGTGGTCGGCAGCCGGGGCAGCGTTGGCCCCCTTTTTCTGCAGCAAATCAAAAGCGGCGCAATCACAATAACGGATGAGACCATGACGCGGTTCTGGATCACCCTGGAGCAGGGGGTTCGCTTTGTTATAGATTCGATCGAGCGGATGCAGGGTGGTGAGGTCTTTGTGCCTAAGATTCCCAGCATGAAGGTTACCGATCTGGCAGATGCCATTGCACCGGGGCTAAAAAGAAAAATAATAGGTATACGCCCTGGAGAAAAGATCAATGAAACACTGATAACGGAGGATGAAGCCCGCCACGCGCAGGAATTCGATACCTACTATGCTATTGAGCCGGAGTTTCCTTTTTGGCAAACAGATGATCTCAAAGGTGGTAAATCTTTGCCTGGGGCTTTTGCCTATACCAGCGCCAACAATGGCCGGTGGTTGAGTAACAAGGAATTAAAGGGGATGATGACAGAGTTCTCCCCCGAAGACCAGGCCTGGCATTAATCGGATCGTAAGATGAAAGCGTTATTCAGTCAGTTTCCCTATATGACAAACCCGATGGTGAAGGGGCGTTAGATGGAACTGCCTGCAATCAAAGGAGGCAAGCCGGTAAGGAACAGCATGTTGCCTTATGGGCACCAGTCGATAGACGAAGAGGATATCGCCGCTGTCGTGGAGGCGCTTAAAAGCGACTGGATTACCCAGGGGCCAAAAGTTGATGAGTTTGAGAGGAAGGTTGCCGGGTATTGTGGCGCTGAATTCGCGGTGGCCATGTTCAGCGGCACAGCGGCGCTGCATGCTGCCTGCGAGGTAGCCGGAATCGCTAAAGGGGATGAGGCGATAACTACACCCATCACCTTTGCCGCAACGGCAAACGCCGTAGTATATTGTGACGGCAGGCCGGTATTTGCCGATGGTAGAGAAGATACGTTAAACATTGATGTACGTGAAATCGAGAGGCGGCTCACACCCAGGACCAGGGCAATCCTGCCCGTGGACTTTACCGGGCATCCGGCAGACCTTGATGAAATCATGGCCATTGCCCGCGATAGGAAGCTCATAGTAATCGAGGACGCCTGCCATGCACTGGGTGCAGAATACAGGGGACGCAAGACGGGCAGCCTGGCCGATATGACTGTTTTCAGTTTTCATCCCGTAAAGCACATCACCACCGGTGAGGGCGGTATGGTTCTGACCAATAACAGGGAATACTATCAGCGGCTTCAAACATTTCATCAACACGGCATTATCAGGGAAACCCGCGCCAGGCAGCCCTGGTATTACGAGATACCACACCCTGGTTACAATTTTCGTCTTACCGACTTCCAGTGTGCTCTTGGTATCAGCCAGCTTAAGAAATTAGATCGCTTCGTTGCCAGAAGGCGGGAAATTGCAGCAAAGTATAACCAGGCGTTTGCTGAGCTGAACGAGATTATTTTTCCTGCAGAGGAAGAATACGTCAAGGCTGCGTATCATATTTATGTTATTTAATTGCAGGATGAGAAATTGAAAGCAAGCAGGGAAGAAATCTTTGAAGCTCTGAGGGCAGAAAATATCGGGGTTAATGTTCATTATCTGCCGCTGCACCTTCATCCTTTCTATCAAAGGGAGTTTGGTTACAGGCAGGGGGATTACCCCGTAGCCGAAGGCTACTATGAGCGGGCTATCACCCTGCCTCTGTTCCCGGGTATGAGCGATGAGGATGTGAGGGAAGTAATTAAGGTAGTTGAGAAGGTGGTCATTTAAGTATGCAGCCAGAATGGCATCGTTTTCTTGTCGTTGGCTGCGGTTCTATTGGCAAGCGGCACATCGATAATCTAATCGCCTTAAAAGCCGGGGATATAATTGCCCACGATGTAAGCCAGGAGCGGCTCTCTGGTGTAGCGCGAGAGTACAATATCAAAGCTTACAACAGTCTGGACGATGCCCTGACACAAAAACCGGATGCAGCTTTTATCTGCACACACACAAGTCTGCATATTGCCCCTGCCCTATCTGCCGCTAAAAGCAACTGTCACCTGTTTATCGAAAAACCCCTCTCCCACTCCCTGGAAGGTGTTGACGAACTAATTAAAATTGTAGCTCAGAAAAGCCTGGTAACCCTGGTTGGCTGCAATATGAGATTCCACCCCGGTATAGTTATAATGAAGGAGCTGCTGGATAAGAACAGCGTTGGCAGGGTAATATGTGCCCGGATTCAAGCCGGCAAATACCTGCCTGACTGGCACCCGTGGGAGGACTACCGACGGGGCTACAGTGCCAGACAAGATCTTGGTGGCGGAATTATCCTGGATGGCATCCATGAAATTGATTATATTACCTGGTTTTTAGGGGAAGTAAGCCAGGTTTTTTGCTTTTCGGGCAAGCTCAGTTCCCTGGAAATCGACACCGAGGACACGGCTGAGATTCTTTTACGGTTCAGTTCAGGGGCGATTGCGGAGGTGCACCTGGACTATATTCAGCGCTCCTATGGCCGGTCCTGCCAGATTATCGGGGAGGAGGGAACAATCCTCTGGGACCTTAATGAGAGGCAGGTCAAGCTTTATACAGCGGAAAGCGGTACATGGCAAAAGTTCTTCCAAAAGCCTGACTATGACACAAATGAAATGTATATTGAAGAAACGAAGCACTTCCTTCAGTGCATCGAAGGGAAAAACAGGCCCTTGCAGGAAATCAATTCCGCTAAAAGGGTCCTGGAAATTGCCCTTGCTGCCAAAGAAGCGGCAAAAACCGGGAAGGTAGTAAGGTTATCAGTGAAGGCTATGCCGGATCATTGAAGGAAGATTAAGATAGTAAAATGAAACGAGAGCTAAAATGAACAATAAGGGTCAATCACTATACAGAAAGGCAAAACTCCGGATTCCCGGCGGTACTCAGCTATTATCCAAACGTCCCGAGCGCTTGCTGCCGGAGCAATGGCCAAGCTATTATTCCAGGGCTAAGGGTGCCGAGGTCTGGGACCTTGATGGTCACAAATACACCGACATGAGTTTTATGGGAATAGGGGCTTGTATCCTGGGCTACGCTGACGCCGATGTTGATACTGCTGTTAAGGAAGCCATTGACGCCGGCTCTATGTGCACTTTAAATTGCCCCGAGGAAGTAGAACTGGCCGAATTGCTCTGCGAGCTTCATCCCTGGGCTGAGATGGTGCGTTATACGCGTAGTGGCGGGGAGGCGATGGCGGTTGCTGTCCGCATAGCCCGCGCCAGCACCAAAAAGGATAAGGTGGTTTTTTGCGGTTATCATGGGTGGCATGACTGGTATCTGGCAGCTAATTTAGCAGAAGAAGATACTCTAGATGGTCACCTGATGCCCGGATTAGAACCGGCAGGAGTGCCTCGCTGCCTGAGAAACACAGCCTTTGCTTTTACGTATAACAAAATTGATGAGCTTAAGTCCGTTATAGCGCAATATGGAGACGAGATTGCAGCAGTTGTTATGGAGCCCATAAGGAATTACAAGCCGGCGCCGGGCTTTCTGGAAGGTGTCAGGGAGATTGCTAACGATATAAAGGCAGTTTTAATCTATGACGAGGTTTCCTCGGGATGGCGCTTGACCGCAGGCGGTGCCCATCTTTTATATAAAGTTACACCCGATATCGCCGTGTTTGCCAAGGCGATGAGCAACGGCTATCCCATGGCGGCTATCATCGGCATTAGTGCGGTTATGCAGGCAGCCCAGGGCAGCTTCATCAGCAGCACCTACTGGACAGAGAGGATAGGCCCGGTGGCTGCTTTGGCGACAATCCGCAAACACCGTCGCTGCAACGTTGCGGAGCACCTGGTCAAAGTCGGCGAGTCTGTCCAATCCGGGTGGCAAGCGGCCGCCGGCCGGCATGGACTGAGCATCAGCACTCAGGGGATTCCACCGTTGGCGCATTTCAACTTTGATTATGAGAATGGCCAGGCGATTCGGACACTATTTACCCAGGAAATGCTTAATAAAGGCTTCCTGGCTACAAATGCTTTCTACGCCTGTTATGCTCATGAAGGCTCTCATATAGCAAACTACCTGGATGAATTGGATAAGACCTTTGCCGTTATTGCTGAGGCGATCGAACAAAATAAGGTGGAGAAGCTTTTAAAAGGTCCGGTAGCTCGTTCAGGATTCCATCGCCTTGCCTGATGGCGTGGGAAGAGTTGATGGATTGTAAATGGGGAGTCTGATCATTAGATCTGATGCCAGCGTGCAGACAGGCACGGAGCATCTCATGCGCCGCCTGGCGCTGGTTGCCCCAAAGGTTTTGATCTTCAGGTTTTGTTTTAAGGCTAACAAACAAAAGCAATAGTTGACTAAGTATGCTATAATACCGACTCTCAATTGAGCCATCCTTATGTTTTAAATTTTTTTACTTGCCTTATTACACCAAATTAGGGCTCAACTTAAAAACTTAATTTAGGCAAGAGTGATAACGTAAAGGAGATTCCCTGTGGGAAAAGTAAAGATTGCTGGCAAGGTAATCGGAGATGGAGAACCCTGCTACATTTCCCTTGAACCAGGCGCAACTCATATAGGAATAGATAGCGCCAAGGAATTGCTCAAGGCAGTTGCCGAATGCGGGGCAGATGCCGTTAAATTTCAAACCTTCCTTACTGGCGATGCTGACCGGATGATGGGCAGAAAAGACATTATGGTGGACTTTTTAACACCTCGTGGCAAAGCACGTGAAAGTGTCTATGAGGCACTTAAACGAAGAGAGTTATCCAGAAAAGAATGGTCTGAGCTGGTTAACTACAGCCAGAAACTGGGCATTGCTTTCATTACGGCTCCCTATTTTTTAGAAACCGTTGACTTTATTGCTGAAATAGGGGTTGATGCCATAAAAGTGAGCAAAGGCGATATCAATAACTTAATGCTGGTAGATTACCTCTCCCGCAAGGGAATCCCTGTAATTCTGGATGGCCGTGAAAGATTTGAAGACGTAGAAAAGTCTGTCGAAATCTGTGAAAGAAATGGGAACAAGCAAATCATCATTATGCACTGTCCGGCTGGTTATCCTGCGGAGTATTCTGGTGTCCACCTGAGTGCAATTAAAACGATGAGGAATATTTATAGCTATCCCATAGGTTTTGCCGACCACTCCGTAGGCGGGCTTATTGACTACGCCGCGGTTGCCCTCGGTGTGAATATGCTGGAGAAAACCGTAACTCTTAACAGGGCTACAGAGCACGTTGAGCATTTTATGTCTTTGGAGCCTCAAGAGTTCAAGGAGTTTGTGGACAATATCAGAGCTATCGAGCAGGCAATAGGCAACCCACGGGTGATATTTAAATCCAGGGTAGGCCACGACGCCCGAAGAAGCTTTGTTGCCAAAAGAGCCATTCAAAAAGGGGAAGAGATTACTCCCGAGTTACTTGATTTTAAGAGACCGGAAAACGCCGGCATCTCGTGCAGCGAATTTGAGAAGGTTATTCACAAAAAGGCGAAAACAAGCATTACCCGGGAAGAGTTTTTACAATGGGATATGCTTGAATAGTTTCATCAATCCATTTTCTTCATGAATACCAAGTTCAGCCATTGCGCAAAATATTTACAGGATAATTATCCCGCTCTGGGACCAATCAGGGATATAACGCCGATGGAGCATAACAACATTAACAGCACCAATTATCTCTTGACTGCCGGAGATAATAAATATGTTTTAAGGCATTTTACCGATGGCTCAACACCAGAAAAAATCGAGAAAATTTGTCAGATTCTAATTTTCTGTCTCGAGAATCAAGCCAATGTTGTGCAGCCTGTTAAAAATAAAGCCAATTGTTATGTAGATAGAAAGCGAAAGTTATACCTTACTAAATACTATGAGGGCGAATCGTGTGATGAAACAAATTATAGAACAAATGATGGATTGCAGGACGCGGCGAGAAACCTGGCAATACTGCATTTAGCATTGTCGCGGGTTCCCATCAAATACAATTATCGAGGAAACCATAGCTATTATCAACATCCGGACGAACGTGAATTAGCCGGGGTAGAAACGGTAATCAAGCACAAGCAAGATAAGGATGAAATTGATGAAAAGGTTCTTAAAAACCTGGATTATTTGTCTGAGTCATTTTCGGAAAATGCACTTTTATCGCGGAGCCTTACCAGGGCAAATCAAAAAAAACAATTAATACATCATGACTTACATCCCGGAAACGTTATCTTTAATAATAATAGGGTAGTAGCAATACTGGATTTTAACGCGATGCGCAAAGGTGAAAGAATTGAAGATGTCGCTTTTGCCAGCTTTAGGTTTTCACATAGCGAGAAACGCAATGTTGCTGAAATGAAGAAGTGTATAAAGTTATTTGTTGATACGTATTTATTGTACAATGACATTGATAGACCACTTGCCTGCCTGGATTATTATTTAATTCACGAGATACTCGGCAGATTAAGCTTCATCCTGAGAAAACGATATTTTACCGGTTCCAATGTCTGGAGCACAGATTTTAGTAAAAATTTAGGTTTCTTGAAGCTGGCAAGGGAAATGGGTCCATTGTGGGCTTAGCCAGGCTAATTTTGTGAATGTGAATAAATTATGAGTCGCAATCTATGAGCAGCAAGGTTCTTTGCATTATTCCGGCCCGGGGCGGCTCAAAACGACTGCCGCGCAAAAACCTGGCGCTATTAGCAGGTAAACCACTGCTGGTCTACACCATTGAGGAAGCCTTGAAGAGCCAGGTATTTGATCTGGTTTGTGTATCCTCAGAAGATGAGGAGATACTTGAGGTTGCGCGGAAAAGTGGCTGTCATCTGGCACTGAAACGTCCTTTGGAATTAGCCGGAGACAGTGTCCAGGTCAAGCAGGTGTGTAAATACCTGCTTGAGTACTTTAGTGTCCAGGGGAAAGGCTATACCGAATTTGCTCTGCTCCTTGCCACCAGTGCGTTACGCAAGTCTGAAGACATAAAAGCTGCTTATGATATCTTTAAACGTGAGGACGCAAACTATGTAATGAGTATCGTTCCTTTTTCGCACCCTCCACAGCAGGCAGTCTGGGTAACTGATGGTTATGTGAAACCCTACTTCGGGCTCAAATACATGAAACAGGCTCAACTGCTTGAACCGCTATACATTGAAGACGGCTCGGTAACATTCGCCAGGACAGAGGCATTTCTAAGAGAGGGGGATTTCTACGGGAGCAAGGTTGTTCCCTATTACATCCCTGCGGAGAGATCGGTTGATATAGATAGCCGGTTAGACTTGGAATGGGCGGAGTTTCTCCTCACCCGGGCCAGAAATAAAGGACGGGCGGTCCAGTCGAAGTGAATGCGTTCATTAGAGCTGATGCCAGCATGCAAACAGGCACGGGGCACCTCATGCGCTGCCTGGCGCTGGCGCAAGGCTGGAAGGATGTTGGTGGTGAGGTTACCTTCATTACGGCTTGCCAGGACGAAGGGCTGCTTCAGCGGCTCCGGGACGAAGAATTCGATATTAAGCTGTTAACCAGTGCCTATCCCGACACCGCTGACTGGAATTCTACCAGGGATATCCTGGCCGGCCGTCCCGGCGCATGGGTAGTGCTGGACGGCTACCATTTTGACGAAGTTTACCAGCGGCAGGTAAGAGAAGCCGGGCATAGGCTCCTGGTGATTGATGATAATGCTCACTTGAAACATTATTATGCTGATATTGTGCTTAACCAGAACCTGTACGCTGAACAATTGCGCTATGCCTGCGAACCTTATACGCGCCTTCTGCTAGGCACGCGTTACGTGCTACTTAGGCGGGAGTTCCTCGTATGGAAGGAATGGCACAGGGAGATTCCAGAGGTAGCCCGCCGTGTGCTGATAACCCTCGGTGGTGGTGATCCAGACAATAACACGCTCAAGGTCATCCAGACACTCCAGGATGTCGGCATACCTGACCTGGAAGCAACCGTGGTTATCGGGGCGAGCAACCCGCATGTCGGCGTCCTGGAAAAGTCAGCAAAGCAAAGCCGTATCCCCATCCTCCTAGTGCGCGACGCAAAGAACATGCCCGAATTGATGGCCCAGGCAGATATGGCGATTTCCGGCGGTGGTTCGACAGCCTGGGAACTGCTCTTCATGGGGACACCTTCACTTTTTCTGATAGTGGCAGACAATCAACGGTATATTGCCGAAAACATAGAGAATCAGGGACTTGGGAAAAATCTAGGCCAGGCGGAGAATGTATCTATTGAATCGCTTACTGGGGCGATTACTTCTTTAGCCAAAGATTTTGACCTGAAAACGATGATAAGCCGAAAGGCACGACAGATAGTGGATGGACAGGGCGCTCAGCGAGTAATAAGCTCTATGAAGAGACTGAGAACTGGTGAATTTAAACTCAGGCCGGCAACTTTTGAGGATTGCCGCTTGCTGTGGGAATGGGCTAATGAACCGGCAGTACGGGCTGCATCATTCTCAACAGAGCTTATCCCCTGGGAAGAGCATGTAAACTGGTTAAGGAGGAAGGTTTCCGAGCCAGGCTGTCACCATTATATTATTGTACTAAGCGGTAATGATTGCCCGATAGGGCAGGTGCGTTTTGATTGTATGGGAAATGAGGCAGAGATACATGTAAGCATTGATTCAAATTTGCATAATCATGGTTATGGATCTCAGGCAATTCTATCGGCGGGTAAGCACCTATTTAAGGAAACAGTGATTACGCGGATTTACGCTAACATTAAACCGGATAATGGCAATTCTATTCGTGCCTTTACCAAAGCAGGCTTTAAGCCTGATGGGCCTGTTAAAGAAGTTAAAGGGCATAAAGCTGTGCAAATGGTTCTTGATAAAAACGCAGGAGATTCTTGAAAGATGCCCTTTATTACGATTGGTAACAGGAAAATTGGGCAGGGCTTTCCCGTTTATATCGTGGCTGAGTTGTCTGCTAACCATCAGCAGCAATTCAGTGAGGCGGTGAAACTGGTCGAAGCGGCCAGGGAAGCCGGCGCCGATGCGGTGAAGTTACAGACCTATACCCCTGATACGATTACCATCGATTGCCGGAATGAGCACTTCAGGATTGGCAAGGGCACTATCTGGGAAGGCCGCTATCTATATGAGCTCTATTCCGAAGCCTATACTCCCTGGGAGTGGCAGCCCAAACTTAAGAAGATAGCTGAGGAAATGGGTCTGAGCCTCTTCTCCACGCCGTTCGACAGAACAGCCGCGGACTTTCTTGAAAAGATAGGTGTCCCGGCATATAAAGTAGCCTCATTTGAAATGGTGGATATTCCGCTTATCGAATATATCGCAAGTAAAGGCAAGCCCGTCATCATGTCAACAGGGATGTCCACGCTGGCCGAGATATCTGAAGCTGTGCAGGCAGCACGCAGCGCCGGTGCTTCTCAAATAGCGCTGCTCAAGTGTACCAGCGCTTATCCCGCAATGCCTGGAGAAATGAACCTGAGAACTATTCCAGATATGGCCAGGAGATTCGGGGTTCCTGTTGGGCTTTCTGACCACACCCTGGGAATTGCTGCACCTGTGACAGCAGTGGCTTTAGGGGCTTGCATCATAGAAAAGCACTTCACGCTGTCACGCAACATTCCTGGCCCTGATTCCGCCTTCTCTCTCGAACCGCACGAGTTCAGGGCTATGGTCGATGCCATCCGTACAGCCGAGGAATCGCTGGGCGAAATCAGCTACAGGGTTAGCGAACAGGAGGCCAAAAGCCACGTTTTCCGTCGCTCACTCTTTGTAGTGAAAGATATGCGAAAAGGCGAAGTGTTCACTGAGGAAAATGTACGGTCTATCCGGCCCGGTTATGGCCTTCATCCACGCTGCCTAAGAGAGGTATTAGGCGCAAAGGCAGCGCAGGATATTGAGCGAGGAACACCGCTTACTTGGAAGTTTATAACCTGAACATGAAGGCAAGGTTAATTGTTTTGGTATGACCCGATAAGGAGTAATTATGAAGGTATATTTAATTGAAAATTATAGCTCCAATATAGAGCTCGATGAAAATAGCCTGATTGTGGCACTAACCCCGGAGGTTTGCTACCACCTTGACAAGGCGGGGATAACTTACTCAACCATTGAAGACTATTACCATGAGGCCGAGTTGTTAGCCGATGAGGACAGTTATTATGAGTCTCAGCTTCGCTGGATAGGGGAATTGGATGAGGTTCTTAAAAATAATATTAAGGAGCTAAAAGAATTAGACTTAAGGTTGGGGTCGATATATTATTTTTGGATTAAAACCTATGTTTTGGATTCTTTGTATTTTCGATGTTATACCTTAAGGAGTTTCTTTGAAAGGGCAAAGCCTTCTGAGGTTATCTTTGTTTCGGCTCCACCTGGAAAGGAATGTTTGAGCTTATTTCTGGAGGATGTCAGCAAAAGCTATTGCTCGCAACTCATCCCCCTCTATTGCCGTGAAAAGGATATCTCCTTTAAAGCAGTTTTCTCAGGAGGAAAAGACGGAAATCATAGCCGGACTCAACCGGTCGAAGCAGGCCTGAGCTTCACCTACAGGCTCAAAAGAGCATTGGCCAAAAGTGAAACTATGAAAAATGTCTACTATCTTTACAGATATCTGATAAAGCAACCCTTTTTTCCACGGCGAAGTCAAAATATATTGGATATCTTGATATTTGGTCGCGCTTACGGCATAGTGCCGGAGTTTAGAAATGACGCCCTGAAGAGAGGCCACCGCGTTTATGAATTAGCCGACGACTGTGTAGTCAAAGCATCTCCGTTTGGCACAAGGAAGCATTATTGCCTGCAAAAAGACAGCGCGCTCCCGGACGACATCTGGCAGCAAGCGGCAAATCGTTTGCCACATACTGACTTGATCAGAAAAGTCAATGAGCAATGCCAGTTGGATGTTTCAGAGATAATCTTACCGAGGCTAAGCTATTTTATCTCCAGTATATGCCCTGAAATCTTTAGCTATTTCAAGGCTTTTATGGAATTCTACGATCAAAAGAATATAGACTTTGTTCTGGCACCCTATGCTTATTCATTAGTTGAGCACGGGGCGCTTGCCGTCGCAAATTCAAGGGGTATCAATACTGTTTGCCTCGATCACGGAGATAGTATTTTTGCGAACAAAGCCTGGAAGAATGTTGAGCTTAAGAACTTCAGTATTATGATAGCTTCAAATAGGGAACTCAAGGAGTATTTTGAGTGCCTGTGCAAGGAAAACAATATTCTCGGACGACTCCACATCAGTCCACACAGGCTATTACATGTTGAGAAAATCAGGGAACTGAGGGAAAAAAGCAGGAACAGAATAAAGAAAGGCAGGATTATCTACTTGCCTACCTTATACATAGACGATGTTCGCAGGTTAGAAAGTAACCATTATCCAGATGTCTGGTACTACAAATTTCAAAGGTCGCTCCTGGAATACTTCTCAACCAGGCCGGAATACACTTTTATCTGGAAAGGGCTTCCACAATCCGATGCGGTTCACAATCCTATCCCGGACTTCATAAAGGACAGCAATTTTACCAATATCGAAATCAGCACCATTCCTTTTGTCGAGCACCTGCTTTCGGCAGATAAGGTTATCTGTGATTATCCATCGACTGGGTTTTATGAATCTGTCGTAGCCGGCGTGCCGACCATGTCGCTGTATCACAAAGCATCCAAAGTCCGACCCCCGGCTGTGGAGTATTTTGGAAACTTGCTGAAGCAATTCGCCGACATTCCGGAAGCTATTAAACATATTGATGAGTTCCTAAACAGTGACCCGGAATTATACAAAACAACCATTGATATGGGAGAAGAACAGGTTATTAATATATTGGAAAAGATTAGGAAAGGGAATAAGTAATTCCTCGAGGAGATGTTACTACGCATTGTTTCCGTAGAAATCCGCCAGTCCGCATTGCTTTGCGTACTCTGGTACAATGCAGGCTACATGATATCGACCAACCTGCTTAAGTCGCGGCGTGTGTGCAGAACGCACGGTCAGTTACTGTGATGGGCATGTTACGGAAGGTCCTTGGGCTCTTCACGCTGGGGGAGCGCCGTCTCCTATGGCTGGTACCAAAAAGGGGTGAGGATCATACTGATCCTCTCCCCGAAAACAGCGCCAGACGGAATGCGAGTTTTGTGGGATGATTAATATGTTTAAAGGAGGATCGTCCCATGAAAAAATCCCGGTACTCGGCAGAGCAAATCGCCTTTGCTCTGAG
>Ga0265593_1000290_pt1 | contig 30878 bp, 26 predicted proteins | sample saktaG_8_FD_190136 | JGI IMG/M metagenome (GOLD analysis project Ga0265593, IMG submission 190136) | Saline water microbial communities from Sakinaw Lake, British Columbia, Canada - sak_2011_5_24_36m | ecosystem: Environmental > Aquatic > Non-marine Saline and Alkaline > Saline ...
CATCCGAGCATCCGAGCATCCGAACATCCAACCCTCCAGCTACTTAAGGCAGCTTCCTTAACAAAGTGTTGTCTAAAATTATTTCTGCCAGGAAAAATATCAGGGCTAGCAGAAGCAGCCATAGGTAATGGTCCGTATATTCGGTGTACTCTATTCCTTTTATCTCTGTTTTTTCCAGCTTATCTATCTGTTTATATATTTCTTTTAAAGCTTCTGCGGAAGTGGCGCGAAAATACATCCCCTCAGTCGTTTCTGCTATGGTTTTTAGGGTGGCCTCGTCCAAATCTTCTTTTATATATACATATCTTTTCCCGAACATAGGGTCGTCAACCGGAAAAGGCGCTTCACCCTCTTTGCCAACACCTATGGTATAGATTTTGATATTAAATGCGGTCGCCAATTTTGCGGCAGTTGCGGGATCAACTTCCCCCATGTTATTCCTGCCGTCCGTCAAAAGAATTATTATCTTGGATTTTGCTTTACTATCCTTCAACCGATCCACGCTGGTGGCTATGGCATTTCCAAGCGCCGTACCGTCAGTCTTGGTCATACCTATCTCAACGCTTTTCATGAAATCTACGACAGCGCCGTAATCCGAAGTCAGCGGGCATTGAAGCAGGCTGATGGCAGAAAATACGACTATACCTATCCTGTCATTTCTCCGGCCTTTAATGAAATCCGCCCCTACGGCTTTTGCTACTGCCAAACGGTTATTGGGTTTAAAATCCTCCGCTTTCATACTGCCGGAAGTATCCAGACAGAGAACTATATCTATCCCCTTTGTCGAAATCTCTTCCGTTTTAAGTCCGGATTGCGGCCGGGCCAGCGCCAACACCAGAAGTACCAGAGTTAATGCCCGGAGCAGCACCAGCAGCTGTCTTTTATTTGAAGTAAACTTTCCCAGCCCTTTAAAAAGTCTGAAATCTGAAAATATTATTGCCGCTTTTTTTCTTTTTTCCCTTTCCAAATAATACCAGAGCAGGCCGGCTACCGGGAGCAAGAGCAGCAGAAACAACGGATTTGCAAATCTCATGTTTTTGCGCCTCCGGCCGCAGCGGGTTCAGGCGTTACAGGGATAATTTTTGTCATATCAATAATAGAACTCCCGTTCTCAAAATCTTCAGTTATTTTTTCAGGTTCCGGCACGGCTTTGGCAAATTTCACCAGGTCGCATTCCTCGAGAAAATCCTTAATGAGCGCGACTTCTTTCCTTTTTATCTTTCCGGAAGCAAGCAGTTCCTTATAGGCCTCAGAAGTGGTCCGCTCTACGACGGGCAGTTCATAACGGGCCTCAAGATAGGTGCGGATTATCTCGGAAAGAATATAGTAATGCTCGCGGATTTTGCCCTGTTCTATAAGTCCCAGCTCCTGCAATTTCAAAAGCCGGTCATAAGCTATTTCATGCGCGGGCCGGACGGGTCCGGCTTGTTCCATAACCAGAGCAACATTCCGGGAGCGTAAATACCGGAGCAAAAAGAAAGTTCCGGCGGCCAGAAGCGGAAGAATTATTGCAAAAAACCAGAACCAGAATGAATGCGGAAGTGTTAAAGGCGGTTTCACATCCCGTACATCGTCCGTGTCCTTGGGGTCCGCTTTTACGGGTTCCACGGCGAGAATTATTTTATTGGACCGCACTTCTTTTTCGGAATTGTCTTTATCTGTGTATTTTACCGGTATCTCGGGGATAACATAATTGCCGGTGGTAAAAGTAGTTAAGACCAAACGGTATTCTGTGACCGTCTTCCCCCATTTCTTAGCCGGACCTTTTTGGACATGGTCCTTTATCTCAAAAGCCTGTAAATACGGCGCCAGGTCAACAGGCAGCTGCTTTATATCACCTTTGGCCTCTATTAAAAGCGTGAAATCCACCTTGTCGCCGATGGTAATCTTGTCTTTGCTGATTTTTGCTTTTGCCGTGACCGGCTCTACAGAAATACCAGTAGCCGCCTTTTTAGAACAGGCAAAGCCCGCGAGAAAGAGCAGTATTAATATGACTGCCGGCTTACTTAGCCGTTTTAAAGACATCTTCATAGATGGTTACTTTTTCCGCCTTTAGCAGCTGCGTTATCAACTGCCGGTAGATCTCCTGCTGTTTTTCCATAGCGCAGGCCTCTTTTACGCTCTCCAGAGCTTCTTCAAAACTTTTTTGTTTTTCCTTCTTATCCTTGTCCTTCTCTATATATTCCTTTTTATGCGCCTCATAATAATTTTTAAGGTCCGCTTCGGAGATATTCATTTTTCCCCGGATTTCCTCTTCCAACAGTTTCTGAACCATAAAACTTTTCTTTGTCTGAAAAGCTTTTTCTATAATCTCCTTGTCATTTTCGAAGTTTTTTCTCTTTGCAGAATCATACATAAGTTCCGTCGCAATGAACTGTCTGAGAAAATCAACTTTCTTTGCGTCTTCTTTATACAGCTCCTGCACATAGGAAGGAAGTTTTCTAATCTCGCTATCCAGATCTTCTTTAGTTATGTTCCGGTTCCTAATCCGCGCCACTACGGTGCCTTTGGCCAGTTCCGGCTTTTTATTAAGCGTGGAATATTTTTCCATTTCCCGCTGGGCATCCAGAGTCTTCCCGAGACGCTCCAGACATTCTATCGTTCTGGTGTTTACTTCCTGGGTCAGGTCACTTTCCGGAAGCAGTATTTTTACTCTGATAAACTCCGCCAGCGCATTTTGATAATCATTCAGGTTTTCCATATAGATTTTGCCGATAATATAGGAAAGGTTGGCTTCCTCCTTTTTTGAAAGGTTACCCCCGTCCCTGATATTTTTAAATTCCGTTACGGCCTGGGGATAAAGCCCCTTTTCCTTTAGTTCGTTTGCGTACTCTTTCGCTTTTTCCAGACCCAGGGAAAGTTTGCCGCCGTTTCCGGAACAACCAACCAGTACGGCGGCGGCAATAAGCGCGCCTAATATTTTTTTCAACATAAAAGCTCCTTTACCTGAGCCGCAAGGCCCGGGCTCTAAAGAAATTTATCAGAGGTTTTGTGTAAGACCTGCCGGTGTAAATATCTATACTGTCCACTTTCGCGCTGTGGAACAGTTTTTTAAGGTTTTGCAATTCGGCGGCTCTTTTTTCTTTGAAGTTTTTTACAAAATAGCTGTCAGAGGTGTCAATTACCGCCATTTCTCCGGTCTCGCTGTCTTCCAGTTCCAAAAAGCCGGACGCCGCCAGATTCTCTTCCAGCCCATCCGCTATGCGAAGCGCTATAAGGTCATGTTTTTGGGCTGTTATTTTCAGGTCTTTCTCAAAACCCCGGTCCAGAAAGTCCGAGACCAAAAAGACCACCGCTTTTCTTTTAGTCACCTCGTTCAGGAATTGCAGGGAAGTCTTGATGTTCGTCCCCCGGTGTTCCGGCGTGAAAGAGAGCATCTCCCTTACAATACGTAGAATATGCTTCTTGCCCTTTTTTGGTGTAATGAATTTTTCTATGGTATCGGTAAAGCAGATCATACCGACTTTATCATTGTTTTTGGTCGCAGAAAGCGCCAGCAGGGAAACAATTTCCACGGCTATCTCATTTTTAAATTTATCGGCCGTGCCGAAATGCCCGGAACTTGAAAAGTCCACCAGAAAGACTACGGTAAGTTCCCTTTCTTCCACGAACTTCTTTATAAAAGGCTTTCCCGCGCGGGCCGTGACATTCCAATCAATAGTGCGAATGTCATCGCCGGGGGCGTACTCTCTGACTTCGGCAAATTCCATACCGCGGCCTTTGAAGGTGCTTTCGTACTGCCCCGCAAAGGTTTCGCTTACCAGACGCCCGGTCTTTATCTCAATTCTTTTGACCTGTTTTAAGACTTCTTTAGAGATCATCGCTTTTCCTCTAAAAAAAAATTACTAATGACTAGTGACTAATGACTATTTATTGAAGGCGGGAGAAAGAACCCGCCTAAGAACATATTATAATAACTCCTTGATGTAAAACTTCGTACTTTGCTACTTTGTACTTCTTACTTTTTTTTACGGTACTTCTATTTGGTCGAAGATTTGTTTTATTATATTTTCTGAGGTTATTTCTTCGGCTTCAGCTTCGTAGGTTACGATTATTCTGTGTCTGAGAATATCCGGGCCGACTTGCTTTATGTCTTCCGGGGTGACGTAACCTCTGCCGTTGATAAAGGCCAGGGCTTTTGCCGCACGGATAAAATAGATACTGGCTCTCGGAGAGGCGCCGTAAGAAATAAGATTTTTCAAATCATTTAGTTTGTATTTTTCCGGTTCGCGGGTCGCAAAGACCAGGTCCAGCACATAATTTTTTACTTTCTCGTCAACATAAATATCGTTAATAACATTTTTCACCCTGATAATATCCGCAGGAGTTGCGGTCTTCTTAATTTTAATTTCTTTGTTGGCCGCCATTCTTTCAATTATCTGGTTTTCTTCCTCTTTATTCGGATAGGTTATTTTAAGTTTAAGCATAAACCGGTCCACCTGGGCTTCCGGCAGGGGATAGGTTCCTTCCTGCTCTATCGGATTCTGGGTCGCAATGACCAAAAATGGAGAAGGCAGCGGGTGCGTGGTATCGCCTATAGTAACCTGATTTTCCTGCATTGCTTCCAGTAAAGCACTCTGCACTTTTGCCGGAGCTCTGTTAATTTCGTCTGCCAGGACAAGATTGGTAAAGATGGGACCTTTTTTTACGGAAAAGGAGCTGTCTTTCGGGTTAAAAATGAGGGTGCCGGTAAGATCTGCGGGTAAAAGGTCCGGCGTAAACTGAATTCTCTGAAATTTCATATCCAGCGCCGAAGAGAGAGTTTTTACGGAAAGAGTTTTTGCCAGGCCGGGTACGCCTTCTATCAAAATATGCCCGTCCGCGAGCATCCCGATGAGCATCCGGCTAATAATATATTGCTGACCGACAATGACTTTCCCGATTTCCGCCGTTAATTCACTTATAAAGGCACTTTCTTTTTTGACCATCTCATTTATCTGTTTAACGTCCTTTTCCATATAAAATCCTCCTTAAATGAACTTCTTTTTTCGTAATCGGCATGAAACTGCTGATATAATCGATATATTATAACAAATATAAAGACAAAATAAATATCAAAAATGTTCCGGAAACCCGGACTAAAAAGGGAAATATAAAAAGGAAGGAAAAACAAATAAAATTCAAGCATTAGAGGCCTGTTTCTTACTGTTTAGCGCGTCATGCTGTAGATTATTAAATTAGTCATGAACTGGAAGGCTTGCTTCTTCTGGAGCGCGGTCCATTCGTATTCAAACCAGCCGCAGTGAATATCTGCGGGAGAAAGGAACATCATAACCCTGCCTTTTTCATCAGAGATGGCCCAGCCGCCGGCGGGTTCACCCTGCATATAAGGTAAACCTGCAGGAAGATCAAAATGGCAATGGTAGATTTCATGGTCAAAAGGAAGCAGCTCTGCCTTTCTGCCGGGGAAGATTTTATTCTCCATTAAATCCTTAAAGCTGTGATAAAAAGGGCTCTTGGTCTTCTCATAAACACAGTCATCCACAAAAATAAAACCGCCTCTTTTGCAATATTCCGCCATATTTTTGCATTCGAGATCGGAAAACCTGATAGGACCGTTGGCGCTGATCAAAATAAAGGGATACTTTTCTATGTCCGAGACCTTTTTAAACGTAACTGTCGGTACTTTTTTATCCACCTGGATAGTGGTGTATTTTTCAAGAAAGTTGAGCATATTTTCCATGCCCAGGTCTTTCGCCGAGATAAGTTTTATCTCGCTGCTCACTGCTGATTCATCAATAATGATATTAGCAATAGCCAATGTAAATTTTTGCTGCGCCTGAGATATTCCGGTTAACAGAAGAATGGTTATAAGAATCTTGAGCATTTTCATAAGCTTACCCTCCCCTAATTCTTGGAAGATTGTGTGCTTCTTTTAATCTATATATACCATATTTCCCGTCTTTTTGCACAATAAAAACCGCAGGTTTTTGCTCTTGCTTTTTTATCACCCTCTTGTTAGAGTAATATTACAGGATATGTTTTATAAACAAGGAGGCAATATGCAGGTAAATCATATCAAGGGCAAAAAGTCCGGAGAAATCATGCTGTACGCTCTCAGCACCTGTATCTGGTGTAAAAAAACAAAAGAATTTCTAAATGAACTGGGCGTGGAATACTTCTATATAGATGTAGATAAGGCCACGGCCGAAGAAAAGGAAAAATTGAGCCAGGAAATTGAAAGATGGAATCCGTCAGTTTCCTTTCCCACCTTTGTTCTAAACAACAAAGAAGCCGTACTGGGCTACCAGCCCGAAGAGATAAAGAGTAAATTAAAGCTATGAACGACACCGTTCAAATTTCAGAACAGGAAGTTAATGATTTTTATTTAAAGTTGAAAACGGACGCCGAAAAGAACGGCTATTACCTCAACCCTGATATCACCTTCACAAAAGATCTCGTTAGAAGTCTCCTCGTAAACCAAAAACGCTTTGGTTATCAGGCCTGTCCCTGCCGCCTGGCCTCCGGAAAACGCGAAGAGGACCTGGATATTATCTGTCCCTGCGATTACAGAGACCAGGATATAAATAAATTCGGCGCCTGCTACTGCGCGCTTTATGTTTCAAAAAAAGCAAGCACCGGTGAAGCTCCCATAAAGTCCATTCCTGAAAGCAGACCCGTAAAACAAGTGAGGTTGAAAATGCAGGAAGAAAAACAAACCCAAAAAGATGCTGCGAAAACACTTTCCAATCTCTCCCTCCCCGTCTACCGCTGTAAAGTCTGCGGCTATCTCTGCGCCAGACCCGAACCACCCGACGTATGTCCGATTTGTAAGGTGAGTAAAGAACGATTCGAGAGATTTATTTAGTTTTGTTTTAGGGTTTTGAGGGAAGGCGAAGTTAGTTCATAAGGTTTTTAAGGTTCATAAAGTTTGTAAGGTTTAGAATCTCGAAGGATTATAATATAAAAAAGGTCTTTGTCTCTTATTTTTTATAAAATCATCAGGCACAAACGTTTTTTGCTTTATTAAATTAAACCTGCCCGATTTTAGACCTTATCTCGTTATGTCAACGCTTGTTGACATCTATATATCCTTCCTATCGAGAAAAGCTTCGCTTATAAACCTTAAGAACCCTTTCCACCAACTTTAAGAACGGTTATTGCCCTTCCCCACATCCATAAAACTTGACCGCGTATATTTTAAAATTTCCCTTGAGACTTTTTATTGTCATTATTCCTTTTTCTGGTTTGCTCTTATTTTTTATGAGTTGATAGAGGCAGGGGCCTTTCAGTTTTAGCTGGCTCTTTTCATCAAGGTTTTTGCTGCGAATTTCGTTTTTTACGGGTTTACCGTTCAACAAAACTTCCAGAACGGCTTCATCGCTGCTTGCTTCTGCAACAATATTCACTTCAGTAGCGGTAAAATTTAGAGCCGCTCCGGCGCCTGCACTTTCGGTCTCAAAATACTCTTTCGCAGCTTTATATTTACCGGTTAAAACCAAACTGTCCAGGGGAATTAATTTTGTCGGTTTATAATTATGCGTCTTGTCGGAGATTATCCCTTCTTTGTTGGCTATAGCGCCTTTAGAAGCTCCGCAATAGATATCCGGGGTGGTAGGATAACACACTCCGCTCAGAGGACTTTGCACGGGCTCCGGTAAGGAGAGCGCCGGATTTGCTTTTAGAAGCGCCTCAAGTACTGCGGCCTCGGTAGTATCATAAGCTCCGTCACCTTTTTGAGAATAGACAATCCGGCCCTGCTTATTAACGAGATGCAGCGAGGGCACAACTTCATTCATAAAGGCAAGCTTTAGCTCACCGCTGTTATCCAGGACTACCGGAAACGTAATTTTGAGCCCTTCCAGAGGTTTCTTTATGTTTTTAGCTTCTCTCTCAAAAGTAAACTCAGGGCAGTAAACACCTGCTACCTGAAGAACCTCTCCATATTTTTCTTTCCAGGCGAGGACGTTCTTCAGAGCCTTTCGGCTGTTAATATCCGCATAACTCCAAAAGACAATAAGTGTAGTCTTGCCCCGGAGTTCCATTCTGTCGGAACCGTATTCCTTGTTCAGCCATTCTTTACCGGTCAGCACGGTTTTGACGGCACCGGGTTTTTCCTCAGGAAAGATTATTTTAATAACAACAATAAGGAAAGTTATCAGAACGATTATTCCTATAGAGAGGAAGGTGGATCTTTTCATTTTTGCCCCTATTTAAAACTTGTCTTAGAAAATGGCTTTTATGACCTTGTTCAGCGGGATGTTTTTTCCGCATTTAATAACCACATGGGCGTATTTTTTGTAAAAAGGCTTCCTTTTATTATAAAGCGCCTGGAGGGTCCTGGAACCGCGAGAAATAATACCACGGTCAATAATGCTTTTGACCCTTCCCGAAATAACCTTGAAAGGCACATCCAAATAAACAACGAGGGAATACCTGCGGAGGTGATGCATGGCGTTCTTGGAGTAGATTATACTGCCGCCCGGGGAAAAGATGGTGTCTCTTTCTCTTGTATGCTTGATAACTATCTTCTCTTCCAGCCGGATAAAACCTTTTTCGCCGTGCTTTGCAATCAATTGCTTCAGAGATTTTCCGTACTTTTTTTCTATTTCGACATCAAAGTCAAGATACCGGTAACCCAGTTTTCTTGCCAGTGCTTTCCCCATGTAACTTTTGCCGGCTCCCGCCATGCCTATAAAAGTAATGTTCATTTTTTGTTTTCTTTTTCAGTCATTTTGCCGCCGCCAAAAACAACACTGACGTCAACAAGCAGAGCTGAAGCTCCTTCTTTATATTTAGCATTTTTATAGATATACTCGCCAAAAGCTATATTGGTTCCGTCCGGAGCCAAGGCACCGCCGAAAGCAGAAGTTATTTTCATTTTTGCCGGAACGTCAGGGTTCAGAACTATATTTCCTTCCCCAAAAACCACCGAAACCTTTACTTTTACGTCTTTATCTTTGACTTCCAGCCGGCTCAGATCAATATCACCGCGGCCAAAAAGAATATTGTAATCCGCCTGCGACCCGTCTGCTTCAATTTTATAATCATTGAACATCATCCGGTTTTTCGCGCGGCAACCGCCGAAGGACCAGAAGATCATACTTATACCGATATAAACAAAAAGCAGACCAAAGAAGATTTTGCCTATGGGGATATTTATTCCCAGAGCCTTGAGTATCAGGAGCAGTCCCAGAACCACTACCACTACACCCCAGAATATGCCGCTGAAAAGAAAACCCATTTTCATATCCTCCTCCCGTAAGGCCCGTTTGGACCTAAACACTATTTCTAATACGGATAGAACAGCACTGCCGCGGCTGTTCCTCTCTTTTTTATTTCTTTTTATTTAGACTTTTTTTCCTGCAGTTCCGCCAGAGCTTTTTTTGCTCTATCAATATAGTCAGTGTGCAGGGTGAAATGTTTATTTGACTGCTCCGGGCAACCCCGGGTTATTAATTTCGTTAAAACATTCACGGCTTGTTCGTAAAAACCGCTTTTAGAAAAACTTTCTGCGACCAGAAAATAGCCTTCCACGCAGCCGCCCTCGTAAATAGCATCATAAAGTTTTTCCAGACCATTCTCGCCGTAAATGCTTTCTACAAGTTCTTTTGAAACAAAGATGGACCTTAACATATGGCTGTCAAAAGAGTTGCTCTTTATTATTTGACCCAAATGATTTATTGCATCCTCTACAAGTTCATTTATTCCCTGAATTTTAAGAGGGAGCCCGAGTTTTGCCTCCCCCGCCATTTCCCGGCTGTGTCTGAGAAAGTCTTTTTTGAAATCCTCTACCTCTGTATCTTCCAGTTTCTTTTCTATCAGGTCAAAACTGGGTTCATACTTATCAAGTATATAAATATACTCTTTAAGGTGGAGCATTTCATGAAAAATAGAACTTACAATAAGGTCATAAAGATCCGTCTCTTTTATTTCCTTCTTTATGTCCGAATCCGTGCGAAAGAGAATATGGGTGGCTTCTTTAAGTTCAAAAAGCTCTTTTTCAAAACGGGCAACGCTGGAAAAATTCAGTTTTTTTGTCTTTCTAAAACTGGCATACTCAGTTCTAAAACCGCTGAAAAACCTTAAAGAATTAATAACTACATCAGCGAGACTGGTAAAATCTTTACCTGTTTTCCCTGTTTTCTGTCCGTTTCCCATGTGTTTACTTGCCTTTTGCCTTTGGAGTTTCGGGTTTTACCTGCGCCGCTTTTTCGCCTTCTGCTTTAGCTTCTGCTTTTTTATCAGCCTTGTCTTCCGGCTTGGCGTCAAGTATACCCGCTTTAATTTTTACTTTTTCTTCGATTTCAAGCGCCACTTTCGGGTTGGCTTTCAGGTATTCTCTTACATTATCTTTACCCTGCCCGACCCTTTCGGAACCGTAGTTAAACCAGGAACCGCTTTTTTCGATAACATTGAAATTAACGGCCGCTTCAATCAAGCTGCTTTCCTTGGAAATGCCCTGGCCGAAGAAAATCTCAACTTCTGCTTCTCTGAACGGCGGAGCTACTTTATTCTTTACAATCTTTACCCGTACCCTGTTGCCGATATTTTCCGTGCCGTTTTTTATGGATTCAATACGGCGCATATCTATTCTTACCGAAGAGTAAAACTTCAGCGCGCGGCCGCCGGGAGTGGTTTCCGGACTGCCGAACATCACGCCTATTTTTTCTCTTATCTGATTGATGAAAATAGCGCAGGTTTTAGTTTTGCTGATGACCGAGGTCAACTTTCTAAGCGCCTGGGACATAAGACGGGCCTGCAAGCCCATATGAGAATCCCCCATTTCGCCTTCTATTTCCGCCCGGGGAGAAAGCGCTGCGACGGAATCCAGCACAACCACATCCACCGCGCCGCTGCTCACCAGCGTATCTACTATTTCCAGCGCCTGTTCCGCGCTGTCCGGCTGGGAAACGAGAAGATTTTCAAGATTTACACCGAGTTTTTTTGCATAAACCGGGTCCAGCGCATGTTCCACATCTATGAACGCCGCCGTGCCGCCCGTCTTCTGGGCTTCTGCAATTATCTGCAGAGACAGGGTAGTTTTTCCGCAGGATTCAGGGCCAAATATTTCAACAACTCTGCCCCGGGGAACCCCGCCGATGCCTATTGCCAGATCGACCGCTATGGAACCGGTCGGTATTACCTTTATATCCTTTACTGTTGCCATATCCCCGAGACGCATTATGGCTCCCTTACCAAACTGCTTCTCGATATGCAGCAACGCCAGATCTATTGCCCTATCTTTTTCACTGCTCATAATAATTTACCTCCCCCTTGAGAAATCTTGTTTTTTAGAGTATCGAATACTCCATATTATACAAGTAATAAATCTCTATGTAAAGATTTTAGTGTATTTGTTGATAAATGGTGAAGCACGGAATACTTTCCGGCTTTCGCGTTAAACTTTTGGAATAACAAGAACTACTATCCCCTGGATAACCAGATTTTCCGTGAGAATTATCCTTTTATTATCAGGGTCCGTGGAATGCGGTTTGAGGACCACAATATTGCCGACTTTTCTGTATTCTTTTACGGTGGCTTCGTCATTTACCAGCGCCACTACAATATCACCGTTATTGGCGGTGGACTGGATGCGAACCAGAAGCAGGTCGCCCTCTTCTATATCTTTCTTATTCATACTTGTACCCTTGGCTTTAAGTAAAAAGTATTTATAAGGCGGCCGGGCAATATTAATGTCTATCGGTATTTTATCCAGAATATTCTCTTCTGCCAGCATCGGCTGACCGCAGGCCACTACGCCGAGAAGCGGAATATCTATTGTTTTACTGCTGTCTTTATCCCATTTGTCTTTTTCGTTGACCTTCAGGTCACCCGCATCATTTCTCTCAATAAGCCCCTTCCTTTTGAGGCGTTCCAGCAATACGGTTATTGAGCGGGGCGACTTGTACTCAAGGGATTTCTGCAAGTCCCGGATGGAAGGAGAGTACCCCTTCTGCATAAACCAATTCCGGAGCTCTTTCAGCAGTTCTATCTCTTTACGCGCAAGTGTATGTTTCATCATAGTGTAAGTATACAATATGTGGGCATTTTTGTCAAGAGGGAATATACAGTAAAACTGCGGTTGACAGCGGTTGGTATTCTCGGTAGAATAAGAAAATTTAATGCCACCAAAGGAAAAACCTTGAAACTAGAATTTAAGCCGGATTTTGAGGAAAGCAGAAAGCGCTGGGATAATTTTTGGAAGAATACAAATAAAGAACCTCTGGTTAGCATAGTTGCGCCCAAAGAAGGCGTCACGCCCGTTGAAAAACCTCCCTATATGGCGGGTCACGACGGAAATTTTGAACCGGTCATAGAACAGGTTTACAATTGGGCAAAGACCCATGAGTTTATTGGAGACGCCCTGCCTTTTTATCAGGTGGAATTCGGGCCGGATCATTTCTCCACCTTCCTCGGCGCCGATATGGAGTTCTCCAAAGACAGCAACAGCACCAGCTGGGCCGTGCCTTTCGTAAAAGATTGGGATACGGTGGAATTAAAATTCAGAAAGGATTCTGAGTGGTGGGATAAAACTCTCAAGTTTATCCGTGCTTTAAGAAAGGCGCTGGACGGCAAGGTTTTGATTGCCGCCCCCACAGCCATGGCAGGACTGGATTCGCTGGCAGCCATACGCGGGACCCAGGAACTACTCATAGATACTATTGATGCGCCGGAAAAAATCAAAAAGGCAAACGCTGAGCAGTTCAAGGTATATATAGAAGCTCTCGGAGAACTTTTTAAGGAGTTAGATCAGGAAAATCTGGGCAGTGTCAACCGGCATGGGATGTATTCCTCCGGTAAGCTCGCTATTCCTCAATGCGATTTTTCCTGCATGCTGGGTAAAGAGATGTATAACAAACTGCAGCTGCCTATACTGGAAAAAGAAACAGAGTATCTCACCGCTTCCGAGTACCATCTGGACGGGCCGGGAGCTCTTCAACATTTAGAGGCTATTTGTGCGGTAAAAAAACTCGGCATAATTCAATGGGTTCCGGGCGCAGGCGCGGCGGCAGAAAAAGACTGGACGGAACTTTATAAAAGAATTGATGCTTTGGGAAAAGGGATGATCCTGAGCGAACCGCCGGAGAACTACAAAAAGCTCCTGCCCCAATTACGCACCCGGCAGTTATTCCTTAAAAATGCGGCAGGGTCAAAAAAAGAAGCCGAAACACTCTACGCCAAACTTGTAAAACTTTAACTCCGGGCAAGTCTAAAAAGAGCCGGGTTTTACTCTTTCTTTATTTTTTGTGCTTCTTCTGCTTCTTTTATTTTTTCAAGAGCGGAAGCAGCCGCGGCTTGAACCGCCGGTTCGGGATCTTTCAAAGCACCGGTCAAATAATACACCGTGTTTTTTTCTGCGGGGCCGACAGACCCCAGAGCCAGAACTGCCGAAGCTCTTACCTCATTATCGGGATCCTTAAGCAGCCAAACCATGCCGGGCGCAGCTTCTGAAGCAGAAGGACCTATCTCCGCCAGTGCATTAAGAATACAGCTTCTGATATAAGGATCTTTATCGTTAAGGGCGGCGGCTAAAGCAGCCACCACGTTTTTTACAACCGGTCTGGTTTTTCCTAAGGCTTCTGCGGCGCTTGATCTTACCAGGACATCTTTACTTTTCAAGGCGCCTGTAAGGTCCTGAAGGGCACTCTCCGGGTATGCACCCAATTTTGGAAGAGCAGAAAGCGCACGGCTCCGGACTGCGGGATTCTCATCCTTCATGGCTCTGCAGATTGCTTTTACCCCGTTTTCCGGTAGGGGCAGAAGATTTACCAGGGCGGCAACGGCAGAAACTCTGACTACGACACTTTCATCCGAAGAAAGTTTAACCAGCGCAGCAATAATTTCCGGGACGGCTTGTCTTACTTTACCCAGAGCATCCGCAGTTTCGGCTCTAATGTCATAATCTTCGTCGCCAATCCCCTCAAGAAGTGCCGCTGCCGTAGAATTTACAGTTTTTAATTTTATTCTCTTTAGTGCCTCCGCAGCCGCTGTTTTGACACCGGTATTTTTATCATTTAAAGCTTCATTTAAAGCCTTCAGGACTAATTGATCCTCCGCGCCGGATTTACCCAGGGCCGTAATAGCGCACGCCCGCACTTTCCAGTCTTCATCTTTTGTCAAAGAAACCAGGACCGATACGACATCTTTCGCTGCAGGGTCCAACTTGCCAAGGAACTCAATGGCTTTAAGACTTACCAGTCTGTCCCGGCTTCCTGTTTTCACCACAAGCGCGGCAGTTGTTTTTTCTTTATCGGCTGTTTCGAGTTTCAAGAATTCCAGAAACGCGTATTTTCTAATACCTTCATTAATTGAAAGCAATTGTTCCGGCAGGGGAGGATCCTTTTTAGAAAACAATATTGCAGGAAAACAAAATAAAAATAAAAACAGATATCTAATAATTGGAGTTTTTTTAGCGCGTATTTTTAACATTGCGTTTTATTCCCTTCGAGCTCAAGGCTTAACGGCGGTGCAGAGAGGCAAAGATGGAATTTAAATTTCCGTTACCACTTCATTTCTTTGTTTTTCTTAAGAGCCTCTTCAGCTTCATCGGTTTTCATTTTTTCAAGGGCCCTTACCGTAGCATCCTGCACGCTCGTGCTGGGATCTTTTAAATTCTGAACAAGAAAAGGCACCACATTCTTTGTTACCGGACCCATATTACCAAGAGCCACAGCGGCTTCCACTTTAATATCCCTGTTTTTGTCCTTAAGCAGCCAAACTATAGCAGCAGCGGCTTCCTTGGCGTCAGATCCCAGGATACCCAGGGACTTTAGAGCGCTTACTCTGACAGAAACAGTCTTATCGCCTAAAGCAGACGTCAGCGCAGACACCACGTTTTTATCTACCGGTTTTATCTTGCCCAAAGACTCGGCGGCAGCGCTACGGGTCGCTTCATCTTTATTTTTAAGCGTTTCTATAAGCGCTTGCGCCGCATATTGCGTATTCACGCCCAACTTGGGAAGGGCAGCCATGGCGCGGCTTCTTACCGCAGCATTCTCATCATTCATCGCTCTACATATGACCTTAAGTCCGTTTTCCGGGACCGGCATCAACTTTACCAGAGCACCTATAGCCGAGGAACGGACAACAACGCTTTTATCACCGGCCAATTTTACCAGAACCGTAATAACTTCCGCCTCCGGTTTCTTCAAATTCCCGAGAGCTTCCGCCGCTTCACCCCGGATATCATCATTACTGTCCGAAATCCTTTCCATGATAGCTGTGGCTGCAAAGGAAACACCGCTTTTACTTTTTAATTTTAGCTGCGCGTTTTCCGCCGCGGCTTTTACATCAGGATTTTTATCCTCAACCATTTCTTTCAGCGCATTTTGCACTGCCGGACTGTCCTCGCCCGCCTGCCCCAGCGCCGCGGCGGTGTTTTTGCGGACTTTGACGTCCTCATCTTTGATCAGCGCAATCAGCGCCGGCACCACCTCTCTCGTGACCGGGCCAATCTTACCCAGTGTTTCAACCGCATAGGCGACTTTAGCTTTTTCCTTATTTTTTGTGTAATCTATCAGCCGCTGCACATTCCTGTTTTTATCCGCCTCTTCCCCCTTTAATAGTTCAAAAAAAGCGTACTTCCGGTCTTCCTCTTTCGCTGAAAGCAGCTGTTTCATCAGCGCGGTATCCCCCGGGCCTGCATTAATTTTGGCCGTCATTTTCTTTGCAAGTTTGTCCGCTGCAGCCTGCACATCTTGATTTTTATCTTTAGCAGCTTCGGTCAAGGCGTTTAGCACTTCCGGTGTTTCTTCCCCGGTTTTAGCCAGGGCGGTCACCGCGGCAGCGCGAATCTTCCAATCTTCATCTTTGAGGCGGGCTATGAGAGTAGGAATAACCTTATCCGTGACGGCTCCGATCCGGCCCAAAAACTCAATGGCATTTAGGGTTTTTGCTCTGTTCATATTTTCGGTGTTTTGAATTATCCAGGGAATAATTTCCTGTTTGGCGCTTTCCTCAAGTTCCAGGTATTTAGAAAAAGAGCTCTTCCGGGTCCCGGCATTCTCCGAAATCAACTTTTCTACGAGTGGATTTTCCTGGGTATAATATAGATCAACAGAAAAAAGGCAGCCCAGCAAAACCAGAGCAACAAAACGGAATATATTTTTTTTCAGCATATTTTTTCCTTTCCGGCGCATTTGTTCAGGCTCCGGCGTCCCTAATATATCATAAAAATAAGTTCGTTGGGAAACAGTAAAGTCGCAGTATAAGAAACACAGTCGTGGTTTATTTCCACTTTTAACCCCGGATTTAGCAAGGGCAATATAGCGTTTTTACCGCCGCCGAGCAAAGCCCCTGCTTTTTCATCACCGTTTAGTTTCAGGAAGGCCGTCTCGGTTTTGTTGGCTCGCGTAAACTTGTTAATTGTATCCCTGATGGACTGCTTGTCAAATTCCACCATAGGGGTATTATTGTTCTTTTCTTTAGTAAAGAAATTTATCCGGACGGTATGCTGATCCGAACCGGAAAACTTGTGCCGCACGATCAGGTTATTTGTTTTTTTATGGAGGAAATACTGGAGCCGGTGCCGCACCGACGGCGTGGAATCATAATCTGCGTCCAGAAAGTCATACTCCCGGCCGGAAACCCAAAGATTGGTTTCAAGATTTTTGTCGTAAACAATAAGCCCGTCATCCAGCGTAAAAAACTTTCCGGGCAGGGCCGGCGGCAGGATGATGGCCTCGCTGTTTCTCGTAAAATTAAACGTAAAGATATCCGTGGTCAGCATGGAATTAGCGCTTTTTAAAATATAGAACTTGTTCTTGGGATAACCGGAGGCGCTTAGGTCGGGTTCAAAAGGCGCGGGTTTCAGGTCTTTTTCCGCAGGCTCAAAAGTCCCGCCCATAAAGACATAATCCATAATATACCGGCTCTCACAGGCACTGTCCCAGTCCTCTTCAAATAAGAATTTTAAATACTTAACATATTCCAGGTCCGGCGTCCGGCCCGAAGTTTTTCTGAACCGGCTGTCGTATTTTTTATCCGGCAGGGCGAGCTTAAAGACAAAATTAAATAACTCTTCGACGGATAGCCGGTAGGCATCCGTTTCCGGTTTCTTCTTCAGGCGGGCCAGGCAGATGTTTGCGGTCAGCATTTCCAGCAGTTCAAGATTTTCTTTAGGATTTTTAACGCTTACAACCCCGTCCCTGTCTATTTTCTCTGCAAGCCGCGCCAAAATATCCTCTCCGGCGGCGAGGTTAAGAAAGGGCAGGAAGATCCCGGCAGCATTCAACACCGTCTTTTCTGCGGGTGTGTTTAAAGGCGCCTTTTGTCTGGCCTTTACAAAATCACTGATCACCGTCAAAAATTTCTTTTTAAGTTCCGAACTTACGGCCTCGTTTTTGAAATAGCCGAAAGAGAAAAGCAGGTTTAAAATATCCGTATCCTCTATTTTTTCCGAAAGGTAGCGGGAAAATTCCTTGGTAAAGAGCTCAAAATACTTCTTTTCCCCGGTCAAATAATACAGCTGCCCCAGAAAAGAGAGATCCGCCGTATCTTCGAGAAAGAGTTTTGAAAATATTACCGCCGCCCGTTTTTCAAGGGTGTCCATTAATTTTTTCTTCTCCACGAGCAGCTTTATTTTCGCTTTAGTCTCACCGCCCGCAGGCACAAAGAAATCCTGATAGGAATTACTTTCCATCTTCGTGACTAAAATATCTTTTGCGTCTGTTATTGAAGCGGCTTTCTTCGTTTCCGGCGCAGCTACTGTCGACCCTTCAACCTTTTGGCTTGTTATTTTGCCTGAGAACAGCTCCTTATACGCCTGCAGGGTTAAAGCTGCTGTTTTTGCCCAGGAAAACTCCGCTGCGCGGGAAAACCCTTTTTGCACAAGCGCGTCCCGGAGGTCAGGATCGGTAACAATGCCAAAAACCGCCTCAGCTATTTTAACTTCGTCCAGCGGGTCAATAAGTAAGGCTGCCGTGCCGGCAGTTTCCGCAGTTGCGGTTAGACCGGAAGTGACCACGGGACAGCCGGAAGCAAACGCCTCCAGAATAGGCAGTCCAAAACCTTCGTATAATGAGGGATACACAAAACAATCGGCCGCTTTGTACAGCCGGGCAAGTTCTTTGTCCGCGACATAACCGGTCTTTATAACTTTGCCTTCCAATTTATATTTATTTATAAGAGCTGCCGTATCCGGCGCGGGCTTGATCTCTTCCCCTGCCAGCACCAGCTGTAAATTTAGTTTCTTTTTCTTCACCAGAATATTGAAAGCGGCGAAAAGTTTTTCCAGGTTGCGCCTTTTTGTCAACGAGCCTGCATATAGAATGAACGGGGAAGTAATATTGAACCGGGCTTTGAGCTTCGCATCCGCTTTTGTGGTCTTAAAGATACTATCCGCCGCCAGGGGTATGACTTTTATTTTGCCGGCGGCGTGCTTATAAACGCGCGCCAGTTCTTCCGCAGAAAACACCGAGTCGGTTAAAATTATTTTTGAGACCCGCGCAGCATAACGGGAAAAAGCCCTGAACATGTGACCCGCCCAGAAGGAAAACCAGGAAGGATTGACTTCGTAGGAAATATCATGAATTGTGGTTACCGAAGGAACCTTAAAAAATAGCGGGAGCATATAAAATGGAAAATGGAAAATATCCGGCTGCGCTTTATATGCGGCTTTATGCAGGTAATGATTGCGCCAGAGAAAGCCGCTGTTGATAAACGGCTTAACGATAATTCTTTTAAAGTTAGCCTGTTGCGTCAGGTTTTCCGGAAGAGCGGCGCTTTTGAAGAAAAGAAGATACTCGTTCTCCCTGTCTATTACGGCAAGTTCGTTAATAATATTAATAAGGTATCTTCCGACGCCCGTGCTCTTACCTTCTAAGCTTGATGCGTCAATTCCAATCCGCATTTAACTGCCTCCAAAACTTCCTCTTTTTTTAGCGCTTCCATACAAAGATTTCTGATGCAATTTGTTTTTCTGCAGGGACTGCAGGGGTAATTTTTAGTCAAAACCAGCCGGTTCTTGCTGTAGGGTCCCCACTCTTTCGCATTGCTCGGACCATAAAGCACGACTGCCGGAACCTGCACCGCAGTCGCCAGATGCGAAAGCCCGCCGTCGTTGGAAACAAAAAGCTTGCACCGGGAAACCAAAGCCGCAAATTCCTTTAAACTCTGCTGCTCCGGCATCAAAAGATACGGAACCGTAAGCTCCGCAACCAGACCTTCCATATATACCTGTTCTCCGGGAGCATTAAAAATAATGACTTTAAGTTCTGAACCAGGAACCAGGGCGTTTATCACCCCGGCAAAGCTTTCCCGCCCCCACCTTATGGGAGCAGAACTTGCGCCGGCATAAAACCCGACCAAAACATCTTTTCCGGTAATACCTTTTTCCGCCAGCGTTTGTTTTGCCGTCTCAAGCTCTTTTTGAGTCAGCCAATATTCGGTTCTTGCTTCAAGCTTATCTTTTATAGCAAATAACTCAAGTAATTTAAAGCTTCTTGTTATTTCATTATCATTTTCGTCGAAATTTGCCGTTTTTATGTTAAAGGCATTCCTGACCCGCCTGTAATCCAGCGCACCCTTAAACCGGGCACCGGAAGCATAGGCGAGTTTGAAAGTTTCTATCCAGCCGCCGGAATCCAGGCAGAGGTCAAAACCGGCCAGGCGGAGTTTAAGGTAAAAAAAGAAGCGCCAAAGGAATAAGAACGGAGTTTTTTTACCCCGGTTGAAGACAGGATTGTTCGTCCGGTACAGCAGGAGTTCATCAATATACGGACATCCTTCCGCTACGGCCTTATTCCACGGCGAGATAATCACGGTAATTTTAGCCGCCGGGAAATTAGCACGCAAACCTCGAAGCAGCGGCACTGCGAGCAGAAAGTCTCCCAGATGCTCTATCTTGAGGACAAGTATTTTTTTTATGCCCGCTTTTTCAAAAGGAACCTTTTTGGAATAAGCGTTCTTTAAAAATTCCAGATAAATGAGAAGTTCCAGAGTTAATCTCTCGAGCGCCGGGCGAAAACCGGAGATAAAATAACCCGCCAGGTTAAAAATATTCCGTTTGAAAAAAGCGGAGGCGGTCTGCATTTCACCTTTCAGGAGGTACCCCGGGAACGCAAGAAGGAAAAAAGGCACCAGAAAGAAAAACAGCAGGGCTGCGACAAAAGGCGGCAGGAGACCGAAAAGATACATCCGTAAATACACCAGCAAACCAAACTGCCTGAGCAGTTTATTTCTTGCGGCATCATACACGTAGTATTTTTTAAACCCGCAGTAGAAACTTATAAGCTCCAGCCGGAGATCTCGCCTGGTTTCCTTTTCTCTGACCTCGATAAAGAGGTCGTACCCGGTGTTTTTTATCTGTTCCAGGAAGAAGTTCACACTGCCTGCGGAATTGGCCGTCACCCCTTCAATATAATTAACGATGCCGCAGCCGGGAAAGAAAGCTTTAAAACCCTCTCCGGTATTTTCTTTCACCAGAAGCGTAATGCCGCCTTCCGGAAATAATTTTTCCAGTCCCGAGACCGCGTTTCTTACCGCGCCTACGGAGGAGTTGTTTACCGCGATAAGAATTTTCACCTTTTTTCTCTCTTCCCTATGGTTTTTTCGTAGATTTGGAGCAACTGCTTAAGATAAGTTTCTTTACCATAAAGTTCCGAGGCCCTTTTGTAACCCGCCAAGCCGTACTTTTCCGCCTTGCTCTTACACATAAGAAGTTTTTCAATATTCGCAACCAGTTCTTTTATATTTCCAGGTTCTGCCAGCAGACCTGTTTCCCCGTCCGCCAGCCAATCCGGAATACCCCCGGTTCTGAAAGCAACTACGGGCTTGGCATTTGCCATAGCTTCAATACCCACCAGGCAGAAGGATTCTATCCAGACGGAAGGCACAACCACAACCTTGGCCCGGCTATAATAATTTTTGGTTTCCGCATAAGAAAGCGGACCCAGTACGGAGACTTCGGCCGCCAGGTCCAATTCCTTTATCTTTTCGTAGATAGCCGGAGTTTCCGGACCGCCGGTTATCAGGTAGAGTTTATATGGTGTTGTCAGGGTTTTTACGGCTTCTAGCAGAGGTAATATGCCTTTCTCATAAGAGGCCCGGCCCACAAAGACAATGCTGTTTTCACCGGGTTTCTCCTGTTTTTTATTTCTTTCCAAAACTTTTTCCAGCGGTTCTATATTTGTAAAATTCGGGAGCAGTTCCAGCTGTTCCTGCCGGTAAGAATTTTGGAAGGCGCAGGCAAGCATCGCTTGACTCTCCATAATTATAGAATCAACTTTACGGTGCAGAAGATAATTAAAATATCTGGGGAAGGCCTTTCTGCCGGACAGGGAAAACTTTAGCAGTTCTTTGCCTACGCAACCTTCGGTCAGACATTTATAACCCAGCGGGTAGGGGCAGATCCTTCTGGTCCCGGGCAGCAGCCGCCAGTCCGTAAAGCAATACAGCCGGGGATCATGCACGGATCTCGCGACAGGTGTTTCTCTTATAGCCTCATGAATGACAAAAGGGTTCTGAATGTTATGAATATGGATTAAATCCGGCTTTTCTTTTTCTATTATTGCCCGGAGCTGTTTTTTTGTTTTCAGGCCGCCGCGGATATAGGAAATAAAATCACTGCTGTTCGGCTGGGCGTCAAGCCCTTTCACAATGTATTCTTTTCTCTGCCCGGAATATCTGTTCTCGGGGTAATCCATCATCACCACTACATTACTTACACCGTTTTCTTCCAGCATCACCAGAGTGTCAAATAAAAGTTTTTCGGCGCCGCCAAGAGGCCTATAATGGTCGCAAAGATGGAGTATTTTCATTTTTTCTCTATATCCTCAAGCACAGGTTTTCCCTTTCCAAAGACTAGTTTTTTCCCGGATCTCTTAAAGAACAAAAATCCCGCAAAGCACACGGCCGCTAGGCGCATTACCGGATAAAATACTGCGGCCAAAAGTAAAGGCAGGAGTTTCAGGGGATTGGCTTTAACGAGCAACAGCTTGATATGTTCTTTGTTGAAGGAGGTTTTTATGTATTTCCCCTGCTCACCTTCTATATAGAGCAGTTTGCCGCCGGCCAAAAGCAGGGCAACAGGCAGGAACAATCTTTTGGTCATACCATTGTAAAAAATTACATCATATTCTTTCTTTCTAAAGCTTAACGCAAACCTGAAAAACTCCGCAACCTGTTTAAAACGGCTGAACTTATCTTTATAAATAAATAATTCCTGCAGCCCGTATTTTCCTTTATTTGCCAGCGCCCAATCCGTTTTATATTGAGAGGTAAAAAGATCCACGGAGGTCCCGGCAAAGACCCGGGAGAGGACCGGCACAAAACCCAGGTCTGCGGTGAAATTAATATACAATACTTTTTCCGGATATCTTCCCATTTTCTTATTAAATTTCTCTTTAACGGCGTACAACAGCTGGTAGGAAGCGCGATAATACGCCTCTTCTATCTCGCGGGCGGTAAAAGCCGGGTATTCCAGAGGGGCCTTCACGGTTTCGGAAAAATGATAAGTGTCTTTGATGTCCACAAGAATCTTCCCCTGCTGTTTTACCAGATCGTAGGCCTCGGTGCCCGGATACGGGGTCAGGATACCAAACATATAATTATCCAGTTTCAACCCCTGCATAAACGCCACAGTATTCTTTACACTTTCAGGCGTATCCCCGGGCAGACCTATAATAAAGTAACCCACCACCCGCATCCCCGCTTTTCGTATAAGTTTTACCCCGGCAACTATGTCGGAAAGCTTTTCGCCTTTTTTTATGCTGTTAAATATTTTTTCATCCCCGGACTCAATACCGAGGGCTACACTGGTACACCCCGCTTTTTTCATAAGCCGGGTAAGTTCCAGATCTAATTTATCCGCCCGTATACCGTTGTGGCAATACCAGGTAAGCTCTAATTTCTTTTTAATGAGCGCCCGGCAAAACTCCTTGGCCCGGTCCAGTTTCAAAGTAAAGTTATCATCCAGTATTTCAAAAGTTTTTATCCCGTAACGCGCTTTTGCGTACTCTAATTCCGCAATAATATTTTCCACACTGCGCGCCCGCCATTTTCTGCTTGAGACAATACCGACGCAGCAATAGATGCACATATAGGGGCAGCCCCGGCTCGTGATCAGCGGATATCTGAACCCCTCCGCCACAAAAGTATCAATGAGTTCGTAAGCAGGAAAGGGCAGGCGGTCCAGCTCTTCCACAAGCTTGCGTTCCGTCGCGACCGTGCCGCCGTCCTTTAAAAATGCCAGGCCGGAAACCAGCTCCCGCTCCGCCTGCGCACTGAATTTTTTTATAAATTCAGGGAAGGAGTCATCAGCTTCCCCGAGAAAGGCGTATGCAAAATCAGGATTTTCTTTCAGAAATTCTTCATACATAAGGGTAATGTGCGGGCCGCCCGCCACATGGACGGCTTCTTTATAAATCTTCTTGATCGCCGCAGAAAGTATTACCGCCGGGCGGACCGTAGCGGTTTTAACAGAAAAGCCCACAACCGCCGGCGCAAATTTCTTTACTTTTTCCGCAACTATTTCCGGAGCCAGATCGTCCGAATTAACATCAAATATTTTGACTTCATGTTTATCCGCTAAAAGCCCGGAGGCCAGGAAAGAAAGTCCTAAATTTATACTGCCTTTTTGCCAGCCCGGCGGATTTATTAGAACAATTTTCATTTTTTCACTCCGGCCAGCAGTTTTTTTATTATTATTTTTGCCAGGGCAATAAGGTCCGGGCGGGTTTCTTTATTAAAATTATGTTTGGGTTTGTAGCCCAGGAGTGTCCTGGCTTTAGAAATATCAAATCTTGAAAACCTGTTGTCCGGCGCTGCGTGGAAGATACCGAATTTTATTTTCTTATCTTCCAACAGCAGATAAAGTTCCTGAAGCACATCCTCTATATGCACATAACTCAACCAGGGTATGGACCCGATTCCGGGCGCAACAAAATTATGCTGGGGTACGACCGTTGCCGGCCGCATAACGAGCACTCTCAGGTCATGTTTCTCCGCATAATACTTGCAGAGTCTTTCCCCCGCCATTTTGCTGAACCCGTACATGCCGTCCGTCGGTTCGCACGCATCATCTTCCCGGACCGGCAGGGAGTGATTTCTTATACCGACAGCGCAAACGGAACTTACGAAAATAACTTTTTTAATATTATTGCGTACGGCCGCTTTGAGCACATTATGCGTGCCAAAGATATTGGTTTTAATATATTCCGCATCCAGCACCTCCGGCTTATCGGGGGTCAACGCAGCGGCATGGATAATAACATCCATCCCGGAACAGGCATTTATCAGCTCGGGTAAGTTATTGATATCGCCCTTGCAATATTCCACAGTCTGGATAGGTTTTCTCCGCCCGTAGGCCTTAAAATGATATTTACCGGAGTATTTTTTCAGGAACGCATTCCCTATGTACCCTGTTGCCCCGGTTATAAAGACTTTTTTCAATTTAATTCCGCCTCAGCCCTTAAGCTTTATAATTATTTCTTTTAAAAATGCCAGCGGCTCAATTACCGTTGTCCCTGCAGTATATTCCTTTATATTGCTGCTTCTTTTTAGAGGCGAAATCAGGACTGCGTCCGGTTTGAACACCGGAATTATGACCGGATGCAGGACCGTGAAACCGCCGACCTTCTCACCAAAATATCTTTCATCCGTTATGCCGAGTATTTGATAGCCCCGGGCTTTAAGTTTTTCGAACGGAACACCCCGGGCGCCGTAAACTACTATTCTCTTGCCGGACCTGCCGTTATAACTCCCGAGAAATATACCGGCCAGAACGCTGCCGGCTTGAAGCTCTTCCTTATTTCCGGCTTTTATTTCATCCGGCGTGTTAAAGCGGAGCTGAATTGCATTTCGCAGCCCGCTGATCTGCGGCGCCGTAAAAGTTTCGTTGCGCATCAGCGCTTCATAGCCTGTTATTTTATCGTCCTGATATTTTACTATATAATTATTTTTGACGGCGTGTGCGAAAAGTCTGGTCCCCGGATAGGGTGTCGCCACGGTAAACTGGCAAATATCCGGCTTTATACTTTCCGCGAACTCCATAGTTTCGACGACAGTGGCAAGGTCCTCACCGGGTAAACCTATAATAAAGAAACAAAACGAATGCACGCCCAGGTCCCGGCAGCGCGCCAGTATTTTGCCGGTCTGAATTTTATCCATAATTTTTCTGCCGGAGGCCTTGATGATTTTGTCGCTCCCGCTTTCGATGCCCATGTTAATACCCGTGCAGCCGGCAAGCGACATAGCGATCACCAGTTCTTCATCCAGGGTGTCTATCCTGGTTTCACAACGCCACTTGATATTTAGATTTCTTATCCCCGCGCAAATTTCCAGGACTTTTTCCCGGTCCAGGGTAAACTCGGCATCCCGGAACAGGATCTTTCTGACGCCGAATTTTTCATAAAGGTATTTTATCTCTTCTATTACATTTAAAGCGCTGCGTTTCCGGTAAACCGTGCCCTGAGCCACCGGATAGGGACAGTAATCACAATTAAAAGGACAGCCCCGGGAAGTCAAAACGAAAGAAGTATTGCCCTCTCCGGTCAGCAAGTCGTCTATATTATATTTTTTATAAGGAAAATACTCCCAGGCCGGAAAAGGCAGGGAATCAAGTTCCTCCAGATTTTCCGCAGGCTCATTAGCTATTATTTCGCTTTTGTCCTTATACCAAACGCCTTTCACGCCTTTAAAGCCGGAAAGCGCTATGTTTTTTATGGTGTTTTCCGGTTCCCCTGTTATCACTGCGTCCACAGCTGCATTTTTAAGAACTTCCCCGGGGAAAACACCGGTATGCGGACCAAAAAATACAATTTTGGCGCCCGTCACACTCTTGAGCAGAGCGCCGGCTTCCAGGTCAAAAGAAAAAGTTGCGGTAGAGGTCCGGATAAAAACGTATTCATATTTTTTGGAAACAATTTTTTCCTCAAGGAGCGGCAGGTCGGCTTCCAGTCCCAGGCAGTCCAGGACTTCAAACTCGATATTTTCTTTTTTAAGGACGGCAGCGCTGTAAACCAGGTCCAGCGGCGGAACTTTAACGGGGATGCCGGCGGGATACAACTGGCCGAAACCGCCCATCATATCTTTATTAGATACCGTGCCGGGCGGGTTTGGAGGATTAAGCAGGAGTATCATCTTAAAGTCCCCTTTTATATTCCCATTTACATTTTAACTCCATAAAGCCGGAATAAACCGGCAGTTGTTCCTCGCTCGAAAGGGCAATTTGAAATTCATACGCCTGGTCATGGTGGTCATAGATCTTGCGGCCTTCTTCATCGTGTATCACCAAACTTAAATAATATTTACCCGGCAGTAAAGGAACCTTGGAGAAGTTATATCTGACGCTGAAGGGACCTGAAATATCAGCAAGCCCCGCTTCCATTCCGGAATTCACTCCGGCAATATAGGTACCGTTGGTGCCGTGAATTATTGCGCCGAAAACCGGTTTGTTTACTTTTTCAAAAGCCTCGCACGAAACCTCCAGAGCAATATCTTCACCGGTCTTAAAGAGCCGCGTTTCCCCGGAGTTATTTTTAAACTTAACATCCTTAATAAGTATCTCCCCGCTGCCGGTCCGGCTTATCCTTTTGTTCCGGTTTGCCTCTAAAAGCTCGTTGTTTAATTTTTGGTTCAGGTCAAAAATGTAAGCATCCACGGTATCTTTTATGGGACCTGCATATCTTACTTTGCCGGCATCGAGCCACAAACCCCTGGAGCAAAGCCGTTTTACGCTCATAAGATCATGGGAGACATAAATAATAGCTGTTCCGGCTTTTCTTAATTCTTCGATCCGGTTCTGGCATTTATTTCTGAATTTTTCATCGCCCACGGAGAGTATTTCATCCACAAGAAGAATATCGGACTTTGAATGCACCGCAATAGCAAAACCCAGACGGACATACATCCCGCTGGAATAATGTTTTATAGGCGCATCAAGAAAACTGCCGAGTTCAGCGAAAGCTACAATGGCAGCAAAACATTCCTCAACTTCTTTTTTGGTCATCCCCAGAACTGCGCCGTTTATGTAGATGTTTTCCCTGCCGGTCAAAGCAGGATGGAACCCCGCCCCGACTTCAATGAGCGCGCCGGCTTTTCCGTTTACGGTTATTTTGCCTTTATCCGGCCAGAAGATGCCGTTTAGCATTTTTAAAAGCGCCGTCTTGCCTGCGCCGTTCGCGCCTATTATACCGAAAGTTTCCCCGGGCTTTATTTCAAAACTCACCCCGTCCACGGCCCAGAATTCATTTTTCCGCAGCTCTTCCGAGTTGGTTTTTAACCCGAAGACGTTCCTGCAGATATCAGTCAGGCCATAAAACATAGACCGCTTCAAAGTACGGCAGTATTTTTTTGAGATGTTTTCGGCTTTGATCACAAAGTTTTCACTCATCTATATTCTCTCCGCAATTCTGGCTTCGGTGATATGAAAGACCACGAGCGAAAAGATAAAAACAACTATTGCCAGAACGGTTGCGATAAAAAAGCCGTGCAGGTGCTGGAGGTTGCCGGTTAAAAGCGCATCGCGGGGAACACTCAGCATATAAAAAAGCGGATTGTATTTTATAAGAGCGCTCAAAGCCCCGGAATTTGGCGCCGCATACAGTATCGGCGTCAAAAGCATAATGAAGGTCACGATGACGGAGATAGCATTACCGACATCCCGGAGTATTCCGTTTATCAGAGCAAAAAGAAAACCGAGACCCAGGGTAAAAAGTATGAGCGGAAGTATCAGAAGGGGAAAAAGTAAAGCCGTAAGCGTAAGCTGTACCCCGCTTAAAAACAGGAGCAGCAGAGCGAGCAGGGAAAGCACCAGAAAAGGAAAAAGTGCCTGTGCATAAGCTGAGATGACGAGTGATTTTTTCGAGAAATTTATCTTTACGACCATAGAACCGGCGCGCACCAGGGAATTTGTTCCGGAAACCAGCCCCACCGAGAACAACTGCCAGACAGCCAGTCCGGTAACGGCATAAACAGGAAAAGAAACAGGAAGGACCCCGATATTTACAATATTTGACCGCCCCAGGAGGAAGAACCCCGCCACGCTGATAAGAGGAATGATAACAATCCACAAAACCCCGAAAAAGGACTCACGGTACATGGAAGAAAAATCTCTCTTAAACAACTGATAGATAAGCCATTTGTTTACAAGGATTTCGTTGTAAATTTCACGAAAAATCGAAAAATACCCTCTTTTTAAGCAATTATCCGGCTCATATGTGCGTATTTTATCCGCCATAATAAATATTATATATGTTTAAAGCCTTAAAAACAACGGATATTATATATAAGGCAATACAAAAGCTCTACTGCGATTTTTTCTACTTTATAAAGACATCCTCGCGGGTAACAGTAATTTTTTGACTGCTGTTAAGAATAAAGGAAGCACTCTCCATATCAAAAACATCCTGTTTGAAATTGAGTTTCTCACCTTTTAAAGATATGCCCCAGACAAATACCGTGTTTTTCGCTTCACGCCTAAGCAGCATAGCCGGGACAGTGTCGTTGACTTCCTTGCCCAGACCCTCAGCAGTTATCAAAGTTGTAGGTTCGTTAAGCAAAACACTTACCGCCGCCATGGATGCCCCGTCTGCTATCCTGATGACATCACTTTCTTTTAATTCCCTTGTTTTGGCGTTTTTTAAGAAGGCATAACCGGGCTTGCCAGGTATCTCCCACGGCTCACCGGGAAGCAGGTCGAGGAACTTACCATTGTTATGATACGCTATATCAAGTATCCTCGGTTTGTCGCAGTCAACCCTGTCAACAAAGAGCATCGTATCTTTATCTAAAAGTATAACGGTCCTTAAAAATTTTACCGTGTCATAAATCTTTCCCGCCTCAAGTATCGTAAAACTTGCCGTCCCTGCCGTCCCTTTTTTAATACAGCTGCCTTCGGTACGTTTCTGGTTTTTAAGATCCACGACAAGTGTATTATGCGCAAGAGAAGTTTTGTACCATTGCGTATAAAGATTTGAAGAGTAGTTGAACGTGCCCGGATCGGGGCTTAGAACTTTCCCGTTAGAATATAAAATAAAACTCAGTTTATCCAGGTGCGTGTGGTCATTGCCTTTTAAACCGTGCTTCAGACAGAGCCAGACGGCCTGTTCCCCTTCACCCGCCGATAAAACAACGTAACCGGAAGAGGAACCGTTGCTTACTTCCACGGCGGCCGGAACTTTAACGGACGCCGGCTCAAGTTCCGACCCATAGACCAGCGCCAAAATGTTTTCTCTGTTATTTTTAAGTATAACATTCCTGTATTTTTCTGCGCCAAAACGAAGATAAGCAATTTCATAGATCGGGGAAATATTCTTAAGGTCAAGAAATCCGCTGTCATTAAAATTCGGCAGCAAACCATTTGGCATTACAGAATCAAGCGCTACATCAAACATTTTTTTAAGCCCGTCACTGTAAAGTTCTATACCGTTATTATGCGCTGCTTCTGCTAGAGTCACCAGCGGATTAAGGGCAAAAAAATGGTAATTCCAGGTACTCTCCCACCACATCCCGTCGGGAAGCACACCGGCTTTTAGCTGTTCGCGATAACCTTCTTTAGGGTCATTTATGGAATATTCCAGCAGCTCCCGGTCCCCGGTCAGTAATCCTATCAAACCCGTCGCGGTATTCTTCCAGCACTGAATATTATGAACTCCATATTTAGACGGCAGTAAGACCTTACGCGCAGCAGGCAGAAAGAGCTTTTCCGCTATCTTTTCTCTATCTCCGGTGTTCAGCTCTTCCCAGATAAGATCAGCGCCTTCAACGGCATAAATAAGCCAGGTCGCTTCATTAAGCGTGTTGGAAGATATTTTGCCGCCGCCAATAAGTTCTCTGCCGTCATTATCATGGAGCTTGTATTCTTGATATTTTTCCGCATAAGCAAGCAGCAAAGCCCTGCACTTTTCAAAATACTTCTTCTCCCCCGTTAATTGGTAGGCAAGCCCAAGATTTAGAATAGAACGGGCGTAGCCATTATGGATGCGCCCTATCATCACCCCGTCAAAATCCTGGGTTGAACGTCCGGGGTTACCGGTAAGTATCTCCCCGCCAGACGCGCATTTGTACTTCCACTCCCAGGGTCCAATTTTTTCAAGAGCTTTAAGCGGGGAATTATGAGTATTGCAGATAAAATTAAAATTCCAGCCGCCCCCCCTCGGAGGCAGTTCAATAGTTTCCACAAGAGAGCTCTCGGTATCCAACTTTAGTTTTTCCCAGACATTCCTGGCCCAGCTATACTTCGCTATCTTATCCTTAATCTTCACAATGTCTTCTTTTTTAAAGAGGAGAGACGGATATTCTCCTGCCGGAAGAACTAACGTAAAGGCAGTTAAAAATGAGAGCAGAGCAAAGATTGCGCGGGTGTTTATTTTCATCGGGTTCCTGTGGCACATTTCAAATTTCAGCCGGCTTCGGCATAAGTTTGGTCTGACTGCAAACTCTTCACCAGGACAAAGAGCATTTATCAGATATTTTTCTTTAAGATATTGGCGATTCTTATTGAGGTTTTGCCGTCGCCGTAGGGATTCTTGCGGGCGGTCATTTTTTTGTAGAGTGGGCCGGCTTTCAGGAGCTCGGCGGCCAGTTTGATTATTTTCTTTCTGTCGGTGCCGACGAGGATGGCGTTTTTTGCGGCCACCCCTTCTTTCCGTTCGGTCACTTCGCGCATAACTAAGACCGGTTTTTTCAGAGAGGGCGCTTCTTCCTGCACACCTCCGGAGTCCGTCACGATAAAATGGGCCTTGGACATAAGATAAACAAAGTTTTCGTAATCCTGCGGGGGAATGAGTTTAATATTTGTGATACCGGAGAGAATCTTGTTTACCGGCTTCTGCACATTGGGATTCAGATGAACGGGATAAACTATCAGGGCATTATTGTTTTTTGCAATATCCTTAAGGGCAAAGCAGATCTCTTGAAAACCTTGTCCGAAATTCTCCCTTCTATGCCCGGTCACAAGTATCATTTTCTTGTCAAAAGACAGGCCAAAACTCTTT